>Ga0307517_10000345_pt1 | contig 80080 bp, 81 predicted proteins | sample 23_EM_MG_FD_194515 | JGI IMG/M metagenome (GOLD analysis project Ga0307517, IMG submission 194515) | Populus trichocarpa ectomycorrhiza microbial communities from riparian zone in the Pacific Northwest, United States - 23_EM | ecosystem: Host-associated > Plants > Roots > Unclassified | place... | reverse complement strand
CAGGGATAAACGGCGATATTTCAGGGATATTTCAGGGATATTTTAGAGGTAAGACATCCATTGGAGGCCTGTGTACACAGTTAACAGGGGCAATTTTGGTGAGAATTGCCCAAAAGGGCGTCTGATCCCCTCAATGTTCGGGTACTTATTGCCTGTGACAAGTACGTCTCTGTACCTCGCCCATTTCATGCCATTGTGGAGAAGTACAAGAGCTGACCGAGGTTTTGGGAACGCGGAGACATGAGTACTTGAGCACAATATCGCTCGCATGAGCACTCCCATAGATCCGGATTGTGGGGAATGTTTGCTATTGGCTATGGCATTCCACATTGTCGAGTACCGTAGGGTGAAGTAGGGTTATAAATAACCACGCGCCATTTTGTCTGACATGCAGGCATGGAAGCTTGTTGGGAAGGCGGAATGGCGTATGTTCCGCGAGAGAAAACGCTAGAAACATGGCAGATTCAAGACAGAACAGGCAGGCGGCAGGAATCCCTAGAATCCCCCTTTTTCTCAAAGATAGTACTGTACTTGTGCTCAAATCAAACGGTTCCGGCGTTCTCCCAATAATCTGCCGGACTGTCCACTGGGATATATAATCTAGATATCATATATCTTGTGGACGCTGAGTGAAACAGCTCCCAAACCCCACCCGCCAATCTAGAGAAACAAAGGGTAGAACTCCGTGTGGATATGGTGCAACAAATACACTCTCTGCATTTGACCACGTAGGTGCGAGTTTATCGATCGTACCGGCTCGTATCGTACCCGACGCTTTTACGAGTACTATTTCTGCGGCTATTTTGTTTTATCAGGCCGATCAAGGAGCCTTGCGGCATGATGTGAAGATTCGGGTTCATCGGCACGGGGGCAAAGTGCAGCTCTGAGCTTCTCGTGTCCCTCGGCAATATCCGTCTTGGCAACCTAGTTTTGCCGCTCCAAAAAAAGTCTTCTGTGATCTGTCTGACCTTCAGGCAAACACCTCCGCAACTGCCATCATGGGTTCAGCAAAGACAAAACGCAAGGATGCCGGGGGTAAAAGCGCAAAGCGCAAGAGGAGAAAGAAGGCCCGCACTGAAGGTATACTTTCAGGATCAGGAGAAACGACGGGAGCTAACTGTGACAAATAGTTTCCTCCAGCTCCTCCAGCAGCAGCGAGGGTGAAAATGAGGTTGTTGGAAAACCAGTGGAAACCCGAGACGAGGAAGAAGAGAAGACAGAGGTTGTATGTATTTCCAGCTCCTTATGGAATTGGTAATAAAAGATAATAATATAGCTAACAAAACCAGCCCATGACAATCGAAGATTCCGACTCTGACGCGGAGGTTGATGCCGCCGCGAAATTTTCTAAAGTACCCAACCCAGTTACTCCACCACCCAGTTACCCAATCCCACCCAATGAAGAATGGAGGAACACCTAGCTAATGGAAGAACGAATTAAAAAACGTAGAATGGCAAAATCCCGCCCCAATTGCAAGACCTCCACGACTCCCGTGCGGAGGAAAAATTCCAGGAATACTACATGACCTACATCACCCGCGAACACGCCGACGATCTTGAAACCCTCCGTTCAGCGCCAGACTTCACCGATCGCTCCCTGCCACTGCTCATCCGTGCGCTCCGCGCGGGTGTAAACATTTTCAACAAAGAGGAGAAAGCAACGATTGTCGGTCTCGCCCAAGCGGGCGGGTCCCGTTAACTTGCCTAATCCGTATCGATGAGCCGGTTGTCGGCAACGTAATCCCTTGCACAGAAGGTGGGGGTCTTTTCCGAGGGCGGCCAGAGAGGGGGAGGTTTCTTGTCGTTAAGAGAGCGCTCTTCTCGGCGGATTAGCGACTCTGTGCTGTCGAGTTTTGCGCTGGTGATTTTTATGGTTGTTGAGATGCGGGATATTAGAACCTTTTTTATATCGTTAGCTTGCGGTCTGTTGTTTGTACAAGTGCTAGGAGAGAAAACCTCAAGTAGATCAATCTGCCGATACACGCTCTTCAGTTCCGTCGCGATGGGAACCAATCGCTCTGCCGTTGGCTCTATGATATCCGATATCTGTGATTGCGCCTACCGTATCTCCCCCATATCCTCCAGGTCAACATCGCATATCCCCCGACCCCTCCCCACAATCAAATCATGAAGCAAGAAGAACAAAAAATAAATAAAAATAGAAACAGAAACCTACATCCTGCAACCCATCCTTCATCCCACACAAGCTCTCTTCACACTCACTCGTCAACCTGCTAACATTCGTCGCCTACAACAACGACAACCCCAATTAGCCCCCCATCTACCCCCCCAATCGCAAGTAAAAGTAAAAAAAGGATACGAACCAACGGCGCAAACAACCCCGACCGAATATACCCCGCTATCTCGACCGCCACTTCGGGCGGTAATTCATATTGTGGGTTCATATCTGGCATTTTTTTCCCTCCCTTCCTTTCTTCCTTTCTCAGCTATAGGTGGGCTTGGACAAGTAATTAGAATTGGGGGGGGGAGGGGGGTTGTATTGCGATGCGATGGAGGTACTAGTACTGTACGGTACTGGTAGATTGGCGATGGCGATGGGGTGGATGGGTGGATGGATGGATAACGGCGAGGTTGGGTCCGTGCGTCGTGGGTTAGGGTAGTCATCATCTTCCGTAACAGCTTATTATGGTACGCATGATGTGGGAGTGCGGGGTGGTGGTCATGGGGGCTCACTCGGGGGTCGTTAATTGTGCGAGGTTGGTTTTATGTGGGTGGGGAAGGGGAGGGGGGGAGGTTTGGGGGTGTTATGGTAGTTTATGCGTGTAACCGTTGGGGGATAGCCTTCTTACAGTTTTATTATATCCCTTGTATCAGATAGTTTATTCGTTCCGTTGGGTTGGGTTCTATGCCGCGTGCTTGGCTTGTGTAATGAGAGTGGTAGCGGAGGTGTTTTGAACATTGAAGAATAGTCTACATCGTTGCTAGTACTAGACCGAGTACTTCTTGCTCTATGTATCGACTGACTTCTTCCTTGGCTCCGCTTCATCCATCCATCCATTTAATCCGTCGGCTTGCAACAGGATACATATCTTGTGATAAAAAAAACACGCACACACAAAAGAAAAAAGTAGAAGAATATTACAAATAAAGATTTTCCTCCTCCTATGAACATGAAATGAAAATGGAAAGAGGGGGGGCTGGGGGTTATTCATCGTTACTACTTTCGTACTAGGTGTCTATCCACGTGAAAATATTGCGGAGATGATAATGATGGAAGAGGGAGAAAAGAGGAACTCGCTATATTCCAACAACGGGTTGGGAGTTACAGATATAAGGAGGGAGGGGAAGGGTGGGACAAGATATTAAAGGGTTTATGCTGAGAAGGAGCGGCCACGGTTACGGCCGCCTCGGCCTCCTCCTTGACCACCTCGACCGCCCTGCTGACCACCTTGACCGCCCTGCTGACCACCTTGGCCTCCCTGCTGGCCTTGACCACCCTGCTGACCTTGTTGACCGCCCTGCTGACCCTGAAATATGTTAGAATTGAGCAGAGCCTTAGCTAGAATCTCTAAATACCTGGTTATTGCCACCAGCATTTCCCGTGTTATTGTTGTTTCCGCCTGCGCCTGCATTCCCCGCGCCTGCATTCCCCTGCCCGACAGTAAACTTCGTGCAATCGTCCTGAGCACCACGCTGGGCAATCGGCATGAGCACCGGCTGATGGTTGGACGCACTGGCCATAGTGCACACACGGTAGAAACCGGCTGGCAAACCACCTGCAACGTCGGCCTCCAAACCCCCGTTTCCATCGCCAGCATCATTGATACCCTTGAAGAAAGTAAAGGTGTCGGCATTGGGAGGATTGGTGGGTGTTAAGCTTCCACCGAGATCTTGGACGGTTACGTGTGTGTGCCCGACTATTTTACCTCCCTGGAGAGCTTGGGGTGCGGCGTAGTATGTGTTCGCTGGATTGGTGAAGGAGCCGGCATTCAGGTTCAGCATCTTTACCTGTATCTTGAAATCTGTGTCTGGTGCGATGTCCTGGCCTGGCTGTGGGCTGACGATGATACTCGATACCATGTTTGCTGTGGATGGAATATCTCCCATGACTGTCATCTTGTTAGAGTGGGCTCAGCCATGGACGAGTGATAGGCATACCAATTCCATTACACGATCCACCCTGCACTTGCAGACCGTTCGTCAATGTCTTTCCCTTACAGAAGTTGATAAAGTTGGCGGGATCTCTAACGTCCCGTTAGTTCCTGTTCAAATCATCCCATTCGAATGATATAGCATACGTAGCAGAATCGGATTGACCAGCTTCGGCTCCACCCTCTTGACCAGTCGCCTGTGAAGCAGTCTGAACGTTTGCAGGGTCTAAAGCCAGCGCGTTATTATTCTGGTTGCCACCATTCTGGCCATTATTATTCTGGTTATTGCCCTGGTTGTTTCCGGTATTATTGTTACCCCCGTTATTCCCGCCACGATTGGCCCCTGCATTATTATTATTCTGTCGCGGCACTCATCAAAACTTGCTCTTCAAGTTCGGGGGCAAGAGGGACAAGGCAGAGTACTAGGGAGAATGGCGTACCTGTCGAGGGACCAAATCCACACCTCGGACATGGATGTTATATGGGGTAATGGTAGATGCAAGCCCCGCAGAGGCGAGCAAAACGACGGAGAAGGCAGGAACAATCATGATTGTGCTTTTCAAAAAGGTCGGGACTATGCCGAGAGTGCCGGATGGACAAATGTAAGAAGCTCGAAAAACTCAGATAATAATATAGAATAGAAACTACGATCAACGTAATCTCGGCCGGCGAGCAGGAAAGCTAGGAGGAGGAAAAGAAAGAAGAAGAAAGAAAATAAAGAACGAAAACCCCTTTCCCTTAGGACTTTCGGTAGAGTGAGAACTAAGGTGTTGGATAGAGGTGATGAAGTGGAGTGGGAAAGAGAAAAGTAAATCTCGAGTGAAGGAGAGTCTTGGAGTCTTTTATCTCATGTCCATTCTAGCTTCTACTCTGTGCCGGTACTCCTGGAATTCCAAGTTTCTTCTCCTTTTCTTTTTTCCCCTTCCCTTCTAGGAGCATTACCGCTCCCCGTACAGGCTCTCTGTGGCTGTTGGACGTTGAAACCATATATCACCACGGCAGCGTATCGGGTTTGTTTCGAGGGAACCCTGTACCTCTTTTCTATGCACACGGGAAAGTGTTGGCTCTCGGGCCAGTCGGGAGACGTGCTCTTCCTTCCTTTCTCATCATTGCCCCTTCCTGATGAATACGGAGGTGGGTAGGTCAAGGAATATGCACCAAGTCCACTTGTTGGAGGCTAGGGGTGGGTTAATGGAGAGGGAAATAGGGAGGAGAAAAACGGGAGGTACTGCACCAAGTACGATAGAGTTAACCCTGGGTTGGGCGCTTCACTCTTTTTGCTACTAAGCGATGGTTGCTATGCCTATTAGGGTAATTGGGGTTGCGGTGGAGTCTTCTAGTTGGGTTTCATCCTGAGGCTCCTCCCTGCAACAAGTGGTGTCAACCACAGAAAAAGGTGCCCGGCTGCCGAGTTCAGGGCTGTCAGGAATGCGTTCAGGGATGAGCTTCGGGCTCCATCTCAGCATCTAAGAGGGAAAAGAACTTTATCTATTATCGGTAGGGTATTCTTCTAAGAACCCCTACCCTAATGTCCCCAGCCAAGGCCCAAGACCCTCAAACACCCCCCGCCCTCAAGTATCCCGCCCTATATTACGAAATACTAAGACCACTACCTCTCTGAGCACCTACTGCATTATAGTTGTACTGCACCATACGAGTGCTCTCTACTCGAGCGCCGGTACTCGAGTATTGGCATCCAAGGGGGTACGAGATCGTTGTGTTGCTCCACTTCGACCCTACCATGTTTATTAAACGCCCGACACCCGGCCCTCCACAGCACCTGGTATTGGAATGTGTTCATAACCTGTAATTCCTGCCGACCCCTTGTGGAGTCCAGAGCTTTCTTCTAGGGTAATTGCCCCCCCCCCCAACCCCCCCCCCCCCCCCCAACCCCTCTCGGTTGCCGTCATAGTCGTTTGGGCCCAGCTTCAATAACAACTATGCCAATACTAACTAAACTCGCTGGTGAGTAGCCGGGCTGTGCCATGCTAGGGGCCACCGTGACACCGTAGCACTGTAGGGCCCGGAATTACTAGTACTGCACAGGGCCAAGTACTGAAATCACATGTCAGAAGGGTGTTGAAATCCTGGGACGACTGAGACTTGAGGGAGGGAAAAGGGTGCTAACTCGGACAGCCGTTGTTAGATAGACTAGTTCCCCGGTGAATTTCACACCTTACTGTTGTGAGGGTTGAATTCATGGTCGGTTACAAGTTGCTGACAATATCCACTGTCTATGCTAAGGGTACTCGAGTATGTAGGACGGTTTTTCTCGAAGAAGCTCTTTGTGGATATATCTTGGACATTTATGGAGGGCGCGCCGTGTGCCCTACAGCTTTGGTGATGTTGTTATGGCGGCTTTCTTGCGAGAACAATCCAGGAATCTCGCGAAACGCGGAGAGTTGTTTCACACACCTCACCTTGCCCAACAATCACTAATGTATGTAAATTTTCTCTGCTTTTGTCGACGAGACGCGGGATCTGGGAAGACTCCTCTCTGATGCCTTGGCTCTAGATTTTTTGTAGAGATGAAAGCGGACAAAAATGTTCATACTAAGCCATTCCCAACCAATAGACCACACATACACACACACACACACTTTGTGAAGAAAGAAGAATATTCGCTAGAGGACTATAGGATACTGGTACCTAATTGGGCAGGTGTAGTATCCGTATTGCATCGGTATTAAAGCGCGCTACCGTACACTGAATAATAGTGCACCAAGGCCAAACAACCAATGAAGACTAGCCTCATCCACAGCGGCAAGCTCTACTTAACGTAACCTACGAAATCTCACTCGCTCGGGTTCCCTAATATTTTACAAGGCATTCTTCGCTCTGAAGAACCTACCAGTGATTGCCATGACCTCCCCAAACACTTTATCCACGGGGCCCCGCACGAGGCCGTTCTGAATCCACTTGGGAAGTTTCGAGGCTATCTTGTCGGTGGAATACCTTCTGTCAAGGAGCGCGATGACGGCGTAATCCTCTCTGTGTCTGATAGCCCTACCGATGCTCTGGTTGACGGCTCTCATGCAAGCGTTCTCGTAGAATTCTCTACCAGCCGCCTTGGCAAAGGCATTGCGTGCTGCGGTTTCGGACAGCGAGGAGGACGACTGATCCAGGGAAACTCCACAGTAAGAATCCCGAGCCACCTTTTCTACATGTTCCAGCTTTGCCCGCCACTCAGCGGTATTGCTGTTGGGGAAAGGCAAGCCGACCATAATGATCCCACGGCCAAGGCTGGTTTATATTATTACTCCTGGTCAGTCTGACAGCGCTCGGAGTGATGGGCACACGGCCTTACTTGTCGTTGAAGTTTATCCCTTCTGACATTTTCCCGCCAACAACTGACAGGAGGAGGCCCCCTTTGCCGTTGTCTATCGCTTTTGCGTACTCTCTGAGTACTTCTTCGACACTACTTCCGTCACTGGATTCCCGGAAGACCTGTTGGTTTGGGCGGCGTTAGCAATATGTCAGAGGGGAATAAGGGATATGCTACCGTTTTTCGATCTTCGAGGCGTTCCCAGAGGGATTTGGTGACAGTGTTGGATGCAGAGATGGGCTTCTTGCGCCATTGGGAAGCGACGAATTCTAGATATGCATAACTAGGAAAGAAGCAAACGACTCCATGCGGGATCACTTGGCAGAGGTTTACGATAGCTCTGCCCAGCTCCTCAATCTATGAAACGATTAGTGAGCGAGGGAAATAGTAGCTGAATTGTTAGAGAACGAACCATAGTAGACTGCATTCGTTTCTCGAAGGTGAACTCAAATTCTCTCCCGCCGGGTCCTTTAGTTACCGGTAATGCAGTTAGGTTCTCTTTCGGTATTACGTGTCCGCATGACAACGTGCGTACCTTTTCCTTTGGTAGGTAAGGGAAAAGGTGATTTGTGTAGTCGTTCATCTTGCACCAATTAGAATCTGCATCTTTAAACACATTCGCAAAAACTTGTTACCGGTTCCATTGTCCCACCAGCTAGTATTACTGCCCTAGCCTCCTCTACGATCTCCTGGAAATGGTGAGCTGGATCTAACAGCATGTACTTGAGACACGGATCATTTTTATCCTCGGTTTTGCCGTGAAATATCTTTCCCTCCGCAGAAGGGTTTGTCAAGGCCAGCAAGAAGCCCTGGATATGTGTCAGGACGGGTATAGCAGCCGTTGGCTGGAGAATCTTGATTCCTCCGGGCTTGTTCGCTTGCTTGCTCTTCTCCTGCTCTTTGGCCTCCTTATGCACGATGTAGCCTTCCACTTTGCGCGCGAGCTTGCTCTCGTTAAGGTATGTTTGGAGTTTGTAGAAGTTGACCTGGTCGATACCTTGCATGGCTAGAAGGTCGCCTGGGGCGATGACACCTTCTTTGGATTTCTTGGATATCTCTTCCAGGTATGATGCGAGTGACGCTATGATTCGCACGGTCTGCATAACGTAGACTTTGTTCTTACCCTTCACTCTGTTTTTGAACTTTGCCAAGTAAATGTCGAGTTGAGCTTGGGAGCGCTGCAGTTGAGCTAATGAAACCGTAATAGAGTAAATTGACGATATTGCGCTTATCAAGTTGTGCGCTTCGTCTACGATGACTACATGGCCCTTTAGAGAAAGGTCGAGTGCCTCACGAGCCGATTTCTGAAGCAAGAGTGGGTATGGCAAGGTAACTATCTACAATCCCAGGGGCCTGTCAGAATGTCAGAAGGGGTGAAGAAGGGAGACTTACCTCACTAGGCTTTATTGTGGGTCTTGATGCGTAGTATGGACAAACGCCCATCCTTTTCCCCAGGGATGCCAAATCCTCGATATCACGGATCTTAGCAAGTGTGTGATCCCTGAAATCGCGCACAACTACTTGGTCATCCTTTCCAGGGAGAAACTCGCATCGTGATGCTTCGGAAACCCCTTTCGCGCCGGGCTTAGGATCAGCGGCTATTTTTTGTAGTACATAATCGGGAATTTTATGCAGCATACCTGACCGCTGCAGCTCCAAACATCTCTCGTTGATAGCAATGGGATTCGCAAGCTTTGTAACTTTAGGATTTATGCAGAGATTTTTCCTCGAGCCGAGTGATAGATGTTTCACTTCTTCCTCCAAAGTCGAATCCTCCTTCTTAGGAAAGGAGGGGGGGAATTTGACACGGCGGAGTTCGTTAATGAACTGTGTCAGCTGAGAGTGAGTTCTGGAGCAGTAGAAGATCTAGAAAGTATTATTATGCAATGTTTGTGCTTATTGGATGAGAGACCATGCCTTAATTTCATCCGGGAGTTCTGATTCTTCGTCTTTTGTTTCTTTTCCTGTTGGCAAGCCTAATCTACTGCATTGTCAGTTTTCTGAAGAACGAGTGATCGCTCATCGGTCAAATCAAGCGCACCTCTTCATCAGGGCAACAACCGCTGGAGAGAGAGTGTCGCCTCCCGTGGAGCCTTTGGCACCACTATCTTCGTCCCCGCTCTCATAATCTTCTAAACAAAATTGGGCTTCATCGTTGTCCCCATCAACCTCAACTTCTACTTCGCCCTTCTGTCCACTAGTTAGCTATACAGCAACTGCTAACAAGCTAGGCAAAGGAGTGATACTCGTCGCTTTATCTTTGGATTCGAACTCCCGTTCGCCAGCTGCCTCTCTCTTTTCTCCTTCTCCCGAATTTTCGCAAGCTGAGCTTCAATGTCAGCCTTCTCTTGTAGTATCTTTCGCTTTTTCTCATCTCTGGCAAATTGCTTCACCCAGTCGGGCGCACCATCGTCTTTTCATTTCCCATCACATAAATCAGCTCACACACAATACCACAAACGAGCCTACTGAATATTTACCTTTATCGCCTTTCAATTGCGATTCCAGGGATTTCGATTTATGTTCGCGAAGCCAAGTCAGGGCGCCGCATATTAAACTCAGCGATTTACCCTACCATTAATTAACACTAAATCCGTATGCTGTGTTCTGTGTTTCGGCGAGTGTGCTTACAGTGCCTACAGTGGATTACGTTCAAGTTAGTGGGGCGCTGATTCTATCCAGAGGGGCGAAATTTTCTACCAGTGGGCGATTCGAAAATACCAATACATCCATCCTCAATGGTTGTGTAAACGGCATTCATGAACTCGACTTGGATCGGGTAGGGAGTGTAGGGGTGGTGGAAATCTCTTTCTTGTTTGTATGCCATGGCTAGTTTTCTGATCGTGAAGGATGTCGGATGAAGTGGGAGGACGCGTAAATGGGTTTGGCAATTGATGGTGCACTGTTGAGGGGACCGCGTGTTGCTATGGAAACGGGTTGTTTGGAACGTGACGTCAAACCTTGAGGACGTAGAGCAGCAAGAATGCGGGTGTTGGCTCTGCCATGCGATTCAACACCCAGGCAAAAAACAAGAGGGTTGAGTTGGTGTGAAGCCCTAACCTTATAGGGTACACTAAAGATACCCCTTCCTCCCGATTCCCTTGCGCATGATGATACATACCAAACAAGACAATCACTCAACGTCCTTGGATTTGATCGTAGAGAGATAGTGCAGATTGGTAAGTGGAATATGAAGGATATTAAAGTTATTAAGATTTAATAAAACTACCGGTAGTGCGTGGATTACCCCAGCTATCATACTGGAATTACAAAGACTTAGAGCCTAAGGCAACAAGCATACAAGTGATAGAGATATTACTTATACCTGCATTACCACTGTTAAAATAGGCTAGGAGAACTGCTACGATAGTATCTTGCCATATTCGGGGGATGCAAGCCTTGTTTTTAATAATATTTACTACATTTCACTGTACCAAGATTGACAAAATTTAATAGTTGTGGTGGGGCGTAGTTTAATTAATTAGCAACAATTACCGGTGTGCTGAGGGCCGGATTGATGAGGCACTCTAGCGGTTCGGAGGACACTTTTCCACCCAACAGAACACCCTGTTAGCTAGCCTTGGCGCGCACCCATTTTCTGCATATAATCCATCTTTGTGTATCATAGTTTAGAGAGAAGCGACCGGGGGTGTCAACACCCAATAGACGATGCTCACTTGCCCTTTTTATTTATCCAAGATCTTCTTCGTCTGTCCCACCCCTGTTCGTTTGATTAGGCAATAGGTTACCAAGTCAACTCTCCACAAACCTTTTGTCTGGTTTAGCGGAAGGTCACGACGACACTCACACAGGTGGATACGGCTCGGTCGAACACACCATCCAACTAGGGGAAGGCGAACTAATACCCCCACACCGGTACTTGTAAGTATTATTACTAATGGCTCTTCACAAACAAGGCCGTGCATTAAGCGTATCATAGGACTATCAGAGCTTTCGCCTGAAAGGTGATATAGGTTAAAGGTATTTAAATTGCTCTTAGTTGTAGAGCTACTGGTAGAAACATTTGAAATATGATAAAAGCTTTGGTTCTGAAATACTTCAAGTTAGCAAATCAAGAATTAATTAAGAATTGCGGAGGTGGATTTTTATCGCTCGGAAATTATCTTGAACGTTTTCTTTTGTAAAAGCTGCTTTAGGTGTGCAAGCTGGATGGGCAAGCTGGTTGGTTGGAAAATCAACTTTACCTACCGGACTGAGCAGGAGGGAGTCAAGTAAGTACTATATTATCTTTTGATTTGGATATTGAGATAAATTAATTTTTAGTTATCTGTTCTACTGGTCTTAGTATCGTTTGCTGTACTTGCATCCGGAATCCTCACACGAGCTGTTTTTCTATAAAATTAATGATTCTTTCTCTATGTTTATCATCTAAGTGAGTAAAGAGGGAAAGGTGTACAATACAAGGTATGAAGACATAAAAGGGAGAATCTATGGCCAGAAGAAAAAAGGTCAAAATTGGAGATAATACAAGATCAGGCCATGGTCTGAACCGTCCTGCTACAACTAAAGCAACATTACCCCCCTTTACACCGGACACATGAACGGAAATCCATAGAACCAAAGAAATTCTCGAGGCTTGAGTTAGGGGCGCAAACGCAACCAGGGAGGGAGAAGGCGGTATCCACGAGACAGTCTCTATCTCAAGAATTTGGCAAGAGTCGGAAGATGGGTGATATGAAGAATGCCGGGTATTCCATGGGGTTGTTGCGAGAGGGCGGATATCTGTGTTGGAGGGCGGCAAGGCAGGCTTATGCACCCTAAGTTTTAAGCTTTGTAGGTGCTTGCAGCTATTCGGGCTTGTAGCAACTCCACTACCCTCTGGTGCTCATTCTCAACGGCCCGCGAGATTGGTGAATGGCCGTACTCGTCTGACTTGTGGGGGTTAACATCGCCCTGAGACAGTAGCAACCTCACCATTCCCTCATGCCCATTATCAGCGGACCACGAGAGTGGTGTTCGGTCGTCCTTATCTGAACTGTCGGGGTTAACATCGTTTCTTGACAGCAGTAGCCCTGCCACTCCCACATGCCCATTCTCGGCAGCCCGCGAGAGTGGTGTTCGCCCAAACACTGCGTCTGGCCTGTCAGGATTGACCCCCCGCGAGAGGAGTAGTGCCACTACTTGCTCACGCCCATTCTCGGCAGCCCGGGAGAGCGCCGTATTGCCGTACTCGTCTGATCTGTCAGCGATGACATCTTTCCGTGACAGCAGCAGCCTCACCACTCCCTCATGCCCGTTCTCGGCAGCCCGTGAGAGTGGGGTATGGCCGTATTGGTTTAGCCTGTCGGGGGTGACCTCTTTCCGTGATAGTAATAACCTCACCACCCCTTCGTGCCCATTCTCAGCAGCCCGCGAGAGTGGTGTATGGCTGTATTTGTCTATTCTGTCGGCGCTGACATCATCTCGAGATAGAAGTAGTCTCACCACCCCCTCATGCCCATTCTTGGCAGCCCGCGAGAGTGGTGTTCGGTCAAGTGCTGTGTCTGGTCTGTCGGGGTCAACATCTTCCCGTCCAAGTAGTAGCTTTGCCACCCCATCGTGACCATTCTCGGCAGCCCGCGAGAGTGGTGTGTGGCCGTGTTTGTCTAATCTGTCGGGATGGACGTCTTCTCGTGATAGCAGTAGCCTCACTACTCCCTCATGCCCATTCTCAGCAGCCAAAGAGAGCGGTGTTCGGTCCAACACAATGTCTAACCTATCGGGGCGGACACCTTCCCGCAAAAGTAGTCGTCTCACCACTCCCTCATGGCCATTCCCGGCAGCCCAAGCAAGTGGTGTTCGGTCCAGCACAATGTCTGATCTGTCGGGATGGACATCCTCCCGTGATAGTAGTAGCCTCACTACTCCCTCATGCCCATTCTCAGCAGCTCGCGAGAGTGGCGTTCGATCGGGCACTATATCTGGCTTGTCAGGATTGACGCCTTCCTGTTTAAGTAATAGATTCACTGTTCCCTCATGTCCATTCTCAGCAGCCCACGAGAGTGGTGTTTGGCCAGATTTGTCTGGCACGTCGGGGTCGATATTCTCATGTTTCAGTAGTAGCCTCACCAATCCTTCATGCCCAAGCATAGCGGCCCATACGAGTGGCGTATTCCCCGCACAGTCGCTTTGGTTGACATCACAGCCTTTCTTCTCCATCAAAGCAGCCGCAACATCAACAATTCCGAAGTAGGATGCACAGTGCAGTCCAGTGAATAGGGAAAGAGCACGGAAATCGATGAGACCGGAAACCCTTACTTGATCCAAAAGCAATTTGATGGAGAAATGGTTATCGTACTGGTCAAAAAGCTCCAGTGCAAGTGACATCGCACGCTCCGAGAGTTCCTTTTTCGCGTGTGTTCCCCAATATACAGAAGAATATTTGAGGAAGGGGGTGTTTTGGAGGCCATAAGAGGGATTTATCGAAAGATCCTTGACCGGGTGGGAGTTTAGATAGGTCAAGCAGGTTTCTGCGATTGTCGAGTGAGCCTTATTGAAGAGGTCGGGGCAAGACCGGAGATACTCTTGGAGGGTAAAGTGGACTAAGCGGATAGTCGACGCCTCCTTGTCCATCACGACAAGTCCTTGACAAGAGCGTAGCAATGTCTGTATCGAAGGGACATCGTCGGTATCGATATCAGTTGATCCTATCTCGACCGCTAAGGCATGACATAGCTCTTCAGCCTGTAATGGGCGCTCTGCATGTGAGATCCACATGAGGACGGCAAACCCGAGTCTTGATATCTCAACTCCCTGCGCCTTTATCCGTTCCAGAGTGGCACTGTACGCATCTCCTAACCCTAAGCCATTTGTCATTGTGTTAAGCCTTTTTCGCCTGCGCGAGATGGTTGTTTCTCGCAAGATTGCCTCAATATTAAGGGAAACTAGTAGAAATCTAGATGCATATCGGTCAGCGGATGACATAACCTAAGATGGGCTTCCTAGTGCTGCGCCCCTACATACATTTCTGAGATGGTTTCGGGAAACTTTTTTAAGATCTCTGCCTCCAGGTGGCTGTCCATGGCGTCGGGGTTTGGGTCTTCCTCCAGCCTGGAGCGAAGATAACTGGCGATATCATCTTTGTTAGGGCTGATGGATACAGTCGCTGCTCCTCTAGCGAGGCGGCTGTCGACCTCACCTCGGATGTGTGGCCTTCCTGTTAGAAATATTCGAGTGTTTGGTGATTTCTCAAGAATTTGTTTTAGTGAGCCAAGAATCTTGTGTCGATGCCCTACTACACATTCGTCCAGGGCGTCAAAGCATATGAACGTGGATTGTGAGGACGATGCGGCCTGCAGCATCTCCACAATTTCGGGAAGTCGCAACCCCCGGCCACCTATGACCTTTTTCTGGTCTTCATAAGCTTGGACTATTTTGTCCGGTATTGCTTCCAATCCCGCAACTATCTGTTTCAGGATTGAGCCCAGCATACTCGTTGGAGACTGCTCTTTCTGGGAGGCAAAATCGAAGTAGAAACAGGCAACGGCTATGTTTTGTCCTTTGGCCTGATCGCATAGGGCATCTATTACTAGGGAGCTAGCATTACGACTTGTCAGCAATAGATCCATTGGTTTTTCAGGGGGTATTGTTTCCCTCCCTCACCTAATGTAGGTTTTGCCGGCCCCCGGACCGCCGTAGCAAAGTAAGGTCGGATTCGTTGGCTCGACTTGGCGAGTTCCATTGCATGACTCGCACCAGCTTCGAAATTGCTCGGTTTGTAGAAGCCAGCCCCCTACGTTGTCGACTCGTTGGGTTCGAAGGTCCTGATGCCGCATTCGGGGCTCAAGTGGAGACAACCACGCCAGGATTTCGGGGCGATCATCGGCAACGGTAATGTTGTTCGATATATTATTAAAGGAGTTGTTATTATTAAAAGAATTGCTGTTATTTAAATAACTGAGAAATCGAAACATTTTCTGTTTTTCAATGCTTGGGATGTTGTAGAAGCTAGATTATGGAGGAGGGTTGAGTAGTGGGTTTTTAGGATCTTACAAAAAGCGGGGGTTTCGTGGATTTGTGAAACTGATATCGTCTAGTACAAGTACAGGTACTAATACTGTGCCTTGTGGTTCCTGTATTGACGAGGAAGAACACTACTGTGCCGCATGCGTTCGTACAGTTCCGGTGCTCGGGTGCACACCTGGTTGGGCAAACTCGTTGCACAGGTCTCGTGGTGGATACTGAGCAGCACAGTCCTGCGCGAAAACCGCAGGACTCTGGGGCTGACAACCTTTGTTACTGAGAAAAGATGTGAGGTTATTGGTATTGTGGCTTTCACGGAAGTAGAAAAGGCTCCTGTATCTCACTGCTCAAAAGCCTCTTATAATTTAATTTACTTGCAGAGATATAGTTGTTAGTAATGTCCGCCGGTCATGCTGGTGTGAACGCTTTCTGAGGGTGAAGTGCCAGTGTGGGAGGCATTGACGGGTGGGGCCAATTAGGTGAGGCTCTTGTTGTTGTGCCAAGAAGTCTTGAATGTTTTGATTCCCCCTCCACAATTCGCCGCGTCCCCCCCCCACACTCCCTATCCCAACTGCTCAAACTATCGATTTTCAACCCTTAGTTATAGACGGCCTGATACCCTAGATCAATATCCTAGATTTTCAAAGGTTCAATGTCGTCGGTAACCCCTGCTAGACCTTCAAGGAGGGCGGCCGCCTCACGACGCATGAAAAAGGTTGTCGAGTCCTCAGAGTCAGAAGCAGAATCGGAAGCCCCAGCCCAGGAAGGAGACTATGAGGAAGCCGAAGAGGAAGAAGACGAAAACGAAACCCCGCCCCCTCGTCCAACCCCTCGCCGTAAGTCAAGAAGAATCGCTAGTACACCAGCTCCCGCGGTTGCGCCACCAAGAACTACCAGAGCTCGGCGTACTCGATCTGGGACGGAGCCAGAGGCTCCCCCGTCTGCTGCTCCTAAACCTAGAGCGGCTCGCACGTCAAGGAAAAAAGCCCCACCTAAATTCAAGACCCCGGAGATAAAGGATGACTCGGATGGGGGAGATGTCTTGGCTAAAGAACAAGTGCCTGAGAAGGAGGATATACCTATGCAGGGAGATATGCCCATGCAGGAAGATACGCCTATGGGAGAATGCCCTATAGAGGACCCCACCATCGAGAAGCAAACGCCCCGGCCATTAGCGACACCCGCGCGGTTGCTTTCACAAGCCCTTGGACCTACTGGGCAGCTTCGTACACCCTCCCCAACACCATCTGGTCGGCCGACACCAGCTGTAGCACCACCGCCACCACTAGAACAACCACAACTGGAAGCGACACCGACTACTCCTGTTAAGCCTCTTGAAGAAATGGTCAAATCGTCAATGGCCGGAGGGGATGCAGTTACCCCACGGCCTACGTCCTCCTATTCGAATAGCTCGCAAAATCCTCCAGTAGTTGTGAAATCCAGGGCGAATGCCCTTTTCCAACAACAGCAATTGGAACAGGAGCAGGGGCCCAAGCCTCGGCTAGTTATTACTCACCTAGTGTTAATGAACTTCAAGTCGTATGCCGGCAGACAGGAAGTTGGGCCTTTCCATGCTTCGTTCTCATCTGTTGTTGGGCCAAACGGCTCTGGAAAGTCTAATGTCATCGACTCCCTCCTATTCGTCTTTGGATTCCGCGCAAGTAAGATGCGGCAAGGCAAGATTTCAGCTTTAATACACAATTCGGCTGCTTTCCCGAGCCTCGATTACTGCGAAGTCGAAGTCCACTTCCAAGAAGTCCTTGATGCGGCTGGTGGGGGGCACGAAGTGGTTCCGGAATCAAAGCTGGTTGTTTCCCGCCGAGCCTTCAAGAACAACTCCAGCAAGTATTACATCAATGGCGGGACGAGTGATTATACCCAGGTTACTACCCTCCTTCGTGGTCGTGGAATCGATCTTGACCACAAGCGATTCCTTATCCTCCAGGGCGAAGTTGAGAGTATTGCTCAAATGAAGCCTAAAGCTCAGCACGACAGCGATGACGGTTTGCTGGAATATCTAGAAGATATAATTGGCACGAGTAAATATAAGCAACCTATTGAGGAGTCCGCCACCCAGGTCGAGGAACTTAACGAGATTTGCGTTGAAAAATCTACTCGGGTACAGCATGTCGAAAAGGAAAAAAACAGCCTCGAGGACAAAAAGGAGGCCGCACTTGAGTTCATCCGGAATGAGAATGAGCTCACGATGAGGAAGTCTGCGCTTTACCAAATTCATATTGCGGATAGTACAGCGAACATCAATGTCACTGCGGAGATGACCACTCAATTGCAAGCGCAACTAGATGAGGAGCTAGAGAAACATCGGGGTAATGAGGATGAGATCAAGAAGCTAGAGAGAAAGTACAAGGCTGGTTCTAAGGAAGTGGAGGAAGTAGAGGCTGCTACAAAAGCTATTCTTAAGGAGTTAGCCAGGAGCGAAAAGGAGAATGTCAAGTTTCAGGAAAAAGAAAAGTTTCTTACTCAGAAGCAGAAGAAGCTGCAGAAGACAATTCAGACCGTTTGTTCCCATGGATCCCGGAAGGGATCTATTGCAGGCTAACATCTAAAAGAATAGGTTAGCTGCATCAGAAGCTGCTGCTACGATTGAAAAGCACGCTCAGGATCTCGAGAGATTTGGAAAACAGATCGCGACCCTGGAAACAAATTTGGGTGCCGAAGAACAGGAATTGGATCGTATCCGCGACACCCTCAAAGGTGACTAATCTTAGCTTTCTGATACTCGTGTTTCCATGAATGAAATTAATATATATGCGTAGAGAAAACGCAGGGATTTTCGGATCAGATTGCCGTCAAACAAAAGACTCTAGAGCCGTGGAAGGAGAAGATCAACGAAAAGCAGTCTGCTATTGCGGTTGCACAGAGTGAGCTTGATATTCTTTATGAGAAAAATAATGCTAGCCAGAATGCCATGGAGGAGGCCCAGTCAAAGATTGCTGTCATCGACGAGTCTCGCGCTGTGAAGGAACAAGAGCTCAAGGATTGTCAGAAGGAGATTGCGAAGCTGAGCAAGCAGGGCCAGAAAGTGCAGGCTGAGCTCGAGAAGATAAACCAGAAGGAACCACAGTTACGGAACAATGTTTCTGGGGCAAGGCAGAAGGCCGATGAAGCGAGGGCCTCCCTTGCTGCCACCCAGACTCAGGGTAACGTCTTGACTGGGCTGATGCGGTTGAAGGAGTCTGGTAGAATCGAAGGATTCCATGGCCGTCTCGGGAATCTTGGAACGATTGACGCTAGATATGATGTTGCTATCTCGACTGCTTGTCCCCAGCTCGACAACATGGTTGTGGACAGCGTTGAGGCAGGTCAACAGTGTATTGACTACCTTCGCAAGAATAACCTTGGAAGAGCCAACTTTATTTGCCTCGACAAACTTCACTCTAGAAACCTCAATGCAATTGAAACGCCAGAGAAAGTGCCCAGGTTATTCGACCTTGTCAAGCCGAAGAGTCCGATACTCGCTCCTGCCTTCTATAGTGTCCTCCAAGATACACTTGTCGCGAGTGACCTTGCTCAAGCTAACCGTATTGCGTACGGAGCTAAGAGATGGAGGGTTGTGACGTTAGAAGGACAGTTGATTGATAAATCGGGTACTATGACTGGAGGTGGTCAAACTGTTTCAAAGGGAAGGATGTCAAGTAAACTAGTCGCCGATACCTCCAAGGAGGCAGTTGCCAAATTGGAAGCCGACAGGGACACGCAGGAGAGAATATTCCAGGAGTTTCAACAACAGCGAAGTGAGCTGGAGTCAACTCTCAGGGACGTAAAAGGACGCATACCAGAGGCAGAAGTCATGATTTCTAAGATTGTGCTTGAGATCGAAGCTGGGAACAAGCAAAGGACTGACTTGGAGAAGCGAATCCGGGAGTTGAGTGCGCAAGGCAAAACCTCTAAGGTAGATGACCGACAAGTCTCAATCCTTGAGAGTAGGATTAAGCAGCTTGGCCAAGAGATTGGGGGGCTCAATTCCGAAACTGCCGAGATAGAGAAAGAAATTAAGTCCCTGCAGAATTTGATCATGGAGGTCGGTGGTATCAAGCTGAGATCACAGAAGTCCAAAGTGGACGGCATCAGGGAGCAACTCGAGACACTAAATGAGCAACTCTCCAACGCCGACATGGCACGAACTAAGGCCGAAAAGAGTCGAATAAAGGCTGAAAAGGCATTCAACGGCAGCACGAAAGAGCTTGAGAATGTCGCAGTTGAGCTTGAAGAGTTGCATGAGGAAATCCAGGGCCATGCAAAACTGGCGGAAGCCCATAATGCAAAGGCAGAAGAAGCACAGGCTTATCTCGAGGAGAAATCCGAGGAACTTGCTGCTGTCAAGGAAGAACTTGATGAGAAGCTAGGGCAACTCAACAAGACTAGGGCTGCTGAAATCGAGATGAAGAATAAGTTGGAAGAGCACCAGAAGGCGCTTGTAGACAATCAAAAGAGGTTAAGGCACTGGGAGCAGGAGCTAAGCAAGTTGGAATTGCAAAGTGTTAGGTACGTAGCTGCTGTGGTTAGATCCGGGTTTGGTATTAATATCAGCTGCAGCGATGGTGCCGAAGAGACTGAAGATCTTAATCTGCCTGAGTATACCGAAGATGAGCTGGCAGACATGGATAAGGCTCAACTAAACGGCGAGATTGCAGCTCTAGAAGGCTCGTACTCTGTTCAAAGTGGTCTGTTGTGGTGGATGCTGATTTGGTGGATAGAGAAACTGCAAAACGTGAACGTCGATATGGCCGTCCTTGCGGAGTATCGGAAGCGTGTTGAGGACTACCAAAAGCGAAGCAAGGACCTTGAAGAATCAGTCATCGCTCGTGATTCCGCCAAACAACGGATAGATGACCTCCGGAAACGACGACTCGAAGAATTTATGGAAGGATTTAGCGCCATCTCCTTACGGCTGAAGGAAATGTACCAAATGATCACAATGGGTGGTAATGCCGAGTTAGAGCTTGTCGATAGCTTAGATCCCTTCTCGGAGGGCATTCTCTTCAGTGTGATGCCGCCGAAAAAGAGTTGGAAGAACATTTCCAATCTTTCTGGCGGTGAGAAGACGCTTAGTTCGCTTGCGTTGGTGTTTGCTTTACATCACTACAAACCCACTCCGTTATACGTCATGGACGAGATTGATGCTGCGTTGGATTTCAGAAACGTCTCGATTGTCGCTTCGTATATCAAGGAACGAACCAAGAATGCGCAGTTTATTGTCATCTCTCTGAGAAATAACATGTTTGAACTCGCAGCACGATTGGTTGGCGTGTATAAAGTCAATCACATGGTAAAGCATTCCTCTCCTCACCCTTCCTATTTTTACCTATCTATTTAGAAATTATGCTAACCACCACAACAGACTAAAAGTGTCACTATCGAAAATCAAGATTATATAGAGAAGCATTAATTCTTTTTTGCTTTTTGTTATTGTTTTCTTGTATCGCGGTTGGGTGGGTCTGTGGGATTAAGGTACTGTTTTATGCTATGATATTATGATTGTGATGCTCTAGAAACATGGGTTATTGGGTAATCGTAGTTCTTTTTTGTGATCACTGTTTTGGATTACCGGCATTGTTTCTATATTCAGAACCGGGCGGACCCAAATAAAAGGATCTCATGGTGTATCATAATTCTAGAAGAAAAAAAATCCTCGTGTCACTCGAACGCCCAAATGCTTAGCGACGCCTCCCGAGCTAGGACCACTTTGGTACCGGTTATAGTGGTACTAGTACTGTAGCTTGGGTTACAGTACTAGCACCACAACAACCTCCTCACATCTAGTCACTCGCCTAAAAACTCACAGTTCACTTTCTCACATCCCAACTAATCTTCCGAGTCGATCACCCGCACCTGCATTACCGAGTCCAACCAACAAACGTTAATCCTCCCAGTGACTCTTGTTCTTCTCCTTCCCCTCTTTCTGCACGCGACACTTACGAGCACAGTACGAGTACTTCGCACACACGCGCCCGCCCTGCCAACACGTGACTCACACGTCGACCCCGTGACAAAAGTGTAGCCTGCAGCCAACCCACTGAATCACACAGCCCCGCGAGGGCTAATATATATTCACCACGTCCCCCCCGCCTTGACGGAAAGGCGGAGCCTAGGTGTCAGGGGTGGAAGATTCGTTCGACCGCGGGGGCACTTTGCACGGGGCGTTTATGCAGGTCATTATCGTTGGGTATTTTGGTTCGCTGGTTTTCGTCCGCAAAGGACGGGGGGGGGGGGGGAGTCAAGTTTCGCTGTAAAAAAAGGAGAGTTAGCGTTATTACTCATAGGTATACGCGTGATTATTAGGGATAAGGCGGGGTATGGGGGGGTATATTAAGGCGGTGTTTCCGCTCCTTTTTTTAATTTAAAGTTCCTTGTGCGAGTTCTACCAGTACGGCACTTTTTTTTCCTCTTCTTCTTTCTTTTTCGACTTTCTATTTATGCACTTGCCTGATACTAGAGTACCGTATGTGAGTGAGTGAGTGTATCACTCTGAGTCATATCAAAACACAAACAGAAGATATCAAAAACGAAATAAATAAACAATCACTGCGCACAAATATGGATTCTACTGCTGTTCAAATAACCTCCCATCCAGCGATTCTTCAAGAAGGTGATGAGAAGGAGAAGAAGCCCGAAGCCATGCCCCCCCCCTCGCGCGCGACCGCCTCATCCTCCCTCGCCCCCTCACTCCCTGAAATGGCTGAAATCACCCCTCCTCCTACCTCCTCCTCCCTGACCTCCCCACCGCCCTCCCGGTCAACAACCCCACTGACCGAAACCACAGACCCCTGGGAAGAGCTCTCCACGGGCACTGCTGAAACCTCCTTGTCAGCTACCTTCTCAGTGCTAAAGGGCTACAACCCTGTCCCAATCTACGAACGAAGGGCGCAATGGCTGGCGGAGCAGCAGGCCCGGCGCGAGCAGGTACTCCACCCTCGCCTAGTGCTCCCTCGCGGAAACGCCCGGGACTTCAACCCGAACGCGGACCTGCCGTTTCCGATTACCGCTCAATTCTTGCAGTCGTATGGCGGAGGAGAACAGGCGATGGAGAAGGGGAGAAGGGTGCATTGGAGTGGCAATCGGGAGGGCGGGGGTTCGGGGAGGACGGTGATTGCAGCTGGGATGGTTGTTGGGATGAGTGAGGGCGAGGAGGAGGAGGAGGAAGAGGAGGAGTATGAGGGGGAAGGGACGTCGACAGTTGCGTCACCGGTTAGTGAGCGCTCTGAGAGCGGGGCTCAGGCGCTCGTGCCGACTCCGGTGCAGCCTGGGGGAGTTTTCAGGAAGCCGGGGCTGGGTAGGGAGACCAGTGGCATCCCCAGCTTCGACAGTCTCTTCGAGACGAAGTGGGATTTTGGTATACTCATTCGAATATCACCCGTGCTTCGAGTAAGGCTAAAGGTTTGAGTTTCAGATGAGCCCAAAACCTCTATTAGACAGTCTGAGGATGTCCCCATGGCTTCCTCCTCTTCATCTTCGGGGGCTAGCGAGAGCTCTGTCTTCGGGAGCATGCATGGATCGAAAGCGACCTTTGGAAGTTACTTGAAGTACCTCCGGAGTCATCGCAAGGGCTACTCTTTCGGAATGCTCCTTTTCGGATGCCTGAGCTTGGTCATGCTGCAGAATAGATTCCCAATGGCAGAAATAACGACGGGGACGTCTTTGGTGCAGGCGAAGTATGCTTACGAGGGGTATAACGCTTCTCAGTATTCGACTGTAGACTTCCCGGGGCTCCTCTCGATAGAGACAGCGCTGGAGAAAAGCCTAGCAAGCGTTCCCGCGGCGTCTGCTCTCGCCGGATTGCTAAAACAGAGTGAGATAGCGGTCAGTGATCTGAGCACCGTGGTCAAACACAGCGACCTAGACTGCAAGCACACCCTTTCAGGCCTCCTCCTTAAATTCGCGACCCAAGCGGGAGATATAGCAGGCCTACTCCAAGCCTTCGAAAGCACCGTCGGTCGATCGCTCATTCAGTATGCTGCTTCCTACCCCATTCCCCCCTTTCCTATCAAGACTAACATGCCCAGACTCGATTCCGCCAACGCCCAAACCCTCCAGCACTTCAACCAACACCTTCCCCCACCTCCCCCATTCTATAAATCTCTCCTGAGAAAAACTCCCTACCACCACCTCCCACCCTCACAGACGCAACACCTCTCATCCTCCTACGAAATACTAACGCACCGCATCAACAAAACACTCTCAGCCCTCACCCATGAGACCAGCACAATCCTACGCTCTCTGAAGACGCTCTCCCACCAGCACGCGCCAATCTACACCTCCATAGTCCGTGAATTCACCGCGATCGAGCGCGCTCAGACTACCCTATGGACGCGTGCTCGTGGGCTGGACTACAGCGAGAGCAAGGAGTTACTCGCGCTGGTGGGCACGTATGAAGAGAAGGCGCGCGGGTATGTCGAGAGGATCAGGATGGAGTATATTGCGTTGCGGGGGGAATTGATGGGTTTGCGAGAGGGATTAAAGGGCGCTGGGCGAGTGAGCGGTGGTGAGCCTGTGCTGTTGGAAGCGCAGGTTCGCGCCGTGAGGGGGATGGTGGAGTTGAAGGGAACAAGGAATGCACGGATGAGCGCGAGGAGCAGCTGTCTGGGCGGGATTGCGAGGAGGGGTGGTGGTGCCGGTGCTGGAGTGATTATGGGGTATCGGGGGCTGTTCACTCCGACAAAGACTAAAATTACTTAGGAGAGGCCAAGAAATGGTTGGATACATACACGATGTTCCGGGCCCTCCTCCTCGAACAGATCTTGAGGAAAATATGCCCTCGGAAGGATGGAATTTTAAAAACAGATGGCAGATCTTTTTGAGAAATTGTCTAGAGACGAGATTACCAGGTCGAAATTGGTTCCTTGCACACGACAGGACGGGACGGACCTGGTGAAAAAAATTGGCACGCAGGACGGACACAGGAGAAGAACCACCCTTCCCTCTCCAGCTCGAGATGAGTTTGCGAGAACATGTATGGAAGCTTTTCTCCTTCACTGATTTGTTCACCTCACTTTATGGATCAAGCAAGCGTACGTATTCTCTTTTCGTTCACGTTAGTGTATGCATAGAATATCACTATTTATCACCATCATCATCACCGCTCTCTTACCTCTGCATCGTTCCCCACTGCTCAACGTCCTATCTATACCCTTCCCTAGCTACACGTGCATTTCATGCCTCCAAATCACACCGCACCCTATACACCCTTACCACCATTCAGTTTGCGCTACTCTCGCTTTCTCCTCTTTTTCCGATTACTATTCTTTCCGTCAGGTTCGATTGCTCACTTTACTCTTTTTTTTTCGTCGCGAACGATTGCATGATAGGGAGCGAGCGAGCGAGAACGATTTTCAGGAAGTGGATGGACCGAGGTGGGATAGGGCAACCCGCGAGGCCTAATTCGGCGAGACGTCTGAAGGGAGGAAGGAGGGGAAAGAGAGAAGAAATTGGGGGCTTGGAGCTTTCTTCACCGCTTTCTTTTGTATCGAGCCAGATACTTTCTGTTACTGTCACAGATACCAATTGAATCGCACAATCATATCCCACTCATTGAAAAGCAATGCTTCGCCCCCAATCCCTCGCCCCCTCTAAATCTTGGCCTTCAATTCCTCAAACAGCACCTTCAGCCTATCCATATCAGTAGCCTGCGCCGGCCACTCAATCCCCAACCCCTCCTTTGCATTCGGCTTCGGAATCTACCCAACCCCACCAAATAATTAGCCCCTCCAAGCCCCTCCGCCGAGTATGGCTTGATAAAGGGACCTACCATATGAACATGAACATGGTCAACAAGCTGATGCGCCCCACGCCCGTTGTTTTGCAAAATGTTGTACTCCACTGCACCAACCGCTATCGCGAGCTTCTTTGCGGCGGGGAGGAGCTCGCTGAGTTCTGCATCGGGCACATCGTGGAGCTTTTCGCTGTGGGTTTTGGGGATTACGAGCTGGGTGTGGGTTAGCTATTTGTTTGCCTGCCAGTGGGGGAGGGCGGGGGAGAGGTTACAGCATGTCCACGGGAGAGAGGATTGATGTCGAGGAACGCAAGGACTTTGTCGGTTTCGAGGAGCTATGGGGCGTGTTTGTCAGTCATATGTGGGATTTTTTATCTTTTTATTTTTGGATTGGGATGCGGAGGGGGGGAAGAGGTGAATTGGAGAATTGGGACGGAACGGGCGGAATGAGGGGGGGTGGGGAGGAAAAACTTTGAAGGAGGGGATTTCGCCCCGGATGATTTTGCAAAAGATACAAGCTGCAGCGGACATTTTCCGTGAAGGGTTGGTAGTGGTGGTGGTGATGTTTTGCTGTTAGGAGATTTATTTGTTTGATGGTTGGACTGATGTTTGGTTGCCCCACCCCTGCCCCGCGTCTTGGTGGTTGGGAATTGGGGGTTTTTTATTACCGGTATTACAAACTGTGTGGCCTGCGGTGGTAACCGGAATAACTTTCTCTCATAATAGCACTACGTGAACGTCTTTAGAGTGCATTGCAAACACAACTTTAATTGTTTTATAGTACCACCACCACGCTATGCTACAATTGGAAAGCTAGCTCATGCTATAGTATCTCACATGCATTACTTGTATCTCGGAACTCTCCCTCCCCTAGCGATCCCACTGCCCCGCGCTCCCCGCGTTCCTCGGGAGCTACCTCTCGGTGCCCCACGACGGGCAGGGGTCTTCGTAGGTGTTGGGACCCTTGGTGGAGCAGGTTCGTGGACGAAAGATTGGTCGTTTGTTCTGCGATAAGAAATCAGACCCCCAATCATGAGAGGGTGGGTGGAAAAGCATACAAGAATGTAGTTTCAGTGTCATAATCAGTTCTCCAACCACCGTACTGTGAACCACCACCCGCCGATCGACCTGAGGGAGGTGAGAACAGGCACCTTGGGCCACCAAATGGAAGTTTAACAAACCTAACGTAGCTTCATGTTCCTCGGCTCTCTTAAACGATTCCTGAACCGGCGCCTGCGGGACAATTCGTTAACCTAATACCGTTGAGAGATTTGAAGAGACAAACTTCGGTAAAATCTACGCAGAAAGCATTCATGTTCAATCCGTAGAGAAAACTGGCGAAGCTCTCACTAAACCTAGATAAACTGTCATGCATAATTTGCATATCCGCCATATTAACTTCTAGGGTAGTCACAGCATCCGAGAGCTCTGCGAATGCAGGCTCATGTGCGTTGAGCGGGAAAGCATCGTCAACGGTTTTACTGACAAGGGAACCACGCGAGGAGCGGCGTAGGGGAGTATGAGGACGAGAGGGAGGTCGAGATCCGGATTTGTTATTCTGACGGTTTGAGGATGAGGGAGTGGTAGCTGTTTCTGCCATATTGGCGGTAGTGGTGGGGTTTTTTTTATGGCCTGGTGCGTATGATAAGTTATGGATGACTGATGGGCAGATGGTTGACATTGCTAGTCTAGCTGTATCTGTATGGGGCTCTGGGTCACAAGTGCCTGGTCTCTCGTGACATCAATGTCACGAATCCAGGTGCTATCGTATGCCCGTTTAACCCCGGGTGACGTGATGCGGGTGGCCGGGGGTTCCCGCAGCCGAAATAATTTCCTTCCTTCCATAAGGTCTCGGCGTTACTATTGGAGTACCGGTACGAGCTTTCTTTTGTCATCACTCCTTTTACTTGTAGTCGTGCAGGCACTACCCACTTTTCAACTCACCTCAGCCCTCTTTTGACCACCGTCTACGGACTGCAATTACGAGTTACCGTTGGTTGTCACACAGATATCCATTCATCTTACCCTTCTCGTCCTGCCACCCTACCGAAAGTTTCTCAGTGGCTGAGCTTCCTATTCCCTGATCTTTTACGTGACATCGTATTCGTCACCATCCAACCCCAATAAGGTTCTTGAGTACGGGATCAGCAACTCAAGGCTGTTATTATTCTGACTCAAAAAAGAAATTCCATTTCCTTCTCACTTATACCATAGAAACCAGAGAGGAGAGAAAGGAAAATATATACATTATTATATAAAAAAGTATAAAAAATAAAGAAAATTCGAAAACCCTTTCAAGTTCAAAATATATTACCCTTTTCACTCAACAAATTAAAGGCTTTTCCCTCCTTTTCACCAGGACATACAGAAGGGGGGTTTGCTTAGAAGAAAGGGAGGGGTAATGTCCAAGGCTCTTCCTCATACATTGCTGCGCAGCACAGGCACAACTTCCTATATCCACTCACGCCCACACCAACCAAGAACATTCCGCAACTTCTCCTCTTCCTTCTCTCCTTGCTTTCCCTCTTACTCCCCATCACCTTCGCCACCTATACCTAGATTCCCTCGCTATTCCCGTTCAACACACTACCTGCTACCAGTAGCACTTCTAATATCAGCGTACGCCGTCGCGAAACTCTCGAATCCTGACTTTTCGCTCTTGCATTCCTTCCGCTCTCAAAAGACCCCCTCCCAACCCATTTTTTTGGCGCCCACAATGTCCGCCTCCAGACCAATTGCTCCCGGGCGTCCGGAGACACTGACGAAAGAAGAAGAAGCCAAACTAAAAGAGTTCTGGAACGCAGCACTGAAGGTGTTTGGCACAAGCGCACTAGAAGATTCTGAGTCCCTTTCCCAAGCCCCTGCTACTGAGGAAGAGAACGGCGACTCTGTGACGTCGCCCACCTCACCGGACAAGAGGAAGAGGGGAACTCTAGGGAGACTACTTAGCCGAAAGGAAAAAACTGGCGCCCCGAAGAAAGAGGCGGTAGCAGCGACGGGTGCTGACATTGTGCTTGATGTTTCGGATGACAAGTATGGTCAAACCAGGGAGTTCAAGGCTGCGCTAGCTTCGCAGACCCCGGCCGAATTGCGAGATGCGTTCTGGAGCATGGTGAAGTGTGACAACCCTGACGCACTGTTGCTGAGATTTCTGAGGGCGAGAAAGTGGGACGTGGATAAGGCGCTGGTAATGATGGTTGCTACCATGAATTGGAGGTCTAAGGAAATGAATGTATGTTTTCCCTCGGCTCTTTGCATGAGAGACGTGCTTACGGGATTCTTTTACCAGGTACAAGCCGTTGTCGGGAAGGGCGAAGGTGGAGCAGCAGCGGAGAAGGACAATGACTTTATGATGCAATTGCGTATGGGGAAGAGCTATCTCCATGGATTGGATAAAGAAGGTCGTCCTATCTGCTTTGTCCGAGTGAGACTGCACAAGCAAGGTGAGCAGAGTGAGGAGAGTCTTGAGCGGTACACAGTCTACATTATGGAGACGGCTAGGTTGATGTTGCAGCCCCCGGTTGACACCGCTGTAAGCAATGTTCTCATGGGTTATACAAAATATCGGACTAACTTTTACAGGCGGTCGTCTTTGATATGACTGGATTTTCCATGGCGAACATGGTAAGAACTCCTAGCCCTATGAGAAATACTAGTATTAACTTCTACAGGATTACGCCCCTGTAAAATACCTAATCAAATGCTTCGAAGCTCACTACCCCGAGAGTCTCGGAATCTGCCTTGTCCACAAAGCCCCGTGGCTATTCTCAAGCATCTGGGTAATCACATTTCTTCGGATCCTTCTTGCCCCACGATGCTAACGTCCCAAATCCAACAGACCGTAATCAAAGGCTGGCTTGACCCCGTCGTCGCGTCTAAAATCCACTTTACCAAGACAACCGAAGACATGGAAGCCTTCATCCCGAAAGAAAACATCCCCAAAGAGCTCGGCGGTAGTGAAGACTGGACCTACACATACGTAGAGCCAATCCCAGACGAGAATGCCCCGATTGAAGACGAGGCGCGCAGAAACATGCTTCAGTCCACGCGCGGGGAGCAGATCCACAAATACGAGGCCGCAACACGCGCATGGATTGCTGGCGGCGAAACGGGAGAGAGCGCCGTGGCGGAGCGTAGAGCTATCGCTAAGGAACTTGCTACTAGGTATTGGGAAATGGATAAATACCTGCGCGCTAGGACGGTTTATGACCGCACTGGTGTGCTGTTGCCTAATGGGGAGGTGAACTTTTATAGCTATAAGAAGGAGAAGGCTGGTGCAGTGGAGACTTCAGAGGATGACATTGATTAATTTACTTGCGATGTTTTTTCTCCCTTCTCGCTTGTGTTTGGGGGGGGAAGGGATCTCAAAGGTAATTGAGTGGATTATATTGCGCGGTTTGCGGGGTTGGTGGCGGGGTTAGGGAAATGGGGGAGTGGGAGATTAAGGGGGGTTTTTAGATAGAGGTTTTGTTTTGTTTTGTTTAGAGGGAAGGTTTATCACACTTCTAGAAATCTATTTGCAGGCGGGGGAAAGGGGAGAGCGATCTGGTGATGCCTGATTAATATTTACAATCATATCTGTATAATGTACTATATAAATTGCGCTTGTGGGCATGTAACGATACCAAGCACCTTCTTTTAAAAACAAAAGACCCAGAAACTCCCCGCCCGAATGCCATGCTATGATACAACAAACCAATCAAACGATATACAGTAAAACAGAGGCGATATATGAGACGGGATTATGCCACCGGCCCATAGCTATCTTCTACTTGCAGAACTCACACCCCCACCGCTCAACCCCCTATCCCGCCTGCCCCCCCTCACCGTCTCCCTCTTCTCAGCATCTCTACTACTACCGGTACCCTCCCTCTCCCACTCTGCAATCCCTCTAGCCCCCTTTTCGGCACTCGGATATTGCGCCCATCGATCAAAGTCCTCAACCCTCTCATACGGGCTCCTGAGAAAGGCATTAACCTCGTGCACAAAAACGCCGGCATTCCTCCTGCCCAAGAACTCGGCTAACATGTCCTCGGCAGCGCCGCTCGCACTCTTGAGGTCCACGCTCTTGAGTATGGCGATGGCGTACTCGAGCACGAACTCAGCGTTGTCCGCCAGGAAGGTGAATATAGAGAGTTCGCGGCGGATGAAGGCGCGCGCGCGAGATTGTAGGTGCGTGGAGGCGAGGAAGGTTGCCGGTGTGAAGTTTGTATGGTTGCTGAGCCGGTTGGCGCCGACATGGCTGGAGCGCAGAGCGTGCGTGTAGATGTGGCGTCTGGTGAGGGTTGAGGAGGGGGGAAGTGGGGAGCGGGGACGGCGGGGACGGTAGGGGCGCCCATGGGTGCCTATTGTAGTTGAAGAGGAGGAGGAGGAGGAGGAGGAGTAGAGGGTGGGTTTCGGGGGCGCTGGTTTCCCCGGGAGGTTACGCTGGGTCTGAGTTAGTCCATGGCATTCTCCTCCCCGAAAACCATGGTCCATAGAAACTCACCTTGACACCCCCAACCTCTAACCACTCGATCGCAACCTTACACAGTGGGCACAAGGGCTTAACCCCCGCCCACGTGAGTATGCAGATATAATCGTATTCATGCCCGCACGGGCCCGCAACGGCCTTCTCGGAGATTGCTTCTTGACATATCACGCATGCGGTAGCTTCAGCTTCCACCGCCCTCGATCGCCGCGATGACGTTGGCGATGCGATTCGTCGTCGCTTGCGAGGGCTGTGGTGATTGTAGGTTGGGTCCATTTGCGCTGCGGTTGGCAGTCTAGAGATTCGCCTTGAAGGTTGATGTGGAGGATGAGGTGGTGCTTGGATGGGGGTGGTAAAACTGACAGGGGTATTGGTGCCCCGAGAGAGCATATCTCCGCCTAACACCAATAACAGTAAAGCCTCGGGCCATCCATACCCCCCCAGTTCGCCTCATCATTTAGCAAGAATACCCGAGTAGGGCTTGGGGTGTAGGGTTTCGGGAGATACCGAGGCAAAGCATGACTACCGTAGACTAACTGTGATACGATACAGTCAGCCCACAGGCTTCTAGTGGAAATGAGGGGAAAAGCTGGAAATACTTGTACAGCCCAGGACAACTAAAACATAAAGCGCCGTAACCCCTTTCTCCGAGTATGGCAAAGCGCCCTACCGATATCCCGTAAAAATTTAATAAAGGTTTTACTCTGTTACCCCAAATTGAGCCCTTCCGTGTTCCTAAGAACTAACCGTGGAAGCAAGACATACCGTACCCCTAAAGCAGCCTCCCATCCTGGATTTTCCATCTTTAGAGGTCCCAAATTCCCTACTATACTAGTATACCAACCTCAGAGCACCTAGGCTCCTCCCCCAACCGCTTACTCTAACCCTGCGGTCCCAACCTCATAGATTGAGCATCTCAAACCCATGCGAGTCCATAGCCTAGGTTACCATTAAGGTCTCTCGCAAAATCCACTCAAATCCTTCTAGCACGGCACGTGGGTGAGGAGTCTGGCGGGGTGGAACAGAACTATCAGGAGCATCATCAATAACACGTTTGCTGGTGTGCTGTGCCCAGTGGATATAGCTGCAGTGGTATAATACTGGGTGTTTGGTGTTTCCCGAGGGAAATCTTCAAGAAACTCCTATCCCCTCTAGGGCCATGGTTGATCTTAGTTGTTTACCCGAGCCGCCTCTGAAATGAGGCGTCCTCGAGGGTTGTAGTTAGCTATTTGAGGGAATAATGTGGGGTGGGGTTTGCGATTCGGCGTTGCTTACTTTGGGACGGGAACTTCATATATCTCGCTGGAATAGCTAAATATATGTGTGTAGATGGATTGGTTCGTATGGTGCGGGATTCTTGGGAAGAGAGAGCATCTATGTTCTAGATTGGGGCCACTACCGATATGGTTGTTATGGTCTTTGGCTATATTCTCTTTTCCTCTTCCCCCCCCAGTCCTACTCAGTGGTAACTTTATTCGTTGTTGTCACAAACCATCATAGAGAATCACTCGAAGCGAGCTATGGGCTGCTAGCTACTAGTGTTCCCGCTATTATACGGTATGGACATCTACTAGAGAGGCCTAAACTGTGCCTAACCACGGGGAATGTTAGTGGCTCGCTGGCACCCGACTGCAGCTACCCCATCGCCCTCCCTGTAACAGGATGTATGAATAACCTGTCCGTGGATAGCGGTGCATAAGAGTGCTGTAATCGACTGCCTTCGAACCAGCCTAGTCTATCCCATCGCGCGGAGGCGCCCTCTACCACCACCCTCCAGAATAGTACTACATACGTTGCAAGCCCTCGAGATAAAACCCCAATATTCAGGGAATTAAAGATGGAAGGAAAAAAGAAAAAAGGAATCATGCTACAAATTGCATGACATAGCCATGGGTATCCTTGAGTAGGAAATTTCAAGGTCAAACCCGTGCTCAGACTTGAAGAAAAGCTTTTCATAAACCTATGATACGGTCAGAGTACCTTTCCTTAGGTATTTTCATCTGATGCGCAAATTATGAAATATTAACGAAAAAGTCTACATCTAAATCTGGACGTGCTTAGTAGGCCTAGAGTCCAAAGTCTAGACTTTAAAGTTTTTGGACTTTTTTTCATGGGTCCGGACTTAAAGACCAAACCCTAGTCTAATCCGGGCGCGCCAAACGAGCCCAAGTCTAACCCATATCAGCTTTTACCACGTATGCATCGTGTAGTAGACCAAACATGTACATCAAACATATGTCATCTGAAACGCCCTCTAAGCTATGAGTGACTGCATGCAAATATGTACTAACAAGGAAACGTTTACACGATGAAATATAAAAGATCAGCGAAGAACAGTTAATAAATGGTCCTAAGCCCCGTGCCGGCGCCAACAATTCTGGCAGCAACAAAGAACACGGCAGCGGCAATATAACTTGCAGCGGTGAATAAGATCAATCCTGTAAACTGCCCGTTCATCGATTGGATGATTTGCCCAGCGAGAGGAATGCCTGTGAGTGTCCTATAGCCGTTACCAAATATCATCAGCCACACATCAACTTAAGAATATAGGAAGGAACAAACCCAAAGCTGACAAAAAAGTAGCAAGTCCCGTACCTCCTCCCATACTCCTTAGTCTCACAAATCTGCCCGACACAAACCGGTGTAAGACTGATTCCACTTCCGCTCCCGAACCCATACATCAAGGCGAATACGATCATGAGAGCCTTGGTCCCACCAACATTCCCATCATGCATGTACACCGACGGCAGCCATAGCGCTAGTGTCGTTACTAGGCAGAACGCGACCGTAATGATCATCGTATTAAACCGCCCAATTTTGTCCGCTACGAAGCCGGGGAGCCAGCGGCCAAATACCGAGCCGACGTTTAGGATTGCCAGGAGCTGGTAGGAGAAGGAGCGAGGGAGGTGGAGGTATAAGAGGGAGTAGGAGGTGATGTAGGTCAGGGGGACGAAGACACCCCACTCGATCATGAACACCCCTAGGGTTGTAAGTGTGAATCGAGGGTCTTTGAATGCCGTTAGGTCGATGGATGCGTCGAAGCCCTCCCTTTTAGGCGTGTTCTTCCAATTCTCCTCTACCGGCGGGGCCGCCGTGGCGATGGAAGATGAGGTGATGGCCGAGGATTGGGATGTGGGTGATGAAGGTGCGGCATTGACATCCGAGAGTCGCGCCCGGACGAGCCAGTTCGCCAGTACCATTAGCAATAGGCAGACAAGGCCTACGATTCTTACGGCCCAGCTGAAACCGACTTTGGGTGTCGCGGATTGGATTATTAGCGGGAATACAACCCCGCCGACTGAGCCGCCGGTTGCAGCGACACCGGTGGCGTACGCGCGTTTTTCGAGAAACCAGTGGCCGATGGAAGCGATGCAGGGCGTGACGACCAAAGATGTACCGATGCCCCCTAGCACCTGTAAACCATTAGCTCTTCACACACAATATGGGTACAGTGAATACACACGTGCAAGGGGATGGATATACTCACACCAAAAGACAACATAAATTGCCAATAGGCTGCCACCAAAATCCGTCAGAGCCATCCAACTCAATACCAAAGACCACTAAAATCAAGAGTCTCACACTGTGAAACGCTCAAAAGCACCAAACTGGCCACCACCGACACCGCCCCGCTAACCAAAAGCCATTTCGGCCCATAACAATCGAATATCGGCCCAATCTGGATCCCACCAAAAAAGCTAATGAAGGCATACACTCCGAAAATCCATCCAATTTGCCCTTCCTCATATCCTCTCAATTGATGCTCGGCAAGGTGCGCCTGAAACGTGCCAATGGTATTCATCATGCCGAAGGAAGCGAACGTCCCACAGAAAGAGCCAAACACCACCGACCATGCCTTACTTCCACCCTCAGGATATGTCGTTGCTACACGGCTAAAGGTTGCGGTGGTGCTATTGTTGCCATTGGGATTAAAGGCCAACGACAGTGGATCATCGTTAAGGTGTGACGTTGTCTGTGAGAGGATTGGAAGATCCGTCGGCGATTGGCGGATAGTGAGGCGATGTTGTGGTTGTGGTTGTGGTTGCTCAGGTACCGACTCCAAGGACGCGGGTTGGTGGTTGTTGTGAAACATGTGGACTTATTAATTATTTTTCTGCAATTAAGTTACCGGCAAGAGGAATGGATGGGCGAAATCGATTCCAGGGGCAACTTTAGCCGCCTTTGCAGGAAGAAATTCTTCTATTGAGGCACTAGCAGGAACAGCGTAGTATAATGATAATATTCCTCAACAATTGCACACCCAGAAGATGATCATAGAGCCATTCCGAGGAATAAAAATAATAATGATGGAGGGAGGAAGAGTGCCGGGAGAAGAAGTGGGGAGGTGGGATTACATATGAACCCATGGGTACAGTATGTCCGGGCCTCCCACCACCATCCCAAATCCTCCCCCAAAAATGAGAAATCAAAGGCTGTCCAATTTCGCTTTCGCTAGGCCAAAAACCCAGGATGCGGTGAGGGGAAAACCCTGAGAGGGGATTGTTTCTTTTTCTTCATTTGTTGAGCCCCGCAAGGCAGTAACCAGAAAGGGTCCCGTGGTGTGGGGTCTCTGGCTTCTCCCGGACGCAGCCACGCACCGTTACGGTAGCGTAGTTTGGTCATGCTAGCTCACTCGAGCGCCATTTTCTCATTTTACCAGGAACGGCATGCCGGAGTGCTCAGTAGGGCACGGTACAGTACGGGGCGAGTAAAGAGCATTTGCGGTTATCTTGTCTAGTCCCGTATCGCTCACAGGTATCTTAGAAACGCAAAACGTTTGCCAAAGCACCATGAGCGGAGGGGATTTTTAGCCAGGGTGCCTTGGCGAGAACTCTGCGAAGCTATGACAATTTTTACGAGTGGCACAAGATTAAGTAACTCACAGACCGCTGTGGGCTCACACACCTCCCTTCTCTCCTTCACCGCAACGCTGCATGCATTCCGCTTTGGTCGTGGGGTTCCACCGCTTGACCATTTCGACCCAACCCGCTCTCCCCTAAGAGGGGAAGCTGAGTGAAGTACTGTATGGTACATACCATGGGCAAGTGGACATATCTGGTACTCCGACGAATATGGTATTACCCCTTGCTAATATGCCCGTATATTTAACTCTGGGGCGCAGACCGGGTTTTAATTCCAGAAGCTCGTGTTTCTTTAGGCGGCATTGTGGGCTATATCACCAAATAGCTCAAGACACAGAGCAGGTGCGAAGCGTAGGCATCTATCTGAGCGCCACAGGTCGGATCATATGAAAGATTTATCAACTGCAGGGGAGGCAATTGAGTGCTTACGCAGCCGAGACTGGATGCCGCTGCTGGTGTTGTGACACCCAATTTTTTCGGTGGCCAAGGATCCTTGGTCTAGGCCCATCATTGAAAATCTCGTCCAACCCTGACTCTCCCACCGACATGCGAAATTGAACGAGTGATTCCCTGTGACTTGAGTCATGATATTTACATAATACCCTTGTGCGGAATCCCGGCCTAGAGATCTAATGATCGAAGAGAAAAGAAACTAGGATCATCGGGAGAGAGGGAGAGAGGGAGCCTAGTCGAGTGCCGGTGGGCGCTACATCGCATCCCCCGTCTCTTCTTACGGCATACAACAGATCTGAGTTCCCAGCTTTCAACCCCCCAAATTATGTCTTGGCACCCCAAAGATGTTTCAGCTGGGAACAAGAGAACCGTTTCTCCCAGGGCCCAACAGTTGGTCTCGGGATATGGACGATACACCGTGGATAGGGCTATAACGTTACAGGATGGTAATATATAGCGTCCTTTTCCCAATTCCCTGGAGCGTGACCCGATGCAAGGGTGTGAGCCAACTATCAACTGTCCATATAGTACATGAGGAGAGAGGCAGCAGAAATAATTGACATTTTCCAATCGACCAGCGAAAGGCACCATATGCATTTCCTCTAGTGCGGACGTCTAGGAGGGAGGATTTCCATTGGGTATAACCATGGAATGGTCAACTAGCACCACTCTGCATCGCGTATAACTAAAATGAACCAGATATACCAAGCTGTGCCGGTGCGGGGGTGGAAGCGGATGTAGAGTCAGCGGCGGCGGCGCGATATGTCTTGGAGACGAAGGTATCGTCCCATGAGACACGACAACTCCTAGGCGACACTACCCCAATACATTGCCCAATTTTCTCTATCGCAAAGGCTATCATAGGGGTTGAGAACATGTACCGCCATCTGGAGTAAATGGTAGAAGCGCAGCAAGAGTGTGCGCAGGGAGAATATACAGGAACACTATTAAGACCATTGATCCAACTAGGCTGCTCTGGTGAGAAGCCAGCATCTCGGGAAATAGTCGGCACCTATACAGTGGCTGGCGATGCCAGTCCATTTCCGTGTTCTCCATTCCCCAGCTACTAACCCCCCTCTCTAGCTCTAGGGTTACACACCTTCATAATCTGCAATTAGGCAACCAACTGCGCCCTCCCTGGATCCGAATCCCCACTTCCAACCCCGAAAAACATGTTAAGGCAGCAATTTCAACTGACGTCCTTCCTCTCCAACTCAAAGATGCTGTAGATATCTCTGTGCTCTGCCTTAGCCTCTTCTGACCCACGGGAACTTTGTAGAATGTATCTGGCGGCACGGAGGCGCCAGCCTTGATCAGACAACAAGGTGGCTCGAGGAAGGGCCAGACAGCTGACAAGAAAGTAATGAGAGAGATTGTTTGGAAGGCTGTGGAAAACACCAGTGGAGGGCCGAGGCGCCGCCGATATAAGAGGCTGTGCTCAAACTATAGGCCACAGCGACACTAAAGATGTTCCTCGTGAACTCAATTGGAATAAACTGCCCCCGAGGCCCAATTCCGTGGTTTCCGCAGCCTACGGGGAGTCACTGCAAGAACCCATCTCTGTTGTGAAGGTTGGAATGCAGCCAAAGCCGGGGTAATCTCATTCAAAACTCTAGTTCCAATTAATGCTTATAATTTTCCTCCTTTTAAGGATGTGTCTAAAGTTATTCCTGCACTGAGAATGCATTAAATAATATTCAATAGGTATTATGATAATATTATAACATCATTGTCCTTAACCTCAAGCAAAAATTCAAAGATAGCAGGATAAGTATTGGTTCCTGTAGCGATATAATGTGAAAATACCTATCTGGCAACAATTAACCTCTGTGCGGTTAGCAGGCGCCTAGGAGTTCAATTCCGCCCAAACTAAGTTATTATTAAGCAATCCGTCACGTAGGGTAAGAGATTTATGAAATCCTACCCTACAAGAACTGGGAGCTTAGCCTTCCTCGACAAGACTGTAGGTGGTAGAATCCGACTCCAGACCATACTCGCAAGGGTAGTCTAAGCCTGCGATCGACGAATGTAGCAGAACAAAAAACGAAACAAGTGTTTCTTTTGTCGGCCATTTGACAGGATGCCCCTACCTAACACCGAGTTTAACAGAATGCCCTTGCGAAAAAAAGGTTGATGCCCATTGGCCGAGATGTCATGGGAGAAGAAAAGAGGGTGCAAGCCCATGCATCTCCTTCGGTCTACTGCTCTTATAGGCAACAGGCTTTTCTCTTCTACTTGTACTTTCAATCACGGTCTCTATCTCTCTTCCAATTGATCGCAGTTAGCGGTGCTTGGATACTCTAGTTTATGTGTGCTAGAGAACTGTTTCTTACAGCACCCCCTACGCAAATACCCGAAGATCCGAAATAGTAACAGTGAAATCTTTTATACTGTATAATACTTGAATAGTATGTCATACTGCACATGTCGTGTCATCCTGGGTGCACAGAACCCGGAATACCGGGTTCTAGTATCCGAGGCTAACTCACCACGAAGCATCCCAACGTCGCTGCAACATGAAGAGCTATAAAGCCAGGGCCTCCTACTGAAGTGCGGGACACATTTCTCCCATTACATTCTATAACTTAACCTTAGAAGAGCTGAGACGGAACATCGTTACTATGCTTACCAAAGCTTAGGGAGATTTATAATGTAACTGGAGCCACGGAATTCTCCTACCAGTACCTGCAAGAACACACTACTCAATTGAATACCTTACCGGTGCTGGGATTCAGTCCACTCAGACTGACACCCGGTGTGTGTCTACAGTACAGTAAGCCATCAACAGACCGCTTCTCAAGATCCGAGCATCAAGAATGATGGATTTCAATAGACTCCAATGGGTTTTCAAAGACCTTAGTTTAGAGCAACCAGGGTGCTCGGGGAAGATATGTCCGAGCCTTGAATAGTAGGGCTAGTACATGTTCGAGGGCTTGACCTCGGTGGAACAGCCCCTCCTGCCTCGAATTAAGCATCTACGCCAGAGCATTGGAAACATTCACGTGCTCAACTTTGACTCTTCCGATCAGCCTCTAATTGATCCAGCACTTCAATTGAGTTAAGCAAATGGTTAAAGAATATTAATATTACGGCCAATCCGCCCGGGCCAACCCTGCAATACTAGCTATCATAGCACAAGCGCGTCATCCCCAGGTAGGAACCCTGACCACAGTGAACGGTAGCACTGGGTTTACCGGGTTCAAACTATACTGAAAATTGACCACCAACAAGTCATCCCCGTCGAAAGCTGCCGTCGACGGCTTTTCAAACAAATCACTAGTCATGTTCCTCACCGGCGTCCCAGAAAGATACCCCGGGTGCATCTCAACAACCGCGATGAACTGGCCAATCTCTTGAAGGCCGTTAACGGAGTACAAAATTTTATCGCGAATGAGCAGGCCATCAGGTGCCCCAATCTACCACCCACCCAAAATTAGCTAAACTGCTCATATAAACCCCCGAAAGAGTAAAACCTACCGCCACTCCACCAAAATCGACCTTGTCAACCTTCCTCGAAGAAATAACAACCCTCCAAATCTCCCCAGCATTGATATCGGCAACGAGCAGATTCTTCTGATCCTCGGTGACCACAATCCCATTTCCGCCAGGCCCCATGGTTGCATTCAAATCTATCCACTTCTCTAACGGCAGATCCACCGTCGGCTTGTTCACCTCAGTAGCGGTGACTCTAAACAAAGTCGGCAGAAACGTATCAGTAACGTAGACATTTCCCGCCTGATCGATAGCCAGATCATTGAGCAGCGTCTTGTTCTGGCCGACGCCATTGTTAAAACGATGCAGCAGTTTCTTCGTATGCAGGTCGAAGACGAAGAGGGTACCGGAAAAGCTGCCCGCCACGTATAGCCGGTCCTCTGAGTCGATTTTCATACCGAGGGCTCCTGAGAGGCCGTATGTCGAACCGGTCAGGAAGTGGACGAGGTGTTTCTCATAGACGCTGCCGCGGTAGATGTCCCCGGTTAGAGCGCTGCCGACATAGAAGTATGGTGAGTTGGGCTGGCGGGCGATGCCTTCTGGGTAAGTCGCGTTGCCTGGGACGATGTATACGGATATTTCGTGATCGTCATAGGAGTCTCGAACTGGGACTGCCGTGACGAGGGCGAGAATGGAGAGGGCGAAGAGGAAGTAGGAATTGACCTGCTGTAGAATCATCTTACTAGAACTCTGGATGTTTCTGCAAGTGTGCTTTGGATGACCGACCAGAATCCCCATCCCTCGAAGGAAGTGTCCTACCTTTATACCTCTCTACTCCCCACTAAATCTCACCCACATGCACTCGGACATCGGGGTTAGTCCATGAATACTACTGGAGTGGTCAGACTGTCGTCAATACCCCCCGGCAAATAGAAATCGCAAAGCCCCTATGACAGGAAATATCTCCCCCTCCACAAGGGACATAGCTGCAGACGAACCACCACAACAGATTATTAAAAAGGACTCATGAACTGAGCTACCGGTATCTCGGCACCTACCGTATATACTATCCAATACAGTCCCACTTGTCATCCAAGAACAGCCCCTCCATCCACCCCCACAATATCATCCAACAAAAACGCCTCCCCCGCGGATCTCCCATCAAAGATCCCCACGAATCCCCCCCAAAATTTCACGGGGAATAATTTCTCCGAGTTGAAATAATAATAATAATAATAATAAGCAATTAATAAGGTACGGTAATTAAGCCTCGCAAGCCAGCTCCCGTCTATACGAGGTGGTTACACAGCCCGACCAGACACAGCCCAAAACCGTCCAACCGCAAGTCACTCAACCCGCTCTCCAACGGATGTATTGTAAGCACAACCTAAGTGCGTTGCCGTAAGTCCAGCACCGTCTACAGTACCTACAGTACCGGTACACCTTACAAACCAAGCCTGGTTTTTTTCATTATTTTTTTTTCAGTAAGTGTTCCGGGGACGGACCACCTTCCGCCTCACATTCTCACATTACCCCGATACCGATAGCTTATACAGCAACGCCTATGCACGGGCGGCGACAGCTCCGGGTCGAGTCAGCCTTCGGAAAGGGGGATACGGGGCAGATCCGGGGATAAGCTGTTGGTTGGTTATGTCCGGGATTAGTGTATTAATCAAAGGTCACAACCTCAAGTTTGGCAAAGCCTCACAAGGCGGTAACGTGGGCGTAGTTTTAATCATTGACTGCAGGGGAAGGAAGTATTGATGCGTTTCTAGCATCACAATCGATCACTCGAGGAATTTTCGACTCCGCGAGATTATCCGCTAATGGGGGTAGGCGTCAGGCACCGCTCAAAAGGGCGCTGCACAGTAGTCACACAGCACGGAATCGCGCCGCCGCGTATGGTGCTCCTGTGTGCGTGTGAGGATTCCTCCTTCCCGAAGGAGACGAAAGCTTTGTATTAATAGTGTCACACCTGAAACGAAGGCAAGCAAGCCCATCACCATGATACCCGCACCCACTCGTAGTTACCCCGGCACACAACCACAGTAAGAGATTTGGCCATGCCAAGAGTGTACACAATGTTCTGGGCAGAAGCTGAGTATAGCTCTTTCTTCCTGAGTGATCGGGGTGGGTTGGCACTCTTTCACCCTGACTGCGTTCCCAATGGCTTCCCAGACCAAAGGTTCCAATCACCGACTCGTCCAGGATGGAGATTCGCCCGTCGGTGGGTGCGTGCATTAATTCGATCTCACGGCACCAACCTCTCCTACATACGGTACTCTTTAGGCTTGAGATGTTACGTGAAGTTAGCTCCACCGGTGTAGTGAGCGATAATCACTAGCAAAACACAGGAGCTGAAAGAGCTACCACGAGCTTGTTCCCTTGAACTTGCCATTCCTACATCCCTTCCTCAATCCTTAGGTTGCTCCCCTCTGCCCGTCAAGTAGGATACTTCCCTTCCGCTTCCTACCGGATCGAGCACTGAATCAGTCACATCATCCAATTGCCATGACGCATACTGCGCTATACCAGGTAATAGGTGTGTATCCAATATGACATGTGCGGGGCTTTATTACTGCAGATACTAGCAGCAGTAAATGCATGTAAAATGTGTCCAGGCCCATATAGACCCGCTCTATAAACTATAGCCTATAACTAATAATTAGAGGCCACAATAGCAAGGAGCTTTACTAGGAATAGTCGGCGTTGAAGTTAAAGTTAGCCATCTAACTTACCATCCAGGAACAGTCCCCCATCCAATCAACGATCACGAGGAAACTGCACAAAGCGATATATATATAAAAAACCAGACTATCCTCTAACTCTACAGGATATCGATAGATTTAAAAATTCAACGTCAGTAAACAACTACTTCTTACCTAAGCTTACGCCACCCTCCCCTCTCTCGAAGGGAGCTTTAACAATAGTGCCCAATACCGTAGACTCAGACTCATCTGGCGCTTAATTTATCATTTTATCATTTTTATCTGGAGATTCCGAATCCCTACTTACACAAATTATGTCCGGACACGCCAAGAAAGAAAGAATAAAGATGTGCTACAAACGTCTTTGATAATAATATTATTATTATTATCATTATACATAAAACCAGCCAACCCCGAGTCCAGCTTCCATACCCATTCTCCACCATTCACGCCCGCACTCCGCGTTCATTTATCCCCTCCCCCTGGTCCCCCCCGGTATCTATGATACTAAAATTCTTCCTCACTAAGAGATTGATTACAGTCGTCCCCCTGCCGTACCGGAATAGAAGATACCTAGGCCCCCGACATGCACACCAACATAACAAAGGTTCGAACACACACACACAACCCCCAGTTCAGTACTGGCACACTAGTACCCATTATACAAGTGTAATATTTGATCCAATCTCGGCAAATCGTTCAGTCGATTGAACTATACTCCAGCCTAGAACCTACTGCCGCTAAATTCGAGAGATTTATACAATCTTTGGAAGGGGTCGTGTAGTTTTTACCTGGGGGTTGTTTCGACTGTTTGCCGAGTATAATGTCATACCTGCGCCTAAAAAAGCTTTCGAGGATCGGGGCTTTTTCTTTTTTCTTGTTTGCTCATCACATTAACGACCTTGTCCCTCAGAATATGAGAATATTGCAATGGCTTGGATAGCTTGTGGAGCCTAATTGATTAGACCAGGTGACTTTTGTCTTCCTTCCCTACAGAGCTTCGTTTGAAGTTTAAGTTCATTCTCAAGATGTCGTCCTTAAAATACGGATTTATTTACTAATCAGTTCGGGCCACTTCCTTGGATTTATTGAGGTGGCTCTTCAGCAGCCTCGCAGGGAAGGCACGGGAGGAACAGACATCTATCCTCCTACCACCGCTTTCAGGAGTCAAACGGATCCATGGCGAATTTTTGGCAGCCCATTTGGTTTTTTCCTATAGCTGTTATCTGCGATGTCAGAGGGCAGGTTTTTTGTTTCTTCTACATATTTTAGTGCAGATTAAAATCCCCAGAATGGTCAATGATCCAGTCATTCACGCTGAGTCACCTCAGATCCCGGACATGTCTAGGTATCATAAGCAGAACTTCATGGTCGCTTGCATCCATCAGCGAAAAGAAGACCTGATCCAGGTCAACCCCAACCAAACTCAACTCTACAATCTACCCTTCCCATCTCCCCCTTCCCCCATACATCCAGCTAGCCACTTCGCCTCCTCGGCCATCGCCTCTTCAGACCTAGGCTTCCTCTCAGCGTCCGGATGCACAGTTGGGAACTTCGGCCTTGCGCCGTTCTCCGTGACAGCCGGATTCTGCGCTTCCAAGTAATTACGTCCCAGGTCACCGTCCTCGGACTCCAGCATGGCATATATTTGATCTTCTTGCGGGAGGTCTTGGAAGTGTCGGGGAATTATGTGGGTGTGCACGTGTGGGACTCTAGGTGACACTTAGTAGGGGAATGATGGAGAGAAGGGGTGGGCGACTCACGATTGACCAGCTGCAATACCATCTTGCATTGCAATGTTCAGAGAATCAGCGTTGTAAATCTTCTCTATTACCTTACTAACCTTTTGGACGGTTAGGAAGAGATCCGTGACCTAGCCGCCCTCCCCCAAAAAATCACCACTATCAGCGCAATCGGCTAGCCGACCAAGCTCCACTAGGAGAATACCTCATCAGCCGAGAGATCTTTGAGCCTCGGAACAACTCTGTTCGAGCAGACGAGGACGTGGCCGGGTAGTAGGGGCTTGAGATTAACAAGGGCGAAGGAATGTGCGGTGCTGTAAAAGACCTACCCAAGCGCCGTAGTCAGCTCCGGATTCGCTCTCTCCACAGGATAGCTTTCGGTCAGTACCTGAGACGTGACTAGGAAAGAGCCAAAGTACACCGGCCTCTTAAGGACCTGCGCACCCGCAGCCATACTTGTGCGCTTGGTGAACAAGGGGAACGAGTGAACGCTTAGGCGAAACCAGTAGATTAGAAACCAAGGGAATGAACAAAGGGAAGGCAATTGGTATCGCAGAGTCGTCAAAGAATTACAAGGTCTAAATGGCGGTGGGGTATCGTGGAGGTATCATAGAAGCAAGCTCAGGAGAAGAATGAGGGGGAGGTGTTTGCACTTAATGGAGGGACTGACGTAATTGATGGGGTATCGCGTGCCAAGAAAGCTTATCGGGTGAGCCTCTGTGGTTATGCAACTACCCAGTTCCACAAGCATTGTTTGCTATGATGGCGTACGGCGTGCGAGCTTCTGATGAGAAACTCCCAGTGATGGAATTACTACCCCCTAGTTGGATTCTGGGCCACAATTAGATATTCCTTGTACTCGGCACCATAAGGTAAGTACACCCCCATTCGCAAAGTTCTCGCGGAAGGAGAGGTACTGTGGCAAAGTCTTGGCGGCAACGAAGGTACCAGTACATGAATTTCCCTTTTCTCCGCAAACTGCATTTCATAAATTCAACGATGGTCACTCACCTGTGTTCAACTCAATAAGAAATACACGTAAAAAAAAAATTCCCACTACCACTTAGTATGACTGCCCTCTGCCTTAATCACATCAGCTAACCTTGACGGCATACTATCTATAAGCCGGTCTATTGTGCCCTGATCAATGGCCTCCCATTCCTCACTAAGTGCCTCCCAAAGCTCATCCTCACTATGAGGACGATGCTCACCTTTCGTAAAGCGCTTCCGGAGTCGTGATTTGAGTATGTGCCACACATTTTCGATAGGGTTTAGGTCAGGTGAAAATGCTGGTAAAGGTTCTTTAGGAATTTGAAACGCTGAGGTAATGACCTTGTTCAGGCCAGCCCGGTGATATCCAACATTATCATCCATAACCAGGACCTTCTCAATAGGTAGGTCAAGTGAGAGCAGAAATGGAACCAGGTAGGGTTCGTATATCTCATTGGCATATTGAGAAGCATTAGTCCCCAAACGATCTCGTGGTGTAGTACGCTCAGCCGGAGTACGTTTGCGAGTTCGAATCAATGGAGTACGCCGTCCATATGCAATCGCTGCCCAAAAACCAACTCCGACACTTCCTGATTTGAAGCTAGGGGCTAGATTCCTCTCCTCCAGCTCCTCCCCAGACCGTATCCGCACCTTTCTTCCAGGTTGATAGGCGACATACTGCATTTTCGCTTCATCTAACCAAATACCTTGTCTCCATTTGGCTATTGCCCAATGCCGCCTTTTGCGACACCAAAACTTGCGTCGGATCTTGGCAAAGGGGGTGAGAAAAGGCTTCTTTCGTGGTATACGCAGTTGGAAACCCAGCTGTTTGGTTACTTTATTAACCGTTGTTCTTCCAATTTCTAAATCTTGAAGGCCTTCAACTATCTCATCCAAGGATGCCCGCGGATTTTCTTGCACAGCGTTCTCCACTTGTTGTAAAATATCAGGTGTAATCTTGGATGGTCTCCCTGATCTCCCCGCTTCCTGAACATGACCTCGTGCTCTGTATCTCTTGACAACACCACGAACAGTAGAAGGTGCAACACCTAGGTCTCGTGCAATCTGCTCATAACTCTTTCCCAGATCCGACAACAGGGCAATATCGTGGTTTCTTTCGTATCGGGTACTAGAGGCTGGAATACGTTGAGGCGCCATTGAGGAACGATGGGTGTGTCTGTTACCCCGCATAAGTGCAACTGCTCATTTGTGGCAGAGCCTTGTACCAGTACTTTCGTTGCCGCCAAGACATTTCCACAGTACCTCTCGTTCCGCGAGAACTTTGCGAATGGGGGTGTACATTGTTGCACATCCATCACCAACCGTTCCAAGTATTATCACCGATACTAGCGCAGTATCATGGGCTTGGAATGGCAATGAATGTACAGTAGCGCATCTCTCCTACATCAACGTTCTCTAAAAGAAAGTGAAGAAAATAAAAGGAAGACAGCAAACCCCCATAACGCCGAGGGGCAGCAGTCCAGAACCAGCCTAACCACTAAACCCAGAAGAAAGACATGTGTATTATCAACCCAAATCAAACCGATTCCTCCCATCCTCCCATACACACACGCCTACTTCCCCCGGTTAACCTCCCCTCCATCCCTATACGGCTCCAAACCCCTCCCCTGAATGCCCTCCCCAACACACCCCGCTCCAGGCGGCAACAACCTCCTCACCCTCTCCTCCTCTGGGTCAACAAACCCATACTCAACCGGACCCCTGTTCTTCAAAAAAGCCTGCACCCTCTCCTCTTTCGACCCCAAAACCGCAACCTCTCTCTTCCTCCTTGCCCACTCGCGACTAATCTCTGCATGCCTAATATCCCTCTGCTCCAGAAAATTATGCCCATTCATACTCGCCCGCGAGATATTCATCAGTGCCCCAGCAGACATGAGTATGAATACTATCGTAACGAATGTCCTGTTGGAGGTGTACAACGGGCCTTGGTGCTCGCCTCCCCCACCGGCTCCAGAGTGCGCCTGATGCTGGTACCAGCGTTCCCAGTCCTCCCATGTTGCGTTCTGGGCGGGGTCGTTGGGGCCGCCTTTTCCGTAGTGCTGTCTAGCGAAGCCGCCGTGGCCTTCTCGCCCTGTCCTCCATCCTCGCTGGTTGGCATTAGTGTGGGTGGTCTCCCATACTGGGGCGAGATTCCAGCCAGCGCCGCTGCGGTCGTAGGTTGCCCGCTTGGCTGGGTCGGAGAGGATGGCGTTTGCAGCGACGATTAGGCGGAAGCGTTCTAGCCGGACGGGCTCCGGTATGTCTAGGCCTTCGCTGCGGCGTTGACGAAAGTGGTCCGGATGGTAGAGCATTACCAATTCGTAGAAGCGGGCTTTTGAGTACGGGGCACCTCGCCTACACTTGAAGATTTGGTAAGGGGTTGGGAATGCATTGGATGGCCAGTCGTGCTTGCTGTCGCTGGCGGAGCTCACAGCTGCATAGTTTCGGACTCCAGGTTCTAGAAAGGCAAGGGAGAGGAATGAGTTAATCGTAGGGGCCGCTGGGAGCAGTTTATTGACTGAGCGTTTGGCTGAGCGTCCGCTCGCAAGCATTGCTTCAGGCTCATACGAAATGGAAAGTAAGCTGAGCGATGAGCGGAGAACCAGAGAAAACCAAGGAGTGAAGTCCCTGCTCAAACACCGGAGCAACATCCATCATCACGTGATCCGGAAAGCGGGAAATCGGCGCAAAAACAAGTTTACCTCTAGTGATGTAATAGAGATTTTACTGTGGCAGATGGGTTGGTATCAACTCATACTAACTGATAGAGGGTATTTGTGTATTGCTCTATACAGATTATAACACGGTGCTATGCAACACCGTTTAACACATCGTGCTATTCTGATCAAAATATAAACACATGACCTAGCGGCGTTACCATGGTGAATCGGCCCGTTGCCTCTAGCAACAGCACAATCGTCACTTTGCACGGTATTGCTAAACCCCTCTAATAACTCACCATGAGCTGAGCAACTCGGGATCGATTATCGCATCAGCACATAAAAAAACTCCCAGAATTAAAATACATGCGATATGCTATATACCTGCCATTTTCTCCTTGGCAGAATTAAGGTAACATTACTCAAGCCATTGAGACCTCAACAGAGGCTTTTGTAACACTGGTCACAAGACAAGATAAAAAGAAATTTTGGAGCTCGAACCAGGCTCAATCCCCGTTCTGTGCTTTGTAGGACCCACTAATCTTGCCCAGCCTTTTCCCCATATCCGTTCACTGGGCCTGTCCCGACAACCTCCAAAGGCGCCTGCTGCAATCTCATCTTCATCTCAAGCCACCTGAAGAAGCTCGGAGTTCGACAAAATTTGCGATAAAAAGCCTCTGCGGTCCTGTGACGGTGGTATCCAGTCTTGCCTTTGAACTGCACCGAACATCCGTGCTTTGAGAGGCTAGCGAGAAAGTCGGCTTCTGAGAAGCCAGCTATGTCTATTATATTCGAGTCTGACGATGTCGAAGCAAGGGTCGCCAAGTATCTGTTCAAAGGTGCCAGAAACATCGCTGCCAAGTGGGCAAAATGCCGCCTGATGAATCTTCCACATTCAAGGGCTGTAAAGTGTAAATATCAGATGAAATATCTTATACTAAGAGCCCAAAGGCTAGCATGATTAGAATGCTCACGAGTTGTCCCGGGGTCTTTGAGCTGATTCTCAAGCATTCTCAGGAATTCATAATCTTTTTCTATGAAAGCTTTGGCATCGTTGGCGATTATATTATTTGGATGATCGCGTTCAGTGATAGAAGAGTAGAAGTGTAGGTGGTGTTTCCGCCTGGGTACGGCATTAGCCGGGAATCATTTGACTCAATTGAAGGATCCCCACTTGACTTCCGGGCCTGCCAGGTAGACTACATATGGGGTTTTGTTTTCTTTACCGCTAGATAATAACCTCTTCAGAAAGAATGGGTTTGTGATGCCTAAAGGCACAGCTGTTAGCTCTAGATTGGAACATCCGGGGATCTAATATTTCATACCTATCAAGTAGTGGCGAAGGGGAATCTATTACAAGCCAATAAGCAATGCCCATTATCCCCAACAGGAAACAACTTACCCCCTCATGTGCATTCAGGAAAAAGTCTAGAACTAGTCAGCGGCTATAAGCCTTAAAAAGGTAATAACCGGAGGATATAAGCATACCCGATTGCATAGTAAGGTAAGGCCTACAATCCCCTCCAAATGGTATCTACCCACATGTTAGCCTTAGGTAGCCACATAGTGATTAACAATCAAACTACAAACAAAAACTTACAGGACGAATTAGGTCAACCGCGGCGGAGACAAATTCACTACATGTTGTTGGATCATCTGCCAAAACCACCATGGGATCGGATAATAATACCTATTATCCAAAAAAAAAGACAACAAAAATATCAGCGCTAGTTCATACTGCATCAAGAAGGTACTACTGACTCTCTCGAAAATGATATACAACTCAGAAATAGAATTGAGTAGACCCGCAAGTCTGGTCCATGAGCCTATAGGTTCGGATGTATGTATTTCTTTGTACTCAACCCTAATATCGGTCCTCGAGGGTGTTGCAGTCACGAGCCCTTGTAATGGAAATGCGGGATGGGGAGGACTAGCAATTGCCATTTATTTAGTAAAGGTTCACAAGACCCAATAGGGACTCCAGAGTCCAGAGGATCGACAACATCACTCATGGCATTGAAAGCTCCAACAGGCGACACATAGTCAGGTCTGCCTAATTCCTGGAGAAATCCCGCGATACCATGAATGATGTTGCGATAGGGTGGAAGGATATACATATGAACGTCTAGCAAGGATCCTAAGAAAGGCAATTCCTGTAACCCAACCTCAGGCGCCCCCCAAGCCGCAATATTCGAGCATGCGGACTCTATGAGAGTCGGGCTAACTTCAAAGTCCAACAACGATATAGTCTTAATCAAGTACGCAAACAATGGGGCATAGTCATGTTGAGAAACTAGCACGAGGGATTTTTGACGGTAATTTCTCTTGACAGTGGTGTCTCGCTGTTGGCGGAAAAGGCAGAAGCCGTACCAGTAGGCAGGATCTTCGTTCGCAGTTTGACACGACACATCGGGGGACGAATGACGGAATCTGAAATGGAAGGCCGAGTCTTCAGTAGCATCGGAATTCGTTCGCTCAGGAAAGCTACAGTGCCATTCAGTAATGAGCACCACCACGAATATACCGAATGGTCCAACCTGCTAAAGCATATGGTCTGTAGGTCTGCTGGGGAAAAGTTTGTTGAGGGAAACATGTATTCCACTTCGACCCCTGAAAATCAAAGCAAAACAAACAACTATTAGAATTCTACAAGAACATACAAGGAGCGATTGGTAAACTCACCTATATCAACGTTAAAATCGCACACAACACTGCGGCCATCCATTAGTTCGTAACTTATCTTGTTTTTCGTTTAAATTTTCCAAGCAGAAATTAGATAAGAAGGGGATTTATAAATTTAAACTCACAAAGCAATCATCCATTTCCTCAGAGCATCAAGGTTAAAAGGGTACTCCTTTAACTCATTCGCGTATAAGGCTGCGGTATACGACGAGATGTCGCCGCTGACAAGAGTTCCATTTTCACCAGCCATTTCATCTCGATGCCCTGATGGCGGTTTTGAAGCAGATGGTGCGATGCTCGCTTTGTCCACGGTCAGGTCAACTTGTCTATTTCCGTCGGAATTGGCCTTCTGGAGGGGTACAGTAGTCGTGGTGGGCAGCTCTGGTTGGGGCCCGAGCTTCTTCTGGTTGTCCGAATTATGCGCCACAGACAACGCACAGTTTCCGCCACACTTCCGAAGCTGGGCAGAACGACTGGGGACCTATCATGCTGAGTGGCAGGAGTGGCGTTGTGTCATCCGAAAGTTGGTGGTATGTTCCATCGACAGACTGATTGGCTGGTTGAACTGGTGCTAAGTAATCGCTTTTGCATTCGGTTGCGTTGCCAACCAATAGCCGGGATCAGAAGAAAACATCATTCCATGCAGCAGATTTTTTTCCGCGTCTCTGTACTACCGGTAGAGTCAATGTGGGGCCAGACTGAAGTAAAAATAGGCCAAGGCTCCTACTCTATGCTCGCACAGTCACTCGCACTTCCAGCGAGAACCAGGAAGAGGGTACAAGTACCGGCACTGTAAAACGGGTCAGCAAGAAATTTACAAAAAGGAAAATACAAAAAATACCAGTGTATAAAAAAAGAGGATTGAAGGGGCGAAGAATGCATCGAATTGTGCAGTTCAAGCAATCAAATGGCGGCAGTCACCGTAGCCAATACGTGCCGGTAAGGGGGGGCTGGGACTTTATGATAGCCTTTACATTACCGTAAGAACCCGAATAATTGGACCTCACGCTAGGACGTTGGAGTTTCCTTTGCTTGCAAGGTCTTTTCTCTCTCTTTTTTTCCGTATTAAGCTCAAGCTGAAGGAGCCAGTTTTCGCTGTGCGCTCGCCCCCCTATCCAAGAGAGGGGATTTCAGACTTCTCAGCGCGAGGTTCAATTGTTCGAGTTCTTACAGTAATGGAGCGAGGCCAATGACCCTTTTGGTCGTTTACCCAACCTCACAGACCGGTACCATACCAACAAGACAGGAGACAAGTCAATCCATTCCCAATAGGGAATCCTACCACTCTGGACTGATTCAGGACTATTTATTTAGGAATTGGGTCAAAAAAAAAGGTGGAAACTTTTAGAACAAGGGAGGAAAAAAAAGACTTTCCATGTCTTCGTACGAAACCGTAAAGGTACACATAACCATAGAAGACATTCGTGAAGACACCATGCCTATCCCCCTCTTCCCTAGGGGGGCAAAGTTTACACAAGAAAGCCCAATGTCATTTTGAATTTCCCAAATTTATGAACCTTTTTTTATTATTTGTTTGTAAAGAAAAACACCATTTGACACCAGCCTCTACCAACCGGTTGTGACCGCCGCCGCAGGGATCTCAGTTGCGGTAGCTTCCGCAGCCCACTCGCCTCCTGTTGCCTCAGCATCCCAGCTGGTTCCAGCACCAGTAGCTTCAGGAGGGACAAAGGTTCCACCAGCGCCAGGGGTATCCCAATCTCCGACACCAGCAGCGGCAGAGAACCCGCCACCCTCAACAGCATCTTCGGCACCGGGAATCTTCTCGGCCTCCTCAACACCCTTCTGTTCCTCGGCTTCAGGATCACGGTAAAAGTAGAGATCGACCATGACGTCCCACTCAGCTTCCCTCGATGGGATGGTTCCACGAAGGCGGAGGACCTCACGGGCAAGCATCCACCAGATAAGACCAATAGCGTGACGACCCTTATTGTTGGTGGGGATAGCAACGTCCACAAACTCGGTGGGGGAGTCGGTATCGCACAGAGCGATAACAGGGATGTTAACATACGAAGCCTCCTTAATAGCTTGAGCGTCGGTGCGGGGGTCGGTAACGATAATGAGGCGGGGCTCCTTGAACGAACGGGTGATGTAGTTTGTAAAGTTGCCGGGGGTGAAACGACCCGCAATAGCAGTAGCACCGGTGTGAGCGGCGAACTTTAAAACGGCGCGCTGGCCGAAAGAGCGGGCAGACACAGCACAAACGTCAGCTGGGTTGTCAATGGTAGCAATGATACGAGCAGCAAGGACAATCTTCTCCCTATCCCCGAGATTAGAAAAATATAGCCAAGTTTAGATGGCCTCAAGGAAGCCGATCTCAGGAAGCAAAGATGGAGCTTTATAATTGCGCTCACCAGGTCTTTCCGATGTTGATGATGTTTACGCCATCAGGTCTTGTCTTCCAGACATAGGGGTCCATATGAACCTATCCGCGCCTCAGTTAGCACAAAGTTGTAGAACCCGCTAATCCGCACAAAGACCAACCTGCAAGTTTTTTGATCCCATATGAGCCTGGGCAGCCAGAAGCATCTCCATGTCCTGGGTGGTCGCATCAAAAAGGTTGGTGGTAGGAGGAGCCATGTTCAAATTTTTCGACGGTGAGACTTTAGTTCGTGGTCTCTCGGGGTTGGTAGGGAGAGAGGGGTTTTTGTTTGATGGCTATCTCTAAGGTTGGCCTGGTGGAGCAGGCCGTCGTTTCGCTCGTTGGTATCACGAACCGTGGGCTGGAATATTCCAGGGTTAGGTCGGGGGACTGTTTTTTTTGGTGGGGCATTTTGTGTGCGGAAGCTAGTCTTTATCCGGGACTCTCTGTCTTGGCAATAGAGTGACGAGTGCCCCGAGGAAGAAAACTTCTTCACCGCAAGGCCTAGGACTTTTTCCCTCTTTTTTATAGATGTTCATTCTATGCCTCATCTGCCCAATCACTACACTACACCAACTTCCTCCAATACCTAAAATAATCCATCCTTCCTCTAGTTAGGCTCCGTACCATAATCAATTAAAAGGAAATATACGAAGTATATCAATAGAGGGCTAAAGATCTGATGAATCTGAGATTTGTATTTCTACAACAAATCACTTTGTTGTGTGGACAGGTTGGCATGGCTCATTCCAAAACTAGAGCACGGCACTGAGGATCTGATAGACAGGTATAGAAAAAGATGCATGTTTTGAAAATTGTTAATCTTGCACCATCATCATCATCATCATCATCATCACCACCACAGTTTATTCAATATTGCACCATATACTCCAACATTGAAATATCGTGATCGGAATATCTAAACCACTATTTCACTAAGAATTGATTTTCTTGCACTGCATGTGGTTGAGTTCAGCACCCTAAAAAATGTCATTTTCTCTTTTGTTCGGCCTCTGGTTGCTTTTCGGGGCCATACATCCACTGCACTTGTGCCTGCATTTCCCGCAGCCAAAGGCGGTCCCAAGCAGTCCATTGAGAACATAGGACCGAAAAGTCATAAGGTAGTGCCTAAGGCTATCCCGGAGCATCGCTCTAATGGTTCATGGTATCGAATTCTATACTACGCCTTAGCCGTCTCGCTTTCTATTGCGGCCGTCAAGGATTAATAGGACCTCTTGGCGAGCGGCTTGTGCCTGCCTCCACCCAGGTGCTCAAGTATTGCTTCAGACGTCCAACGTCACACTCCGTACACCCAGAGTCTCAGGTGTTGTTAATCCAACACCAAGAGTCCAACCCACCCGCTAGTAGCAACATCCTAGCAAGAAAAAACTACCACAAAGATGCTCTCTCAGTGAGCCAGAGCTCAGCCACTGTAGTGATGATATGCGAGTGCTCGAGTACAGTACTGTACAATTGTACTCGAGTACAATAGCTATGTGCGTGCATAGATAAGCTGACCACCTTACCGGTACTCGTACCAACCCCAACCAAAAAAGAACCATCGGTGATCACTCTGGCTGCGCCACCCGAAGAGCTGAAGCAAAACGAAAAAGAAAAAGAACGCAGGCTGAACTGCCTAGGCCGAGGGCAAGACAGAAGTGAAATAGTACTCGTAATGGGGTGCGAGAAAGGCCAGAAAAACAAACAAAACATCATCTCTTTACCATACCCCAGAAAACTAGTACACTTCGGCAAAAGAAAGACCTCAAGTTTACAAGTATAAATACTAGTTCAGATTCCCTCATCATGACCTCCTTTCCATTCACCACAACTCGAATCTTCATCTGCTCAACCCTATTTGCTCTATCAGCTTTATTGGTTCCAATATTTTACAAACCCCTGCACCCCGCTTCTAACGGCATATCGTCATTTCTTAACTACTTCACTGCAACCCATACAGAAACCTTCAACGCTACAATGACTGGAAAGAAGACGGTTGCTTACTTTGTCAACTGGGTTCGTGTGATATCCAATTACGATTGCTATTATTTTGATGGAATGAGCTCTGTTGCTGATTCCCCCGGCACCACGAACAGGGCATTTACGGCCGCAACTACCAACCCCAAGACATCCCAGCCTCTCATCTGACACACATCTTGTGTAAGTCGGCAAGGGATATATCCCACCAGAAACGCTGCAATATGGCGCAACTAAACGCAGGACAAATAAGCTAATGCTGCGCCAGACTCCTTCGCCAACGTCCGCCCGGAAACCGGTGAAGTGTAAACCTTTATCCAGCAGCCATACTATACCCCAAACACCTGATCTAACTAAACACCCTACACAGGTACTTGAGTGACACTTACTCCGATCTTGGTAAGCAACTGACAAACCACCCATGCCCGTCCATCCATCTAGCTAGAAAGCCAACAATCAAACAGAAAAACACTACCCCACCGACTCCTGGAACGACGCTGGCACCAACGTCTACGGTTGCATCAAGCAGCTCTTCCTCCTGAAGAAGTGCAACCGCAAGCTCAAGACCCTCCTCTCCATCGGAGGATGGACATACTCTGCCAACTTTGCACCAGCAGCAGCTACGGCTGCCGGCAGGTCTACATTCGCCAGGACTGCCGTTCAGTTAGTCAGGGACTTGGGATTTGATGGCATCGATATTGATTGGTATGGCCTTTCGTCTGGTGTTTTATATGGGGCACTGGCTAATTAACTCGATAGGGAATACCCGGCTGGTACGATAGGATCGGGATCTTGATAGTAGCAGGACTAAAGCTGATATTTCGATATTCTAGATGCCACTCAGGCTCAGAACTTTGTTTCTCTATTGGCAGAGTGCCGTGCGCAACTCGACGCTTACGGAAACCAGTATGCGGCAGGCCACAAGTTACTTTTGACTATTGCTGCTCCTTGTGGCTGTATGCGCCCCCCCCCATATTGGAAATTCCCCAGACTAACTATATCCCCCTAGCAACCCACTACACCAAACTCCTAATCGGCCAAATGAACCAATACCTCGACTTCTGGAACCTAATGGCCTACGACTTCGCCGGAAGCTGGGATACCATAGCCGGCCACCAGGCAAACCTCTACCACTCACACTCCAACCCAGCAAGTACGCCCTTCAGCGCCAACGATGCTGTGAACGCCTACATCGCCGCCGGTGTCCCGTGTAACAAGATAATCCTCGGCATGCCCCTCTACGGCCGTTCCTTCCAGGCCACTGCGGGGCCCGGAGCATCCTTTACCGGAATCGGCGGTGGAAGCTGGGAGAATGGCGTGTGGGATTATAAGGCCCTGCCGAAACCTGGTGCGACAGAGCACGCTGACAGCAGTACCGTTTCCTCGTGGAGTTATGACCCTACCGCCCGGGAGATGATTTCTTACGATACACCCATCGTTGCGCAGACCAAGAGCTCGTACATCCGGGACAAGGGCTTGGGCGGTGGCATGTGGTGGGAATTGAGCTCCGATAAGCCGATCGGGGACCCGAGGTCTTTGATTAAAACTACTGTGGACTCATTCGGTGGTACGGGGTCGCTAGAGACTACTAAAAACATTCTTACCTACCCTGGGAGTAAGTACGATAACCTAAGGAACCAGTTCGGAAGCGAATAGACGCCAGTGTCCTCCGCGGCTCCCCTCCCCATCTGACGGATAGGCGAGACTAGGTATTTATTAACATATTTCCCTTGCTGCGGTTTGTTGGGGTATCCACACGAGTTGAGGTATTCGGGTTGGGATGTGGAATGATTGCTTGGACTCACTTCTCAATACAGATGGGGCACGGGTATGGCTGATGGTCCATTGCTCACAGTATATCACTCGTTTACATTAGAACCCAATGACAATTAGAGGCATCACTTGGAAAAGCAAGCGTCCCGAAAGTGAATGATCAAACGAAAACCCAAAACAGTTTGCTAGTGCTATCACCTCATCCCAATCAAGACCTACATGTGAGACAGCGTGAACGCCTCATTAATTCTTATTACGTAGGAAAACAAGGAAAAGAGTAAAAACGGCAAGCAGACAGAACACAAAAAAGGGATCTGGCGGACACCGAGAACCAAATACTAAGAAAAAGAAAAAAGAACCAACTTAGGCTCAAAATCTAAGTGGGCTCAGGATACTTGCCGGGAATATGGAGATCGCTGATCGTGCTCTTCGATTCAGTTCTAATGGTTCCCGGTCTCTCAGCAGTGATTTGGCTACCAGGATCTGCAACGGAAGAACTGACCTCTGTCCTAATGGGCTGATTCTCAGAAATAGGATGGGGGTGGTGCGAGTCATCGAGATGATAGTGCTCCAGATGCCCCGTGACAGAATCAATGCCATAGCTGGATGTGGGCTTTCGAGAGGGTGTCTTTCTCGACGAGGCGGCGGCAGGGGTAGCATGTTTATTTTCAGAGGCTGCGATTACGTGCGCCCAATCGATGTTCGCGAGCTGCTGCGAAGGTGAGCCCATCCCAGTATCAGGCTGGCCGGTTACGGGGTCGCACCCGTAGCTCGCGGTAGGCTTGCGGGATGGAGGGCCCCTACGGGCCGAAGCACCGCTGTAGCTTCGGTCGCGGGGCTCATGTTCACGAGAGTAGTCGTGCTTGACAGACATGCGTCTCTCCACTGCGGGGGGCACTTCGGCTCCGACTGGAAGGAAATCGTCGTCGTCATCATCCAGAGTCGAATGGGCAGGATGCTTTTGTTTTACCAGTCAGCAAAATATTTCAGCAAAAAGGCAAAGCAGATAGTTTCTTACCTTGTCATCATATGACCAAGTAGAGGAATGACTGCCACTTCGCGGTCTCTGACTAGTAGGTCCTGCATAGCCTTCTTCTGGGTGATTGTAGTCACCTCCTGGAATAGCCCCAGCGGCCGCTACTAACGACCTAGCAGAGTCCCCCCCAGCAGTAGCCCCCTCGGGTTCTATGAGACCACGATTCACATTGATATCGCTTGGGAACGGGTTGGTAGAGGTCGGGGCAGACATTACGTGATAATGGAGGAAGGGAGGAAGGGAGGAAGGAAGGAGGATTGCAAGAGGACAGTGTGGGGGAGGGGGGGTGTGGACAATTAAAGATCCAAGCTGCGGCCAGCAACGGGATCAAGTGGAGGGGTTCGTGCGGGGAAAGAAAGAAGGAAAGGGGGAAAGACCCTTGGCCGATCCGCAATAATTGGTACTCAAGTACCGTATTTTTTCGTGTTATCCGGTTTTTCGCCAAGACCGGGCGTTGCTTAGTGTGGACGGTGCCTGGAGTCTGAAATAGGCCCTTCAATGCTCCCAGTTCCAATAGTAATTAAGGGTGGGTTTTAGGTGTCCAGTACTTCACTGCTTAGTACGTAGCGCCTTTTTGATCATCCGGGTGAAGAAAATAGTGGGACAAGCCCGAAAACTCACCAAAATATGGAGTTTTCACACATTGATACCAACTTAGAGTTCAACCTTGAGCTGAAAATAAGTTCATACACTGGTCTTATTGCTTCTCCACTTTACCTCTTCTTGTTTTAGGAATGTAGATGTCATTTGTGTTCCACTATTTAGATTAAGTAGGTGGGGAATTAAGTTATTCTTGTTGCTACAGCAGAAAAATGCCTGTCAGGCAGGGTTGTTGGAGGTAATTTCAACTCCAGTGGTTGGAGACAGACATTCCTTTTATATTAACCTTCTAAAATCTATGTAGTTAATTGCCAGAGGTAATTGAAGCTATCTATCCAATGTCTTGATTTTTAAATATTTTTGTGCTGCTGATGATTATTCAGTAAACCCCAGTTTTTTGGTGGGAGACACCCATTTGTCCCACAATTTTCTTCGCTTGTAGGGATCACCATCTTAACCCTTGCAGAGGGTGATTGTGACACACTCAGCCGCATAACAGTAGACACCTGAAACCCGCACCTCAGTTACTATGAGAACTGGGGCATCGAAGGGGCCATTTTAGATTCCAGGCACCGCCCAGCCTTAAGTAACGCCCGGTCTTGGCGAAAAACCGCCCTAGATTCTCCGTTGGTGCACGCCACAGTTTGCCCAAACAGTGGGCAAGCTCACTTTTTTCCTTTGCAATTCTTGGCATAGTCATGATCTCAGCCTCCGTTCCCGGATCCCCCAAGACACCAAGAAAAACGCAGGCTCAACATCAAGTCTTCAACAACACCACCGCCCCCTCTCCGAATCCCAGATTTCTACATCTGATAGCAACGCTTTCTCTCTTCTTATTAAACCTAGCCCCCCTCTCCATTCCCCCCCCGACTAGAAGACCTCCCGGTTTTTGTGTGCCCGCCTAAGACACGGAGTCTGAGCGTATATCTCCCTCAGCACCTAAGCCTACGTACGGGCTAAAAGGACACAATGTCACGAAGAAACGGAGCCGCTGCTGCCAATGAGCAGAAGCCATTGGCTTCACCAGGTATGATCCTCTCCAGCTCGGAGTCTGCCTACAGGTCGTGCTTGGACCTCCGTTGCGCAGTTTGGCATGGTTCGGGCATTGGCTGATTGTTTGCAGAGGATCAAGCCAAGGTAACTGCGCTCGCTGATGATGACCGACATTTCTCCATGATCAGGTACGGGATGGCAAATTTGATGGGATATCTGGCCTCTCAAAACTAACAAACCCGCTACAGAGCGCTCCATATGGCCGATCTAATCACTGAGCTCAACGGTCCGTTCAAAACCCGTAGGCCAAATCCGACCGAGCGATGAGCTGATGTGCAATGCCCTACAGGTTTCTGCGGAGCGATGAGTATCTTTTCGTCACTGCGATACTGTCTCGGCAGCCCCGATGACCTTGCTCAACTTTGGCTCGCGATGACTTTCATGCCATTCGGACTCTTCTTTGACTTTATGGATGGGAAAGTAGCTCGCTGGAGAAAGAAGAGCTCCTTGATGGGACAGGAGCTTGATTCCCTCGCAGATTTGGTTTACAACCCCCCCCCCCCCCCGATGCTTCGATTTGTGCTACATGGAAATTTTACTAACGAGTGCCCAGATCTCTTTCGGCATGGCCCCGGCTTCTTGCGCCTTCGCTCTCGGCTTTCGTACGTTCCTGGATACCATCGTCCTCACAGTTTTCGTTCTCTGTGGCCTCTCACGTCTCGCGCGCTTCAACGTGACGGTTCAATCTCTCCCGAAGGATGCTGCGGGAAAGTCCAAATACTTTGAGGGCACCCCGATCCCTACCACCCTCTCTATTGTCATGGTCATGGCATACTGGGCATACAAGGGATGGTACTTGGACAATTTGCCTCTCGGCACTGCCGGAACTGGGTTGTTGGAGTTCCACCCCGCAATCCTGATTTTCGCTGCCAGCGGTTGCGCGATGGTTTCCAAGTCGATACATATTCCGAAACTTTGAATTGACGTTCACCTTGTACGAATGCTCTTGATATGATTTTTTTTGACTCTTTTCTTACATAAAGAAGGGAAACGAAAGGAAGGAAAGGGCGGGGTGTGCCCCTATGTTTTTGTCTTGTCTTTTTTTCCCTTTATCTGAAATATATCTCGGAGGGCGAGGAAACAAGTAAGGAGAATGATAGACGAACGAACCAGCAAACTATTACTTGAGGGCAGAGTTGAATTTGGTTTGTTAGTTACCGTGTAGTATTCCATGTTGCCCTAGTTTGTCAATCTGTCAGCCCGTTGGCCCATCGGCTCGCCAGTCACTTCATTAACAATAGTCTACGCGGGGGAAGAAGCTTCCTGTCCAACACGTTCTGATATGATCCGAGAAACCACGATTTCTTTTCTTCCCTCTTCACTCGCTCCCTCTTCAGGGAGTAATTCTATGCATGCCGGTATACCTTACACGGTTTTTCTCTCTCGCCCCACTCCCCTCCCACCTAATAATACCCTGTGCATATCGTACAGTACCGGTACCGTAGCACAACCCGCGCTTACACAATACTGCACACATCATCACGAGCTCCTCCTCCTCCCTTCCTTCCTTCCTTCCTTCCTTCCTTCCTTCCTTCCTTCCTTCCTTCCTTCCTTCCTTCCCTCCTTCTATCTTATGTCAACTTCTTGGCTTAGCTAGCTTTTTCCCCCCTTTTATCCATTTGACTTGCAGTATCCCCCCCCCGCCCATTGTCATGCATGCGTTGCGTACGAGAAAAGCTACAGCACAATACAAATACGATACGACACAGTTGCAGTACCGATACTGCAGGTGTAATATAACAATATATTTAAAACGTCATCTACAGTACACCTCTTGCGCCGTTATCTTTTTTAAACCTCTTTTCGCACTCTTGTCCGCGTAGTTTCGTCACTGGTAGGTACCGTACTATATAAGTCGAGTATTATATACGGTGTGGTATGATAATTATTATTATTATACCATATTGGTGGTGGTTGTTGTGCAGTTTTTGTAGTGTGCACTGTACTACAGTTTTGCGTTTCTCCTGCTGATACTCTACTGACAACTCCCCCTCTCTCGGTGGGGGGAGGGGAGGGAAAGAAAAAAGAAAAAATACGGCTGCTGAAATAAGTTATTATATTATCATACCTGATATAATACTCGGTGTGTAGTAGTAATTGACAAATCACTTGCCCTCCCCCTCGCCCACTAACCCGCTACCCAGATCGAACTCGTTCTCTCCGATGCCATTGATATGGTGCCATCGATGCGATGCGGTTAGTGAGAGAGAAAAGAAAAGGAAAAGGAAAAATTACGGTGCGGCACGTGCATAGCATAATGACTTAATACTTGTATGATAAGCTAATAGAACAATGCTTTTCCTTTATCCCTCTCATCTCCTCACCTCTGCATCTCCACACTCCCCCCTTCTAACCCTTCCCTCCCTCTCTCCCTTCACGTACCAAGGTCCAATATATATATATAAAGAAGAAGAAAACCAAAGTATTAGTCCCTCATCTACCAGCGGCGAGGTTCCAGTATTGACACGAAGGTATGGGGGGAAAATAAATGGAGACACGCACACACAAAGAGACACATAGAGACACATAGAGAGAGGGGGAGGGATAGAGGGAGAAAGAATGAGAGACCCTCCAAGTGAAAATGTACAAAAGTGGTATTTTTTTTTGGTAGTGTAGGAGTGATGTGTGAAGAAAAAAGTTACCGATTACCCCTCCCAACCTCCAATCCAGGACCCCCCCCCATCTTATTCTATCTCTCCCGATACTGTCCTAACTTCGCCTTTCATGTGCAGTACCAACCCGACCAAATGACCGAACGGCCGATCCGTCCAGACAATGAGAACATGCTCTAGTATGAAAGAAGAAATAAAAAAGTAATACAAGGAAATAACGACATGAAGTAAAAACAGGACCAGAAGCAGAAAGGAATATGGAAAAGCCAGTGACACAAAAGGAAGATACCAGGAAAAAAAAGAGAATGAAAGAAGCAAAGTAAATAAAAAGAGTTTTAGCAGGATCAGCTACTATGTCCCCTTGTCCTCCATCCTCACCAATGACCTTCCCAATCACGCCCAATCCCATCCCAAATAAAAGGAAAGAAATGCACATTAATTTGAATGCCTCTGTCCATCATACCCACCAGTTTGCTAGTGCCCAGGACAGCCTTCGAGGACTTTACATAATGCGGGAATTGATATTGATAGGAAACAGAGAAGACGGATATAAAGCAGGGGCAATTGGTGTAAAGAAAAGGTACAAAGGAAAAGAGTAGACCGCTCCGTGTCTCTCAAGACTTGCAGTACACAACTCCAATTATCATTGCCATTAGAAGAACTTTTACCTATCGTCGGGGTTTGTGACCTGACACAAACCTATTAGCAAGGCATTTGGCAAAACTTAGAGATGGGGCACCAACCTTCAGAATTCTCCTCGAATAGTCCTGATTATCCGCAATGCTTCCAACACTGTCTCTCCTCTGGATCATGACAGGGTCGAGTCGGTGGTCCTGTTGAGGTTTCTTCGCAAACTCCCTAGCTGCGACTGACCTCTTGTACTCCTCCTCGACTTGCTGCCTCTTTCTCCGTCTGACGAAAAGGAAAAGTCCCAGTCCAATCCCCAATACCGCCAACACACCCACAACTACCCCAGCAGCAACACTAGCTTTATCGACAGATTTCTTAGGTTCTGAAGGTGCAGACGATGAGGACAGGCTCTTATCCGAGGTGGGTGTAACTGTGGGGTGGGAAGTAGTAGATCCACCTTGGCCGAGGATTAGTAGGGATGCACATCGTTATAGATAGAAATCGATACATACCTTCTGCTGTTGAAGTGGGCGAACTCGATGACGAGGACGAAACAGGATCTTGATCGGGGCTCTCCTCCAATCCAGACAAATAAACTGAGTAGTAGTCACCCAAGCGGGTACCACCTATATAACGCGTTAGTTGGACTAAGTATTCGAATATTTGCTGGGTGAAACTTCACAACAGAAGAAAAGTATAAAGTATAAAGAGGCTCTTACATGTTTCCTGTTCAAAGCCCGGGCATCCTTGTCTGCATTTGCTGTTGTCCACCTTGTATGCATCATTCGGAAGATGGTTTCCACACAAACAAAATGTGCTGTTGGTCATTGCCTGTACAGCATAGCCTGGATTCTTGACACAAGTTTCCCTACATTTCCCTCGCGACTGAAAATTATCCTCCCCCTTTGTCTGGAGGGAGCCACTGCTGTTGTAACATCCGTAGTAGGTAGCGTCACCTATGGCAGCAGACAAATGAACATATCCTGCCAATGCAGTGAAAAAAATTGTAGATATCGGCTTCATAGTGTGATGGAAGAACAATTTAGCGTTGGGTGCTGAGACGAAGTTGTTCAGGGGCGACGAGCGGCCACCTGTAGTGGTAGTGGTGCGATATTCGGGCAAAGAGTGTACGGAGTTGTGCTAACAGAACGGACACGGTCGGATCAGCAACATATACAAACAGCGTCGTTAAAGGAACGAGACAATTCAATGACAGATGCGATTGTCCGTTAGAGTTGATAGTGGTGGTGGTGGTGAGAAGCCACCGGCATTGGAATAGGAGTCAAGGGAAGAACAAAGTTAAAAGGGGAAGAATGAATTATCACAAACCTTTCAAAGATAGGACTCGTTCACTCGTGAGATGCCGGTTGCGTGGTTGAAAGGCAGCTCAATGCAGGAACGGGCTGGGCTGTTGTGTTGCTGTGCCTTGTTCTCGGGTGTTGTTGACAAGTGTGACTAGGGGGGGGTGAGAGAAAAGGGAAGTGTGAAGGAGAAGGCAAATGAGGGCAAGGGCGCACGCGGCGGGAGCAGAGCCGAAGAAAGATTACTCGTTTTGCTCGGCGCGAGGGATTGAGGAAGAAGAAAAGAAAGAAAAACTTGGGATTCAAGAGAGACAGAGAAAAGAATGACTTTGAATTTACTAGGGTTTAACTGTGGGGGAGGGGGGTTGAAGGGTTTTCCGAAAGGTTAATGGAAAGAGAGACTAGACTACAGTAGAGGGAGAGAGTGCGAGAGAGTGCGAGCGAAGAAAGGGAAAGGGAAGCACTACAACAATTCGGAGCCTTTTCCTATCCGAATCACCGAAACGAACGGGGGTCGAGAAACAACAGGGACAAGCAAACGAATGGCTGGTGCTCAACGACAACCACGGAGAAATGGGAGGGAGGAAGGGAGGAGGATTAACAGATTCCTCACAACACGAGACAATGGGAACGGAGGTTGGTTGAGGGTTTGGAGACTTCTGAGGAGTTCACAACCAATAGAAAAACAACTTGTCGATGGTGTTCATGACGATGAGCTACAGCATTCGATAGTGCCGACATGCAATCTGTTCCCCTTTCCCTTCTGTCTCGATACCCTCTTCCCGCCCTTTTTTACTCTGATTTTTACTCTGATTTTTTTTGATTGGGTGTGTGCAGTGAAGATGGGGGAGGCGAGGGTTCTCTTGGGGAAGTCAGGCACAGTGTTCAGACAATAGAAAATTCAGAAGACCACCAACAGATGATCTCCTTTCCACAAGTGAATGTGAGGAGGGTAGTCCACAGCGTGGCTGTGCGGAAAGAGGACTAAATCGTCGTTCCTCCGTTGGCTAGCTGGCACAACCTGCTGCACAGAGGATCGCGGCAAACACAGACGGGCAGCGGCGCGCTGCAAGCCTCCAGCCCTTTGAGTACGATACGAGTAATCCCTCCTTTCTTCCGATCCGACGAGCCGGCTGCAGCGTTGGTTGATAGGATAGTCTCTCTGTGGTACCGCAGAGTATGATAATTATGATAATAATAATAATATTATCATTATTATCATGGGAATGCATATCAATACCCTATACTACTCGAGTATGTTGCCCCTTGGTGTTCCCACAATCAATCTCCTCCTCCTCCTCCTCCTCCTTCTTCTTCTTCACCTTTCTCACCTGAATGTTGGTAACGCACGACAACTCCTCCTTCCTTCCTTCCTTCCTTCCTTCCTTCCTTCCTCGCAACTGAGCGTATGAACTGACGAAGACTTCTCCCTCCCATCTCCATCATCCGAGATTAGCTGTCCAGGTTTACCACCCGGGGGGGTTGTCCCAGTAATTGTCGGATTTATTGACACAAATTGAAACAGTTGTCCGCATGCTGCAACGGTGGGTAGACAGGGGTTGGCATACTGTACCCCCCCCCCCCACTTACTTGACTCGTACAGTGCCTGTACGAGCCATTCCCACACCCCCCAACTTTTTTTCCTTTTATTTTCCCCTATCGTCTTCTCACGGGTTACACATCGCACAAATTTACCATCTCTGGGCTTGGTTTGTACGCTCTTCGAAGCTGTCAGGCAGGCCACATTCAATGATTTTTGGCTGGACATCGGGAATGGATCAGCTGCAGGTTAAGTACTTTGCGGAACGGAGAAGCCCTCCAGTAATTCACCCAAAATAGAAATGACCTCGTGTTTCCGCCACGCTATTTCGCGTTCGTCTTTTTCCTCGAGTAAGGGCGCGTTTGTCCAAATTATCCCTGACCTTCCCTTTTTTCTTTCTTTTTTTCTTTTTCCTGTCGCATCAACCTCTGTCCGATGCACCATTCCACCAACCTACTTTCGGATGAATAATTGTCACAAAGCTACCTCAACTGAGCAAACGGATGTCAGAAAAGAGATACCGATATATACAAATATAGTTCGCTAAGGCTAGAGAATAAGGTGAAAATAAAATAAAAATGTATGGAGACTAAAATTGATAAGGACGAGCCCCCCCTTCCCCATAAAAAGTATATAATATATATAATATTATGAGAGAAGGAAGGGAAAGGGAAAAAAACGAAAACCACCATCCACATCCGAAACATAGTTTTGAGGTAACCGCAGAACCGAAACACCAGCGTGAAAATGAGACCCCGCAAAAAGCACCACGACCAGCCCCTCCTCTTCTTCTAAGACACTAGCTCACCTCCTAACTCCATACCCAACCCAGCGGTATGTCGACTGCTACTGGCCGGAACCGAAGGGGAGCCTGTGGGGGGATGAAGCTGATCGAAATTCAACCTCTTGCGAGCATTTGCAATAGGAGTTCCTCTCCCAGCACCGACGGAGCCCCAAGCGCCCTGAGCTGGGGAAGGTGTGATATTGACAAAATCAGCAAAATTAAAGCCGGTTTGTGGGGTTTGGGGTGCTCCCGGGGTATTCATGACAGATGAGGGGAGAGCTGAGGAGTTCGATGGAGGTGTGGTTGGTGTGAACTTTGCTTTTGGCATTACTCCAGCTGGGGAGGGGGATGTTGCGAGATATATCAAGAGATCAGCGCCACGATCACCCGCTGGCTTGTTTGCATTCCCTGGTTTGGCTATACGTCTTGGTGGGGTACGAGGGGGACTCGAATGGAAGGCATGTTCGAGACCATCCTTACCCTCCCCTGTCCCATATCGGTATCCTGGAGACGATTGTACGGTGCGGTTTTGATCTCTCCATGATTGGCGACGTTTGGATGGTGGTTGTTGGAATTCAGCAGATGAGGATGTCCGCACACGTTTTCTGGAGTTGCGAAAATTCGGAAGGGGGCCGATACCAGACGATTGGCTGCCTCGTCGTTTTTGTTGTGCATTTGTCTTATTTTTCCGTAACCATTCGAGATCTCCTTCACTGAAAAGGGAGGTCCCTGACGACGGTGATTTTTCCTGTGAACCCCTCTGACGTTTCCTTCGTAGGTCTTCTTCGACCTTGGGCTCGATAGTATCTAGGGTTAAGTTTTCCCATCCATTCTTCGTCTTGAAATTTGCGAGTGCAAGTCGATGTTGAAGAAGCCTTGCGATCTAGGCACTAGAAGCATTAGCAAAGCCCAAAATAGGCACCACACCGATTTCTCGAGTGCGGGGAAATCGGGGAGGAATCACCCTTGATACTTCCGCCCGCCGAATGACTTTTCTGATAACTTCTTTGGTTTGTTTCTCAGTCCAAGGTTTAGCTGCCGGTAAAGAAGACATGTTCCAAGTAGGGCCTGGAGAAACAGATATTGATATAATTATTGTTGAAAAGGAGCAGCGATTGTAGGGGAATGGGCTTTATGAAAGTAGCAAACGTTGCCGCTGTTGGATAGGCGATGGGGAATGTGGAAAGGAAGAAAAAACCTTGTTAAGGGGACGGGGCGGGAATTCACACAAGTGGAGAGGTCAAGTTTGACGCCGAACTCCTGTTGCTTGCCGCAAGAACGAAAACACAAAACGCAGAACAGAGAATTGGAAGGATGAGGAGGGCGGAATGGTGAAAGGAAGAGCTAATCTGAACAGCCTTTCTTTGAATTACCTTTTCCTTGTAGAAATCTCCTTCCGTATGGTCCTTCCCTCTCCTTTTTTTCTTTCTTGTTCCCTCTTTTTTTTTTTTCTTCCCTTCACTCAGACTTTTTTTTGCCCTGGGTTTTTGACCCCACGGGAAGAGCTGAGTGCACTCAAAACGCCCTTGAAGCCAGGGTGATATGATTGGGCAGCGATTGATTTTCAGGGAATAGAGGCAAAGGGTCAGCGGAGCTTACAAAGCTACTTGTAGGTGAGCGAAGTGCCGTAATTGAGAGGGGCGGTAGGGATAGGGCAGATAGGCGTGGATATGGCGAGGCAGAGTTTTGTCTTTTTTCTTTTCTTTCTCTCACGGAGTTTTAGAGGGATACCAGTGCGAGCGAGGGCCAAAAAGCCAAGATGACATCCAAAGGGGCGGGACGGTGTGTTTACACCCAACAAAAGAGGCTGAAATTTATTTGGTCTTTGTGTTTATCTCATTTTGCTCCGTTTATTTCCTATTCTCGATTAAACGAGCCCGTTTTGGGATGAAGAGCAAGGGGAGGGGGGGAACCTCAGAAGCATGGCTGCGGGAAGATGACGTACATGAATGTTATGCTTGGAGGCCAGAGCGGTCGGAGAGCTCCAGTTCGTAGATTTACCGTAGAGGAGAACGACTCCAGTCCGGTTGGATTGTCTTTCGGTGGCAGGATGGAGGCGGAGGGTTTACTCGAGCACGGTGCAGTGGCAGCGGAGAAGTGGCTGGGACCAGAGGAAGAGAATCGTTCAAGTCTCGATGTGATCTGGGCTTAACATCGGTCGAGATATCAATGCTCTCAGCAACACCATGAGGTCGCACCGGCGGTGATAGATGGCGGTTCTTTCCAAAGTTTTTCCCCGGGATCAGCTCCCACCCACAGGACCTTGAGCTCTCTGATCTGTGTCCCGTAATCGAATGATAGTCTGATCGGTGCAGGTGCAAGCGAGGAACCCAATAATCGGGGCAGACGGGGAAATTTTTGGCTGGTTAATCTTGGATAACTGTTCCATAACTTGCCCTGCTTTGCAAGCTGCTGTAGCTCTGGGGCTGGTTAAACTGTTATGAGATCAGGATAAGCGTGCATCTGAGATAAACGGCTGGCACCGAAGCAGGTAAACACGCATACAAGTACGGTACAAAGGCGGAATATCTCAGATACCGTACCGTCCCAAGCTCTGACTTATATTTCCATCCTTCTTCTCTCTCTCGCTAATGGGTAGGCACACCAATCACCGTTAACCCTTTTGGTGGCTAGCCTTTTTTTTTTACTTACCCACTCGTTCTTCTAGCCCTCCGGTATACAGGCGTCCACAATTGCTGTGCTGTGTCTTTACTAGTATTCGTGTCCTGCCTTGTCTCAATAGTAATTTCCTGGCTACTCTGTGGAAGTGTAGGCTTCAGTACTATTATCGCTTTGATCTTCACCAGGCAGTCGGAATTGCTACCGGCTCCCTTGTTCGTCAGTTTTTACTCCAGCCTCTTTTCTTGCTATCCTTCCTCTTCTTCTTCCTCTCATGAATACGTACACTCCACTTCCCACTTCCCCTTCCCCCCCTCCTCCTTGCTTTTCTTCCTCTTTTCACCCCTCCCTTCTCCTCCACCGCCTCCTCCTCTTATCCCTAATTCCTCTCTCCTCTCTCCTCTTTCTTCCTTCTTTGCTTTTGCAGCTGCTCGCGTGTTTTGCTCATTGTCGTGTTAATTACGCCTCTCGCTTTTTGCATTGTTTCACACACTCTCTCTGGCTGTGACCATTAGCGTACTTTGTCCAATCACACTCGGTAGCCTCGAGAGCCTACCCCATAGTTTATAGACAATAACCGTACATGCCTTCTCAGACCGAATCTCCTTCTGCACATACCCGCCTTTCGTCCAAAATGAAGCTCCCTAACTTGCGAAAATCTCGCATAGGTTTTTTTGGCAAATCCAGAGAGCCTTCGCCTTCTATCAAAACGGACTCTACAACCTCTATTACCGATACCCTAGGAACTTCCCTGGGCTTCCCAAGCGACAAATCTGGCTCTAATAGCACTGTGTCAGCTACTCGTCGTTCCTCACCGGAGAGACCTCGTCCCCCAAGGCCGACTTCCGAAATATATACTTCTAGCAGCGGTAGGACAAATCCAAATGTTCGTACACTCAATTGGTCGAGAAATACTCAGGGAAACACCACTAACACTTGATAAAAGGGAAGTTCTCCCAACCCAGTTGTCAGATCGTCTTCAGTACCTTTGTCACCTTTTGCTCCCCGCCTTATCTCTGCTCAGGAGGGACAATGGTTTCATCAGAGTGTAATTTTGGTATTTGGGGAGGTTGGGATGTCTGAACGCCCAATTGATGGGACCATTACTGTACACCACCACCTAGAGGGGTATCCGGCGACCCAATGGCCGGTTACAAGCGGTCATTTCAAGGTTCTTGTGCATCTTGACCCAGGAATGAACCGATTACGCTTTGACTTCTCTGCCTCCAAAATTGCACCAACTAGTTCCGGTATAGCAGTTAATTTCCTACCCTTGACGTCTTGCCCACCACTTCACCTCGCCATACTACTCGCGAAGGATTCTCCAGGAGAATACGAGTGTCATGGTGACCGAAAGCTCCGTGAAGGAAACGATGTGCGGATGGCAAAGAAGAAGTTCCGAATGGCAGCGTATGAGATCACATTACCCGTAAAACTAGTCGGTTTTCTGATAGACACAAAGTTATCTTGCACAGCTCTTTACTGGTGAGCAGATGTTCAGGCATAGACTGGGTAGCGATATTTCCTTTCGCCTGATAATTAATATTCTAACACTGGCCTTAGGTCGACGATGTTTTCGACTTGGAGAGGAGTGGGTAGCAGATTCCTTGTCAAGTAGAGATGACGGAGTGATGAGGAGTGTTGCAAAGGTCCACATCTTACGCACTCAGAAAACAGTCGGGGGTAATAATTCTTGGCTCTTTTAGCCTATATATTCGTTGCTTACCTGTCAAAGATATTCAGCAACGAGAGGCCTCCCAGGACGTTCAAGGGATCTGGGATATTGCCTCTGAGGCGGTGGAGGATTATTTTGGAGAAATAGCACCTGCGACAAAGCGTCATGTTGCTGTACTAGTTCTTGACGCTAAGGGGGAATTGAGGTTTGGAGATCTTATAAACCGTTCCGCATTTAGTAATGGCTTGGGGCTCTGTGGCAGCCGCTCGTTATATACCCTTCCATCCTGCTTGGAAGAAGTGGTTTCGGCAGTATGGCTCAGATAAGTGATCTATTGATTTTACCCGGAGCTGACAGAGTTCATAGTTTAGCGACTGTTCCCGCCCTGGTGATGCGATCGGAAATAATGATTCCTCTGAGCCTGGGAGCTTTTGGTAGGCCATGTTCAGTACCATGTTTTGTCGTAACGCTGCATCGGGCTTATGCATCATGAGAAATCAGGGAAATTGCTACGTCTGCAATGAAGAACATGATAGAAGCTTTTATCAGCCCCCAGCCGCCGACCCAACCCCGTGATCTTGAGCATATTAATAGGACGTTTTTAATGAAGGTTTGTCTCCGCTTGAAACGTGCCTGTTAGGTGCTTCTTATAATAATTGACTGGGATCGTAGGAACCATATTCTTTTCGATCCAAATCCCCTGGGCTGAGGTATGCCTTCCCAGACCAACGGCTATGCGAACTATCACTAACCTATTTCCAGGTTTTGTGTTCCCAAAAATGAGTCTAGTTGGCCCAGGTATGGTGGTTTGTTACCGGCGGCATGTCCGAGCGCTGATCATATTCGAGCATAAAAGGGTTGATTGCCTTCGGTTTCGTTATCACCCTTGTTTCCGGATTCCAACAGATCCTGTGCCACCTGCTCTACCAGATAACCCGCAGGTCTATGCCATTGAGAACGGTATTGTTGCTGGAGCTCAAAGTGGTATAGTTTTAGTGGAGATCTGCACCGATGGCCTTTATCGGGCGCATCGGGAGTTCACCAGGCCAGAGCGAGAAGTTTCGTTGCCCGAAGATGACCTCCGAGGGAGCCTGCCAGACGGCCATAAAACCAGGCCTATAAAACTTAGGATATACTCCGCGGGGCAAGGGAAAACAATTGTGGAAGACTTTTCGATTGTCAAAAGCTCAAAAGTCCAATTACCAAATGGTTATGGGATAGCTTTCAAAAGCTCTTCACTCGGAAGACCAAAGGCTGGAGGATCTGAGCCTCAACAACTTATTTTGCACACAGTGACTCCCGGAAGGATGTTGACAAGCATTAGGGTATTTCACGGCTCGGCATTGGGAGGATTGGAGTTCATGTATGAGGATTCATCAACGCAGCTATTTGGCCGTAGGGAGAGCGGTGAGAGCCACGAAAAGGTCGAGGTTTCGGACTTTCCTTTAGATACAAGAAAGGGGGAGAGCCTACTTGGATTTTGCGTGCGCTCGGGGGCTCGGGTTGAGGGGATCGAAATCCTGACGAGCTTTGGACGCCGGTCGCCTATGTTCGGAAATCCGCATGGTGGCGACGCAAGGTAATTCGGCCTATCTTGGAGATTTGACAGCTCAAAACTAAAGACAATGATAAACAGCAATACCTTGATACCTCCCCGGGGACGCTCGATGGCCGGCGTCTCAGGAAGCTATGCTAGGTGCGTGGACGAGTTTTCGATACTCTATAAATAAGTAGCGACCTACGTCTTACCCACTTCACACCTAAAATGTTTTTTGTTTTACGAACAACTTGCGCATTTGGAATTGTTCGACTACTGTTGATAATATTCCCCCGGTACTAGGACCTTTCTAGCACATAAAATACATATGAGGGGACAGGGGGCTCCATTCTTTTTCTCTTGTTTAATGGGTTTTGTTGGGAGGTTTCATTATATGAGGGTCATTGTCGAGACCTTGGTAATAGCTAGCCTCTTTGGGCTGTTGGTGGGGTGGTTGTAATGAAGGCAATACCTACGGACGTGGAGCGCGCTGGTGGTAAGACGGTTGCTGTGTGGCATATTATAAGTTGGGTCAAGCATAGAGGAGAAAGTTCTTTTTCATAAAATTCCAAAGCGCACGGATTTGATACTCTTTCATTTTCTAATTTCCCCCCCCTTTTTTTTCTTCGCTCCACCAACGCGGTTCTTATTCAATACTGTAGAGTGTAACTAGGGGTGTTGGATGATTCCATTGCGTGCGTCATCTAGTTTGGCGGTTGGTTAACTGGGCACCCTGTGTGTATATATATGTATATAAGAAAGGCAACAAACGAGGGAATAATTTTGTGTACACAAGAATAGCATGTTTTTCTTTTTCTTTTCCGAACCATAGATTCTCAACTATAGTTACATGGGCAAGCCCACCAAGCCCACCACCGAACCGTCTATTCTAGCAAACCCGAATCAAACAACAACCTCCCCAACATCTATCATAGCGGGCCTAAACGGAGCCCGCGGGTCATCATCGGTCTTGCTCGGCAAGTCCACCTGCGAAGCCGGAGAATACAGGTACCAACCCTTGAGCGCATTTACAGCAGCTCTGATCCTAGCCTCCTCCATACTCCCGCCATGCCCCTCCCCAATCTTCTCCAAGCCGGAGTAGACCCCCACAACGAAGACCGGAGCGATAGACTTCCTCCCAGCCTCACTAATATGCCTAGCAACCGGAGGCTCAAACCCCTCCCGGGAGCAAAGGCTGGACAACTCCCTGGTAGGCTGAACAAAGTTGAAAAGTTTATCAACGTCCAAACTCCGACTGAGCACGTGTTGGCGAAAGAACTGCTTGGCGGGAGCAATCCCCTCATGCAGGTAAACCCCAGCAAAGGTGGAAGCAACGAAGGAAGCGGTAGCCTCCTCCTCCGTCACGCCCTCCGACCACTTCTCCCCCCTCTCCTGCCACGGCTTGTACTTGCCCGCCTCCGGTCCCGGTGGCAGACGCTTAAACTGGAGGAGTCCGGCGTCCACATCCGCCTTCGGCTCGAACGCGCTCTCGACGCCCCACTCGCGGCCCATCGCCGCGAGGGCTTTTTGCCCCGCATACGCGCCCAGTGCTGCGCTCAGGACTTCTGTTGGTAGGCGTGGGTAGGTGCATAGCAGCCACTCCGTCGTGTAGTAGTCCAGCAGTGCTCTGCCCAGCCTTGCTAGGGAGCAGTTGTTGAAGGGGGGGTTTGGGTCGGCGCTTCGGTGGATGAGCGCCCGTGCTAGTGTTTGCACGGGGAATTTTGGGTGCAGGCTTAGGCGGGCGTGCAGTGCTGCTAGCTTTGCGGAGGTGGTGGGTGAGCGGCAGGGTGGGAGGGTCATCGGTGCTGTTGGGGGAGGAGGGGGTGGCGGCGGTGGGGTGGGCTGTGGGGGTTCGGGGGCGGTGATCGCGGGGGCATTGGGACTTGGTGTTTCTGCTGATGTTGCTGCGGTGACAGAATTGCGGTTTCTCGTGCTGGTAGAGAGTAGTCGTAGATTGGTGGCGGTGGTGGCAGTGATCGTAGCGGTGGAGTGGGGTGCTCGTATATGGTGGGGCGGGAGCGTCCGAGCGCTTGGGTGTCGGATTGAGAGCAATTGATCCCGGAGCAAGCCTACCCAGCGTATCCGCCTCATTTCTTTCTTTCTTTCTCCCCTATTCTCCCTCAAATGTTGAGTGGGAAGGGTAGGCTGGGGTGGTGAGGAATGTGCTTGTGTGTCGTTGAAGGAAAGTTTTCGATAAATCCGAAAAGAGCCGCACGAGACCAAGAGGTCTTGGCAATGCCTAAGGCTCCTTTGGTAGCCTCTCATGGACCACGAGTGCTCCCCTGTGACACAACCCCATTGCACCCCTGGTTTATCGCAACTAGGGTACTTTTAACAGAGGCTATTGTTACCGGGTCAATTTGAACTCTCGGTGTCAAAACACACCAATGAAACGAAGCGGAACAAAAGTTGCACACCAATTACCCTATCCATCCGATTGATAGCCAGATAGAATATCATATCATTGTCCCACGATTAAGCCTTGCAAGAGTTCAAACACGGGTATCCCGAACCAAACCACAGCCCGGGTTAATGGTGAGAAAAAGGGATAAGAGAAACGGGGGCAGTCAAAAGGTCATAATATAGCGAACATAACAAGGATTAAACCCTCACTCCATAACAAGTCGAAAACATCCAAAAGAACCTCTTGAGCCAGGATATTTTCCACTTTTTCAAAAAATAATAATAATCAAATCCAAAACTAGATAATATAACCAAAGCTAATGCATTAGTGGATATATAGAGCATTTTACTAGAGGAAACCCGAAGCGACCAGAGAGGGAGAGGAAATAAAAGAAAAGGATAACAAGTAGCAGAAGGAGCCTTTTTTCCTCAGTGAGTGAGCCATAAGACGAGAGGGGGTTAGGAGCAAAGTGAGCTAGTAGTAACAGGAAGATAAAAAATGATGTACTAAGAAAATAATGGTATGGTAGGCGAGATTACTTGTCCCGGTAGCTCGAGCAGGGTTGAAAAAAAGAGTAAAAGAAAATCCAAGAAAAAATCGTCCATCGTGTACAAGCCAACCCAAACATCGAAAAATCCGAAAGGAAAGACGGAAAAAAACAAAAACAAGATGGGACATAGATGATAGCAAGACATAAATGAACAGGAGATGCTCGGATGTTAACTGGCGTAGTAAGTGATATGATCGAAGAATAAAAAGGCCCGTTGTGAAGCTCTGCTGTGTCTCAATTTTCGGTTTGGTTGGAAAAGCCCAAGATGAAAGTCAAAAGGGACGCGGATTCCCAACCCCCCACACTATGCCTACAGGACACACCACAAAAGAAACGCTTAAACAAAGATAACGGAATGGTGATTTTTGGCTAGAGAGGGTCTTGTGGTTAATACATGAGCCTCAGCTCCCATCCGTTCTTTGCCACTGCTCCGGCCTTGCCTTCGGACTCCTGAGGGGGCGAAGTAAACGGAGACTCCTCACGAATCTCGATAGCCTGAACCTTCATATCCTGCCCTTCTGGCATCTCTCCAACGAACTCGTCGTCAACCAGGATAGTCAGGCCACGGGGTTTAACGTGAACAGTTCGTAGCACAGCTGAGGGATCAATTCCGCATTTGGAGGCAATGCTTGCAGCTAGACACGATGAGGTGCGGGCTTGGAGATAGACCGCTCGGTAATACTGGTTTGCTTGTGGGGGTGATCCAGTTGGCGTTGGGAGGATGTATATGGACATTACTATAAACTTTGTCAGTGAAATTGTTGGCTAATGTTGGAAGGTGTGGAGGATGGAGAAATGCTACTGACCGGGCTTGACAAGTCTCTCTGGGGGCGGGTTATACGAGGAGTCAATACCGATTGCTTCTATCCAGCCAGAGAGCATACCAGGATCGGGTTTGACACGAACTGGATCATCAGATACTCCCGGATGGTGCGATTGTTGGGGGGGTGGCAGGGGCTGAAATTCCCTCTCCCAATCGCGCCTTTCTAGCGAGTTAAAAGCATCGCCATGCTGGCTGGACTGTGATGCCGAGCTCGACGTTGGCGAGACAAATGAGGATGCGGTGGTGTTCGTAGTAGCCACGCTTGACCTCCTTCTGGCCCACACATCCTCTGAGAGTTCCGGCATTTCCCCAGGCAGATGGACCGGATGCAGATCGGGATCGTCGATCTCGCTTCCTCGGAGATATAATACACTAACGGCTCGTGTGCTGGTGAACATGTCCTGCATACTGGCAAGCTTGACATTGGTGTCCTCTTCCTGGGTCCTTCCTCCACCAACAGAGCTTGTAGAAGACATTGACCACGTCCGCTTATGCTTCAGTGCCTTTCCAGGTTTTCCAGAATCCTCGTCTTTCTTGCTTTTTTTGCCAAATACTTTCATTCCCGTCCCCTCAACCTGGTTTGCTTGTTGCTTAAGCTTCTCAATAGTCTTCTTAACATGCAGGATGTCATTGGCCAACTTCCTTTCTGCCCCATGGTCCCGGAAAAGCTTAACCTTACAGAAGCAGATCTCTGACTGTTCCGGCGGGGATTGTGGTGAGCCCGATGATAAAACCTCGGTCTTGGCACACAATCTCACAGGAATGCCTTTCACGCCCTTGGAATGACTAAAGTCTGTAGAAAGGAAGTTGAATCGCACAGACACAGAGGTCTCCGGAGAGCCGGACGGCGAAGGAGACCATATAACCGCGAAACTATCGAACGATGCTGTCTCAATGTCGACCCTCCCTTTCTTCTTGTCATCATCGGGTTGGGAAGACGCTTCAACGTACTCGACGGCTTGTAGTTTTCCGCCTCGCTGGTGAGCTTCATTAGTTCCTCGACCTTCCTTCCATAGCTGCCAACATGATGCTGGCCTTGAGCGTTGTGTTTCATCATGGAAAGATATTCGGACATAGGTACGGTACCTCATGGGCCCAGCGCCAGGGGGCGGAGTGGTATCTAAGATTGATATTGCATATGCTTGCCCCTTGTTAAGATATGTAACTGGAATCTCGTCGGGATGCTTTATCATCGCTGTGGGTGCGTTCAAAACAACATGGAAACGGAATCTATAGTAGATCGCGGAGTTAGCAAGCAAGCACCAAACATTGCTCACACAATCCCACTGGTGGTGAATTATTCTTCAGGTGTCGTAAGCCGAGAATGGCAATGCAATGGGTAACAACGAGGACTATGATGTCCTAATGAGATGATGGTATGATAGGAACAAGACAAACCTTTCGGATGACGCAACTGGCCCAAGCTCGTGGTCGTATTGCTTCCCCTCCAACGCTAATAACTGGGCAGGCCCCATCACAGATCCTTCCAAGGGCCCAGGGTCCGGCAAGACCTCTCCCCCGCCATCTCCCAAGTCCATAGGGCTGCCTGGCCCTGGCGACGCCTGAGCATACTGAGTAGGGTCCAGAAAATGGGGCTGCAAAGGTTGACTGAAAGGATGGTAGTTATGGAATTGATGTGGTTGAATTGTTTGCGGATCGTATTCTGGAACACCTACGCCGCTAGTGGTCGGTGGGACCATCACCGAGGTATTCGGCAACGACAATGGTGGCCCTGCATTAATTCCTACATTCGGTGTTTGGAGATCATTATGATTTGGGTTGTACACGGTATTTGTGCCGGCCGGGGTTGGTGTGAAAAGACCAGGGGGCTGATTCGCGAATGCTGCAAACGCAGCGGAAGTTGGGTCCAGCAGCGATGGGGTGAAGCGAAATGGCTCCGAGGGCGCTTTTGGTGTTGGCTCGAGATCTTCATGATCATGCCCGAATCTGTTAACAGCAATCCAGACAGAAAGGATCGTCAGCGGAGTGACCCGAAAGCTTCATCTCGATACCTTTTCGAAGATTGTGGGATGATTTTCCCTCAAAAAAAAAAAAGAAGAAAGAGACCAATTGATAAAGAGGGTAGGAAAAAGAACTTCCCCCCCGCCCAGACAACATGGAGCATACTATTCCCATCCGATGAAGTGCAGAGAAAGGGAGAAACAAGAACTCGCGCAAGAATACGGCATGGAACTTGCCTCGGCTGATTCAGGGTAGAATCATGTAGACCACCCGCTGTCTGCAAATGCGACTCGCTTGGCCCGCTCGTTGATCCTGCGCGTACGCCAGGGAACGATTGTCGAAAACGCTCAAAAAGCTCGTCCGGAGGTTTTTGCGATGACTGCCTGTGAATATCAAAACAACAAGCAAAGTAGAAACCCCACCGTCAGCCCCGAGAACTTTCATAAAACAGTGAAATCCGACAGATTAATCCAGCAGAAAATGCAGTGACAGACCCCTCTCGATCTCTTCCCCTCTCTTCCTTTCTTTTTCTTCATCCTCCTTCCCTCTCTTCTGCGCATCCACTCTATCTCTTACCAGAGCAGGATACCACTATGGTACCGGTATCCCATGAACCACAGAACCAAGGGTAATAAGGAAACTTGAAACAGGAAATAATTGAGATAATCAGGGCACGAACCTGTTGCGAAACATAGCTGATCAACAAGCAGAATCAGGGAAGTGGAAGAAGATAATTAGGATATCACGGAAGTGGTAGTATTCGTCAAATCGAGTATTTCAAGGTGCTGTAGGGGAAGTCGCAACTTGCTTCCCAGGCGCAGAGTTAAGAGAAGCAGCGAAGTGGCATGGGGGGCAAGGGAAAATAGAGAGCAGGCGGTACTATTATTATTATTTTCTTTTTTCTTTCCTTTTTCTTCTCAAATGGAACTTTGCGAGATTTGCATGCACCCAAGAATGGCAAAATAGACGGATGGGATACAATACAGCGGTGTGGCGCGGCGAGGGAGATAAGTCAACAATCCCTTCCTACCCCCCCCCCCCCTCTGTTCCCCGTGAGCAGATGCAAGTAACCCTGAAGGCATATTTGAGTGGGTGAATAGATGCTGGTAGGGGGAGTTAGATAGGGATAGTGATAACCATTTCGGCCTCCTGTTTCTGCAACCATCTAACTGCTTCTGCTATGTACTAAGAGCTTCATTATCTGGGGGCGGGAAGCTGACTGGTCGTATCGTACGCGGGGCTGGCAGTAGGGTCAACCATAAACCTTAGAAACTGATGAAATTTGCTAAACCCGTCCCAGGATTTCCTATCTCCGAGCCAGTAGGAATGAGGCTCAACAACTCTGCTCGTGCAAGCTTGGCAGAGTGATGTTTGATGAAGAACCTCAATGATAGAGTGCCTTGCGCCAGTGAATCGTTACAGTCATCCGCCCTCCCCCTTCTCCTGTCTGATACAACAGTATCCTGTAGCTATAGAGCAGAGCCGGGTACTGGGTGCCTCGTCTCCCGTATCTTTCTTATTGAAATTTCTACTATAGCCTGGTTGAAGAAAAGTTGCATACAAGTTATAAATGGCCTTTCCATTTGCCCCGTAAAATCTCAAATAATTGAACAATGTGCTATGTCGTTGGAGTTTCCTCCTCTGGTAAGGTCTGGAATTTTTTTGTTTTTCCATGCCTCTCAGAGGGGCTGGGCAGCTCTTTTTTTGCCGCGATTTCCCCCCCTTTTCCGAGGTAGGGAATTCTTGACTACATGACACATTGTTCAATTATTCGAGATTCTACGGTATCAACCATGACACCATGATGCTAAGCACTATTACTCGAGTACAAGAAGCCTAGAAAAAAGTAGTATAAGAGATTTCCTAATATTGACAAGACCAAATGTGGTACAGATACTACTACGAGACGCCTGGCGGAAGCCTTAATAAAGCTTTGGCCAAGAATATTGATGTTTTTTTGTTTTTTTTTGAAAAAGCTATGGAAATCACAGCTTAAGAGGATAGCTACAGTTTTGGATATCAAGGATAGTATATCAAATATTAGTTTAACCTTTTAAGATCCTAGTTAAATTGAGTTATGGTTTGCGGTGTGATGGCCAATACTGTCAATTGTGTGCACGCTTGTGGTTGCATCGATAGATCAAAACATCTGGAATGGTACTTTACCGAACAATATTTTGATGACTGCAAGATGGAAAAAGAGAGGTAGAGATCATGACATAGTGGGCTGAAGCTGATGATTACGACGATGGCTACCATGACGATGTCTCCTGATAACTTCGCAGATCAAACTTCGTCCATTTGCTCTTCCCCTCTTCCACACTCCCGACCTGGGCACTACTCGAGTAGTACTGCAATAGTAGCACGCGACAACACCAAATGCGGTGAGATCTGTGGGATTGCACTCCCCTTTACCCACCCACGATTCCGTGCTCAACTTCTGCCTTTCATCCTATTCCTTTTCCTACGATACTGTATTCTTTCTCTGAGGCCCCTATACGAGTACTTGTGCATCGGCCAGATATACTTAGCGGGAATTCCTACCAGCGTGCATACATACGCATGTACTTGAGTACATACACCGAGACACATAGAAGTGTTGTACTCCTACCTACATGCGTACATACATTCGCTCATACTGAGTACTCGTATATGCTATACTTTTAGCTAGGGGCAGAATTTCCTCAAGCCCCCCC
>Ga0307517_10000344_pt1 | contig 80274 bp, 69 predicted proteins | sample 23_EM_MG_FD_194515 | JGI IMG/M metagenome (GOLD analysis project Ga0307517, IMG submission 194515) | Populus trichocarpa ectomycorrhiza microbial communities from riparian zone in the Pacific Northwest, United States - 23_EM | ecosystem: Host-associated > Plants > Roots > Unclassified | place... | reverse complement strand
GGCGGCGGGGCTCGGCGGGCGGCTGCTGCACGGGGCACCGCACCGGTGGGTGGTCGGGGGCGGGCTGCTGCTGATCGGTGCGGGCGCGCTGGCGCAGGCGGTGCTGGACGCGGACTCGGGGTGGGCGGCGCTGACGGCGGGCCTGGTGCTGGCCGGGCTGGGCGTCGGGCTGGTCAACCCGGCTGTCGCTTCGGCGGCGCTGGCCTGCGTACCGCCACGGCAGGCGGGGATGGCGGGCGGCGCGGTGAACACGATGCGCCAGCTCGGGTACGCGCTCGGGGTAGCCGTCTTCGGGACCCTGCTGACGAATCGTATGCAGAATTCGCTGACTGTCGACGGTATACAGGATCCCCACACCACGGCCCGGGTCCTGGCCGGCGGCGGGGCTCGCGAACTGCTCGCCCGGATACCGGCCGCACAACGCGACACCGTCGACCACGCCCTGCGGGCCGCCTTCGCGTCAGGGCTCAACACGGCCGCCGTGGCGGCCGGTACGGCAGGACTGCTGGCCGGCGTGGCCGTACTGGTCCTCGTGCGGACCAAGGCACCCGAGCAGCAGTCGGAGCAACCGGGCAGCCTCCCACAACAGCCCGGTCACGCTTCCGTGGAGTCACCGGCCGCCGCGCCGTAGCTGAGTCAACAGTGATGGGCGCGAGCAGATTTGGTGGAGATCGCCGGTCGCGGGCCGGGCCCCACGGTCCGGCGCGCGGCCGGCGTTGCTTGCGGTAACAGGGACGATGCCCACCACCAGCACAAACGTGCTAATCGCCGTCACTGCGGGTGATCGCCCGACCTCTCCCCCCGCTCCTGAGGATCAGGTAGCTTACGGGCGCCCCGAGCGGTCGAGGAGCGACTTTTGCGCGAGTTCACCATTCCCCCACTGGTGACGGCACCCCAGGCGGGCGGTCTGGCGGACGCGGTGTTCGTCAACGCCACCGAGGAGCCGGACCGAGTCGTGCTCGGACGCCGTACGACGGCACCGTCCCAGTCCCCCGCCGACATCGCCGACGCCGCCGACGCGCCCGCCGACGCACCCTGGCAGGACGTGACCGCCGCGCGCTTCCGCGACGAGGTGATGGCCGTCGCCAAGGGCCTGCTGGCGCAGGGGATACGTTTCGGCGACCGGGTGGGACTGATGTCCAGGACCCGCTACGAATGGACGGTGCTGGACTTCGCGCTGTGGAGCATCGGGGCGCAGCCGGTCCCCATCTACCCCACCTCCTCCTCCGAGCAGGTCCGCTGGATGCTGCACGACTCCGCGGCCGTCGCCTGCGTCGTCGAGCACGAGGACCACGCCATGACCATCGGCGCCGTCATCGACGAGCTGCCGCAGCTCACCCGCCTGTGGCAGCTCGACTCCGACGCCCTCGCCGAGATCGCCGCCGCCGGCACCGAGATCGACGACGACGTCGTGCACCGGCACCGCAACGCCGTCACCCCCGAGGCCATCGCCACCGTCATCTACACCTCCGGCACCACCGGCCGCCCCAAGGGCTGCGTCATCACCCACGCCAACTTCATGGCCGAGGCCGACAACGTCATCAACCTCTACGAGCCGGTCTTCCACTCCAAACCCGGCGACGAGGCCTCCACCCTCCTCTTCCTCCCCCTGGCCCACGTCTTCGGCCGGATGGTCGAGGTCGCCGCCGTCCGTGCCCGGGTGCGCCTGGGCCACCAGCCCAATCTGGCCGCGGCCGAACTGCTCCCGGCGATGGCCACCTTCAAGCCGACCTTCGTCCTCGCCGTCCCGTACGTCTTCGAGAAGGTCTTCCAGGGCGCCCGCCGCAAAGCCGAGGCGGGAGGCAAGCTCGGCGTCTTCGAGAAGGCCGTCGACGTCGCCGTGCGGCATGCCGAAGCGATGGAGGCCAAGGCCTTCGGCACCGGCCCCGGCCCGACCGCCGGCCTGCGCGTGCAGCACCAGCTCTACGACAAGCTCGTCTACGGCAAGGTGCGCGCCGCCCTCGGCGGCCGGGTCAGGCACGCCTTCTCCGGCGGCTCGGCGATGGACCGGCGGATGGGCCTGTTCTTCGACGGCGCCGGCGTCCGTATCTTCGAGGGCTACGGCCTCACCGAGTCCACCGCCGCCGCCACCGCCAACCCGCCCGAGCAGACCCGCTTCGGCACCGTCGGCCTGCCCATCCCCGGCACCACCGTCCACATCGCCGACGACGGCGAGATCTGGCTCTACGGCGACCAGGTCTTCGAGGGCTACCTCAACAACCCCAAGGCCACCCACGAACTCCTCCACGAGGGCTGGCTCGCCACCGGCGACCTCGGCGCCCTCGACGAGGACGGCTACCTCACGATCACCGGCCGCAAGAAGGAGATCCTGGTCACCAACGGCGGCAAGTCCGTCTCCCCGGTGCCCCTGGAGGAGCGCGTACGCTCCCACCCCCTGGTCGGCCAGTGCGTCGTCCTCGGCAACGACCGCCCCTTCATCTCCGCCCTGATCACCCTCGACCCCGACGGCGTCACCCACTGGCTGGCCATGCACGACAAGCCGGTGCCCTCCATCGCCGACCTGGTCCGCGACCCGGACCTGGAAGCCGAGATCCGGCGGGCCGTCGTGGCAGCCAACACACTGGTCTCGCAGGCCGAGTCGATCCGCACCTTCCGCATCCTGTCCGGCCAGTTCTCCGAGGAGCACGGCCTGCTCACGCCCTCGCTCAAACTCAAGCGCAAGGCCATCGAGAAGGCCTACGCACAGGAGATCGAGCTCCTCTACCGCGGCTGACCAGCCCGGCTCGGGAATGAGCGCGGCCAGGAGATCGTTCACGTTGAAAGAAATGTCCGCGGACATTTCCGAAGACATGACAACGCAACGACGAAAAGGATCACCTGCTCGTGAGCAAGGCCACCGAGGTCCCCTTCATCACCCTCAACAACGGCGTGCGCATGCCGCAGCTGGGCTTCGGCGTCTGGCAGGTGCCGGACACCGAGGCGGCGGCCGCCGTCTCCAGCGCCCTGGAAGCCGGCTACCGCAGCATCGACACCGCCGCGATCTACGAGAACGAGAAGGGCACCGGCCAGGCCCTCGCCGCCGCCGGGCTGCCCCGCGAGGAGCTCTTCGTCACCACAAAGCTCTGGAACTCCGACCAGGGCTACGACGCCACGCTGCGCGCCTTCGACGCCTCGCTCGACAAGCTCGGCCTGGACTACCTCGACCTCTATCTGATCCACTGGCCGACCCCCGGGCGCGGTCTGTACCCCGACACCTGGCGCGCCTTCGAGAAGCTGTACGCCGACGGCCGCGCCAAGGCGATCGGCGTCTCCAACTTCCCCGTCGCCCAGCTCCAGCACCTGCTCGACAGCGGCTCGACCGTCCCCGCCGTCAACCAGATCGAGCTGCACCCCAACCTCCCCCAGGGCGAGCTGCGCGCCTTCCACGCCGCCCAGGGCGTCGCCACCGAGGCCTGGTCCCCCCTCGGCCAGGGCAAGGGCCTGCTGGCGGAACCGGCGCTGGCCGCCCTCGCCGCCAAGCACGACCGCAGCCCGGCCCAGATCGTGCTGCGCTGGCACCTCCAGCTCGGCAATGTCGTCATCCCCAAGTCCGTCACCCCCTCCCGCATCCGCGAGAACCTGGACGTCTTCGGCTTCGAGCTCGACGCCGACGACGTCGCCGCCATCAGCGCCCTCGACAACGGCCACCGCCTCGGCCCGGATCCGGCCAACTTCGACTACGTCGGCTGACCTTTCGGCTGACTTACGCGTAGAGCGCGCTGCGTGGCCGGTCTACGCTCGCGTGCCATGAAGCCCGCGCTGCGCACCGCCGCCGTACTGGCCGGCGCCGTGACCCTGACCGCCGCCGCGACCGCCACCGTCCATGCCGCCTCCCCGGGCGGCTGGACGGAAGCGGGCTCGGCGTCCGTGAGCTCCCTCACCGGCAGCCAGGGGCTGGCCAGTCTGGCCGACGGCTCGCTGGTGTACCGGGGGCTGGGGTCGGTCCCGCTGTCGCTGCGGATCCAGGGCTGGGTGCATGTCGGCGACCCGGACGCGGCGAAGGGCTATGTCTTCGACGCGTACCAGGGCGAGGACACGGCGACGTCGAAGATGTACGCGGTCACGACCCCGGCCGGGCAGCAGTACACGTACGTCCATCAGCTCGACGCGGGCGAGAAGCTCAACAACTCCTTCGCCGCGATCTCGCCCGACGCGCAATGGCTGGTCTCGGGCGAGTGGGGCGACCAGAACCGGCTGCAGGTGTTCCCGGCGCCGCTGCTCAACGCCTCGACGCCGGCGACCGGCGGGACGCTCTCGCAGGCGGGGCAGATCACCCTGGACAAGCAGGTCAGCGACATCCAGGGCTGCGACTTCGTCTCGGACACCCGGCTGGTGTGCGCCTCGGACGACACCGCGAAGGACCTGCTGCAGGTCGACCTGCCGCACGCCCTGGACGGCACGGCGGTCACCGGCACGGTCACCGCTCTGCTGACCCTGCCGCAGCGCAGCATCTGCACCGGCACCTTCGAGGCCGAGGGCGTCGACTACGACCCGACGGCCAAGGTGCTGCGCGCGGAGGTGGTGCCGCCGAGCATCTGCGCGGTGTCGACGACCGTGTACTCGTACACCCCGTCCTGACCGTCCTAGCCGTCACGCCCCGCGACGGAGCAGTGTCGCCTCCACCCCCGCGATGATCGCGCCGATCCCCTCGTCGAAGCCCCGCTCGTGGTCCTGGAACATCTCGCGCCCCGCCTCGGCGGACAGCGGGTATGCGGCGAGGCGCTGCGCGCGGGCCTCGACGTCGTACCCCTCGGTGCCCGCGAACGGGTCGGGGCCCATGGCCTGTTCCTCGATGACGTAACCGATCGTGAAGCTGTACGCCGTCAGCCAAGCGCGGGCCGCGGCGCGCGGGGTGAACCCGGCCCCGACCAGCACGCGCAGGTTCTCCTCCATGCCGTCCGCGTAGGACGTGTCGGTGAAGACCGTGCCGCTGTAGACCTTGGCCCCGTCGCGGTAGCGCAGCAGGTGGGCGCGCAGGCCGTGCATGCGGGTGCGGAAGGTGTCGCGCCAGTCGTCGGACGGCGGAGCGGCGGTGTCGGCGGCCATGCGGCGCATCATCTCGGTCGCCATCTCGTCGAGCAGCGCCTGCTTGTCCTTGAAGTGCCAGTACAACGCCGGTGCCTTGACGTCGAGTTCGTGCGCGATCGCGCGCAGTGTCAGGCCCTCCAGTCCGACCTCGTCGAGCAGCCGCAGGGCGGTGTCGGCGACCAGGCGGCGGTCGAGTTTCGGTGTTCTGCGGGGGGTCACGGTTGACAGTTTAACGCCGTTAAGCGCATGCTGGGCACAGGTCGAACTTAACAACGTTAAGGAGATGGAAATGACCGTGACCACGGACGTACTGATCGTCGGCGCCGGGCCCACCGGCCTGGCCCTCGCGGTGGACCTCGCACGGCACGGCGTGGCGTCGGCGCTGGCCGAGCGCGGCCCGCGGCTGTTCCCCGGCTCGCGCGGCAAGGGCCTGCAGCCGCGCACGCTGGAGGTCCTGGAGGACCTCGGCGTACTGCCGCAGGTGATGGCGTCGGGCGGCCCCTACCCGCCGAACATGTTCTGGCGCGACGGCGAACGCCTCGGCGAACAGCGGATGTTCGACGCCGCCGAGCCCACGGAGGCCGAGCCGCACGGCGTGCCGTGGATGCTGCCGCAGTGGCGTACGCAGGAGCTGCTCCACGACCGGCTGCGCGAGCTCGGCGGCGAGGTTCTGTTCGGCCGCGAGGCGGTCGGGCTGCAGCAGGACGCCGACGGGGTGACGGTGTCGTTCGCGTCAGGCGAGCCGGTGCGGGCGCGGTATGTCGTGGCGGCCGACGGCGGCCGGTCGGCGGTGCGGCGCCTGGTCGGCATCGGCATGACCGGCGAGACCCTGGACCCGGCCCCGGCCCTGGTCGCCGACCTGCGCCTCACCGGGCTCGACCGCGAGCACTGGCACGTCTTCCCCCCGGCGGACGGCAGCGGCGACGGCTTCCTCGCCCTGTGCCCGCTGGCCGGCACCGACGACTTCCAGCTCGTCGCGAACTTCCCCGACGGCACCGCACCCGACCCCTCGCTGGACGGCGTGCGCAAACTGGTGGCCTCCCGTACGCACCTGGCCCCGGACGCGATCACGCAGGTGCGCTGGGCCTCCGACTTCCGCCCCCGCGCCGCCCTCGCCGACCGCTTCCGCGCCGGCCGCGTGTTCCTCACCGGCGACGCGGCCCACGTCCACTCCCCGGCCGGCGGCCAGGGCCTCAACACGAGCATCCAGGACGCGTACAACCTGGCCTGGAAGCTGGCGGCGGTACTGGCGGGCACGGCTCAGGACTCCCTGCTCGACACGTACGAGGAGGAACGCCGCCCGAACGCGGCGGAGATGCTGGGCCTGACCACCAGCGTCCACCGGGGCGGGACCCGCCGCGGCCGGGAAACCCAGCAACTGGACCTGGGCTACCGGACATCGAGCCTGTCCCTCGACACCAGGCCCGGCCTCCCGGACACCGCCCTGACCGCCGGCGACCGGGCCCCCGACGGCAGGAGGGAAGGGGTGCACCTGTTCACCCAATTCCGCGGCCCTCACTGGACATTGCTGACGGTCGGCGTGGCCGGGGACCTGCCGGCACTGGACATCCCCACGGTCCGACTCGCCGCCTACGAGGCGTACGGCACCGGCGTCTTCCTCATCCGCCCGGACGGCTACGTGGGCTGGGCGGGCGCCACGCCGAAGGGCCTGCCGGACTACGCGGCGGGGCTGGGGCTGGGGCTGGGGTCCGGCATCGACTGACGGCGGCTTTCGGACGCCGGACGCGAGGATGCGCTGATCGAAGCCGGTGACATCGCCCGGGGCACGGCCACCGTTGAGCAATTCGAGCCGAACAAGACCGATGGTCACCGCCATTGCGCGCAGGTGGCCGCCCGGGGCGGGGGTCCGGTGGTGGAAGAGCGGTTCGGGTTCGGCCCACAGCTAGGCGAAGGAATCGTATAGGCGCCCGCCCTGTGCGGAAGGCCGCCGCGTAAACACCGGTGCGCGCGTGCCGCGCCTCGCCGATACTCCTGTGGTTCGAGCTTGGCCGTCGGATTCCCGAGGAGCCGTCAATGACCGGTGGCTGGGCTGCCGATGTCCTGCTGGGCGGGATCATCGCGCTGGGCGCGTCCGTGCAGCGGCTGACGGGGATGGGGTTCGCGCTGGTGGCGGTGCCGGCGCTGGTCCTGCTTCTGGGACCGGCCGAGGGTGTGGTGCTGGCGAACTGCGCGGCGGGGGTGATCAGCGCGGTCGGGCTCGTGGACGGCTGGCGGGAGGTCCGGCCCGCCGCGATGGTGCCGCTGGTCCTTGCCGCCGCCTGTACCGTGCCGGCCGGGTCCTGGACGGCCGCGCGACTGCCGGAGCCGGCGCTGCTGGTGGGCATGGGGGTGCTGGTGAGTGCGGCCGTGCTGCTGGTGATGCGCGGCGCCCGGGTGCCGGCCCTGCGGGGCGTCAGGGGAGCGGTGGCCGCGGGGGCGGCGGGCGGGTTCATGAACTCCTCGGCGGGGGTCGGCGGCCCGGCGGTGTCGCTGTACGCGGTCAACGCGGGGTGGACCGTACGGGAGTTCGTGCCGAACGCGCAGTTCTACGGGGTCGTGGTGAACGCGTTCTCCGTGGCGGCCAACGGCGTGCCCGGGCTGACCGCGCCGGTCTGGCTGCTGGCCGGGGCGGCGCTCGCGGCGGGCACGGTGACCGGGAAGGCGCTCGGCGAGCGGGTGCCGGAGCGGCGGGCCCGGCAGTTGGTGCTCGGGCTGGCCCTGGCCGGCGGGCTCACCACGCTGGGCAAGGGGCTGTGGGGGTTGTGAGCCCCGGCCCCGTTCGGAGGGCCGGCGCTCAGAGGGTGTGAGCCACGATGCGGCCTTCGAGCACCGCCTCGACGAAGGGCTCGGGCGGGGCGTAGTGGTGGGCGACGACGTAGTGCACGATCAGGTCGGGGGCGATGAGCCATTGGCCGAGGCCGGTCTGGACCCGGATCTCGCCGTGGCCGACGAGGATTTCGCGACCGTTCCTGGTCACCCGGACCGGGTAGGTGCGGCCGCCGCCGAAGAGCCGCCGGGGGCACAGGCGGCAGCCGTGCCAGCGGCTGGTGATGGTGCTGAGGTGGTCGCGGGCCAGGGCGAAGAGGCGGTCGGCGAACTGGGGGGCGGGGTCGGCGGCGGGGTAGGCGTGGGCGGGATCGAGCCAGCCCACGGACACGGCGTCGATGCCGGGGGGAATCGTTTCCGTGAAGTAGCCGTACGGGCTCAGGTCCTCGTAGTACGCCACCGCGGCCCTCCCCTCGTGTCGTGCCTGTCGCGGCGCCAGCGTGATGCGGGCGGCGGTTTCGGGTCAATGCCCCGTACGGGCCTTGCTGCGGCCCGGCTCGCGCGTCCCGTCGCGTGTGCCGCCCTCGGCGTCCCGTGGCCGCAGCCAGCCGCGCAGCACCGCGTGCACCGCCTCGGCGCCGACGATGCGGTGCTCGGGGCCGTCCAGGCTGTAGGGGTGCATCAGGAAGGCGCGGTTCTGGTCACCGCCGAGGCCGCCGTGGGAGCCGACCTGTTCCTCGAAGGCGTGCACGGCGCCGGTCGCCGGGTCGCAGGCGGAGTTGACCATGATGTCGGCGGCGTGCGGGAAACCCGCCGTGCGCAGGACGGTCGCGGCCGCGCCGGGGCCGAAGGGAGCCAGTGGGTCGGGGCCGCCGGTGAGGCGGCCGGTGGTGAGTTCGAGCTCCGCGCCGCCGGGGCCGAGCACCAGGGGGCCGCGCGGCTCGCTGCGCACGAGGACGAAGCCGATGCCCTGATGCTCCGCCAGGGTCCGCAGCAGGGCGGGGTGGCGGCGGTCGATGTCCTCGCGGCTGGCCCGGCCTGGCAGGTCGGGGAAGCTGATCAGGCCGAGGTTGCCGGAGGCGAGCACCACCGGGTCGGAAACCGGGCCTGCGCATGCGGCGTCCTCCTCGCCGCCGCGCCGGCCGTGTTCCGGCCTGCGCAGCGCGGCCCGGGCGGCGGCGCGGGCCTCGGCCCCGCTGGCCGTATGCCGCGCCCTGCGCGGCACCGGCAGCCCGCACCCGGCGCGCACCAGGTCCTTCAGGCTCAGCCCGTACGCGGCGGCGAAGGTCTCGCCGTGGCTCTGGCCGTGGTCGGACAGCAGCACGATGCGGTAGCGGCGGGGCGCGTAACGGGCGGCGTCGGCGATCAGCCGGATCGTCCGGTCGAGGCGGGCCAGGACCCTCATCGCGTCGCCGCTGCGCGGGCCGGAGTGGTGTGCCACCTCGTCGTAGGCGACCAAGTCGGCGTAGACCGCGGTGCGTCCGGCGAGCATGTCGCCGATCACCGCCGCGGCGGCCACGTCGCGCTCGACGACCGTGGCGAAGGCGCGCAGAAAGGGGTAGAGGCCGCCGCGCCCCACGCGCGGGCGGTCCCGGCGCAGCAGGGACGCCGTCGACTCGCACATCTCGCGGCCGGCTTCGGCGAAGAAGGCGGCGGCGGTGCGTACCGCGTTGGCGGGGTCGGAGAAGTACGCGAAGTAGCCGGTGCGCGAGCGCGAGAAGCGGCCGCGCCGGGCCGCCACCGACATCACCAGCGCGAGCTGCTGCGCGCCGCCGCTGAACAGGTTGCCGCGGCTCGCGCCGTCCAGCGCGCCGCCGGCCGCGTCCTCGGCGAGCAGGCCCGGGGAGCCGGTGCGGGCCACCGCCCGGCGTTCCAGCTCGGCGGCGCCGGAGGGGCGGTTGCAGACCATCAGCTGGCCGGTTTCCTTCTCGTACCAGCGGAAGGCGGGCACGTCCTCGTTCGAGCCGTGCAGGATGGCGAGCTGGCTGGATCCGGTCTGGCTGCTCCAGTCCGTACGCCAGGGCATGAGGCGGTGGGTGGTGTCGAGCCAGTCGGCCACCGTCTCCATCGCGGGCGGCCGGACGCGGCCCTTGCGGCGGGTCGGGCGCACCGCCTCGCGCAGGATGTCGTGGCCGACGCCGTCGAGCTGGATGAACACGATCCCGGGCGTCTCCCCGTCGACGGCCGCGCGGCGGCGCCCCGCCAGGCGGGCGAGTCTGCGGCCGTAGGCCTCGTCGTCGCGCATCGCCAGGGCGGTGCTGGTCGCCGACGAGGTCGCGGACATCACGGCGGCGATGACCACGGCGGTCGCGGGGGTCACGTCGCCGCGCCAGTCGGGCGCGATGCGCAGGGCAATCAGAAGCAGCGAGCCGTTGAGAAAGAACACCAACGCGCCCAGGACCAGGGCCGGGACCAGCAGCAGCGCGCGTACAAGCGCCGGCCACACCAGCGCGCTGAGCAGGCCGAACGCCCCTGCCCCGACGGCCGCCGTGGCGGCGATCCGGGTCGGGCTGTCGCCGGTCGGCGACTGGATCGTGAAGTCCGGGAGGATCCCGGCCAGCACCGCCATCGTCGCCGTCGCCACCGCCCACACCGCCAGGACACGACCGACCGCCCGTCCCAGGGACCGCCACCGACGCAAGTTCATGGTCCAAGCGTGGCACGGGGTGCTGCCTGGGCAGGCATAGGCTCGTGCGTGAGGCGAGGAGGCGGGCGTGACGGGCGTGGCGGCGGTGGAGATCACGTGGTGGGGTCATGCCACCGTGACCGTGCGGGACTCGGGGGTGCGGGTGCTCACGGATCCGCTGTTCGCTCCGCGCCTGGCGCATCTGCGGCGGCGCGGGGGCGCGGTGCCGCCCCCGGCGGCGGTGGACGCGGACGTGGTGGTGGTGTCGCACCTGCACATGGACCATCTGCACCTCGGCTCCCTCGCGCGGCTCGCGCCCGGGACGCGGGTCCTCCTGCCGCGCGGTGCGCAGGAAGCGGTTCCGGGGCTGCGGCGGCTGCGCGGCATGCGCAGGCTGGATCTCGTCGAGGTGGAGCCCGGGGACGAGGTCAAGGTGGACGGGGTGACGGTACGGGCGGTGCCCGCCGCGCATGACGGGCGGCGGCTCCCGTACGGGCCCCGGCGGTCCCCAGCGCTGGGATACGTGGTGGAGGGCGCGGCCAGGACGTACTTCGCGGGCGACACCGGGCTGTTCGACGCGATGGCGGAGGCCGTCGGCCCCTGCGACACCGCGCTGCTGCCGGTCGGCGGCTGGGGACCGTTCCTCGGCTCGGGCCATCTCGACGCGGGCCGCGCCGCGCAGGCTCTGTCCCGGCTCGGCGCGCGCAGCGCGGTGCCGATCCACTTCGGGACGTACTGGCCGATCGGCATGGACGCGGTGCGCCCGCACGAATTCCACTCCCCCGGCGACGAGTTCGTGCGGCTCGCCGCGCATGCCGCGCCCGCCGCGGCAGTGCACCTGCTCGGGCACGGGCAGAGCGTGGAGCTGTGATCCTGTGATCAGTTTCCTGGCCGAGCAGACCTCGACGTCCTCCGAATCCACCCAGCAGGTGGTCGGCTACCCGACGCTCTTCCTGCTGGTCGCCCTCGGCTCGCTGGTGCCCGTCATCCCGACCGGCGCCCTGGTGAGCACCGCCGCCGTGGTGGCCTTCCACCACCATGCCGCGCCCTTCGCCCTCGCGCTGGTCTTCGTCACCGCCGCGCTCGCCGCCTTCATCGGCGACATGGCCCTGTACTGGCTCGGCCACCGCGGTGTGCGCTCCCGCAACGGCTCCCGCTGGCTGAGGCGGCTCCAGGAGCGCGCCGAGCCCGGCCGCCTCGAAGCGGCCCAGCGCAGGCTGGAGCAGCACGGGGTGACGGTTCTGGTGCTGTCCCGGCTCATCCCGGCCGGACGGATCCCGGTCATGGTCGCCTGTCTGCTGTCCGAGCTGCCGATTCGGCGCTTCGCCCGTGGCGACATACCGGCCTGCCTGGCCTGGGCCGCCGCCTACCAGCTCATCGGGATCCTGGGCGGCTCGCTCTTCCCCGAGCCCTGGCAGGGCGTGGTCGTGGCCGTCGCGCTCACCGTCACCATCGCCGCCGCCCCGCAGGCCTGGCGACGGGTGGTCAGCCGCCAGACAGCGCACTGAGGGCGGCTCCCAGCGCGGCCAGGGCCGCCGTGACATGCGGCAGGGCCAGCGGGTCCTGCGCATGCAGCGCCGCCGAGCGCTCCTGTTCGCCGACGCCGCACAGCGGGCCTACGTCGATCCGCACGCGGGGCGCCGACGCCTCGTCGCCGAACCGGTGGCCGCCCGATACCGGCCGTCCCAGCCGCTGGCCCAGCCACGCCTCCAGGCCGGGCGCGTCCAGCCCGGTGCGCAGCTGCTCCAGGTCGGCGTACATCTGGAAGCCCGCCTCCGGCGGCCGGCACAGCGCGCCCGCCCCCGTCACCGCCTTGTACGCGGCCGCGCCCACCAGCGCGTGCAGCCGCTTCGCGGCAGCGGCATGGGCCCGTACGTCCTCCGGCTCCTCCAGCGCGTACGCGGCCGCCGACGCGACGGGCGACGGCAGCACGCTGCGCAGCCCCGCCGCGATACCCAGGGTCTCCATGCGCAGGCGTACGCCCTGCTCGGTGTCCGGAAAGCGGGCGACGGCGGCGGGCCAGCCGGGCGGCAGGAGAGAGGCGCCGAGGTCGGCGAGGACCACGGTCTGCGCGGGCAGGATCTCGGCGGGGCTGAGCAGGACGACGCCGGGCTGGACGGTGTCGCTGTAGGTCTCGTCGGAGAGCACGAGCAGCCGGGCGTCGGCCGCCGCCTCGCACACCTCGTGCAGCAGCTCCGGCGGCGTCACCGTGCCCGTCGGGTCGTCCGCGGCCGACAGCACCAGCACCCGCGGGTCCACGCCCTCCGCGCGCGCCCTGCGGACCGTCTCCAGCAGCGCGAACGGATCCGGGGCGCCGCCGCCCTCCGCCGGGGTCTGCACACTGAACGTACGCCGCCCCAGCAGCCGCCCCGGCGCGGTGTGCCACGCGGCCGCGGGCCGGGCCACCACGACGGCGTCGCCGCCGATCGCCGCGAGCAGCGCCAGCAGCAGCGGCTCCGCGCCCGGGGCCGCGGCGACCTGCTCCGGGCCGGTGGGCAGGCCACGACGCTCCCAGTACCCGGCCGCGGCGGCGGGGGCCCTGCGCGGGTCGCCTTGCGCGGCTGCCACGGTGAGGTAGGGCGGGATCGGGAGTCCGGGGTCGGGCCATGCGGCGGGCACGGGGCACCCCCCTTTTTTTTTGCGGCGATTTCGCCGCCGCTTCGCTCAGCCGCTGTCGACCGTCGGCCGCAGATGCCGGGTGGGCGTCGGTTTCTTCCACCACGGTTGCACGTGTGAAGGCTCAGCGCTCCCGGGCGCCGTCGCGGGTGCGGGCGGAGGACACCTGGCGGTGGGGGTGGCGGCGCAGGTACTCGCCTTCGAGGTCGGCCATGCGCGTGTTGTGTGCGTGAAGTGCGGCCGGGGAGCCGTAGAGCAGGGTCTCGTGCCGGGTGCGGTGCACTGTTTCCAGCTCGCGCAGCAGGTTCCGCTCGTCGAGGTCCGCGGGGTCGACCCCGCCGTCGTCGTAGGGGCTCATGACCTGCACATACCCGGGGGCCGGAGGTGAAACCGCCCAGGGCGGGTACGCGCATGCGCATGAAGCGAAAACTGAGCGCCCCGAGCGCCTGGGACCGCACCCTGTTCCACCAGGTCGCCGCCCGTCGCTGGCCGGCCGCGGAGCCGGTGCTGCCGAGGCTGAGCCGGAGCGCCAATCACGGGCTGCTGTGGTTCGGGGTCGCGGCCGGCATCGCGGTGGTGGGCGGCCGGCCGGGCCGGCGGGCCGCTCTGCGCGGGGTGGGTTCGCTGGCGCTGGCGTCGGCGACGGTGAACACGATCGGGAAGGGCGCGGTGCGCAGGGCGCGGCCGTTGCTGGAGGCGGTGCCGGTGATCCGGCGGCTGCGGAACCAGCCGGTCACGACGTCGTTCCCGTCCGGGCACTCCGCGTCGGCGGCGGCGTTCGCGGTGGGGGTGTCGCTGGAGTCACCGCGCTGGGGCGCGGTGGTGGCGCCGGTGGCCTGGTCGGTGGCCTTCTCGCGGATCTACACGGGCGTCCACTATCCGAGTGATGTGCTGGTGGGCGCGGCGATCGGCGCGGGCGCGGCCTTCGCGGTGCGCGGGCTCGTACCGGCCCGCAGGGACGTGGTGCCCGCCGCGCAGCCGCGTGCGGACGCTCCTGCGTTAGTGGAAGGGCGTGGGCTGTATGTCGTGGTCAATGCGGCGTCGGGGCCGCCCTCGCTGCTCAGTCCGCCCGCCGAGCGGCTGCGGGCGGCCCTGCCGCAGGCCTCGGTGACGGAGCGGACGGAGGACGACGACCTGGCCGGGCTTTTGGAGAAGGCGGCCCGGCAGGCGGCCGAGCACGGCGGCGCGCTGGGCGTGCACGGCGGGGACGGGACCGTGAATCTGGCAGCTGCGGTGGCGGTGCGGCACGGGGTGCCGCTGGCTGCGTTCCCCGGCGGTACGTACAACCACTTCACCCTGGACCTGGGCATCGAGACGGTCGAGGACGCCGCAGGAGCGGTCATGGCGGGCACGGCCGTCGCCGTGGATGTCGCCCGCTTCACGTCCCTGGACGAAGCGGGAGCCGACCCGGTGCCGTTTCTCAACACCTTCAGCATCGGCGCCTACCCGGAGCTGGTGCGCTATCGCGAGCGCTGGGCCCGCCGCACGGGCAGCTGGCCCGCCGGGGTGCTGGCGGCGGTGCACGTCCTGCGCACGACGCGTCCGGTCGAGGCCGTGATCAACGGCCGGCGGCGTCCGATCTGGCTGCTGTTCGCCGGCAACGGCGCCTATCGCGGTGTGGGGCTCGCCCCGGTCCGGCGCCGTGATCCGGCGGACGGCCTGCTGGACGTACGGATCGTCGACGGCGGTCCCTTCGCCCGTACGCGGCTGCTGGCGGCGGCACTGACCGGGGCCCTGGCGCACTCGCCGGTCTACTCGGCCGCCCTGCTGCGCCGGCTGCGCGTGAGCGGGCTCGGCGCGGGCGCGCACCTCGCGTATGACGGCGAGGTGGCACCCGCGCCGACCGAGCTGCTCCTCGACAAGGTCAACGAGGCCCTGGTCGTCTACCGTCCGCTGGCCCGCTGACCGGCCGTCTCACTGGCTGGAGAGGCTTGCCAGGGCCCGGACGCCCTCGCCGCCGATGGTGAGGGTGTCCGGCGATCCGGCGTCGATGGACAGCGTCAGCTCGTCCGAGGGCCAGCTGCTGCTGAGCACCGCGAGGGGCACGACGCGGTAGCGCTGGGTCGTGGGCAGCGCCTCCGTCAGACGCACCTCGTCGGTGAAGACGGGCACCAGCTTCGTGCCGTCCTCCTGCTCGTAGACCGGCAGCTGGATCGACTGCGGCTCCGGCCCGAAGCCCGAGGCGTCGGGCTCGCCCGGCACGGGCAGCAGCACATCACTCACCGCGAGCGTGCTCAGCGCAGCGGTGCGTTCACCGCCCACGGCGATCTCGTGCAGAGCCCGCTGCGCGGGCGGCAGAGCCCCGTTGGGCTCGCTGTTGTACTGGGTCATGGCCGTTCCTTCCTTCGTACGGCTTCCATGCGACCTGAACGGCGCGCATACCCAGCGATGCGATGATCATGCCTTCCCCGTGCCGTGCGGCGGCAACGAACGGATGGCGAGCGCCGGTTGACGCAAGGGCTTGCACGAAAACCCTAGGGATAACCCCTTACGCCGCGTGCGTTACGGCCGTTTCCACTACCCGCGGTAAGGGGGAAGCTCCAGAAGCCGGGCCGTACTTTGCGGTTCAGTGAGCACCAGCCAAGGTAAGGTGACCCTCATTTTAGGATCTCTTTGCCATGATGACCGCCGCGGAGGGTTTGCCGATCATGCTGACTGCCCTGTCCTCCCTATGGAGCCCGCCCACCGACGCGCCGGGGCACGCGCCGCGCACGCCACGGCCGGCCCCGGTGGAACGCGTGCGCAGCCCGCGGATCACGGCACTCGCCGAAGCCCCGGAGAAGGCCCAGGAATTCTGGCGGGCGGTGGAGACCGAGGGCACCCCGCTGATCGAGCCGATCGAGGGGGATCCGGGGCACCACGCGGTCACCTTCCTGTGGCGCGGGGATCCGGCGGCCGACGGCACGCGCGCGGTGCTCGCGGTCCCGGACAAGGTCTCCGATCCGGCCGACCCGGGCGCCAACCTGATGGCGCGCGTGCCGGGTACGGATGTCTGGCACTGGACGGTGCGCATGCGCGGCGACTGGCGGGCGACATACGCGCTGTGCGTGGACGACGGCCCGGCCGAGACCGGCCACGAGGCCGGGCCGCACAGCCCCGCGTATCTGCGCCGCCTGCGCACGCGCACGCGCCGCGATCCCCTCAACCGGGTGTCCTTCCCGGGCCGTTGGGGCGGCGAGCCGCTTTCGGTCGTCGCGCTGCCGAAGGCCCCGCGCTCCCGGGTCTCGGACTGGGAAAGACGCATGCGCAACGGCGGCCGCGCGCGGGGGGAGAGCGGCGTCCACACCATGCGCAGCGCCAACCTGCGCAACTGGCGCCGGGTCTGGACCTACGCCCCGGCCGGTTACGAGGACCTCGCCGGCCTGCCGGTGGTGGTCCTGCTCGACGGCGAGATGTGGGGGCCCGAGCTGGGCGTGGCCACCCTCCTGGACAACCTGATCGCCGACGGACTGCTCCCGCCGCTGGTCGCCCTCATGCCGGACTCGCTGGACAGCGACACCCGCAGGGACGAACTCACCTGCGACGACCGCTTCGTGGACTACCTCGCCCGCGAGCTGCTCCCCTGGGCCGCCGGCCGCTGGCCCGTCACCCACGACCCCTCCCGCACCGTCATCGCGGGCCAGGGCCTGGGCGGCCTGATGTCGGCCTACGCGGCGCTGCGCCGCCCGGAGCGCTTCGGCAGCGTCCTGGTCCAGTCCGGCGCTTTCTGGTGGCCCACGTCCGCGGTTGACTCTACGCGCGGAGACGAATGGCTGGCGGACCGCATCCGGGCGACCCGGCGGCGGCCGGTCCGATTCCGCCTGTCGGCCGGGCTGCAGGAGTGGGCCCTGCTACCGGCCAACCGGCGGCTGCGCGACGCGCTGCGGGCCAAGGGCTACGACGTGAACTACCGCGAGATCAACGGCGGTCACGACTACGTGTGCTGGCGGGACGAACTGGCCGAGGGCCTGGTGGCGATGCTGGGCAGGCCGTTGTCGTAGGCGGCTGGCAGGAGCTTCTCGCCCACATCGACGACCGGTCCGCCGCCCTGCGCTAGGCGCTCGCCGGTACCGATCCCGGCGCGCGCGTGCCGGGTTGCCCGGACTGGTCGCCCGCTACGGCCGTCTTCCCCTCGGCCGTCTCCGCATCGACGGCGACCGCACCCCCGGCAGCCACGCCGGCACGGCACGGCAGTACGCCTCGTAGTCCTCCCCGTACGTCTCGCGCAGCGTCGGCTCCTCGTAGCCGCGTACGAAGGCCGCGACCGTCAGCCACACGGCGGCGCCGTAGACGAACAGGACGGGGCGCAGCAGGAACAGCGCCTGCCCGAGAATGACGGCGACGACGGCCAGATACATCGGATTGCGCACGTAACGGTAGGCGCCGCCGACCACCAGGTGCCGCGTGGGCGCGATCGGGGCCGGGGTGCCGAGGCCCTCGCGCACGAAGCGCGCGAAGGCGTGCAGGAGCACGGCGGTGCCCGCGAGCACCAGCGCACCACCGGCCGCCTGCGCGGGCCAGGTGTGCGCGGATGCCCGGTAGTCCGTCAGCCACCAGGGAACGAGGCCGGCCACGACGCCGGGCGCGGCCGCGAAGAAGGCCGCGCTGCCGAGGGCCGCACAGGTGCGTCGCACGGCCGCGTCACGTCTTGGCGGCGCGGATGTGACCGTAGACGTGCGTACGTAGTTCGGCGAAGCGGGGCAGGGAGCGGGTGACGATCTGGTCGCGGTCGTCGGGGAGGTCGATGCGCAGTTCTTCCTGGACGACGGTGGGCGAGCCGGACAGGACGATGACGCGCTGGGCGAGGTAGACGGCCTCGTCGATGTCGTGGGTGACCAGGACGGTGGTGATGCGGAGCCGCCGCCAGAGGCCGAGGAGGAGGTCTTCGAGGTCGGCGCGGGTCTGGGCGTCGACGGCGGCGAAGGGCTCGTCCATGAGCAGGACCTGGGGTTCGTAGGCGACCGCGCGGGCGATGGCGACGCGCTGCTGCATGCCGCCGGAGAGCTGCCAGGGGTGGGCGGAGCCCGCGTCGGACAGGCTGACGGCCTGGAGGGCGCCGGTGACCAGCTCCTCGCGGCGCGGGCGCGGGACGCCCTTCTCGCGCAGGGGGAGTTCGACGTTCTGACGGACGGTCATCCAGGGGAAGAGGCTGCGGCCGTACTCCTGGAAGACCACCGCCATGCCGGGCGGCGGCCCGGAGACGGCGCGGCCGGCGAGGCGGACCTGGCCGGCGGTGGGCGTGAGGAGGCCCGCGACGCACTTGAGGAGGGTGGTCTTGCCGCAGCCGGAAGGGCCGACGACGCAGACGAGTTCGCCCTCGTCGACCTTGAGGTCGATGGCGCGCAGGGCCTCGACGTTGCGGCCACGGCCTTCGTAGACCTTGCGCAGGCCGGTTATCTCAAGCATGCGTCTCCCGCTGGTGCCAGTACAGAACGCGGCGTTCGACGGCCCGGAACGCCAGAGAGAGGAGGAACCCGAGAAGACCGAGCAGCACGATGCCGCTCCACATCTCGGGTATCTGGAAGCCTCGTTGGAACAGCACGACGGTGTAGCCGAGGCCCGAGGTGCTGGCGAACATCTCGCCGATGACCATCAGGATGATGCCGATGGACAGGGCCTGCCGCAGCCCGGCCATGATCTGCGGACTCGCGGCGGGCAGCACGAGGTGCCACAGCCGCGACGGGCCGCGCAGGCCGTAGGCGCGCGCGGTGTCGGCGAGCACTTCGTCCAGGGCCCGCACTCCCTCGACGGTGTTGAGGAGTACGGGCCAGATCGCACCGGAGACGATGACCAGGACCTTCATGGTGTCGTTGAGCCCGGCCACCAGCATGATCAGCGGCACGAGCACCGGCGGCGGGACGGCCCGGAAGAACTCCAGGACGGGCTCGGCGGTCAGCCGCAGCCTCCGGTACGACCCGATGGCCACGCCGAGCGCGATGCCCAGGAGCGCGGCGAGCGCGTAACCGGCCAGCAGCCGGCCGAGGCTGGGCAGGACGTCGTCCAGGATGCGGCGGGTGAACCACACATCGGCGAAGGCGGTGGCGATGCGCGTCGGCGAGGGCACGTAGAAGCTGGGGCTCAGCACGCTGTAGCCCCACCAGCCGAGGACGAGCGCCACGGGGAGGGCGAGGAGCCTGACGAGGCGCAGCGGCAGGCCGGTCATGCGCCGGATCATCGTGGGTTCTCCCCTCGTACGGAGGGGTGCCAGGCCAGCAGCCGCCGCTCCAGCTGCCGTACGGCGAGGTTGACGGCGACGCCGGTGAGGCCGGCGACCGCGATGAGCGCGTATACCTCGGCGACGGCGCCGCCGGACTGGGCGAGCTGGATCTGGAGGCCGAGTCCGGGGCTGCCTATGACCAGTTCGGCGGTGACGGCGAGGATGAAGGCGACCGCGGCGGCGAGCCGCAGGCCGGTCATGACGTAGGGCAGGGCGGTCGGCCAGACGAGGCGGCGCAGGATGGTCCAGCGGCCGAGCCGGTAGCTGCGGGCGGTCTCGCGGGCGACGGGGTCGACGTCGGCGACGCCGTACAGCACCTGGATGAGGACCTGCCAGAAGGAGGCGTAGACGATGAGCAGGAGGCTGGAGCCGAGGTCGGCGCCGTAGAGGAGGGTGGCGAGCGGGATGAGGGCCACGGAGGGGATGGGGCGCAGGAATTCGACGGTCGAGGTGGTGGCGGCGCGGGCTCCGGGGATGGCGTCGATGAGCACGCCGAGGGCGAGTGCGAGGACGAAGGCGATGGCCAGGCCGATGGCCCAGGCGCGCATGGTCTCGCCAAGGGCGGTCCAGAGTTCGCGGCCGGCCAGATCGCGGAGGAGTGTATGCAGTATTTCGTCGGCAGGCGGCAGGAAGTCGCGGGATATCAGGCCGAGCCGGGGTACGGCCTCGGCGACTGCGAACAGTATGCCGAGGCCCAGGATCCCGTATGCGATATCCCGCAACCGTCCCGTCACGGCAGCAGAGCGTCCAGGTCGGGCTTCTTGGTCAGTACGCCGTCGTTGAGGGCGTCCTCGGAGATGGTCTCGACCGAGGCCCGGTTGATATCCTGGGGCCACTTCGTCAGGATGATCTTGTCGGCGGTCTTCGCGTCGATCTTGGTGTAGCTCAGCAGCTCCTTGCGCGCCTCGTCCGGGTGCGCCTCGGCGTACGCGAAGGCCTCCTTGATCGCGGCGGTGAAGCTCTTGACCAGCTCCGGGTCCTGCTGGGCGAGTTTGGTGCCGGTGAAGTACATCGCCACCGTCAGGTCTGACGCCGCCTCGACGAAGGGCCAGACCACCGGCCTGGCACCCGATCCCATGGCGATGGTCACGAAGGGCTCCGGCACCCAGATCGCGTCGACACTGCCCTTGCTCAGCGCGGCGGGCATGTCGGGGAAGGGCATCTCGACGAACTTGAGTTTGGACGGGTCCCCGCCGTCCTTGCGCACCGACGCCCGGATGGTGGTGTCGCCGATGTTCTTGAGCTGGTTGACCGCGATGGTCTTGCCCTCAAGATCCTTGGCGCTCTTCACCGCGCTGTCCTTCTTCACCAGGACGGCGCAGAAGTCCTTGCCCACCACACCCGTCGAGGAGGCCCCGTTGGAGACCACCTTGATCGGCAGGCCCTGCGCGGCGGCGGTGAGCACCGAGGTGGTGTTGGCGAAGGCGAAGTCGAACTGCCCGCCCACCACGCCCGAGATGCTGGTCGCGCCGCCGGTCACCGCCGTGATCTTGGCGTTCAGCCCGTGCTTCTTGAAGATGCCCTTGGTGACCGCGAGATAGACCGGCGCGGTGTCCGCGATGGCGATGGCGCCGATCTTGATCGTCTTCGTGCCGTCGGAGCTCTTGCCCGACGGGCTGCCGGAACCACCACAAGCGGCCGCGGCGAACAGCGCGGTGGCCGCCAGGACCGTGCATAACGTACGACGCATTGGCACTCCCGGAGACATGGTTCGTCCTGCGAACTGTCGTTCATTGGGTGGTGCGCCAAGCGACGGTAGGGGCGGTGGCCTGTCGAGTCAACGGCCCGGACAGCTGTACACAATTTCGTTAACAAGTAGTTGCAGTGGCCAGTGCCGCGCTGTGCCCCGCAGGGACCGCCAGGTCGGTGACCGTCCAGCCGGGAACGGGGTACGGGACCGGGCCGACGCCGACGCGCGTGCGGTCCGGGTTGTCGGCCAGCCCGGCGCCGGTGCCCTTGAGGTACGCCTCCTTGCGGGCCCAGCAGCGCCCGAAGGCGGCAGCCCGTTCGGCGGGCGGCAGCGCGTCCAACTCGGCGCGCTCGCCGGGGTGGAGGATGGCCTCGCGCAGCTCCGCCACGACCCCGGGGGCCGGGATCTCCTCCACATCCACGCCGACCGGCGTGGCGGCGAAGGCCAGCAGCACCAGCCCCGCGCTGTGCGACAGCGAGAAGTGCGGCCCGCCGCCCCCGGCCACCGCGGGGCGGCCGTGCGGCCCCCCGCACACCGGGCAGTCCTCGCGGACGAGGACCACGGACCCGGGATCCTCGCCCCGGTACGCCCCGAGCAGCCGCCGCAGCGCGATGTGGGCCACGGCGTACATGTCCCGGTCGGCGGGCCGCAGGAACGCCTCGTACCGGGCCAGTTCGGCGGCGTCGAGCATCGCCCGCCCGGCCTCGAAGCCCGGCGCGGGCACATGGTCGGCGACGCGGACCAGCCACACGTCGGGCGCGGCGCCGAGCACCGGGCTCCCGGGCACCGGGCCGGGTCCGAGCACCCTGGGGTCGTCCCTGGCGTCGTCCCTGGGGTCGTTCACTTGCACGGCTCCTCGGGGCAGTCGGGGTCCTCGGGGACGATCCTACGGAAGTTATCCACAGGTCCGGGCGAGGGGCCTGGAGCGATCCGGGGGCAGCGCGTAGCGTGACGTTCCATGAAGATCCTGATCAGCGCCGACATGGAGGGCGCCACCGGCGTGACCTGGCCCGCTGACGTACTGCCCGGCAGCGAGCAGTGGCAGCGCTGCCGGCACATGTTCACCTCCGATGTGAACGCCGCCATCGCCGGTTTCCACGACGCCGGCGCGGATGAGGTCCTGGTCAACGAGGCCCACTGGACGATGCGCAATCTGCTGCTGGAGCAGTTGGACGAGCGGGCCCAGATGCTGACCGGCAGGCACAAGGACCTGTCGATGGTGGAGGGCGTGCAGCACGGGGACGTGGACGGCATCGCGTTCGTCGGCTACCACACGGGCGCGGGCACCGAGGGGGTGCTGGCGCACACCTATCTCGCCAACTCCATCACCGGCGTGTGGGTGAACGGCGAGCCGGCGAGCGAGGGTCATCTCAACGCACTGGTCGTCGCCGAGTACGGGGTGCCGGTGGTGCTGGTCACCGGTGACGACCGCACCGCGCGGGACGCCATGTCCTACGCGCCGAGGGCCCGCACGGTCGCGGTCAAGGACTACGTGTCGCGGTACGCGGCGGTGTGCCGCCCCCCGGCGCGCACGGCGGCGGACATCAGGGCGGCGGCCAAGGAGGCGGTCGCGCTGGCGGTGCGGCACGAGCCGCACCGGGGCGGGCCGTTCACCGTCGAGGTGGAGTTCGACGCGGTGCATCTGGCCGGGGCGGCGGCCGTGGTGCCGGGGGTGGAGCGGTCCGGCGAGCGTGCGGTGCGGTACGAGTCGCCGACCATGTACGAGGGCATCAGGTGCTTCAAGGCGGTGACCACGGTCGTGTCGGCGGCGGTGGAGGAACAATATGGCTGACAAGGTTGATGAGCGCATGGGCGAGCAGGGCACGGACCAGCAGGACATGGACCGGCAGGCCATGGACGAGGTGGTGCGGTTCACCTCGGACCTGATCAGGATCGACACGACCAACCGGGGTGGCGGCGACGGCAACGAGCGTCCGGCGGCCGAGTATGTCGCCGAGCGGCTCGCCGACGCCGGCATCGAGGCGCGGATCCTGGAGTCGGCGCCCGGGCGGGCCAATGTGGTGGCCCGGATCGCGGGCACGGACCGGGCCGCGCCGGCGATGCTGGTACACGGGCACCTGGATGTCGTCCCCGCGGAGGCCGCCGACTGGACGGTGCACCCGTTCTCCGGCGAAGTGCGCGACGGGGTCGTGTGGGGGCGCGGGGCCGTCGACATGAAGAACATGGACGCGATGATCCTGGCGACGGTACGGGCCTGGTCCCGGCAGGGCCTGCGGCCGCCGCGCGACATCGTGCTCGCCTTCACGGCCGACGAGGAGGACAGCGCGGCGTACGGGGCCGGTTATCTGGCCGCCGAGCACGCAGGCCTCTTCGAGGGCTGCACGGAGGGCATCAGCGAGTCCGGCGGCTTCACCTTCCACGCGGGCGGCGGCATGCGGCTGTATCCCGTCGGGGCCGGTGAGCGGGGCACCGCCTGGCTCAAGCTCACCGCGCGCGGCAGGGCCGGGCACGGCTCGAAGGTGAACAAGGAGAACGCGGTGAGCCGGCTGGCCGCCGCCATCACCCGGATCGGCGCACACGAGTGGCCGGTGCGGATCATCCCCACCGTGCGGGCCGCGCTGACCGAACTCGCCGCGCTGCACGGCATCGAGCCGGACTTCGACGACGTCGACGCGCTGCTGGCCAAGCTGGGCCCGGCGGCCGCGCTGGTCGAGCCGACGGTCCGCAACAGCGCCAACCCGACGATGCTGCAGGCCGGTTACAAGATCAATGTCATCCCGGGGCACGCGACGGCGTATGTCGACGGGCGGATGCTGGCCGGCGCCGAGGAGGAGTTCGCCCAGACCCTCGACCGGCTCACCGGGCCCGATGTCGAGTGGGAGTTCCAGCACCGTGAGGTGCCGCTGCAGGCTCCGGTGGACTCGCCGACGTACGCCGCGATGCGCGAGGCGCTCCAGCACTTCGATCCGGAGGGCCATGTCGTGCCGTACTGCATCGGCGGAGGCACCGACGCCAAGCAGTTCTCCCGGCTCGGCATCACCGGCTACGGCTTCTCGCCGCTGAAGCTGCCGGAGGGCTTCGACTACGCCGGGATGTACCACGGGGTCGACGAGCGGGTGCCGGTGGAGGCGCTGCACTTCGGGGTCCGGGTGCTGGACCGCTTCCTGCGAGGGGGAGCCCGGTGAAGCGCGCCCCGTACGGCAGTTGGGTCTCGCCGATCGACGCGGGCACGGCCGCCGCGCACGACGGGCGGCCCGAATGGCCCGGCGCGGTGGGAGACGAGGTGTGGTGGACCGAGCCCCGCCCCGCCGAGGGCGGCCGCAGAGCCCTGGTGCGCCGCCGCGCGGACGGGCGCACCGAGCCGGTGCTCCCGGCGCCGTGGAATGTGCGCACCCGCGTCATCGAGTACGGCGGCCGGGCCTGGGCCGGGGCGCCCGGGCTGGTCGTCTTCGCGCACTTCCCCGACCAGCGGCTGTACGCGTACGAGCCGGACCTGCCGGGGGACGCGCCGAGGCCGCTGACCCCGGTGTCGGCGGTCGGGGGCGGGCTGCGCTGGGCCGACCCCCGGATCGACCTGGACCGGGGCGAGGTGTGGTGCGTCCTGGAGGAGTACACCGGCGAAGGGCCCGGCGATGTCCGCCGGGTGATCGCCGCCGTCCCGCTGGACGGCTCCGCCGCCGAGGACCGGGGCGCGGTGCGGGAACTGACCGACGCCGCGCACCGGTTCGTCACCGCGCCCCGGCTGTCCCCGGACGGACGGCAGGCCGTGTGGCTGGCCTGGGACCATCCGCGGATGCCCTGGGACGGCACCGAGCTGAGGATCGCCGAGGTCACGGACGAGGGCACTCTCGCCGGGCCGCGCACGCTCATCGGCGGGCCAGGGGAATCGGTCGCCCAGGCCGAATGGGCGCCCGACGGCGCTCTGCTGGCGGCCACCGACCGCACCGGCTGGTGGAATCTGCACCGGGTCGACCCCGCCACCGGCGAGGCGGTCGCCCTGTGCCCGCGCGAGGAGGAGTTCGCCGGACCGCTCTGGCAGATGGGCGCGCGCTGGTTCGCCCCTCTCGACAGTGGCCCCCTCGGCGGTGGCCCGGTCGGCAGCGGCCGGGTCGCGGTCCTGCACGGCGTGGGCGCGCAGCGCCTCGGGATACTGGACCCCGCCACCGGTGAACTCACCGACGCGCCGGGACCGTGGACCGAATGGACCGGCGGCTCGCTCACCGTGGCCGGCGACCGGGTCATCGGCACGGCCGCGAGTGCCCGCACCTCCTGCGAGGTCGTCGAGTTCGACACCCGCACCGGCCGCTCCAAGGTGATCGGTGCGGCACACCAGGACGCGGTGGACCCGGCGTATCTGCCCGAGCCCGTCGAGCGGGTCTTCAGCGGTCCGGGCGGCCGGGAGATCCACGCCCAGGTGTACCGGCCCCGGAGCCCCGATTTCACCGCTCCCGAGGGCGAGTTGCCGCCCTACGCGGTGTGGGTGCACGGCGGCCCGACCAGCCGGGCCCCGATCGTCCTGGACCTGGAGGTCGCGTACTTCACCTCGCGCGGCATCGGCGTGGTGGAGGTCAACCACGGCGGTTCGACCGGGTACGGGCGGGCGTACCGCGAGCGGCTGCGCGAGCAGTGGGGAGTGGTCGAGGTCGAGGACTGCGCGGCCGTCGCCCGGGCGCTGGCCGACGAGGGCACCGCAGACGGGGCGCGGCTGGCGATCCGGGGCGGTAGCGCGGGCGGCTGGACCAGCGGCGCGTCGCTCACCTCGACCGAGGTCTACGCCTGCGGCGCGATCAAGTATCCGATCCTCGACCTGTACAGCTGGGCGTCGGGCGCCGAGACCCATGACTTCGAGTCCCAGTACCTCGAAGGCCTCATCGGCCCCCTCGCGGAGGTGCCCGAGCGATATCGCGAACGCTCCCCCGCTCACCACGCCGACCGGATCCGCGCGCCCTTCCTCCTCCTTCAGGGCCTGGACGACGTGATCTGCCCGCCCGCGCAGTGCGAGCGCTTCCTGGACGAGGTCGCCGGGCGCGGCATTCCGCACGCGTATCTCGCCTTCGAGGGCGAGGGGCACGGCTTCCGCCGCGAAGACACCATGATCACCTGTCTGCACGCCGAACTGTCGCTGTACGGGCAGGTCTTCGGCTTCGACCCGCCGGGCACACCGCCCCTGGAGCTGAGCAAGTGAAACAAGCAGGCCTCGTACCTCTGTCGCGGCCCCGCCCGCTGGTCCCCGGCGACCGTGTCGCCGTCGTCGCCCCCAGCGGCCCGGTGGTGCCCGAGCGGCTGGACGCGGGGCTCGACATCCTGCGCGCCTGGGACCTCGACCCGGTGCCCGCCGCGCATGTCCGGGACCGCGACCCGCGCCTGGGCTACCTCGCGGGCGACGACGCGTCACGGGCCCGCGACTTCCAGGACGCCTGGTGCGACCCCGGCACCGCCGCCGTGATGTGCGCCCGCGGCGGCTACGGCGCCCAGCGCATGCTGGATCTGCTCGACTGGGACGCGCTGGCGGCGGCGGGCCCCAAGACCTTCGTCGGCTTCAGCGATGTGACGGTCCTTCATGAGGCCTTCGCCCTGCGCCTCGGCCTCGCCACCCTCTACGGGCCCGTGGCCGCCGGGGTGGCCTTCGTCAAGGACGAGCCGACGCAGCGGCACCTGCGCCACACCCTCTTCGAGCCCGCCCGGGCCCGGGTCCTCACTTCCCCCACCGCCGCTCCCCTGGTGCCGGGCCGGGCCCGGGGCGTCACCGTCGGGGGCTGTCTGGCCATGCTCGCCTCCGAGATCGGCGCCCCGCGCTCCCGGTCCACCCTGCGGGGCGGCATCCTCGTCCTGGAGGACGTCGGCGAGCGGCCCTACCAGCTGGACCGGATACTCACCCAGCTCCTGCGCTCCGGCCTGCTGGACGGCGTCGCCGGCATAGCCCTCGGCTCCTGGCGCGACTGCGGTCCCTACGAGGACGTACGGGCCGTCCTCCTGGACCGGCTCGGCCCGCTCGGCGTGCCGGTCGTGGAGGAACTGGGCTTCGGGCACGGGGACAGCAGCCTGACCGTCCCGCTGGGCGTCCCGGCCGTGCTGGACGCCGAGGCGGGGACGCTCACGCTGTCCTGATCGGGCTGGCCTGATCGGGCTGGCCTGATCGGGAGAACGGCTCAGAAGTGGTCCGGGCACCAGGGGGCGACCGAGCTGCGCAGCAGCACATCCGCCCGCTCGACCGCCCCCGGGCGCAGCTCCCGCACCAGCCCCGCCGCCGCGAGGAGCGGCACCGAGACACCGCCCAGGTACAGCGAGCCCAGCGCCCCGGCGTCCATGGCCAGGTCGGCCGGGTCATCGGTGCGCTCCGCCTGCCCAGTACCGTCGGCGGCGGCCTCGACGGCCCAGCGGCCCGCGGCGTACCCGGAGCCGCCCGGACCGGAATCGGCGACCTCCAGCACGACCCGGCCGGGTCCGCGGTACGTACGGGCGCCGAAGGCGGCGGGCACGTCGAGGACCTTGAGCCACACGCCGTCCCCGCACTCCTCCGTCGGCACGGCGGCCCGGGGGTTGTTGAGGAGCAGCGGCAGCGGGTCGTCCGGCGCGATGTTCTCGACGCGCACCTTGCGGATCCAGTCGACCGAGAAGGCGTACCGCCACAGCGCCTCTTCGGATTCGCGGTCGGTGGCGAAGTGGTCCAGCACTCTGAGGGTGTGGTTGGGGCCGCCTTCGGCCCAGGCGTCGTCGACCAGGTAGGCCAGCAGGCCGGTCACCTCACCGCCGGCGTCCCGGTGCAGGGCGTAGAACGGCTCCTTGAAGGTTTCGCCGGGGCGGGCGATCTCCCCGGTGTCGCCCTCCCAGTGCCAGGCCGCGCGGCTGATCGCGCCGGGCCGGGTGACGCGGAACCGGTCGAACAGCTCGGGTCCGTGCTTGCGCACCTCGGCCATCGTCGCGAGGTCGATCCGGCCGGTACCGGCGGCGCCGACGCCCGCGCGAAGCCCGCCGGAGGAGGGGATGGACATCTCGCATCCGCCCTGCCGCAGCGCGGGCCCGAAGCCGAACCGGCCGTAAATGGCGTACTCGGCCGGATACAGCATGGCCACCGCCTCGCCGCGCTCCCGCGCACCGGCCAGGTCCCGTTCCATCATCCGGCCCAGCAGCCCCTGCCGTCGGTGTGTCGAGGTCACCGTCACCCCCGCGATGCCGTCCGCCGCGAGCGTGGCACCGCCAGGCACCGTGAGCTCGAAGGGGATGCTGCGGAAAGTGCCCACGCAGCGGTCCCCGTCGAAGGCCGCCTGCCAGCGCCCCGGCTCGAACGTGCGCTTGCGCCACGGGAGGTCGCCGGCCTCGTACTGCGACAGGAACCCTCGCCGGGCGGCCCGTCCCCACTCCTCGATCTCGTCCTCGTGGATCACCCGGACGTCGACGTTGCGCGCGATACCCATGCCTCGCACGGTACGGAGGAGGGGCCGCCCCCGCATCCGGTTTTGTCACACCGCCCGGTCAGCTCCGGCGCCCCGCCACCAGCCAGTTCGTCGGCACCAGGATCCGTGAGCCGTCGGGCGCGTACTCCGTGGTCGTCAGCGCGATCGCGCCCTGGTCCAGCACGTCGAGCCCGGCCGCACGGAAGAACGCCGGGATCGCCTCGTCCGGGACCTCCCCGGGGGCGATGCCGTGGGCGAAAACGGCCGCCAGCTTGGCGGGCGGGCCGCCGGGGCCCTGGGCCAGGCCCATGAGGACGCCCTTGGCGGCGCCGGACAGCTCGTCGGCGAAGACCCGGCCCCGGGCGCCGGCGAGGGCGGCGATTCCGGCGACCAGGGGTTGGCGCTCGTCCGGCTCGCACTGGTGGAGGACCCCGCGCATGTAGACGTTCGCGTCGCCGAGCTCGGCGTGCAGCGCCCGCGCGGCGGCCTCGTCCGCCGGGTTGAGCCGGCGGTAGTCCGCGAAGCCGCGCGGGTCGGCCCGCCGGGCGTGGTCGACGGCGGCCGCGGCGAGGTCGACGCCGATGGCGCGCCCGTAGCGCCCGGCGAGGTACCGGGTCTGGGTGCCATTGCCGCAGCCGAGGTCGACGATCGGCAGCGAGTCGTCGAAGTAGCCCTCGAAGAGCGGGAGATGGAGAGCGGCGGTGACCTCGGCCTCGGAGTCCCAGAAGGCGGCTCCGGGTTCGTCGGCCAGATCGAGCCAGTAGCTCTCCCACGCCTGCTGATATCCGCTGGAACTGGACACGTTCATGCGCACTCCCCAGGATCGGACGCATAGTCAACGCATAGTCAGAGTCCTGGCTACAGGGGTGGGTTGACCTTGACAAGCGTCCGGCGCAATCCGTAGCCAGGATTCCGCTACCGCCAGCGCTCTACCGCCCACGCCCCCGCGACGGCAGCGTCTGCTCGAACCACACGGTCTTGCCCTGCGCGGTACGGCTCGCGCCCCACTCCCGGGCCAGCCGGCTGACGATCCGCAGGCCGCGCCCGTACTCGTCCTGCGGCCCGGCGCCGATCAGCACCGGCACCGAGTGGTCGTCGTCGGCGACCTCGCACAGCAGGGCGTCGGCCCGGACCAGCCGCAGTTCGATGTGACGGGTGTGGGCATGGCGTACGGCATTGGTGACGACCTCGCCGACCAGCAGTTCGGCCGTCTCGGCAGCCTCCTCGAAGCCCCACCGCACCAGCGTGTCGCGGGTGAGCCGCCGGGCCCTGGCCACCTCGCGGGGGTCGAGGGCGAGCTGCCACGTGGCGACGTCCTCGCGGGGGATGCCGTTGAGCCGCGCCATGAGGAGGGCGACATCGTCCTTGCGGCCGCCGGGCCGGTTGAGGGCCCGGATGATGGTGTCGCAGGCGTCGTCCATGGAGGCGGCCGGGTGTGCGGCGCTCTCGCAGAGCGCGGCCAGCCCCTGGCCGATGTCCTGGCCGCGCACCTCGACCAGGCCGTCGGTGCAGAGCACCAGCCGGTCGCCGGGGGCGACGGACACCTTCACGGTCTCGAAGGGGACGCCGCCGATGCCGATGGGCGCGCCGGTGGGGATGTCCAGCAGCTCGCTGCGCCCGTCGGCCGCCCTGACGAGCACGGGCGGGATGTGACCGGCGTTGGCGATCAGCAGCTCGGATTCGACCGGGTCGTAGACGGCGTACAGGCAGGTGGCCAGATAGTGCTCGCCGAGGCGCTGCGCGAGGTCGTCGAGATTGCGCAGGAGCTGCACGGGCGGCATGTCCATCGCCGCCATCGTCTGCACTGCGGTCCGCAACTGCCCCATCATCGCGGCCGAGTTGAGGCCGTGCCCCATGACGTCGCCGACCACCAGTGCCAGCCGCGAGCCAGGCAGCTTGATGGTGTCGAACCAGTCGCCGCCGACCCGGCCCAGCCGGGTGCCGGGCAGATAGCGGGTGGCCACATCGCACCCGGGCATGCGCGGGGTGATCTGCGGCAGCATGCTGTCCTGGAGGGTGTCGGCGACATTCTCCTGGTACGTGTACATGCGCGCGTTGTCCAGCACGAGCCCGGCGCGGGCCGCCAGTTCGGCCCCCGTGACCCGGTCCATGTCGTTGAAGACGGCCCGTTGGGCGTGCCGCAGCAGGATCATGAAGCCGAGCACCACATTGCGCGCCTTCAGCGGGACGACGAGCATCGACCGCCCGGTGATCAGCGGCCGGATGTCGCGCTTCTCGAACTGCGAGGCGATCGCGTCGCCCATCGGCTCGGTGATCCGGGGCACCAGCACCGGCTGGCCGCTGGTCATGCACTGGAAGAACGGCGTGTGCTCGGGGAACGGCATCGACTCGCCGACCGGCACCACGTCGTCCCAGCGCCCCGGCTCGTCGTTGTGCTCGATCGCGACCCGGTACCACATGGTGGTGACGTCCGGCGGCCCGTCCGGGAAGCCCTCGCCCGCGAGGACCTGCTCGCGCAGATACGTGCCCGCGACATCGGTGAAGCGGGGGACGACGGCCGCGCTCACCTCCTGGATCGTACGGGCCAGGTCGAGGGAGGAGCCGATGCGGCCGCTGACCTCGTTGAGGAACTCCAGGTGCTCGCGTACGGCGGCGTATTCGAGGTCGTTCTCAACCGCGCCGGGCTGTGGCGCGGCGGCTTTTCCGGCCGCCGCGGCCGAACCGTCCGCCGCCCGCCGCCGGCCCGCGCGGCGCTCGGCCCGCTTGGGCACGCCCCAGTCCGGGGTGACGGGCACCCGGTCGTGCTGGCTGATCTCCAGCACCGGATAGCCGAGTTCGAGTACCTGGGAGACGATCCGGCGGCTCTCGGCGACGCTCATGCTGGGCAGGATCTCCGGCAGCCGCTTGGCCAGCTCCTCGGCGCCGGGGAACTCCGTGTGCAGCGCGAAGCCGGGCGCGATCCGCTCGAACTCGTCCTGGCCGTCCGCCTCCTCGGGCGGGGTGTGCAGCTGCGCGGCGTCGGCGGCCAGCATGAGCAGCCGCTCCGGCCCGGGGCCGACCAGCGGGTAGGCCCACCACAGGACATCGACTTCCGGGTCGCAGAGCCGGGCGCGGCCCGCGGTCGGGTAGGACGTCTCGCCGTTGAGCGACGCGTCGAGATCGGGGCCGAGGTCCTCGTCCGGGTCGTACGCGGCTCCGCTCGAACCGCCCACGTCGTCGGGCAGGGTGCCCGACACCGGCAGCAGGTCGACCGCCGGCCGGCCCAGCGCCTCTTCCTTGGCCCGCCCGAACAGCCTGCGGGCGCCCGTGCTCCAGTGCGAGACCAGGCCCTGAGCGTCCACCACGACCACGGCGAGGGGCACCCGTCCGGACAGACCGGAGCGGTATTCCCCGCCCTGCGGTACCCGAGGGTCCCGACGATCCATGGCGCGCTCCGCTCGCGACTGGCGACGATCCGTGACTGCGCTTCCACGGTACGGCTACGGCGGAGCCCCGCGTAAGCCAATGGCCGAATCCGGCGCACGCCCGCGCGATCACGGCCCGAACCCGCACGATGCGCGCGCGATCGCCACCGGATCCCCGACCGATCCCATCGCGGAGGCAACCTCACAGCCGCGTGTTAGCGTCCTTTGTCGCTGATCGGACTCCAGATCCACAGGTGCGGGGTCGCCAACCCGCCCGAAGGAAATCGCCGCCATGGCCACCACGCTGGAGCCCCTCGCCCTGCGACTCGCGCCCATACGCCTGCGGCTCCACCGGCCCGTCGTGGCCGCCACCCTCCTCGCGGCGGTCCTCAGCGTCATATGGGCGCTCTTTCTCGCCAACGACGCCGGTGACCTGGCCGCCCAGTACGCCTGGACCGACTTCGCCCTGAAGCACCCGGACTCCGCGTACAACCTCTCCTGGTACGGCGGCATGCACCCCGCCTCGTACAGCCTGTTCTCCCCCTACGTCATGGGCCTGCTCGGCGTCCGCACCACCGCCGTGCTCGCGGCCACCCTCTCCGCGACCGTCGCGGCCCGACTGCTTGTGCGCTCCGGCATCGCCCGGCCGCTGCTGCCGGCGCTCTGGGCGGCCTTCTCCCTCTGGTGCGATGTCGCCTCGGGCCGGGTGACCTTCGCCCTCGGCATCCTGTTCGGGCTGGCGGCGGCCGACCTGATCCTGAAGGACCTCGTCCCCAGCACCCGCCGCCTCGTCGCGGCCTCGCTCCTGGGCGCCCTGGCCACCGCCTGCAGCCCGGTCGCCGGGCTGTTCGTCGAGGTGCTGGCCGCGGCCCTGTTCCTCACCGGCCGCCGCCGGCCCGCCTACGTCCTGGCCGCCGGGCCGCCGGTGATCGTCGGGGCGACCTCGCTGCTCTTCCCGTTCTCCGGGGTGCAGCCCTTCGCCTGGTACTTCGCGGCCCTGCCCTTCGGCGCGGCGGTGCTGGCGGCCGTGCTGGTGCCGCGCGACTGGCGCACGGTGCGCGCCGGTTCGGTGGTCTACGCGACCGGGATAGCGCTCACCTTCGCGATACCGTCGCCGATAGGCAGCAACGCGGAACGGCTCGCGCTGCTCTTCGGCGGCGTGGTCCTGCTGTCGGCCGCGCTGGCCGGACGGATGGGGACCCGCCGGACCGTCGCGATCTGGCTGGCCTTCTCGGCCGTCGCCGTCTGGCAGACCAGCAAACCGGTCGCCGACCTGATCAACACCGCCCCGGTGACGGCCACCATCGAGCACGCCAAGCCGCTCATCACCGAGCTCCGCCGCCTCCAGGCCAACCGCGCCCGCGTCGAGGTCGTCCCGCTGCGCTCCCACTGGGAGGCCTCGGGGCTCGCCCCCGTCGTCAACCTCGCCCGGGGCTGGAACCGCCAGGCCGACGTGGAGCGCAACCCCCTCTTCTACGACGGCACGCTCACCGCCGCCACCTACCGCGCCTGGCTGCGCAACTGGGGCGTCCGCTACGTCGTGCTGCCCGCCGACGAGCCGGACGGCGCGGGCCTGGCCGAGTCCAAGCTCATCACCTCGGCCCCGCACTCCTGGCTCCGGCCCGTCTGGCAGGACGCGCACTGGCGGCTGTTCCGCGTGACCGGCACCCGGCCGCTGGCCGACGCCCCGGCCACCGTCACCCATGCCGGCTCCGCCGACCTCACCGTGCACGTCCCCGCCGCCGGCTCCTACCTCCTGCGGATCCCGTACTCCCCCTGGCTCGGCATCGAGGGCGCCACCGACTCGCTGCACGGCTGCCTGTCGCAGGCCGGGACGTGGACCCGGCTCCAGGCGCCCGCGGCCGGGACGTACCGGATCGGCGCGCGGTACGCGCTGACGCGCGGCACGCCCTGCGAGGAGGACTGACCCGATCCTGGCTCAGAGGTCTGAATCAAAGGTCGCCGTGGATGACCCTGGCGATCTTCTGGATCGTGGCGACGCCGTAGTCCATCGTCTTGTCGTCCTCCGACAGCACCACGATCCCGTAGTCGTTGCCGTTGCCGGTGAACGCGCCGATGCTGTGGACCCGCCACTTGTGCGTCGCCCGCGGCAGCCACCCGTTCTTCACATGGACCGTCGCGTTGCTCGGCGCCCCGGCCGGTACGCCCCAGCGCTGGCCGGTGACGACCTTGTTCATCAGCCACAGCTCATAGGAGCGCGACGCCTTGGTCAGCACCTTGTTGGTCGAGGTCAGCAGCCTGAGCAGCTTCACCTCGTCGCCCGCGGTGATCTGGGTGAGGCCCCAGTAGCCGTTCGCGCCGGGCTTGGTGTTCGTCATCTTCGCCAGGTTCAGGAAGTGCTGGACGCCCTTGACCTTGACCTGCTTCCACAGCTTGGTCGTCGCCGTGTTGTCGGACTTGGTGATCATGGCCTTCGCCAGCGACTTCTCCCGGTTCGTCAGCCCTCGGTGCGCTTCCTGCGCCTGCCGCATCAGCGCCGCGAGCAGCGTGGCCTTCACCACGCTCGCCGAGTCGTACTTCACCCCCGCCCGGTACGTGCAGGCGGTGCCCGTGCTCCGGTCGTACAGCGCGACCGCCACCATGCTCTTGCGGTTCTTGAGCGCGGCCGTGATGTCGGTCTTCAGCTCCTTCGCGAGTCCTGATTTGTGTGACGTACATGTCACCGTGGGCGTGGCCGCGGCAGCCGTGCCCGAGGCCGCGACCACGCCGACGAGTGATGCGGCCGCCGCGGCCGCGGATATGCGCGATATGTGCACCGAAGTCCGTCCCGTTCCGTGTTGCTTTGGCCAACACTCTTGAACAGGACACTCCAGCAGACGCCGGGGCCATACGGCTACCCCCGACGGGCGCCGATTTCAGATCCGGCGACCGGCCTCAGTCCGCCCGCCCGTACCGGACGTTCCGGGTCCAGATCCGCTCCAGCCGCACCCGCCCGCCCGGTCGCGGCGCGTGCCAGATCCGGCCGTGGCCGGCGTAGATGCCGACATGTACGATCCCGCCACCCGCCGGAAAGAAGACCAGGTCACCGGGGACGCGCTGGCGCCGGCTGACATGGTAGGTGCGCTCGTACTGCCCCTCGGCGGTCCTGGGAAGCCGCTTGCCCGCCTCGCGGAAGGAGTAGAGCATCAGCCCCGAGCAGTCGAACCGCCGGGGCCCGGTGGCGCCGTACGCGTAGGGCGCCCCGCGTTTGGAAGCGGCCACGGCGAGGGCTCTTTGCCCGTACGGCTGCGCTCCGAATGCGTCGGCCCGATGGACGGGACCGACGAGTCCCGCACACAGCAGGACGACGGCCATCAAGGCGCCGACGGACGTGTGTCGCTGGCCGAGACTGATCAACCTGGACATCTCAGTACCTCCGCGTCTGGATGAAGCGCTTTGGTTCTCGATGACCGAACAGTTTTGTCCGCGACGCCCGCTATCTCATGACCTAATACGGTGTCTTATGTCCGGATTCGGCTACAGATCCGTTGTTTTTATGCAGAGATGATGTACGCACCTCCGTCCGCTGCCGGGGGCGCACTTCCCTCCAACAGGTGAACGCCGGCGCGCGGGGCGTACCACCGGGTGCATATATGCGTTACTCCGGCATGGACAGTGCCTCCACCACCGCTGGGTGCCTGCTCGACCACTCAAGCCACTGCGGCCCCTACGCCCAACTCACCGGCGCCTACTGGCTGGACCCACCCTGGGAACCCTCCGAAACGGCCCTCACCCCCACCGCCCCGGCGAGGGAGGACGCACCCCGCGTGGAAACGGGGTGACGACCACGGACCCACCTGCGACGCCGCCCCGGACAGGGCCGGGTCAGTCCTCGTGCCCCAGTTGCAGGTCGCGCTCGGTGCGCCCGCCGCCCGCCAGTTGGAGCACGGTGGCGACGGGCGGGTAGCCGGAGGCGATGACGGTGTACTCGCCCGCCGCGAGGTCGACGAAGCGGAAGATGCCGTCGGCGGCCGTGGTGACGGAGTCGAGGACGTTGCCGGCGGCGTCGAGGAGTGTGACGCGGGCGTCCTCGACGGTGCGGCCGCCGGGGGCGCGGACGGTGCCGCGCAGGATGGCGCCGCCGGCGAGTTCGATGTCCTGGCGGGTCTCGCGGGAGGGCTGGACGGAGACGGGGAGGGCGGCGGGGCGGTAGGCGGGGGCGGTGGTGGCGAGGGTGTACTCGCCGGAGACGAGGTCGGTGAGGAGGTAGGCGCCCTCACGTGTGGTGCGGGTGGTGGCGATGACGTCGCCGCGGGCGTCGGTGAGGGTGACGATGGCGTCGCGGACGGGGGCGCCGTCGGAGGTGTGGACGGTGCCGGCGAGGCGGCCGGCGCCGCCGAGGACGACGTCGAGCTCCACCGGGTGCTGGCCGACGGTGACGGAGACGGCCTGGGGCTGGTGGCCGCCGGCGGCGGCGATGAGGACGTAGGAGCCGTTGCCGGGGGTGGACAGGGCGTAGCGGCCGTCGTCGGCGGTGGCGCCCCGGCCGATCTGGTGGCCGGTGGCGTCGATGAGGGTGAGAGCGGCGCGGGGGACGGTGGAGCCGTCGGAGTGCTGAACGGTGCCGCAGACGGGAACGCCCGCGCCGGTGCGGGCGCCGGGGACTTGGTGCTGCTGCTGGGTCTGGGTCACCAGGGGTTTCTCCTTGAGCAGGAAGGCCAGTAGGAAGCCGACCGCGAGCACCGGCACCAGATAGAGGAAGATCCGCGGCATGGCGTCGGCGTAGGCCCGTACGTACGCGTCGCGCAGCGCCGGCGGCATGGTGTGGACGAGCTGCGGGGTCAGCGACCGCGCGTCCGGGAGGCCGGCTCCTTGCGGGAGGCCCGCGGCGAGGCGGTTGGCGAACAGCGTGCCGAAGACGGCGGCGCCGACGGAACCGCCGATCTGGCGGAAGTAGTTGTTGGCGCTGGTGGCGGTGCCGAGGTCGCCGGGGCGTACGGAGTTCTGGACGGCCAGGACCAGGACGGGGAGGGTGAGGCCGATGCCGAGGCCCAGCACCAGCATGTACGCGCTGTACTGGGGCCGCGGGGTGTCCGCGTCCAGCAGCGACAGCAGCCACATGCCGGTCGCCGAGAGCGCGCCGCCCAGGACCGGGAAGAGCTTGTAGCGGCCGGTACGGCTGATGAGCTGGCCGGAGGCGACCGAGGCGAGGACGACGCCGAGCATCATGGGCAGCATCAGCAGCCCGGACTCGGTGGCGGAGACCCCGTCGACCATCTGCAGGAAGGTCGGCAGATAGCTGGCCGCGCCGAACAGCGCCACGCCGACCACCGCCCCGATCAGCGCTGTGACGTTGAAGATGCCGTCGCGGAACAGCCGCAGCGGGATCACGGGTTCCACGGCGAACCGTTCCACCACCACGAACAGCACCGCGCTCGTGAGGGCGCCCGCGCCGAGCCCCACGATCGCCTGCGAGCCCCAGGCGTAGCGCGTGCCGCCCCAACTGGTCAGCAGCACCAGGCAGGTCGAGCCGGTGGCGAGCAGCAGCGCACCCAGGACGTCGAGGCGGGGGCGGACATCCGGCTTGGGCAGGCGCAGGACGACGGCGATGAGGGCGAGGGTGAGCAGCCCGAAGGGCACGTTGACGTAGAAGCACCAGCGCCAGGAGGCGTGGTCGGTGAAGAAGCCGCCGAGCAGCGGTCCGGCGACGGAGGCGAGGCCGAAGGCGGCGCCGATCAGGCCCATGTAGCGGCCGCGTTCGCGGGGCGGGACGATGTCGGCCATGATCGCCTGCACGCCGATCATGAGCCCGCCGCCGCCGATGCCCTGTACGGCGCGGAAGGCGATCAGCTCGTCCATGGAGCGGGACCAGCCGGCCAGGGCTGAGCCGATGACGAAGACGACGATGGCGAACTCGAAGACGCCCTTGCGGCCGAAGAGATCGCCGAGCTTGCCGTAGAGCGGCAGGCCGATGGTGGAGGCGAGGAGGTAGGCGGTGACGGCCCAGGACATCTTGTCCAGGCCGTGCAGCTCGCCGACGATCTTGGGGAGGGCGGTCGCCACGATCATCTGGTCGAGCGCTGCGAGCAGCAGCGTCAGCATCAGGCCGATGAAGATCAACCGGATCCGGCGCGGGGAGAGTTCGGTGTCCCTCGGCACGGGACCGGACGGCGGGGCCGCCACGTCGTCGGCCGCCGGCTCGGTCAGCGTGCTCGTGCCCACCCGTCCACTCCCCTCGTCGCGCCTGCCCTGCGACCGACAACGATCAGCAGGCGCGACGATTTCCTTCCGGGGAGCAGAACCACCCGTATCAGTGACCTACTTGGCGCCCTCGACCTCGGCGGCCAGCCGCGCGAGCACGGCGTCGTAGATCCGGTTCAGGCCCTTGGGGGCGAAGGTGCGCTCGAAGAAGCCGCCGATGCCGCCCGCGCCGTTCCAGGTGGTCGTGGTCACGACCTTGGAGCGGCCCTCGCCCGCCGGGGTGACAGTCCAGGTGGTCACCATGGAGGAGTTCTGGTCGGTCTCGACGAGCTGCCCGGCGGTGGGCTCGGTCACCGCGAAGAGGATGTCCCGGATGCGCTTCTCGGTGGCCTGGAGCTTCCAGTGGACGAGGGTGCCCTCACCCTTGCCGCCCTCCCGGACCTCGTACTCGCTGAACTGCTCGGTGAGCAGCTTCCCGCGGGTGCCGGCGTAGTCGGCGAGCGCGGTGAACACCTCTTCCGGCCCCGCCTCGATCTCGCGCTGCGTGGTGGCCTCTACCTGGCCCATGTGCCCGTCCTCTGCTCTGGTGCGTGGGTCTGTGCGTGCGTCTTCCGTATGCGGGCACAGCATCGCACTCGACGTTATTCGCTCATGTGTTCTATTCTCGAATCAAGGGCAACACGAGGAGGCACCATGCGCTGGGACAACCTGAGCCGCGACGGCACCGCCGCACTCTTCGGGACCGATGTCGTCACCCGTACGTTCGACACCCCCGAATTCCGCGGGATCACCTTCCACGAGGTCAGGGCCCGCTCGATCGTCAACCGCGTGCCGGGCGCCTCGCGCATGCCGTTCGAATGGACGATCAACCCCTACCGGGGGTGCAGCCACGCCTGCGTCTACTGCTTCGCGCGCAAGACGCACAGCTATCTCGACCTCGACACCGGGCTGGACTTCGACTCCCAGATCATCGTCAAGGTCAACGCCCCCGAACTGCTGCGCCGCGAGCTGGCCGCGCCGCGCTGGCAGGGCCAGCACATCGCCATGGGCACCAATGTCGACTGCTACCAGCGCGCCGAGGGCCGCTACCGCCTCATGCCCGGCATCCTCGGCGAGCTGCGCGACCGCGCCAACCCCTTCTCCATCCTCACCAAGGGCTCGCTGATCCTGCGCGACCTGGAGATCCTGCGGGAGGCGGCGCGGGTCACCGACGTCTCCACCGCCGTCTCCGTCGGCTTCCTCGACCGCGAGCTGTGGCACACCGTCGAGCCGGGCACACCCTCACCCCAGAAGCGGCTGGACGTCTGCCGCACCCTCAACGAGAACGGGATCGCCTCCGGCGTCCTCATGGCCCCCGTGCTCCCCTACCTCAGCGACTCCCCCGAGCAGCTGCGCGCCACCGTCCGCGCCATCGCCGAGGCCGGCGCCACCTCCGTCACCCCGCTCGTCCTGCACCTGCGCCCCGGCGCGCGCGAGTGGTACATGGCCTGGCTGTCCGTCCACCACCCACGACTGCTCTCGCGCTACAAGGCGCTCTACGCGGACGGGGCCTACGCCCCCACGTGGTACCAGCGGCGGATCACGCGCCAGGTGCACGAATTCGCCACCGAATACGGGATCGGACCGAGCCGGCGGCCACTGCGGCAGGCGCCGCCACCGCAGGCGGAGCCAGCGGCGGCGGAACCCACCGAACCCACCCAGCTGATGCTTCAGGTGTAGAGCAGCGATCCCGGCGTGGTGAGCAGCTCGCCCGTCTCCAGCCAGGTCTTCAGACCGGAGAGGATCATCGGCCAGCCGCCGAAGAGCTCGTCGTTGGCGCCCTCGCGCAGCTGGTCATGGGTGACGGTGAGGCGGCAGGAGTCGCCGACGGGCTCGATCTCCCAGGTGATCCTGGACTCCCCCTCGCTCTTCACCTCGTCACTCCACAGTGCGGTCATCGTCTGCACGAGCCTGCGCGGCGGGTCCACCTCCAGGATCTCCCCCTCGCCCAGCGGCCCGGGGGCGCCCGGCGCGCCCATGACGTAGCGCGAGCCGGGCTTCCAGTCCGAGGTGATCCCGGCGCCGAAGTTGTACTTGGAGCGGATCTCGGGATCCGTGATCGCCTCCCAAAGACGCTCCGGGGTGGTGCGGATGTAGAGCTCGAAGACCTTTTCCATCGTTCTCTCCAGTCGGCTCTTCAGGTCGCTCAGACCGGCGGCCCACGGCTGTGCGTACTTGCTCACCCACCGGTCGTGGACGAGCCGGATCGGGACGGGGTTGAGGAAGTGGAGCTTCTCCCGGCCGCGCCGCCTGGTCACCACCAGGCCGGCCTCCTCCAGCTGCCTCAGGTGCTTCATCACAGCGAAGCGCGTGATGTCGAAGCGCGCCTCCAGGGAGCTGAGCGTCTGCCCGTCCTCATGGAACAGCGCGTCGAGGAGGCTGCGCCGGGTCGGGTCGGCGAGCGCCTTGAACACCGCGTCCTGTTCCTCTGCCATGGTTCAAAAATAGGTGACCTTTTAGTCACATGTCAAGCCCAGCCAGGCTTCCTAGGGTGCCGCCATGACACTCGTACGACCGATGACCGAGGCCGACATCGACGCCGTGGCCACGATCCGCGTGCGGGGCTGGCAGGCGGCGTACGCCGGGATCGTGCCGTCCGGCTTCCTCGACGCGATGAGCATCGAGGAGGACGCCGCCCGCCGCCGCGACTTCTTCGCGAGATCCACCGGCCGCGTCGAGAACCTCGTCGCCGTCGACGGCGAGACCATCACGGGATGGGCCGCCCACGGCCCCTACCGCGGCGACGACGCGACGCCCGCCGACGGCGAGCTGTACGCGATCTACGTCCGCCCCGGCCTCATCGGCACCGGTATCGGGCGCGCGCTGACCGACGCCGTCCTCGCGTCCGCCGCGGCGCGGGGCTTCACGCGCATGCGGCTCTGGGTGCTCGCGGACAACGCACGCGCGCGCCGGTTCTACGAGCGGGCGGGATTCGCCCCCGACGGGGCATCACAGGAGGAGGAGTACGACGGCACGCTCCTCACGGAGGTCCGCTACGCCAGCTCCACCCGGGCCAGCGCGGCGTCCGCCGCCTCCCGCAGCCGCGCCTCCTCGCTCGCCGAGCGGAGCACGGGCACCGCCCGCCGGTCGGCGAGCTCGCCCAGCCCTTCCACGCAGGCGAGCGCGATCCGCCGGTAGGGCGAGCCCGGCTCGGCCAGCAGGCGCTCCAGCGTCCGTGTGAGCGCGGGCACGGCCTCGGGCTCGCGCAGCGACACCAGCAGCCGGATCGCCGGGAGGGCGTAGGCGGTGCGCAGGGGGTTGGTGGCGAGGGCGGCGGCGGCCCGGGAGGTGCGGGGGTCGGCGAGGCGGGCGAGGGCGCGGGCGGCCGTGTCGGCGAGGCCGGGGTCGCGGTAGTTGAGCACCATGACGAGGGTCTCGAAGGCGCGGGCGTCACCGGCCTCGGCGAGGGCGACGGCGGCGTCGAGCCGGACGGCCAGGGATTCCCCCGGTTCGGTGAGGGTCGCGGCGAGTTCTTCGCGTAATGCGGTGTCCACCGGCGACAGACTACTCCGCTCATCTGTCAGCGACCCACATCACATGCGCGCAGGGCTGGCGGGAAGGTTACTGGCCGGTTACCCTCGAACCAACGCACGCAGCGGCCTGGTGACGCAGCCGCCGTGTGCGGCCGTTGTCGGTTCGGCACCATCGCGGCGAGGCCCCGGGACAGGGTCCGTCATCACCCTCACGTGTGGGCACGCATACCCGCGTACACGCCCCGCGGCTCCACCCAACTCCTCGTAACCCGTGTGCGCCGTATGCCACGGCCACGGGACCCTCAGCATCTGGAGTCTCGCGATGGACCGTCCCCAAAGCTCCCAGGACCCGCAGAGCCCTCTTGTCATAGCCGTCATCGGCCTCGGCACGATGGGCACCGGAATCGCCGATGTCATGGCCTGTGCGGGCCATGAGGTCATCGGCGTCGACATCAGCGAAGCCGCCGCCCGCCAGGCCGTCGAGACCCTGGAGGCCTCGACCGCCCGCGCCGTTCGGCATGAGCGGATCACCGGGCAGGAGCGCACCGCCGCCCTCGCCCGCTTCCGTACGTTCCCCGATCTGCAGGCCGCGGCCGAGGCGGATCTGGTCATCGAGGTGGTGACCGAGCACTTCGAGACCAAGTGCGAGGTGCTGACCGCCCTCGACGGCATCGTGAAGCCCGGCGCGATCATCGCCACCGGCACCAACGCGCTGTCCGTCACGCAGCTCGCCTCGCGCACCTCGCGCCCCGACCGCGTCCTGGGCCTGCACTTCTTCGCCCCGGCCCAGAAGATGAAGCTGGTCGAGGTGGTCTCCACCGTCCTCACCTCCCCCGAGGCCACCGCATCGGTCACCGCGCTGGTGCGGGCCCTGGGCAAGGAGCCGGTGCCGGTCGGCGACCGCCCCGGTTTCATCGCCGACGGCCTGCTCTTCGGCTACCTCAACCAGGCCGCCGCGATGTACGAGGCCCGCTACGCCACCCGCGAGGACATCGACGCCGCCATGCGGCTGGGCTGCGGCCTGCCCATGGGACCGCTCGCGCTGCTCGACCTGATCGGCATCGACACCGCCCAGACGGTCCTGGAGGCGATGTACGAGGCCTCCCGCGACCGGCTGCACGCCCCCTCCCCCGTGCTGAAGCAGCTGTCCGCCGCCGGGCTGCTCGGCCGCAAGACCGGGCGCGGCTTCTACACCTACGAGGCCTCCGGCAGCGCCACCGTCGTCCCCGACGCCGACACCCCGCAGGACGGTGGCGCGGGAGCGCAGGGCCGTCCCGTCAGCCGCGTCGGCGTCGCCGGGTCCGGCACCATGGCCACCGGCATCGCCGAGGTCTTCGCCAAGGCCGGCTACGAGGTCGTACTCGCCGCCCGGGGCCAGGACAAGGCCGACAAGGCCGCCGCACAGCTCGCCAGGTCCCTGGACCGCTCGGTCGCCAAGGGCCGGCTCACCCAGGAGCAGCGCGACGCCGCCCTGGCCCGGGTCACCGCGGCCGGATCGCTGGACGCCTTCGCGGAGGTGGACCTGGCGGTGGAGGCCGTCGCCGAGGACCTGGCGGTCAAGCAGCAGCTCTTCGCGACGCTGGACAAGGTCTGCAAGCCCGGCGCGGTGCTCGCCACCACCACCTCGTCCCTGCCCGTCATCGCGATCGCCACGTCCACGTCCCGCCCGCAGGACGTGATCGGCATGCACTTCTTCAACCCGGCGCCCGCGATGAAGCTCGTCGAGGTGGTCCGTACCGTGCTCACCGCCGACGACGTCCACGCCACCGTGCGCGAGGTGTGCGGCAAGGTGAAGAAGCACGCCGTGGACTGCGGCGACCGGGCCGGGTTCATCGTCAACGCACTGCTGTTCCCGTACCTGAACAACGCCGTGAAGATGGTCCAGGAGCACTACGCGACCGTCGAGGACATCGACGCGGCCATGAAGCTCGGCGGCGGCTACCCGATGGGGCCCTTCGAGCTCCTGGACGTCGTCGGCCTGGATGTCTCCCTCGCGATCGAGCAGGTGCTCCACAAGGAGTTCCGCGACCCGGGGCTGGCGCCCTCCCCGCTGCTGGAGCACCTGGTCTCGGCCGGCTGCCTCGGCCGCAAGACCGGGCGCGGCTTCCGCGAGTACGCGCGTCGCTGAGCCGTACCGGGTATCGCGGGGCTCGCGGGGCGGACCGGGCGGTCCGCCCGTGCGCCCCGCGATTCCCGGTCGTGCGCGCAAACGCAGTACGGTCCCCATGTGCCCCTGACATAGCCTCAAGGCGGAGAAGTCCTGCCCGGTGCCCTGCGGCACGCCGCACAGCCAAGCAAGGAACGTAGGATGGCCCACCCCGTCAAGCCCCCGCGTACGACCGCAGCCACGGCCCAGCGGCACCGTGTCCGCCAGGATCTGGCGGCCGCCGCGATGCACCTTTTCGCGACCCAGGGCTACGAGGCGACCACGGTCGACGAGATCGCGGCGGCGGCCGGGGTCGCACGCCGTACGTTCTTCCGCCACTTCCGCTCCAAGGAAGAGGCGATCTTCCCCGACCACGACGACACGCTGGTGCGGGTCGGGGAGGTGCTGGAGTCGGCCGAGCCGCACGAGCACCCCCTGGACACGGTCTGCCGGGGCATCACGGAGGTCCTGCGGATGTACGCGGAGTCCCCCGAGGTGTCGGTCGAGCGGTACCGGCTCACCCGCGAGATCCCGATCCTGCGCGAGCGCGAGATCTCCTCCGTCGCCCGCTACGAGCGGCTCTTCACCCGCTACCTCCTCGGCCACTTCGACGAGGCCGACCACCACGACGGCGACGACGACCCGCTGCTGGCGGAGGTCGCCGCGTCGGCCGTCGTCGCGGCCCACAACCACGTCCTGCGGCGCTGGCTCCGCGCCGGCGGCAAGGGCGACGTGGAAGCCCAGCTCGACCACGCCTTCCAGGTCATCCGGGTGACCTTCGGCTCGGGCATAGGAGGCGGACGCCGCCTCGCCCCGGCACCGGCTCCCGCGCCGACCGCGACCGTGTCCACGGCCGGCGAGGTCGTCATCGCGGTCGCCCGTACGGACGCCTCTCCGGCCGAGGTCATGCGCACGATCGAGAAGGCCCTGCGCGGCGACAGCGCGTAGCAGGAGCAGCAGCAGGCCCACGGCGGCCCACCCTTCATTGCTCAGGCGTGTCGTCGTGATGCCATCTGTGCAAAATTGATGGCACGGAGTGTCTTGCCGAGTGGCACCCCGTGCCATAACGTGAATCCTGTCCGGGCGGACGGCACGCAGAAACACGCCGCGCGCCGTCTGTCCCCAAAGGCCCGGACGCCTGCGTCACAGGCATTCACACCCGCGCCACCGCGCGCTCTGGCCCCACCCGTGCGACCGTCACGGGAAAAGCAGCACCGCCGAACCGACGGCACCACCAGCAGCACAGAACCCCCGTCTACGTCGCGCTTCGCCGGAGGCCACCGTGAAGGACATCCTGGACGCGATTCTCGCGTCGGACAGCACCGCCGCAGATTTCGCGGCCCTGCCGCTCCCCGAGTCGTACCGTGCCATCACCGTCCACAAGGACGAGGAGGAGATCTTCTCGGGCCTGAGCACTCGCGAGAAGGACCCCCGCAAGTCGTTGCACCTGGACGAGGTGCCGGTGCCGGAGCTCGGCCCCGGCGAGGCGCTCGTCGCGGTGATGGCGAGCTCGGTGAACTACAACAGCGTGTGGACGTCGATCTTCGAGCCGGTCTCGACCTTCCGGTTCCTGGAGCGGTACGGAAAGCTCTCACCGCTCACCAAGCGTCACGACCTGCCCTACCACATCCTCGGCTCGGACCTGTCCGGAGTCGTGCTGCGCACCGGCCCCGGGGTCAACGCCTGGAAGCCGGGCGACGAGGTCGTGGCGCACTGCCTGTCCGTGGAGCTGGAGTCCGCCGACGGGCACAACGACACGATGCTCGACCCGGAGCAGCGGATCTGGGGCTTCGAGACCAACTTCGGCGGGCTGGCGGAGATCGCGCTGGTCAAGTCCAACCAGCTCATGCCCAAGCCCAAGCACCTGAGCTGGGAGGAGGCGGCGGCGCCCGGCCTGGTCAACTCGACCGCGTACCGGCAGCTGGTCTCCCGCAACGGCGCGGGGATGAAGCAGGGGGACAACGTCCTGATCTGGGGCGCGAGCGGCGGCCTCGGCAGTTACGCGACCCAGTTCGCGCTGGCCGGCGGGGCGAACCCGATCTGCGTGGTGTCGAGCCCGGAGAAGGCGGCGATCTGCCGGAGCATGGGCGCGGACGCGATCATCGACCGCAATGCCGAGGACTACAAGTTCTGGAAGGACGAGCACACCCAGGACCAGCGGGAGTGGAAGCGCCTGGGCAAGCGGATCCGGGAGCTGACCGGCGGCGAGGACGTGGACATCGTCTTCGAGCACCCGGGCCGGGAGACCTTCGGCGCGAGCGTGTACGTCACGCGCAAGGGCGGCACGATCGTGACCTGCGCGTCGACGTCCGGCTACAACCACGAGTACGACAACCGCTACCTGTGGATGAGCCTGAAGAAGATCGTCGGCTCGCACTTCGCGAACTACCGCGAGGCCTGGGAGGCCAACCGCCTGATCGCCAAGGGCAAGATCCACCCGACGCTGTCGAAGACGTACCGCCTGGAGGAGACCGGCCAGGCCGCGTACGACGTGCACCGCAACCTCCACCAGGGCAAGGTCGGCGTGCTCACCCTCGCCCCGCAGGAGGGCCTGGGAGTGAGCAACCCGGAGATGCGGGCCACGCACATCGACGCCATCAACCGCTTTCGGAACATCTGATGGCAGGCCGTCAGAAGGACCGTCCGTGGCTGATGCGGACATACGCCGGGCACTCCACGGCCGAGGCGTCCAATGAGCTCTACCGGCGCAACCTGGCCAAGGGACAGACCGGCCTGTCGGTCGCGTTCGACCTCCCGACGCAGACCGGATACGACCCCGACCACATCCTCGCCCGCGGCGAGGTCGGCCGGGTCGGGGTCCCGGTCTCCCATCTGGGCGACATGCGCACGCTGTTCCGGGACATCCCACTGGAGGAGATGAACACCTCCATGACGATCAACGCCACGGCCATGTGGCTGCTGGCGCTCTACCAGGTGGTCGCCGAGGAGCAGGGCGCGGACGTCGGCAAGCTCCAGGGCACCACCCAGAACGACATCGTCAAGGAGTACCTCTCGCGCGGGACGCATGTCTTCCCGCCCGTCCCCTCGCTGCGCCTGACGACCGACATGATCGCGTACACCGTCGGCCGCATCCCCAAGTGGAACCCGATCAACATCTGCAGCTACCACCTGCAGGAGGCGGGCGCCACGCCCGTCCAGGAGATCGCGTACGCCATGTCCACCGCGATCGCCGTCCTGGACGCGGTCCGGGACGGCGGGCAGGTGCCGGCCGAGCGCATGGGCGAGGTCGTCGCCCGGATCTCCTTCTTCGTCAACGCGGGTGTCCGCTTCGTCGAGGAGATGTGCAAGATGCGGGCCTTCAACCGCATCTGGGACACGGTCACCCGCGACCGCTACGGCATCGAGAACCCCAAGCAGCGCCGCTTCCGCTACGGCGTCCAGGTCAACTCCCTCGGCCTGACCGAGGCCCAGCCGGAGAACAACGTCCAGCGCATCGTCCTGGAGATGCTGGCCGTGACCCTGTCGAAGGACGCACGCGCGCGCGCCGTGCAGCTGCCCGCCTGGAACGAGGCGCTGGGCCTGCCGCGCCCGTGGGACCAGCAGTGGAGCCTACGCATCCAGCAGGTGCTGGCCCTGGAGAGCGATCTGCTGGAGTACGAGGACATCTTCGACGGCTCGCATGTCATCGAGGCCAAGGTGAGCGAGCTGGTCACCGAGTCGCTGGCCGAGATGGCGCGCATCGAGGAGATGGGCGGCGCCATGGCCGCCGTGGAGTCCGGCTACCTCAAGTCGCAGCTGGTCTCCTCGCACGCCGAGCGCCGGGCCCGGATCGAGTCCGGCGAGGAGAAGATCGTCGGCGTCAACTCCTTCCAGGGCACCGAGCCCAGCCCGCTCACCTCCGACCTGGACGCGGCCATCATGACCGTCGACCCGGCGAACGAGGCGCGGGTGGTGGACGCGCTGCGCGTATGGCGCGAGGAGCGGGAGGAGCCCAGGGCGGCCAAGGCGCTGGCGGCGCTGAAGTCGGCCGCCGCCGGGACCGAGAACCTCATGGAGGCGACGGTGGAGTGCGCCCGCGCGGGCGTCACCACCGGCGAGTGGTCCTTCGCCCTGCGCGAGGTCTTCGGCGAGTTCCGCGCCCCCACCGGCGTCAGCAGCGCCCCCGTCGCCGTGGCCGCCGAGCCCGGCACCCCGCTCGCCGAGGTCCGCCGCAAGGTCGCCGCCACGGCGGCCGAGCTGGGCGTCGGCAAACTGCGGCTGCTGGTCGGCAAGCCCGGCCTGGACGGGCACTCCAACGGCGCCGAGCAGATCGCCGTACGCGCGCGCGACGCCGGCTTCGAGGTGGTCTACCAGGGCATCCGTCTGACCCCCGAGCAGATCGTCTCGGCCGCGGTCGCCGAGGACGTCCACTGCGTCGGGCTGTCCATCCTGTCCGGCTCCCACGCCGAGCTGGTCCCCGATGTCCTGACCCGCCTGCGCAGGGCGGGCGTGGACGACGTCCCGGTCATCGCGGGCGGCATCATCCCGCCGGCCGACGCGAAGGCGCTGCGCGCGGCGGGCGTCGCTGCGGTGTTCACCCCGAAGGACTTCGGCATCACGGAGATCATCGGCCGAATCGTGGACGAGATCCGCCGTGCGCATCGACTGGCGCCCCTTGAGGTGACGGCATGACGGCGCCACCACGATGGTGCGGTACATCCCCGGCTGCGGGCCCGCCTCGGCTGCTCGGCGGGCAGCCGCCCACGGCGCAGTCACCCCCACCCCGAGGCGCCGCCCGGCGACAATGCACCCGAGGCTCACACCAGACCACCACCCCGGAGGGGTAATGCAGTTCGGCCGCACGTATGAAGAGTTCGAGGTCGGTGCCATCTACAAGCACTGGCCCGGGAAGACGGTCACCGAATACGACGACCATCTCTTCTGTCTTCTGACCATGAACCACCACCCGCTCCACATGGACGCGAACTACGCGACGACAACCGTCCAGGGCAAGAACGTCGTTGTGGGCAACTACATCTACTCCCTCCTCCTGGGCATGTCCGTACCGGACGTGTCCGGCAAGGCGATCGCCAACCTGGAGGTCGAGTCGCTCAAGCACGTCGCGCCGACCTTCCACGGCGACACCATCTACGGCCAGACCACCGTCCTGGACAAGTGGCCGTCGAAGTCCAAGGACGACCGGGGCATCGTCTACGTAGAGACCAAGGGCTACAACCAGGACGGCACCCTGGTGTGCGTCTTCCGCCGCAAGGTGATGGTGCCCACCGCCACGTACATCAAGGAGCGCGGCGGCGAGCAGCCCGGCCGCCCCGAGTTGAGGGAGAACTGAGCACATGAGCCGCCTCGCGCAGACCGACGGGCTGACCGACATCCAGCGGGAGATCCTCTCCACCGTCCGGACCTTCGTCGACAAGGAGATCCTGCCGGTCGCGACCGAGCTGGAGCACAAGGACGAGTATCCGACCGAGATCGTTGAAGGTTTGAAGGAACTCGGCATCTTCGGCCTGATGATCCCGGAGGAGTACGGGGGCCTCGGTGAGTCCCTTCTCACATACGCCCTCACGGTGGAGGAGATCGCCCGGGGCTGGATGAGCGTGTCCGGCATCATCAACACCCACTTCATCGTCGCCTACATGATCAAGCAGCACGGCACCCAGGAGCAGAAGGACCACTTCCTGCCCCGCATGGCGGCCGGCGAGGTGCGCGGCGCCTTCTCCATGTCGGAGCCGGAGCTGGGCTCGGACGTCTCGGCGATCCGCACCAAGGGCGTACGGGACGGCGACGACTACGTCATCAACGGCCAGAAGATGTGGCTGACCAACGGCGGCTCGGCCAACCTCGTCGCGGTGCTGTGCCGCACCGACGAGGGGCAGCCGGAGGGCACGGCGCCGCACAAGTCCATGACGACCTTCCTCATCGAGAAGGAGCCGGGCTTCGGCCCGAACCCGACGGTCCCCGGGCTGACCATCCCCGGCAAGATCGAGAAGATGGGCTACAAGGGCGTCGACACGACCGAGATGATCCTCCAGGACGTGAGGATTCCGTCAAATCGCGTGCTCGGCGGCGACAGCGGCCGCGGCTTTTACCAAATGATGGACGGCGTCGAGGTGGGCCGGGTCAACGTGGCCGCCCGTGGCTGCGGCGTGGCACAGCGTGCCTTCGAGCTCGGTGTCTCCTACGCGCAGCAGCGGCAGACCTTCGGCAAGCCGATCGCCCAGCACCAGGCGATCCAGTTCAAGCTCGCCGAGATGGCCACCAAGGTCGAGGCGGCCCACCAGATGATGGTCAACGCGGCCCGCAAGAAGGACTCCGGCCAGCGCAACGACCTGGAGGCGGGCATGGCGAAGTACCTGGCGGCGGAGTACTGCAAGGAGGTCGTGGAGGACGCGTTCCGGATCCACGGCGGCTACGGCTTCTCCAAGGAGTACGAGATCGAGCGGCTGTACCGCGAGGCTCCGATGCTCCTGATCGGCGAGGGGACCGCCGAAATCCAGAAAATGATCATCGGGCGCCGACTGCTGGAGGAGTACCGACTCCAGGGCTGAAAGTCCTGAATGTATCGATTTGCCCGAGATGATGGTCACACCCAGTCATCGTTTCTCGGCCATCGACTGAGCTGCTGGCTTGCCCAGTTGCAGGTCTCAACCGATACCATTCATAAAAGCCGCCGTCCCCAGAACCATCTTGCGGCACCCTCCGCTACGAAGGTCTTCCATGCCCCACAGCAATTCCTCTGCACAACGCGGCCGGGTCCGCCTCGCGCGCGGAGCGTCGCCGTGGCTCCTCCCGACCGTGGCCACCGCAGCGGTCAGCCTCACCCGCGCCCGTCGTTCCGGGCGCTGGGCGGCCGTGGCCGTACCCGCCACCGCACTCGCGGCGGGCATGTTGTGGTTCTTCCGCGACCCCGAGCGGGAGATCGCTCAGGGCCGCGTCATCTCCCCGGCCGACGGCGTGGTGCAGAGCATCATGCCGTGGAAGGACGGGCGCACCCGCGTCGCGATCTTCATGAGCCCGCTGAACGTCCACGTGAACCGTGCCCCGCTCGCGGGCACGGTCACGTCCGTGGAGCACATCCCCGGCGGGTTCGTCCCGGCGTTCAACAAGGAGAGCGAGAACAACGAGCGCGTTGTCTGGCACTTCGACACCGAGCTCGGTGACATCGAGATGGTGCAGATCGCGGGCGCTGTCGCCCGCCGCATCGTCCCGTATGTGCCTGCCGGCACCAAGGTCGAGCAGGGTGAGCGGATCGGCCTGATCCGTTTCGGCTCCCGGGTCGACATCTACCTCCCGGAGGGCGTCGAGTCCGCCGTCGAGGTCGGCCAGGCGACTGTGGCTGGGGTGACTCGCATTGACCGTGATTGATCCTGATACCGCTCAGGCGGCCTGGGCCGCCGACCTCGACGGCGACGAGATCGACGACGTCGACGACATGCCGCTCTCCACGCGGCTGTCGATAGCGGACACCCTTACTCTCGGTAACGCGATCTGCGGCTTCATGGCGGTGTACTTCACCACCACCGGAGTCCTCGTCCCGCACCTCATGGGCAACGCCGACGCCAGTGGCGGCATGGCGCGCCACAGCGCGGCCACCGCGGTCCTGCTGATGCTCATGGCGTCCGTCTTCGACCTCTTCGACGGTCTCGTGGCGCGCAAGCTCCGCAGCTCCGCGATGGGCGCCGAGCTGGACAACCTGTCGGACCTCATCAGCTTCGGCCTCGCGCCGGCGTACTTCGTGGTGGTCTGGGGACTGGTCGCGGACGACGCCTACGGGCGGGTGTCGGCGGTCGCCGCGGTGGTCGTACTGCTGGCTGTGGTGCTCCGGCTCGCCCGCTTCTCCTGCACCACCGTGCGGGACGGCATCTTCCAGGGCATGCCCAGCCCCTTCGGGGCGCTGACCGTGATCTCGGTGGTCCTTCTGCAGCTGCCGTTCATCCCGACCGTGCTCGCCATTCTCGCCATCGCCTGGCTCATGGTCAGCCGCGTCGAGTACCCCAAGCCGCGAGGGCGCCTCGCCCTCATCACCCTGGCCTGGATCTTCCTGAGCATGGCCTGCCTGGTGTGCTGGGCCTTCGCCGTCCCCGGCGGCGACCTGCTCCTGCAGACCGGCGCGGCTCTTCAGATCATCGCCGCCGCGCTCATTCCGCTCTTCGCGACCACCCGGCGGGTCAACACGATCCGGAACAACCGGCGCGAAGCGCGCACCGCGCAGCTGCCGTAGTTTTTACGCGAACGGGGTGGGCCCGAGCCGGAAGGCTGGGGCCCACCCCGTTTTCGCGTCTCCCGGGCTACAGGAAGTCACGGGCGATCTGCTGCGCCAGCCGCTCCAGCAGCGGCCCCGCCTCCGCCATGCACAGCGCGGTGTCCGGCTCCAGATCCGTAAGGGCGTACGCACGCCGTATCCCGGCGGCGCCGAGCGCGCCGGGGGCGAGGGCGAGGCGGCCGCAGACCGCGATGACCTCCAGGTCACGGGCGCGCGCGGCGGCGGCGACACCGGCCGGGGCCTTGCCGTGCAGGGTCTGCTCGTCGAGGGAGCCCTCCCCCGTGATGACCAGGTCGGCGCGGCCGAGGGCGTCGGCGAAGCCGAGCATGTCCAGGAGCACCTGCACGCCGGGCCGGAAGGTGGCCCGCAGTCCGACCAGCGCGCCGAAGCCCACGCCGCCCGCCGCACCGGCGCCCGGAGCCTCCGCCGCGCCGCCCGCACGGTCGTCGAGCACGGCCGCGTACCGCCCGAGCGCGGCATCCAGTACCGCGACATCCTCCGCCGAGGCGCCCTTCTGCGGACCGTAGACCGCGGCGGCGCCCTTCGGCCCGAGCAGCGGGTTGTCGACGTCGCTCGCGAGCACGACCTCAATATCGGCCAGCCTCGGGTCGAGCCCGCTCAGGTCGGCCGAAGCCAGCGCCGCGAGCCCGCCCCCACCGGGGCCGACGGGCGCCCCCTCCGCGTCCAGGAACCGCGCGCCGAGCGCGGACAGCATGCCTGCGCCGCCGTCGTTCGTCGCGCTGCCGCCCACTCCGAGCACCACGCTGCGCGCTCCCGCGTCCAGCGCCGCCCGCAGCAGCTCCCCGGTGCCGTATGTCGTGGCCGTGAGCGGCGCGAAGACCCCCGCCGGAAGATGCCGCAGCCCGGAGGCCTCGGCCATCTCCACCACGGCCGTGTCCCCGCGCAGCGCGTACGCCGCCGTGACGGGCTCGCCGAGCGGCCCCGTCACCGTCACCTCCCGGCGTTCGAAGCCCGCCGCGACCGCCGCATCGACGGTGCCGTCGCCGCCGTCGGCCACCGGCACCGCCTCGATCACCGCGCCGGGCGCGACACTGCGCAGCCCTGCCGTGACCCGCTCGGCGACCTGTACGGCCGTGAGCGAGCCCTTGAACTTGTCAGCGGCGATCAGCACTCGCGCCGTCGCTCTGTTCGTCACAATCGATCTCCCTTGGAGGCAGGTCGCGCAGTTCGGACCCTATCTCTCCTCATCAGCGGGTACGAGTCCCCCATGGACGACCTCGGTGACAAGATCCTGGGCGGCTGGCTGGGCCGGATCGCCGGCAACATGCTCGGCAAGCCCGTCGAGCGCGGCGACCACTGGACCCGCGAGCGCATCGACCGCTACCTGCGGCGCGCCGGCGCCCTCCCTCTGACCGACTACATCCCGGCGCTCGATCCCATGCCGGCGGAGTTCGAGCTGCGGCCGGAGTGGCCGCAGTGCACGCGCGGCAACATCCACGGCAGCGCCCGCGACGACGACATCGACTACGCCATCCTCGGCCTGGACCTCCTGGAGACCCACGGCCCCGGCTTCACCACCGAGCAGGTCGGCGAGCTCTGGCTTCTCCGGCTCCCCTACCTCCAGACCTTCACGGCCGAGCGCGCCGCCTACCGCAACCTGGCGAACGGCCTGAAACCGCCCCTCACCGCCACCCTCGACAACCCCTACCAGGACTGGATCGGCGCCCTCATCCGCGCCGACATCCACGGCTGGACCTCCCCCGGCGACCCGGCCCGCGCCGCCGCCCTCGCCCGCCGCGACGCCGTCCTGTCCCACACCGGCAACGGCGTGCAGACCACCGTGCCGCTGAGAGACCGTCGGCGCTCGTGGTGTATCCGGCCAGCGCCTGCCCTCCCCGTATTGATCCCCCGGCGCCGGGTGTGTTGCGGGTCGGCTTCGGCCGCTTCTACGGTGATCCTGCTGCGGCCGAGGCCGTCGGGTGCTGCTGCCTGCGCCAGGGAGCGGTGGGGCCGGCAAGTGTGTCCAGCATGAGCTGGTACCAGGGCAGTGCTGCGAGCCCGGGAGGGCCGATGCTCAGCACTCCGAACGCGGACAAGGCATGGAAAGGCATGACGAGGTCCTTCCCGACCCCGGAGGCGCCAGGCCAGCCGCCCCGAGCAAGGCGGAGAGGACGGCTTACGCCGTGCTGCTGCATGGACCGGCTGCGCGCTCAGGCGGCGCCGACGCGAGTCAGTGGCTGCTGCTGCGCGACCGCACAGCGAAGCGCCTGTAACCGACGCAGCAGCAGCCACACCTCAGGAACGCGTCAGTCACCCAGGACACCTCTGCATGCGATGCGCTGGCCGAATGAAGCCTGTGATCCGCCCGTCGTCGAACCGCCCAACGAGCCGAACGCTACGTCGCCCATCGTCTCCGAGGTAGAGCCGGGTGATCGTCACAGCGCTGGCGACCTCGGAGTGTCTGCGCAGGCAGCCTTGGTGCGCCACCGGGAGGACGGGCGGGCATGGGCAGGGCCACCCGCCCGAGCGCGACGGACAGCATGCCCTTGCCGACCCCGGGCGGATAGCGCAAGTGACTGGTGATACCTCGCATGCGATCCCCTGTGACCAGGCAAAACGCCGCATCCCCACCTGTTCACTGGCGCCGGGCTAGTGGCGGAACGCGCCGCCGAGGCTTGGGTGGCGTGAGTGTGGGGCTCTTCGCCACGTCGCCGAGCGCGCCCCCGGCCCCCGCCGTTGGAGCTGAACTCACGACTCGGCTTCCATCGCCTGGAGTCGGGCCTCGGCGTCGGCGACGACCCGCCTCGATTCTTCGGTCAGCCGTCCATCTGCGTCAGCGATCGGGCAATCCATGATCCTGACGGCGAGGCCGTCGAGATCGGCCATCGCCGCCATCTCTGCGCGCTGACGGGAGTCGTATCGGGCGAAGTCGTCGCACGCTTCGACCAGCGTGGTTAGGGTCGCGGTCGGGGTCGCGGTGCCAGCGGATGAGCGCGCTGGCGGCAGGGCGTTCGGCGTCGCAGGCCGGGCAGAGCTCCATCCATACGCCGGTCCCCACTGTCCTGGACGACGGCTACGAGACCTCGATGGAGGAACCGCACTGGGGTCACAACAGCGGCGGCCAGCCCATCGCGTGGGTGGGTAGTCCCCCCGACGTCTGGCAGGTGCACCTGGCCGTACCGCCCTGCCCGGACTCAGATCCAAATGGGTGCAGATCTTTTGAGGGTGTCTGCTACGAGCGTGACCTGCGGGTTCTTGATCCAGCACGGCTACGCCGTGTCAGTTACGCCCGCTGCGCGGCGCCGACGCGGACGAACGGGTGCCGTGAGATACAGACGGGCAGGTCGGCCGCGATGGCTCCGTGGCGGCGATGGACTCGATTCGTACGAAATCGCAGGCGGGCCGAACCCTCAAAAGATCTGCACCCAACCCAGATCACGCCCTTGACCCGCACGTTTCCTGTGTGCCGCTGCTCCCGCAAGCCGCGGATCGTCAACATGTCCAGCGGACTTGGGTCGCTCACCCTGCTGAGCGACCCGAACAGCCCTCTCCCGGATCAGGGCTTCCTCACGTACAGCTCATCCAAGGCCGCGATCAACGCCTTGACTCTGATCTACGCCAACGCCCTCCACCCCGACGCCATCAGGTCAACGCCGCCAGCCCGGGGCCTGGTGCCGACCGACCTAAACGCCGCAGCGACCTTTCCCCGCGGCGAACGCACAACAGCCGATGGCGCGGTCGTGCCGGTCCTACTCGCGACGATTTCCGCCGACGGTCCCACCGGCGTCTTCCGGCGTGGGCCGAATTCCCTGGACGACGTCATCCCGTGGTGAGCACCCGACGAAGCCCCCGGGACGTACTCCCGGAACCGACATCAGACCGACTACGTCAAGGACAGGGCTCAGCGGTATGCCCAGCCGCGGCGCGAACACAGTCTTCGTGTCCACTTGAATTGGGCAATCACCCGGGGATCCTTCATGCACGAGGGCGCTTTGACGTCCTGACCCCAGCGGCCTCGGAAAACCGCAGGGTTGGAATAACCCCCTCCCCGTCACAGACGCTACCTCTTCTCGGTGACTCGCTGGTTAGCCAGCCTGAGGACTTGATCGATCGGACGGCATACGTCGCATTGCCACAGGCGGATCGTGCCGTCCCCGTGTGCGGTGATCAGCTGTCGGCTGTCGGGACCGAACTCGACGCTCTCCACAGAAGCACCGAATCCGCCGAAGGCGAGGGACTCGCCGACGGCGGTGCTCTGCCAGATGCGTACCGTGCCGTCCCTCCCCGCGCCGGCGACCCACTGTCCATCGGGGCTGAACGCCACGTTCCAGACAAAGCCCTGGTGTCCACTCTGCACCAGCGGGTCGGTAGTGCCTGCGGTGTCCCAGATCCGCACCGTGCCGTCGCTGCCGCTGCTGACCACGCGCCGCCCGTCGGGGCTGAACGCCACCGCCCACACCATTCCGCGGTGTCCGCGCAGCACAAGCGGAGCACGGTTTCGCGTGATGTCCCAGATCCGTACCGTGCTGTCGGTGCCGGCGGTGGCCACATGCCGGCCATCCGGGCTGAACGCCACGGACCGGAACACCCCTTGGTCGGCGTGCCGGACCAAGGGGACGGGCCGGTCACCGGAGGTCGGCCAGATCCGCAACGCGCCGGCGCCGTCGACGCTGGCGACGCGCTTTCCATCCGGGCTGAAAGCCACCGACCACGCCCCCTTCTGGTGGCCGCTCAGGACCAGGGGGCGGGCGGAGCCTGTGGTGTTCCAGACCCGTACTGTGCCGTCCTCGCCGGCACTGGCCACGCGCTTGCCGTCCGGGCTGACGTCAAGCCCGAGCACCTCACCCTTGTGCCCGCGCAGCACGAGTGGGTCGTCGCGACCTCGCGGGTCCCAGATTCGTACCGTGCCGTCACTGCCACCACTGACCACGTGCCGCCCGTCAGGAGCGGGCGCGGCGGTCCAGGTTGCGCCTTGATGACCGCGCAGCACCACGGGATCACCGGATCCCCTGGGGTCCCATACCCGTACCGTGCCGTCCTCGCTGGCGCTGACCAGGCGTCGGCCGTCCGCGCTGAACGCCGCAGACCATACGGTGCCCTTGTGTCCGTGCAGTACCAGCGGGTTGCCTCCGCCCTCCGGGTTCCAGATCCGCACCGTGGCGTCGTCGCTGGTGGTGGCCAGCCGGGTGCCGTCCGGGCTGAACGCCACCCCTTCCACGGTGCCGGTGTGGCCGCGCAGCACGACGGGGTCGCCCTTCCCGGTGACCGGCCACACCCTGGCCGTTCCGTCGATGCTGGCGCTGGCCAGGCGTGTACTGTCCGGGCTGAACGCCAGGCTCTTCGTGGCATCCTCATGGCCACGCAGGACCACGGGGGCGCCCCTGCTCGATGCGTTCCAGATCCGGACTGTGCTGTCGTGCCCGCTGCTGGCCAGGTATCGCCCGTCCGGACTGAAGGCCACACCCACCGTGGGCCCCTCGTGCCCGTGGAGCACTACCGGCTTGACTGAAGAGCCACGAGCGTCCCAGATCCGTACGGTGCCATCGTCACCGGCGCTGCCGACGCGCCGCCCGTCCGGGCTGAACGCCACGTTCCATACCGGCCCGTGATGGCCACGCAGCACCACGGGCTTTTCACGGCCCCTGGTGTCCCATATCCGAACAGTGCCGTCGAGCCCGGCTGTGGCCAATCTCCGGCCGTCCGGGCTGAACACTGGGCTCCAGGCCTCACCCTTGTGTCCTCGCAAGACGACCGGGGCGTCCCCGGACACGCCGTCGCCCGCCCATTTCCACACCCGCACGGTGCCGCCCACGCTTGTGTCGGCCAGCTTCCGCCCGTCCCGGCTGAACGCCACGCCCAGCGCCCGCCCACGACGCCCGGGTACCAGCGCGAGCATCCGGTCGTCCGCCACGGCCTGCCGCAGGACGGCCTCGGCCTCAGCGGTCGGCCGGGTTACGAATGCCTGCCGGGCCAGCAGCAGCGCCTGCTCCGGATCCGTCTGCAGGTAGCTGCGGGCTTCGGCCGCCAGCTGCCGGGAGAACGCGACATTGCGTTCGGTCCTGGTGCGGTCGGTCTGCACCAGAGCCACCCCGGCTAATGCACTTACCACCGCGAACGCCGTTCCCAGCGAGACCAGAGCGAGCCGTACCCGTCTTCGACCCGCCAGGCGCTCATGCGCCTGGCGACGGCGGGAAGCAGCGAGGAACTCCGCCTCCATCTCATTGAGCCGGTCCAGCGCACGCCCGTCCCATCCAGCCAGCCGCGCTCCTCGGTGCAGAAGCCCGTCGTCCCGGTCGTGCTGATTCCATTCGGCAGCCGCTTCGGTCAGCCGCCGATGCGCGCGCAGCAGTTCCCGGTCCTCGGCCAGCCAGGAACGTAGCCGTGGCCAGTTCCGGATGAGGGCCTCGTGGGCGACTGTCACGCTGTCCTCGTCAGCGGTGACCAGCCGTGCGGCGATCAACTTGTCCAGCACGATCGACACCGCATGGCTGTCCAGACTGCCCAGCAGCTCCGCACGCGGGGCGCGCCTGCGGGTGTCCTCAGTGCCGTCACCGAGGGCGGTCAGCCGCAGAAACGTATCCGCAGCGATCTGCTGCTGTACCTCGCTGAGCGCACTGTAAAGCCGCTCGGTGCTCTGGGCGATCGCGCCTCGCATGCCGCCCGCCGCCCGGTAGCCAGCCGGCGTCAATGCGGCGCCTTTGCGGCGCCGCCAGGTTTCCAGCAAGGCGTGCGAGACCAGTGGAAGCGCCCCCGGCTGATCGTGAGCGTCGGCCACGACAGCCTCGACCAGCTCCGGCTCGACCTTGACCCCTGCGCATCTCGCCGGACCGGTGACCACACTGCGCAGGTCATCGTTGTCCATCGGGCCGATCAGCACCTGCCGGTCGCGTAACGCGGTCACCAGCGCGGCGTGTTCCGCGCACCGGGCGTAGAAGTCGGCCCGGACCCCGAGCACCACCCGCGCAGCGGGCTCCCGGGCCGCGGCGAGGAGGAGTTCGATAAAGCCAGCCCGCTCGCGCTCGTCGCGGCAGAGCGTGAAGACCTCCTCGAACTGGTCGACGACAATCAGGACACGTGCCGTTCCCGGATGGGCGTGGCCGGCCAGCACCTGACGGATCGTGAGCCGAATGCCATCGGGATCGGCGGCCAAGGCACTGTGCAGCGAACTCGCCGCGAGGCCCTTTAAGTTCGCCAGCCGGATGGCCAATTCTTCTACCGGACGCTCCCCGGGCACCAACAACACGGTCAGCCATTCCCGGCTACCCGCAATGGCGCCGCCCCAGACCGCAGGGAGCAGGCCCGCCCGCAGCACCGAGGACTTGCCCGCGCCGGAGGCACCGAAGACCGCGAGGAAGGGCGTCTCGGCAAGCCGGGCGCACAACTCCTCCACCAACCGCTCGCGCCCGAAGAACCGCGCAGCGTCCCCCGGCTCGAACGTCGCCAGCCCCAGATATGGCGACTCGGCCACGTCTGCGTGTGCCTCCCCCTCGTCCACCACGGCCTCTGCGGCTGCCAGTTCGGCGACGAGCAACCGCCAACGCTCCTCCCAGATATGCCGGTCGCCCCCGCACGCCTCCGCGTAGGCCAGCGCGACCGCGAGGCTCGGCACACACTCCCCACCGGCCGCCTCGGACAGAGCCGTCACCGAGAAGTGCGCCCGTCTGGACAACTCCCGGTAGCTCAGCCCTCCAGCAGCCACCCGCAACTGCCTCAGCTCGGAAGCGAACCGCTCAAGCGGCCCCGCGTCCGGATCCAGTGCACGCTCAGGACGCCCCACGCCGCACCCCCAGGTCAGACGTTGTTTGTCCACCACGACACACCCATGCCGGACAACCCCACAGCGACTATACCTGTGACCAGCATCACAAGTGGCTGAGTGTCAGGCACACCCGTTCACTCGGCACCAGGCCGGTCCTTGGCTCCACAGCACACGAACACCTCGATCAGGATCTCGAAACACCCGTGCCGACGCCGTGAACTCGTAGTCACACAAATCATCGCTTCAAGAAACGAGGCACCATGAAGAAATTGATATTGCTCGCTCCTGCGATCGCACTGGCCTCGATCAGCCTGGCGACACCCGCATCCTCGGCTCCTCTGGCCTTCGACTGCCCGGGCGGCTACTCGTGCTACTGGACCGGGTCCGGCGGCACAGGCACCCAGTGGAACGCTCCGAGCTGCGGGCCGTGGACCTTCGCGGGAACCGTGTGGGACAACAACCTGGGGTCCGTGCAGAACCGAGGGGGCGGGACCGTACACCTCTACGACTCGGCCGACGCGACAAGCAACTACCTCGGTAGCGTGGTCAACAACGGAGCAGGCGTCAACCTGGGGGCGCTGGGCGCCAAGGTGAGCTCCATCCGGATCGATTGCTGACCCTTGCCTGCACCTGCCGGGCCAGAAGTAGAGGCTCGAGCGAAATCAAGATGGGTGCAGATCTTTTGAGGGTGTCTGCTACGAGCGTGACCTGCGGGTTCTTGATCCAGCACGGCTACGCCGTGTCAGTTACGCCCGCTGCGCGGCGCCGACGCGGACGAACGGGTGCCGTGAGATACAGACGGGCAGGTCGGCCGTGACGGCTCCGTGGCGGCGATGGACTCGATTCGTACGAAATCGCAGGTGGGCCGAACCCTCAAAAGATCTGCACCCGATCCAAATGCCTTCGCCCGCGCTACTGCCCGTGCCAGGTGCTGGACCTCCATGATGTCGGGATGAGCTTGCCGTCCGGAGTGCCAGTGTTCAAGCTGCGGGATGCCATCGCGGAGGCGCTGTGGGCTCACGTAAAGGCTCAGCGGCTTGCGGCGGTGTGCGAGTATCTGGGGCTCGCCCCGCAGCAGCCAGACGAAGATCCGTACAACAGCAAGAGGTCCTACGTTCACGCCCGACTGGAGGACAAGGCGCTCCCCGATCTGATGCCGATAGCCCGTCGAGTGGTCGATGAGTACGGCGACGACGACCTGCAACAGTTGCTGGCCCAGATGGGACTGCACGGCGTCTCCGGGGAGCTGAAGAACCTCATCTTCGCCGCCGACGGCCCCAAGCCGCAGATCGTGCTGCCGGACTCCATCAGCAACACCATCCGCATCGTCAAGAACGAGCAGTTTTGCCTGGTGTACGACCAACCGTTGGAAGACCGCGGGCTGAGCTGGCAGGACTTGGTCACCTGGTGGGCCCGCCAGCATCCCGAGCACTCAGGTGACCCGACACAGGCGCGGATCTCTCTACGGGAGCGGTTGCGGCGCTCGCTGGGCAACAACGGTGCTGAACTGCTGGTGTTCGACACCTACCTCAAGCTCGGCTTCGACCTCCCGGCGCTCATTCCCCAGGTCTACCTCCACTACGACCCCTACACCAAGAGCGAGTTGGGCGGGGCCAACCGCCTTGCCCGGCAGAGGATGGACTTCCTGCTGCTGATGAACCATCGGGCCCGCGCGGTCATCGAGGTCGACGGTATCCAGCACTACGCCCGCCCTGCCGACCGCGCTGCGGCGCAGCAGCCCGGCGCCGGCTGGCTTCCTGATCCTGCGCGCTACGCCTCGATGGTGGCGGAGGACCGCGAGCTCACGCTCCAGGGCTATGAGGTCTACCGCATCGGTGGCCACGAACTGTGCGATGACACGGCAGCCGAAATGCTCACCGGCTTCTTCGCACGTCTCCTGCGTCGCCACGGCCATACCGACTCGAGCTGACTACCGCTGCGGATGCTCCACACCTCTCCAGCGCGCGACAAAAGCCGGTGAATTTCAAATGCCCATTTCACTAGAGTGTTGTGATGACTGAGCAGGAAAAGCCGGCTTCCCTTCAGCAGCGCAGAGCCGTATGCCCCTACCCGGAGTGCGCCACTGGCACCGTGATGGACATGGTCGATCAGCGCATGATCGCTCCGGAGAGCCGCGAGTACGCGTCTGGCGACTTCGGCGACGAGGGGTCCTTGCCCGTTTACCCCCACACCTCCTGGATGCAGCAGGAATGCTGGGTGTGTCAGCTGTGCGGTCGCTCGGTCCTGGAAGTCATCGAGTGCAAGCAGACAGGCTGGGGCAAAGACGCCCACGTCGAAGAGCTGACGCGTCTGGTGCTGTGGCCCTCTCCCCCGCCCCGCGTGCTGCCCCCAGACGTACCGGAGCGGATCCGCAGCGCGTACGAGGAAGCCTCACGGGCAGAGAACTCCGGCGCGGCCCGGCTCGCCGGCGTTGGATACCGTTCGGCGGTGGAAGAGCTGTGCAAGGACCAGGGCGCCACACATCACACCCTGCACGGCAAGATCCAGGAGCTCGCGGTCAAAGGCCTGCCTGCCGACGTCATCACGGCTCTGGACGAGACGCGGGTCGTCGGGAACGACAGTGTGCATCACGGCGTCGCGTACTCCGCCGAAGAACTCGCTGACATTGCCGAGTTGGTCGCCGAAGCCGCGGTTCTCCTCTACGTTCAGCCCGCGCAGCGGCGACGCATGGCGGAATCGCGCAGAAGGCGTCACGAAGAAGCTCAGCAGAACCCGTGATGCACGCTTTCTGCAGTCGACTCAGCGTGGGGCTCAGACGGCGGTTGACGCCTACGTGGTCTGCCTATGCCTCTGAGTCGTCTTCGGCATCCTCGGCCATGGCGATCGCTGTGCCCATGTCGAGTTCCAGACGCTGTGTGGGGAGGGACAGAGACCGCTCTTCTTTACCGCTGACGTTCGTCGCTGTCGCCCGCCATTTCCCGGCGACCGCGTCGGCGGCTGCTTCCTGGATGCTGTAGAGCGTGATCGGGTCGAGGGTGACGGTTTCGTGGGGGCGCAGGTCCACCGGATCGAAGCGGATGATGGTGCGGCCGTCTTCTTGCGTGATGTCTGGTGCATGCAGGGATGGCAAAGCGAAGGCCGGCGACCGCAGGGCGGCCATACCCGCGAACATTCCGGCCCCGACGGGCATCGTCCCTGTTCCGTACTCCTTGGGCCGGTCCGGCCAGTCGACTTCCTCATCGTCGTCCGCGACGTGAGCCAGGACGGTGTCCGGAAGGCTCAGCACGACTTCGACCTTGGTGAGGTTCTCTTCGCCGGGGTTGGTGAGCTTGAGCGTCAGGGGTGCCACGAGGGCGCGGACCACGTGTGCCAGGGACTGCTGCATGGCCTGGTCGAAGTCGTTCAGGTACTGCTCCACCTCCTGCCGGAATTCCTTGGGGGAGCGGTAGTCGGAGCTGGCGTTGTACAGCGCCGCGAAGGTGTAGGAACGTGCCGCAGCGCCCTGTTTCCTCGGGCGTGCGGTGTCGAGCTGCTTCATCAGGTCTTTGCGCACAGAGTCCAGGATGTGGTTGCGCCTGTCCGCCAGGGGAGGCAGAAGGGCGACGGTGCCGGTGACCGGGGCGACGTCGACGTTCACCCGCTTGGCTGCCCGGCGTGCCCGCTCGGTGAGGGCGTCGATCTCGGCTGCGCGGGCAGGCATGGTCTTGCCGGCGTACCGGTGGAAGACCGTGCCGGGGTAGAAGTTCTGGTGCTCCTTGCGAAGAGGGTGGATGGGATCACCCCATCGCGGAGGAAAGACGTCGACCAGCATGACGTGCCGCAGGCCTTCACCGTTGTCGAAAGGGACGTAGGTGAACTGGTAGCGGTCGAAGTCGCCGATGTAGCGCCCCAGCCAGGCGTCGACCTTCTCAATGTCGTGTGTGGCGACCCCATGCAGCGCTTCTTCCTCGACTCCGACCAGGAGGTAGGCGTGGCCTTCGGCCCACTGCGCTGCCACGTCGGGCATCCGGTTGGCGAACCCGAGGATCGCCTTCGAGACGGCGAAGGCTCCTTCCGGCTTCGACACGTCATGGTGAGACTTCCACTCCAGCCAGCGTGTCTCGTCAGCGTTACTCGCACCGAGAACCGCTTCGATCAGCGCTTGCTGTCTCTTCAGCCCGACTACCGGTTGGTCTGCATCGAAGTTCAACGTCATGATGGTTCCGGGGTCCTTCATCGTCAGTTGGACCTCCAGCATGAGGGGTCACACTGACAACGCCGACCGGTTTTCTCGTCCGGTCCCTGGTCGCCCTTGCTGCGGTTGGAAGCGCCGGGGCCAGGCAGCGGCCGAAGCCGTGGATGACGGCGATATGACGTAAGCCGGGAAGCCGGTCGGTTAGCCTTCCACGGCGGTATGACCTCCTTCTGCCATTCCACGGGGGAACCATGCATTACCCGGAGATCGACTTTTCGCGTATCCGGTCGGCCGGGGCTGAGGGACAGCGGTCCGGCTTCGAGCAGTTCGTCTGCGAGCTCGCGGCCGAGGACCCGCCGCAGGATGGTGCCGTGTTCGTCAGTCTCGCCGGCGCCGGCGGCGATGGCGGAGTCGAGTGCTTCTGGACCCTTGCCGGCGGCACGGAAGTCGGCTGGCAGGCGAAGTACTGGATACGGCGGGAGGACGTCGACAAGGCCCAGCTCGACCACTCCGTGCGTACCGCCCTGGAACAACACCCGCAGCTGGTCGAGTACATCATTGCCATCCCGGTCGACCCCACCGGTCCCCGACAGGGAAGGGGCAAGTCGCTGCACGAGAAGGTCTACGATCCGGGCGGTTGGCTCAGCGGCTGGCAGAGCGCGGCGTCCCAGCGCGGCATGAAGGTCACCTTCCGGGTGGAATGGGCCACGAATCTGATCACACGCTTCCGGAATATCGACGTCCGTGGTGCGCGAACACGCTACTGGTTCGACGCCGAAATCCTGGCCGACCAGTGGTGGCAGGACCGGCTGGAGGAAGCCGTCCAGGCCGCCCGGCCTCGCTACCTTCCCGCGCTGAACGTGCAGGTACCGACAACGCAGGCGCTGGCCGCCGTATGCGGCGACCCCGAGGTAGCCGTGGCCCTCGATAGCGACATCAGCAGTCTTCGGCACCTCACGGACAACGTGCGCCGGGACCCCTTGGGGACAGAAACCGCAGGGGCACCCGTTGCGGTCGAGTTCGATCCTGCTCGGCAAAGCCTCGCCCACCTCATCGACGCGCTCACCAGGTGGAAAGACGACCCCTCACTCGATGCGGCAGCCCACCTGCGCGAGGCCCTGATCACTGCCCAACAACAGGTCGCCTCGGCGGAAAAAGCCGAAACCGCCGCCCTGGATGCACAGTTCGGATCCCGCTGGGACACCCCGTCCTGGCGCCAGATGCAAGCCGAGTACATGGTCTCCCTGCCGGCAACCGCCGTAGATGCGCTGCGCCAACTCGAGGAGGCGCTCACCGAGCTGGCCTCTCGTGTGCATGCGCTGGCGGGCCTGCGCTCCGCACACGCGGTGCTGCTGACGAGCGAAGCCGGCCAGGGAAAGACCTTCGTCACCCTCGATACCGTCCAGCGCCGCCTCGATCGCGGCCTTTTGGGCGTGTTCCTTCACGGTCGTCCGTTCCATCAGGGCGACATCTTGCAGCAGGTCCGCGAACGTCTCGGGCTACCGCAGGACCTCAGCGGGGACGACGTGCTCTCCCTGCTGGACCAGGCGGGCCGATCCTCCGGCAACCCCGTCCTCGTCGTGGTCGACGCACTCAACGAGTCACGACCACGGACCGTGTGGCAGGACCAGCTCGACACCCTCATCACCAAGATCAAGCGCTATACGCATCTGCGGGTTGTCTTCACCGTGAGGTCGCACTACCGCTCGCAGGTCCTGCCGGAGGACCTGGAGCTGACGGAGATCGTCCACCATGGTTTTGCAGGCGTGGAGCACGACGCGCTGCAGGAGTACGCCGACTACTTCCATCTGGAGCCCCCGGCTGCCCCGCCGGTGCAGACAGAGTTCAGCAGCCCGCTGTTTCTGCGGCTGCTGTGCGAGGCCCTCAACCGCCAGGGACGCCGCTCACTCAACGAGGCATCCCTGGGCCTGGATGCCCTGGCCACTCTCCTGCTCGGGCAGATCAACCGGCGCATCAGCAAGCAGTTGGGCGCCTTGGAAGCGGACCAGATCGTCCAACAGGCCATGAATGCATTTGCCCAGGCACTCAGCTCCGCCGGGCAGCCCTGGCTCGACCGTCCGCAGGCAAACACCCTGATGCGCAGCATCTGGGCCGATCAGAGGGCAGAGACGTCCCTCCTTGACGCGCTGGTCGGTGAGGGCCTGCTGGCTGAAGACACCGACTCCGAGGCCACGGGGCTGCAGCGCCATGTCGTGGCCATGGCCTTCGAACGGCTGGGTCAGCACCTCGTCGTCAGCGCAGCCACCAGGGCACTCACCACCGCAGCGGACGTCCGCCAGGCGCTGGCATCCGGAAGCCTGCGTGACCTCCTGGGTCTGAACGCGCTGGTCGACCCCGGCCTGCTGGAAGCACTCTCTGTCATCCTGGGGGACCGCGGCATGGAGCTGACCGACTTCGCCGACGAAGTCGGCGACGACCAGTCCCTGACGGCCGTCGTGGCCGGCCTTGCCTGGCGTGACCAGAGCAGCATCACCCCCCGCACCGCCCAGGCCGTCCTGGACTCGCTCGCCACCCCGGCGTTCCCTGAGGCCCTGGACATGCTCTTCCGGCTCGCCCCACGGCCCGATCATCCGCTCAACGCCGAGTTCCTGCACCAGTCGCTGGCCGGACGGTCCATGGCGGACGTCGACTCGCTCCTGACCCCCTGGCTGCACCACACGCGTGACACCGGCGGCGCAGCGCACCGGCTGATCTCCTGGGCGCGGCACGCGGACGTGACGCGCACAACGCCCCGTACCTGCAGGCTGTGGGTGATGGCACTGCTGTGGTGCACCGGCTGCTCTGATCGGCGCGTGCGTGACGACGCCACCATGGCGGCCGCGCGTCTACTCATCCAGCATCCGGAGCAGATTCCGGCCGTGCTGCAACAGATCACGGACGCCGACGACGACTGGATCCTTGAACGGGCCTGCTACGCCGCCTACACCGCCTTGCTGCGCGCCGGGTCGGCCGCAACCTGGAACGGCGCGGCCCACGCCGTGTGGGAGATGGTGTTCGCACCAGCACCGCGCGCCAACGCCGTCTTGCGTGATGTGGCCCGCAGCGTCATCAGCCGCGCACAGGAGCACGGCGCCCTGGCCGACGGCATCGACATCGGGCGGACCCGTCCGCCCTACGACACACCGTGGCCGATCACCTGGCCAGCCGCCGCGGACATCCAGTTCTACAAGGACGCCTCGGCGCGCTACCCCAAGCTGCATTTCAGCTGCACCGCGGACGACTTCTTCACCTACGTCATCACTCCCGCGGTGCGGGACTACCCCGACCTCGACCCGGCAGCCGTCGCACGCCGCGTCGTCACGGACGTCATCGGCCTCGGCTACGACCCGGCCCTGCACTCCGACTTCGACCACGATGTGCTGGACACGTACGGCGGCGGACGCAGCAACCCGAAGTGGATCGAACGGATCGGCAAGAAGTACCAGTGGATCGCCTTCGCTCGTCTCCTCGGAGGCATCGGCGACCACGTGCCGCGCCAGCGCGGCCGCTGGGACCCGCCCGAGCCCGCCACCCCCGGGCCCGAGGCGAGCCGCCTGCACCAGATGGACCCGACCATGTGCGACGCCCGCCCCGATGAGGCGACACCGCCACGCTTCCACGTCCCCGCGTACGACTGGCCGGGTTTCAGCCGGGCGGCGTCACCGGCCAACTGGATCGCCGAGGACGGTGACCTGCCCGAGGTGCCCGTGCTCATCACCAGCGAGGACACGCCGCGGACGATCCTCTCCGGCAACTATGAGTGGAGGTTGGACGCGGAACCGAAGAACGACCGGCCGTCTCTGTGGGTGCACATGATGTCCCGGTTCGTCAGGACGGCGGATCTTCCCGCGCTGCGTGAAGAACTGGACGGCACGGACCTCACCGACATCATCGCCCGCATCAGCGGAGCCATGTTCGCCGACGGGTTCGTGGGTGAATACCCCTTCGGACAGCACTTCGCAGCCGAACTCCACGTCAAGGACCACGAGCACGAGGAGCCGTTCGCCGTCCCCACGGCCCCGACCACGTACGACATCCTGGGCGAGTACGAGTACTCCCCCGTTCCCACCGTGAGCCTGCTCGCCCCCGCCCCCGATCTGTTCGGGTCGGCGCCCGGCGCACTGCGCTGGGACGGCCGCTGCGCCTGGCGCGACGACGGCGGCAACACCGTGGCCGTCGTCCGCCGAGTCTTCGGCGGCGGCCAAAACGAACTCACCATCGACCGCGCCTGGCTGACGGACTGGCTCCAGCAGCGCGAACTGACGATCGTCTGGCTGGAGACCATCGGCAAGGACATCCTGCGAACTCACCTCGCCAACGGCCACTACGGGCGCCTGTTGTGCACGCGTGTGCGCTACCAGAACCCCGACGGGACGATCGCCCACCTGCCGCTCGTCTTCGAGCGCATCTCCGCCGACTCCTTCGAGCCGTGATAAGCCACAACCCCATACCTCTCCCATCCGCGTTGAAGCAGAAGCAGCCATACCGCGCCCTGCGGGTGAGGACCTTCTGGTTTCGGTGTGGATTGCGACATCTACCGCCGAGTGCGGGAGGCTCTCATGTGCCACCCCAACGCGCCGCTGACGCCGACCGGCAGACTGCGCCTGGCCCGCTGCAGAGCGTTGCGCCTGCCGAAAAACTCATCCGTCCTGGTGGGATCGGGTTTGGGCGTTGGCCGAGGCCGATCGAGTCGCCGGTATCGCGCGGCGCCGGTTGGCGCGGCATGATGATCGGTCGTGCTGCTGCGACTGGCGTTGCCCTTGCCGGAAACCTCATCCGGCCTGGTCACGCAGCATGCTGGTACTCGTGAAGGAGGCCGCCGAGTCGGTCGGTTCGATGTATGTCGAGGCGGGCGATTTCGTCCGGATCGGTGATCGGTGATCGGTTCGGGGAGCGGGTGCAGCGGGTGGGCGTTCGCAAGACCCTGGTGCGGCCGGTGCTCGTTATAGAACGTCTCGAACTCGCGCAGGGCGTGCAGGAGATGGCGCTGGTTCCAGATCAACGTACGGTCCAGCAGCTCTCGCCTGCAGGTCTGCACCCACCGCTCCATGATCGAGTTCATGCGCGGCATCCCGACGCCGCTGAGCACCACCTCGATACCCGCGTCCTTGAGCACCTCGTCGAACGGCCGTGGGAACTTCCCGTCCCGATCCCTGATCAGACAGCGAGCCCGGCAGCCGGCGTCCTCGATGCCCATGACGAGATTCTTCGCAGCCTGGACCACCCAGGACGCGGTCGGGTGCGCCGTCGCGCCCAGGATCCGGATCCGGCGGCTCGCGTGCTCGATCACGGCGAACACGTACAAGCGGGCCCCGGACAGAGTGACGGCCTCGAAGAAATCGCACGCCAGGAGCGCGTCGGCCTGGGAGCGCAGGAAGTCCGCCCAAGTACTGGAGGCCCGCTCGGGCGCCGGGTCGACGTCGGCCTCCTTCAAGATTTCTCAGACCGTGGATGCTGCCACCTTCACCCCGAGTACGAGCAGCTCACCGTGCAGGCGCCGATAGCCCCAACGTGGATTTCCCCTGGCCAGGCGCAGCACCAGCGCCCGGATCGAGTGCACGGTGCGGGGCCGGCCTCCGCGCTTCGGCCGGGACTGGGAAGCGTGTCGGCGGGCGATGACGTTGCGGTGCCAACGCAGCACCGTGTCGGGCCGCACCAGCAGCCGCATCCGACGCAGCACCTCCGTCGGCAACCGGCGCAGCAATGCTGCCAGGAACGCGCGATCGCCCGGGGCGAACCGCACTCTTCGGCCGTCGAGTTGGCGCTCCAGTACCCCGATCTGGTGGCGCAGAGCGAGGATCTCGACATCTTTCTCCCGGTCGCTCATCGGCAGCAGTCGCAGCATCGCGAACGCGTTCGTCACACCCAGGTACGCCAGTCTCAGCAGCACGACCGATCATCATGCCGCGCCAACCGGCGCCGCGCGATACCGGCGACCCGATCGGCCTCGCCCAACGCCCAAACCCGATCCCACCTGCGTGGATGAGGTATCCGGCAAGGGCAGGGCCATCACGGCCTGGTAGATCTCGGGGTGAGGTCGGCGGTGGCGAACTGGTCGCCGACGAGGATGCGGAGCCGGGCCAGGGTCTCGGCTTAGGTGGTGCGAGTGCCGGGGTCGTCGCGGAAGCGGTCGAGGAACCGGTCCACGGCGACGGCGAGCGGCACCGTGTTCGCGGTGCCCGGGAGCGGGATCACGGACACGGTGCGGGCACCTCTGGCCTGACACAGAACGTTGCCGAGTCGTCCCCACCGCCGGAGTGGAGCTTCGCAGGTCGCTCGGAGCGGTCGACCCATATGTGAAAAGAATACATAATTCTGTGTCACATCACGGGGAAGCTCCTCAGAATGCCCACCCACCCGGCCCGGGCCGACTCCGCCCGTCAAGGAGTCCTACTATCCCTTTCGGTCGTATCTCGGACCCAGAGACCGGCCGGCGGCTCACCCGGGACACACAGGTCCAGGTGGGATCTGGACCGGACTGCTTCTGCGTTCGTCGGGGGTGAACTCGCGGCCCCCGATGACCTGGCAGAGGCCGTCGGCCCACGTGTCGGGCTGGAGGAATAGCACGCCTCCGCGGTTTCCCTCGCTGGTGGCGTAGTTCTGGGTGTACAGCACTGTCCGGCCGTCCCTGGAGACGTCCACGAAGTAGTACTGGGGCAACCCGCTGGCGGAGTCCGTCCCGTAGGGGCCCAGGTCGAAGGACTCCTGGTAGGCGCGCTGTCCGATCTGGTAGATCTGCACCTTGTTGTTGTTGGCCAGGAGATAGCGGCCAGTATCGTCCAGGAAGCGGGCGACGAAGCGCGGGACTACATCTGCGATGCTGGACAGCGGGCCCAGTTCCTTGCGCAACGGGTCGCGTCGCCACAGCTCGATGTTCCTGCCGCTGCGCAGCAGCGCGAAGTAGCGGCCGCTCGGGTCGAACTGGACGGCGCGTGCGCCCTCGCCTACCTTCAGACGGTCCGTCTGCCTGCCGTCGCGCAGGTCCACGATGTGCACGTAGGGATCGTCTTCCACCACGATGGCCACGTGGCCCGGTGCCGGGTGTCCGCTGACGGCGATGTCTATGTCCTCCCCGTCGGCCCCCGGCAGGCCGCGGGCATCGTAGCTGTCCATGAGGCGGCCGGTTTCACTGTCCCAGAGCTGGATCTCTTTGCCGCTGACGGTGACAAGTTGGCCGCTCTGACTGAAGAAGTACGAGAGGAGCGAGGTGTCGTACTGTTTCGGCGGTGTGGCGGTGGTGATCGCGGACACCAGGCGCAGCGACGGCACCTCGCGTAGGACCACCTTGTTGTCGCCTTCCCTGTCGGCCAGCAGAGTGCCGTCCTCGTTGAGGGCGATATGGTCGGATGTCCCGCCGTCCCAGCGCGGTTCGGCGCGCTGGGCTTGGGCGATCCTCCGGGTTCCCTTCACCGGCCAGACCTCCATGAGCGCGCCGCCCTGTACCACGCTGATGATGGCCGTTCCGTCCGCGGTGAATTCGCTGCGGCTCACGGAGATTGGTGACTGCTTGGGGAGTTGCGTACCGAAGATGCCGCTGTCATTCCTCCGGATGAGCAGCAGCTTCGACCCGCTGGTCACGATCCGCGCGTACTCGCTGGCACCCTCTGGCTGCTCGACCGTGGAGAGCCTCTTGCCCTGCCGCAGGTCGACCAGTGCCGCGGTGCGGAGGTCCTCGTAGACGAGGTGGCGCCCTGCTGTGTCGATGGCGAGCGGCCCGCACGTGTCGTCCTTGGCGGTGTACCGACCGAGCTTCACGCCGTCCGAGATCCGCAGGCTGGTGTAGACGGCGTTGTATAGTACGTCTTTTGTGTCGTCACAGATCGCCGCGTACCGGCCGTCCGCGGAGACGGCGACTTTGCTGAAGCGATCGGCCAGGGTCCGGGTGGTGAGCGTGCGGCGATTCATGGCCACTAGCCGGAAGTCCGGACGATCGGGGCGTATCAGGCCGCGCCCAAGGATGGTGTCCTCGTCGGGACCGAACCACACGTCGCCGACCTCGACGGGCGGGGCAATCCTGCCGCCGACCGTGCCCTTCTCCAGGTCCCACCACACCACCTTCGTCTCACCAGCGGATACGACCAGACGTCCGTCCGCCGACATGGCCGCCTTGGTGTCGGAGTACAGCCCACCCGCCGCGTCGGTGTCCTTCTCCGGCAGCTGGTGAGCCGGGCCAACAAGGGATGGGGCATCGGGGTGCACGTCGTACCAGACGACCGACCCGTCCGTTCCGATGAAGCCCACACGTCTGCCGTCGCCGGAGACCATCGGGCTCACGGCCGAGACAGGGGCTTCGAGGACCTGGCTGCGTACACGGCCCCGGACAGCGTGCACGAAGAGCGTCACCCGACCTCCAACGGAGCGGGCCAGTACCACGTTGCCGTCCCGACTGGTCTGCATGCCCGCCACCGCCCCCAGGGTGCCGGACAGCAGCCGCGAGCCGATCCCGTACTCGGCGTAGTACCGCAGCAGCGTGTTCTTCGCCTCTTCCGTCGGGGATGTGCGGTAGGCGGCGAGCGCCAGCATGATCGCCTTTGCCGGGTCCTGGGTCTTCTCGTCCGCTGAGAGGCTGGCCAGCGCACGGGAGTTGGCTTCGGCCTGCCGCTCCTGACTGACCTGCCGCTGGTAGACGTACAACGATCCCAGGATCAGCGCCAGGACGACGACCAGACTGATCCCCGAGAACAGCCCCCGACGGCGCCGGGCGGAGGCTTGGTGGTGGTGGCGGCCGCGGTCCAGGAAGTCGCGTTCCGGGGCGCCGATGTCCGCCGCGCGTTCGGACAGCCAACTTTGGGCGGCCGTGAGAGCCACGGTGGTCGGCAGGAGTTGCACCGGTTCGCCGGCGGCACGCCAGCGCTCCATGTCCAGCCGTACGGTCTCATGCCAGGCCAGGAACCCGTGGTCCTCCGCGACCCAGGTGGCGAGTTTCGGCCAGTCGGTGATCAGCGCCTCGTGGGCGAGTTCGAGGGTCTCGCCGCCCTCGGCGCTGGAGCCGGTGACCAGCAGGCGGGTGGCGGCGAGGCGTTGGGCGATGTCCCATTCCGCCGCGTCCAGCTCCGCGCGGGCCGCCAATCGGCGTGTGATGGCGCCGGAGCCTGCCGGAACCCTGATCAGCCGGGTGAACAGGCGGCGGGCGGCGCGCTCGGCGCCTTCGGGGACGGACTCCCGCCAGACGGCGTCCGCGTGCCGGCCCAGGGCTCCGGCCACCTGGCCGAGCCGGTCGTACGCCTCGTGCGTGAGACGGCCACCGGTCTGCTCGCGCCACAGCAGGTCCAGGGTCAGACCCAGCAACGGCAGGACGCCGGGCGCCTCGCCGGCGTCGTCCAGGATCCGGTCGACGAGGCCGGACTCGTACCGGACGGATGGGATGGCCGCGAGCGGGGCGGTGACCACCTCGTGCAACTGCTGGCGGGGCATGGGGCGCAGCGCGTGGATCCGGCGGCTCACCGCGGGGCCGAGGGAGGGGTCGGCCAGAGCCGGTTCGAGGAAGTCGGCCCGCAGGGTGATCAGGACGCGTACGGACTCGGGAAGTGCGCCGTCCGCCAGCAGCAGGCGGGCTAACGCGGCGATGTCGTCCGGCGGGGCGACGAGCAGCTCCTCGCACTGGTCGATGATCACCAGCAGCCGCCGTCCGCCGGTGTTCTGCAAGATTCGGTCTACGACTGGGCGCAGGCCCTGCTCGGCCAGGACGGCGGCCAGTGCCGGGACTTCTTCGAGCTGCCGCAGGCCGGTCAGCCCCGGCTCGAACAGCGGCAGCAGCGCGGCGGCGAGCGCCAGCAGAGGGCTGTCGGCGGACGCCGGGCGCAGGACGGCGGCCTCGAAGCCTTCCCTGCGGAGCCTGGGCACGACACCGGCCATGGCCAGTGAGGACTTGCCGCAGCCCGACGGGCCGACGAGGCAGACCAGCGAAGTGGCCCGCACCTCTTCGGCCACTTGTGCGCTCTCCGTCGCCCTGCCGAAGAACACCTTCGCGTCGGACTCGCCGAAGGCCGACAGGCTGCGGAACGGCGATTCGGGCAGCGCGACGGCCGCCAGCTCCGGCCAGGGCGCGAGCAGCCCGTCGGTGGGAATGAGGTAGCTGGCCGGCGGATTGGCGGCCTCGGCGACCACCACCATGCCGACGACGCCGACGAGCTTTTCGTCCCAGACCGGGCCTCCGCTGAACCCGCCGGTGACGCGGTAGCCGCCCGGTGACGCCAGCTCGGCCTGGATCCATCCGTCACCCTGGCGGTCCAGCAGCCGCCCCGAGTGCCACACGCCACTCTCCCGGCCGGCCGGGAAGCCGAAGCTGCGCATTGGATGGTCCCAGACGTCGTGCGCCTGCACCAGCCGCAGCGGCCGGGCTCCGGGCGGTGGCGAGTCCAGCCGCAGCACCGCGATGTCCCGGTCGCCGGACCAGTGTTCGACGCTCGCCCCGATCGGCGCCGCCCCGGTGCCGGCCAGGGGCAGGTCCACCCGGACCCGCGCTCCCGTCGGCGGCATGTCCCGGCCGGGCCTGCCAAGCGCGGCGGCAACCACGTGGGCGCACGTGAAGGCCAGATCGCTCGTGACCAGGAAGCCTGCCCCGACGGGCGTGCCACGCTCGTCGCTTATGCGCAGCACGGCCGCGTCCAGCGCGTTGGGGCCGACCCCGTCCCCGGTGCTGGTCACGGCTGCGCCGGTTCCGCGGGCGGGGTGCGCTTCCAGACGAGCGAGACGGAGAAGTTTGCCTCGGCCGAGGTGCTGGTGATGATCGCGTCGGCTTCGGCGTTCAACGCGATCCCGAACTCCACGGTGATCTCGTCCGGTGCGTTCGCCAGTCCCTGGAAGCTGTGCACGAACGATTCGGCTACCGGCCGGACGGACGCGAGCATGTCCCCCAGCGACCGCGATGCCCGGGCGATCACCTGCCCCGGTCGGGCCACCCGTACCAGGCCTTCGTCGGCCCCGCGGATCTCGACCTTCACCGTGTCGGTCTCGTCGCTGCCGACCGGCAGTTCCACCAGATACACGCCGAACCGTCCCCCGACTCGTATGTAGTTGAGCTGACGCGATGGTAATACCCATAGTGGAGCAAGCCGAGACTGAAGTTGCTCCGGTTTACGCGGCCATCCGCAGGCGCCCGACCGCCTGCCCGTCCGGGGGCTCCGTGTCCAGGTGCCAGGTGCCGAAGCGGCGGGTTTTGCTGGTGATGTACGGGGTGGTCGCGTACATGTCCAGGACGCCTGGGCTGATCGCGCCGATCTGGAGGGGGAACGCGAAGACCGCGCCCGCGCCAGCTTGCTCGGCGGCCGGGGCGAACACGGGCCAGCGGGCATGCGCGTCGTCGGCCCGCAGGTCCGGCGTCAGCACGGCGCCCCCGAAGGCGAAGGCGTCCACGCACGGTCCTTCGCCGAGGGTGAGCTGCAGTTCCTCCAGTCGTTCGCTGATGGTGTCGGTGCTGCACAGCGGATTGCTGGCCGAGCTGCGGGACATCGCCGACACCCCGGCGCCGCCGACCGGCAGCGCGGCCACCGCCGCGGCGCACACATCCAGCACGCTGACCCGGCCCCCGCGCCTGGCAGCCTGCTCGGCGACCAGCCCCTGGATCCGGGCCGACCGGCTACCTGCCGTCACCGTGCGCACCTGCCGCCCCATGGCTCGTCCGGTGGTCGGCAGGGCCGGGCCGCGCCGTCACAGCAGTCCGCCCGGGAGGACGGCCAGGACCGGAGCGAGCCGGGGCAGGGTCTCGGGCATCGCAGGAGGCTGCGGGGCCGGCGGGCTCCCGGCGAGGGAGTCGGGGAGGGGGAAGAAGAGGGAGCCGGTATCGGTGAGGGCGAAGAGCCGTTCCGGCGCCGGGCTCGGGTAGTGCAGGTGCAAGGATCCTCCGACGGCGGTGGCGTTCAGTAGTGCGTGCAGGAAGGTGTTGAGGCCGCTGCAGTCGCAGAAGGTCACGGCGGTGACATCGACGTCGATGGCGCGGATGCCGTCGCGCAGGCACTGTGTCAGCGATTCGCGCACCAGGGCGCGGAGTCCCGGTCGATCTCGCCGGCCAGGGTCACCAGTGCCCCGTTCTTTGTGTCGCGCCGGTCGACGTTCAGCAGGTGCGTGATGGTCATGTCGCCTCGGTTCACGAGACCGCACCGTCCCGGCACGGTCGTACGGTCAGGCAGGCAGGCGAATGACCAATCCAGCAGCCGGAGTTCCGGGGCCAAGGACCCAGCCGATTCCCCTCGGGGATGCGCTGGGCGACGGGACGAATAGTCCGCTCGCCCTCGGGCATCTGTACACATCAAGAAGTGTGCCGCCGGGGTCTGGGACGTCCGTTCAGCAGCATAGCCTTCCAACCGGGCCAGTGGACGAACAGCGGCCTGCCAGAAAATGCGCCGTCAGGCACGGCCGTGAGCCGGGACCGGGACGCGCCGCGCGGCGCCGGGTGAAAGGCCGGCAGTCCGCGGTGAAACGGGCTCAGGAGCGGTACTACAAACAGCAGTTCCGGCAGGAACTCGCGACGAGGCGGGGCCAGAGCGTTCAGGAATTCGTGGCATCCGGCCTGCTCATCGACGACGGCGTCGAGCCGCAGCCGGAACACGCGAGGACACAGCCCCTCCTCAGCGGCGGCCTCGACTGCTGGCTGGTCGACGATCTGGCCGTCCGCGCCCACAAGGACGGCATCAGCGATCTCGCCGCGGCAGCCCTGATCGAGGACGACAACCGCTACCTCCTCGTCAAGCTCCCGCCCGCCCACCGCTCGGACACGACCACCCACTGGGACCTTGCGCCTGCCGAGAATGTCATCCGTGCAGTTCACGGGCTTGCCCGGTGCTGCGGCAGGATGAGCACTCGTGTTGCTTCGTCTCGCCTACCTGACCGTCACCAACGCGTTCGCTGTACTCCGGCTGCTACCCATGAGCGACCGCGACAAGAATGCGGAGATCCTGGCCCTGCGCCACCAGATCGTGATCCTTGAGCGGCAACTCGGTACGGACCGGGTGAAGCTCGCCTCGGAAGACCGGGCATTCCTCGCCGCTCTCCTGGTGCCGCTGCCGCGCCAGGTTCTGCGTCGGCTCCGATTGCTGGTCCAACCCGAAACCGTGCTGCGATGGCACCGCGACCTGATGAAACAACGGCACGCGAACGCCAGCAAACCCAAACGGCCCGGACGGCCGCCCACCGTTCGCTCCATCCGCCACCTGATCCTGCGACTGGTCCGCGAGAACCCGTCATGGGGCTACCGGCGCATCCACGGCGAACTCACCACCCTCGGGATCAAAGTCGCCGCCTCCACCGTCTGGGAAATCCTCAACCAGGAGGGCATCGACCCCGCACCCGACCGAGCCTCCACCACCTGGGCCGCCTTCCTGCGCTCCCAGGCCGACGCGCTGCTGGCCATCGACTTCATCGAGACCGTCACCCTGACCGGGCAGCGCCAGTACATCCTCGCCGCCATCGAACACGCCACCCGCCGCATCCGCATCCTTGGCACCACCGCCCATCCGACCGCGGCCTGGGTCACTCAGGCCGCGAAGAACCTCGCCATGGACCTTGGGGACGCGAGCACCAACATCGCGTATCTGATCCGCGACCGGGACGCGAAGTTCCCCGCCACGTTCGACCAGGTCCTCGCCGACTCCGGCATCACCGTCGTGCTCAGCGGCATACAGATACCGCGCATGAACTCGATCATGGAACGGTGGGTGCAGACCTGCCGTCACGAACTCCTTGACCGCACCCTTATCTGGAACGAAAACCACCTACGGCACGCCCTACGCGAATTCGAGGCACACCACAACGGGCACCGGCCCCACCAGGGCATGGAACAGGCCGCGCCGCTGCGCACGACCCCCGAACCGATCACCGATCCCTACCAAATCGCCCACCTCGACATACGCCGGCACGACCGACTCGGCGGTACCCTCCATGAGTACCAACATGCCGCTTGATCTGCATGGACGGGATTTTCGGCAGGCGCAACGCCGCGCTCGCAAGGCGGCAGCCGGTGCCGAACAGGCACCGCGCTCAACCCACTGCGGCTGCGAACCGACGCCACAGACTGCAGCCGCACAGCGCACGGATGCCGATGCCCTGACCAGAGGGCGCTTCGGTCCCCGGGGAACCGGACGACGGGCCGGCGCCGTCGGATCCCCCGGAGCCGCCTCACTCCCCTGCCGGCCGATCCAACCGGAATGTATGCCGCGAACTGCCCGGCCCAGTGACGCCGCGGTCCAGCATCATGGCCGTCGTCGTCGAGGATGTACGCCTTGGCGAGGAGATCACTGATGGCGTTGACCGCTGCGGAGATCGCCGACATTCGGCGCTACGCCCAGGAACTGGCCGACCAGGCGCCCCCACTCACCCCCGAGCAGCGGGACCGCCTGAAAGCCCTGCTCCGGCGCAAGCCGACCGAGTCGAAGCCGATCGCCGCCTAGAAGCGGCCCCCACCAGGCCGGTGTTCCAGCACTGCTGCGCGACCGCACAGCGAAGCGCCTGTAACCGACGCACCAGCAGCAGCCACACTTCAGGAACGCGTCAGCCGCCCAAGACGCCGTCGAGGTAGACTGCACCGGCCCGCACAGGCCGCGCGGAACCAGCCTGCAGACAATCGCCCTGCCAGGCCCAGACAACCCCTGTGACTTCCCTGACGCTCACTGGGGCGTTTCCGTGTGTGCGCTCAGGTCAGCGCAGGCCCTCTGTGCCGTCGTGCTCTTCGCCGACGTGGCCGACGGTCGTCCCTCGGGTCCTCCCCTCTCTGTCAAAGTGGGATGAGTCGGGTAAAGTGACCGATTCATTCAGTCGAGGGCGGAGAAGGAGGAGTGCCCGCGGTGGCCAGCACCAACAACCACGGGACCCCGGATCCGCAGGTGACACCCCGATCGACCGGTCCGCGCCGGTACTCGGCGGAGTACAAGGCGAGGATCCTGGCCGAGTACGAGACGCTCGACAAACACGGCAAGGGGGCCCTGCTGCGGCGGGAGGGCCTGTACTCGTCGTTGATCACGACCTGACGGCAGCAGCGGGACAAGGGAGCCAGGACGGCGCTGGCCGCACCGGCGGGCCGGCCGAAGGCGGACCCGAAGGACAAGGAGATCGCCCGGCTCAAGGCCGAGAAGGCCCGATTGGAATCGGAGCTGGGCAAGGCCCGCACGGTGATCGAGGTACAGGGAAAACTCTCCGCGCTGCTGGACCAGCTCGCCACGGGCAGCGCCGTAACGGAGGAAGGCGAGGAGCGGTGACCACCGCTGTCGCAACCGTGCCCGGAGTGGACCCGACAGCGGGCGCGGTCTTCGAGACGGCCCGCGGCCAGGCCTTGCAGGCCCTGACGGAGGTGGTCGGCCGGGTCCAGGCGTGCGCGGCCCTCGGCGTCAGCCGGGCGACCTGGTACCGCCACCACCGCCGGTCCCCGGCACCGGTGAAGACCAAACGGCCACGCCAACGGCACCCGCGCGCTCTGTCGCAGGCCGAGGAAGCCCAGGTCCTGGCCGTGCTGCGGTCACCGGAGTTCGTCGACATGGCGCCCGCCGAGATCTACGCGGTGCTGCTGGACCGGGGCACCTACCTGTGCTCGGAGGCGACGATGTACCGCATCCTGCGCCGGCACGGCGAGGTCCGCGAACGCCGCCGCCAGGCCACTCATCCACCGCGCAAGAAACCCGAACTGATCGCCACCGGCCCCAACCGGGTCTGGTCGTGGGACATCACCAGACTGAAGGGCCCGTACAAGGGCAGCTACTTCTGCCTCTACACGATCATCGACATCTACAGCCGCTACACCACCGGCTGGATGGTCGCCGCGTCGGAGAACAAGGACCTGGCCAAGCAGTTCTTCGCCTCCACTGTCGCCAAGTACGGCGTCGAGCACGGGCAGTTGACGATCCACTCTGACCGCGGCTCGCCCATGGTCGCCCACAACGTCGCCCAGATGCTCAGCCAGCTGGGTGTCACGAAGTCGCATTCGCGGCCGAAGACATCAAACGACAACCCGTACTCCGAGAGCCAGTACAAGACGCTGAAATACCGGCACGACTTCCCCGACCGGTTCGGCTGCATCGAGGACGCCCGCGCCTGGTCCGAGGACTTCTTCGACTGGTACAACCTGGAGCACCGGCACTCCGGGATAGCGATGCACGCCCCCTTCGACGTGCACTTCGGCCTCGCCGAACAGCTCCGCGAGATGCGCGCCGACGTCCTGGACACCGCCTACCAGCAGCACCCCGAACGGTTCGTCCGCAAGCCACCCGAGCCACCGAAACTGCCCGAGGCCGCCTGGATCAACAAGCCAGCCGACCCCCACCACGACGATCAAACGATCCCGGCACAGGGATAGACCGAACTACCTGCCTTGATCACGTTGACAGGTTCCGCCGCCGCTGTCGGTGATGTCCAGCAGCACGTATTCAAGCGGCTTGAGCGGGTGTGGACACGGGCGGAGCCAGCAGGACCGCCCCTGCGGTCCCGAATCAGGGTTCTGACCGACGAGCTTCAAGAACGGGGTTTTAGCGTCTACGGCGCCATGTGGGCCGCCGCCCTGATCGCCGCCGCCTTCACCGCGCCGCATGCGCATGCCGCCCTCGACTCCGCCCTCGACCACATCCCCCCGAGCAGCCGCCTCGCCCGTACCCTCCGCCACACCGCCGCCCTCCACGACTCCGGCGTCGGCTGGGCGGACGCCCTCGACGAGCTCGACAAGGACCTCGGCCGCCTCCACTGGATCCACACCGTCCCCAACGCCGCCCTCATCGCCGCCGGCCTTCTCTACGGCGACGGCGACTTCACCGCCACCATCGCCCTCACCGTGCGCGGCG
>Ga0307517_10000343_pt1 | contig 80415 bp, 68 predicted proteins | sample 23_EM_MG_FD_194515 | JGI IMG/M metagenome (GOLD analysis project Ga0307517, IMG submission 194515) | Populus trichocarpa ectomycorrhiza microbial communities from riparian zone in the Pacific Northwest, United States - 23_EM | ecosystem: Host-associated > Plants > Roots > Unclassified | place... | reverse complement strand
TTACTATCTGAAGAGATAGTATCTCTCACGGAATAATCCAGACAAGCAAGCCAGTTCCGTACTATCTGAAGAGATAGTACATTCCTACGCCTTGGTGCAGAAAAGCGAGACTCGCTTACACAAGAAATGACGGTCGTTGCCTGTTGCATACGAGCTCAACAATAGGATTGTTACAGTAGGGTGCCAGCCAGAGGGGAGCAGTAGGGTGCCAGCCGGGGGAGCATTTTTAGCAGTAAGGTGCCAGCTTATGAGGCAGTACGGTGCCAGCGGACGGAACCGGGAGGGGGGTAGAGGAAGGATTGCGAGCCGGCTAGCCACAACCGACTAACGGGCCATAGCAAGAGCTTTTGGGGCGACAGCGAAACCGCGTGGGACCGTGATGTTACTAACCGAAGCTTTCCCCATCAGAGGTACAAGCCCAGCAGAACCGAAGCCTTACTTCGACCGAGAGTCAGGACGCCATATCGCCGACCGTGAACGAAGCGAGAAGCTTTCCGACCGTGCAAAATGCCAAGTGAGGTCCAAAGCAAGTGCAGGGTAAGGGGGAGAACCGAACTTCATGAGAGGGTGTCAACTATGAACAAGAACAAGAACCCGAGGGAGGGGAGGCATGCGTGCCTCAGGCGAGGAGGGAAGATGGCTTAACGTCAACCCCTAGGCAGAAGCCATGATGGGGGAAGAGAGGTGGGTGGGGGATAGTGACGATGATTTCCCGTGGTGTTGAGATTTCAATCGCCGGAGTTGGAGGAGAGATGGTTTGTGTCCTATCTCTTGGTCGGAACCAAGCGCCTTATATAGGCATCTTCTCACAACCATAACCCTGGTGACTCATCACCTCGTGCTACATAAACCTCTATGACTCGTAGTGAGTCATAGCGCGAAATCCATCGATGACTCATATGAGTCATTGCGCAACATTCCGTTAACAAATCAAAACCCAAAAAACAAGTCATGTGCTCAAACGAGTCAGATGCGTGAAACCCATGACTCACAATATGAGTCAAGTGCAAAAGTCATTACATCGTGTGACGTCACAATCGTGAGTCATAAAACAATCAACCAATCATAATATAGCGATGACTCGCGAGTGCGTAGTCATGTGAGAACTATGAGTCAAGTGACGTCATAGTGTAAAAACCAACATACCTTATGACTAATAAGTATTAGTCATGCGAAATCTGCCTTGCTTAGTCACGATTTGTGACACTTCTCTCATTTCCTTCCCCCATAGTTGTCCTCAGCTGCTTCAATTTTGAATCATTCTGATACCATCTCCTGTTTTTCAATTGTTCTAATACCCTGTGTATTGGCTCCTACTTTTGTTAAACCTTGACCCTGATAAATGTATTATTCTAGATACTTATTGTAAAATATTGTCCTATTTTGGAAAGAAATAGCATAAGAAGCAAGAAGTAAAGGAATAGTGACAATATTAGAAACAGAGAGAAGACTATTAGTCGTTATTGCTATTCTAATAGCTAGAGAGAAACTAGTCATTTTGTAGAAAAGGTTCTACCTGAATTTACATCACAATTGAGGTTGAGAACCTGTCAGATATGAGCAAAGGACTCTGGTCCTCGTACAGGTACAAGATTGACCAACTTCTCCTAGTGGAACACAAATACGGGGTGTGGTCTGAATTTTGCGGATGAACGCAGCTAATAGCAGGTACAAACAACTCTATTCTAGCTTTATGAGGTGAATCTTGTACAAAAATCACCATATCAAAAATCACCATGTACAAATTCCACTCAGATGAGCGAAGGGAAGGATAAATGGAACTGCAATGAAAACGGACTAGCATTCTCCAGAATTATACATCAGCATGTTTTATCCTCAGATTTGTCCGTCTACTATTACTATTTTGCCCAAACTATCTTTCAATCACTACTCCTCCAATAGAGTCCCAATGTCCCAAGGTCAGGAAACATCCTTAGAAAATGCTTTTCCCTGGTGATACAATACTTTTTCATTCCCTAATACAGGCCTCAAATGGTGAGAATATATGAATGAAATTAGGGTAATAATATGGTACGCAATGAAGGTGAGTTTCTTCAGTGCAAGTTGAAGCTGAATCAGACCTAAAACCTAGTTGAATAGTTTAGATTGATAATTGTTCAGAACACTAAATAGATGACTATGTCTTTCATGAAGGTAGTATGTCTCAAAATATTTAAGGCAGAATTCCCCAATTGAATTTAATACATACCTGAGGAGCCACAAGAGATATAATGTAATTTACAGGGTTCCTGCTTAGGACTCAGATCCAGCTTACTATGGCAACTACTACTGGAACACTAAATGTATATTTTATTATCTACACAACTTGTAATGATACCAGATTGAAAATATATTAGAAAGTATATTACGAGATGAATCAGAATCAGAAGTTTATATTTAATAATACATAATACTTCATGTATACTCACTTTATTTCAAACTGGTTCCAATAGCATCTTACTTACAATAGTAGTGAATAAAATTGAAACCAATTACAAAAATCATTGTTTAAGCAAATAGTATAATTAGCTAAATTATGTATTTGATGTATAAACTGCTTGGGTATTTGTTTGTAGTGATTTAGGAAGGCAGGATGATTCTAAAAACAAGAATAGCTAAATATGTTTCTTATCAACTGAACAAGATGATCTCTGCTCATGGGGCTTAGGTAATATTCCAATACTTTGTAATTTACTTGAATTTAGTGATCAAAGATACAATAAAAACCTTCAAGCCAGTTGGTTATGCCTTGCAAATTTTATTCCCTAGTGATTGGTAAGATATTTAGAGAGAAATATTACTCTCCTGTCTTAACCATGTAAGCCACAGAGGCAGGATAAGGCTAAAAGCTGTCTTATATAGTTCCTAAATATAGCCAAAGCTATGGAATAAGTTTTAGTAAGTTTGGAGATTGGGATTAAGAGACTTTTCACCACAACTCTATTGACACTGGATATTATAAGTAAAATGTAGTATGACTAGAGGAGAGGTGTGGGAGCTCTAAAGCATAGTACCCAAGCTCACTAAAACTTATTCCCTAGCTTTAGCTATATGAATTGACTATATAACACAACTTGTAGCCTTATCCTGCCTCTGTAAGTTACATGGTTAATATGGGAGGGTAATATTTCTCTCTAAATGACTTTTTAATAACTAGGGAATAAAATTTGCAAGGCATTACCAACCGCCTTCCAGGTTTATATAGTATCATGAATCACTAAATTCAAGTAAATGAAAAAGTATTGGAACATTACGTATACCCAATATGCAGATATCATCTGGTCCTGATTTCAAGATTTATATTTAGCTATCCTTATTTTTAGAGTCACACTGCATTCTTAAATTGCTACAAACAAATACCAAAGCAGTTCATACATCAAATGAACAACCTAGATGATCATATTATTTGCTTAAACTATGAATTTTGTGGTTGGTTTCAATTTCTTCACTACTAGATGTATAGATAATAAAATATACATTTTGTGTTCTAGTGGTTGCCATGGTGAGCTGCATCTAAGTAAAAAGCCGTTGCACAGTAAATTACATTATCAGTGATGTTCTCAGCCAATATCTCACTGGCAGTTGTATTTGCCAGGACAAGTTCTACCTGTTTGGCAACCTGCATACTTTGCTTATACATTTCTTCTCCTATACCTGGGTCATCAATAGGTTCAGCTAGAGGATGTTCATACAGCCTTTAAAGTAACTGTAATTCTAGCAGTAACCCAACTACAGTTCAATATAAGTTCTGTTCAAAGCTTTGGAGAGTTTTGTCTCTACCCCATTGCGTCAACTGCTGCAGGAGAGGTAATACCTAAAAACCACTTCTGTATTCTCTTTATCAGTTTTCCCATGCAGAACTGGTATATTTCACAGAACAGTGCTACTTTTAAAGGTGGCCATATTTGTTGGGATTTCTGATGAGCTTGCACCATCCAGGTCTGAGCCTTTAGCCTTTAAGGTTTGCACCATATATTCATTTGATATGGCTTATACAAGCAGCCTTTCCTATATAGTGGTTAAGTGGTCTCCAGCCTTTATGCTATAGGAATGGAGGAGAGCTTTAACGCCATACTGTCACAGTCAATAGGACTGGTTCAGGCTGTTAGCCTGACGAAAAAAGGAGAAAGTGAGTAAGGGAAATCTCACAGACTCAGCAATGATAGCTATTTAAGGCAGTAGATTGCCCTTCACAAGGTAGTGAGGGAGAAACAGGGTAGAGAGATGAGAAGTAGGTTAATACTGTAGGCTGAACACAGAGAAGAGAAAGCTATGGTAATATCGAGAGAGAAAATGAGATGAAATGAGGTGTTGCGTTCATGGAAGCTAAAGCCAAATAAGAGAAAGCAGTCACAACTTACTCTAGGTTGTATTGGGAGCGACAGTGGAGCTCTTAGGAAAGTATGATAGCACTTTTGGAATATCATAGAATTGGATCATCAAAACTCTTTTTACTATTATGCATACTAGGTACGCTTCTGGGTGCCTGCGTTTCTTGGTGCTTGTACAGCCATTAACTGGTAAAACTGGAAATGGAGTAAGAGGGGTCAAATAATGTGTGGCTAGATAGACGATCATCGATCTCTGTTTCCCCTAACGTGATTCCCACAGAAGTGGCTCACGCCAGGGATCCGGCTCACCCATAGCAACCATGGGACACTATAATCCACATTTAATTATCTCAACAAATAATTCAGAAACCACCTTGTAAATTACGAGACAAGTACTTTGAACTATAGAGCATCTGCAAATTGTGTTTTTATTTCGTAGTCACAGAGTGTTACTCAAACATAGTGATTTTAAGATTGCCTATTTTATATATAAATTGTAGCCTTTCATTAGCATAAAAAAAATTGAAAACCCTTGAACAATAATATTAAAAAATAGATACAAGGATAATATAAGTCTTATATATTCAGAATAATCAGGTTTTAATTTTATTTAAAGGGATTTTTGAATGCAGAAGTCATTAAAAAAAAGAGGTAGAAAATACATATAAATTACATACAAATTGGACCAATTCTACTCTGGAATATCTATATACATAGTTGACTCATATTCTCAATATCTGCACATACCTTTCACTATCATATCCTAAGTGAGTTTATACATTTTGAAGGGAAATAAAAATGTTTTGCATAATGTGGGCATTGATTAATATGAAACTATCAAAAGGCAGAAATAAATTCTTATATTATCTTTAAAATGCAATGGTACATGATTTACATAAATAATAAGTTATTAGGTTAACTCAAAAGCCCTAGGAAATGTAGTAGTACTCTTTAGAGCCAGGTTCAATGATAGTTGTTGATCAGATTCAATATTAATTACTTCTAATTACAACTGAACAATCACCTTCCTACCTCATATCATAATCAATATATATTTCAAATCAACCTACTGAGTGTCTCCTCAGTCTACTAAAACCTCTCTTATTGGTGATTGACTTCAAGTTGTAGTTATTCAAATAAGTGAATTTTGACTTGTAGATAGTTTGAATGTGTTTTACTAGTTATATAGCAATCATTTTCATGTACATGTGAAAAATATATAAAGCCTGTATTTATCTATCATTAAACTTCATATACTAACTTTAGATATCATCATAAAGGTTATTCCAAGCCATTGAGTTCATATGTCAACTATTTATATAGATATTCTAGAGTAGAATTGGTCTAATTTGTATGTAATTTGTATGTATTTTCTACCTCTTTTTTAATAACTTTTACATTCAAAAATGCCTATCAATAAAATTAAAACCTGATTATTCTGAATATAGAAGACTTATATTATCCTTGTATCCATTTTTTTAATATTATTCTTCAAGGGTTTTCAATTTTTTTATGCAAATGAAAGGCTACAATTCATTTATGAAATGAGTAATCTTAAAATCACCATATCTGAGTAACACTCTATGAATACAAAAATAAAAACACAATTTTCAGATTCTCTATATTCCAAAGTACTTGTCTCTTGATTCTCAAGGTGGTTTCTGAATTATTTGTTGAGATAATTAAATGTGGAGTAGATTTTCCCATGGTTGCTATGGGTGAGCCGGATCCCTGTCGTGAGCCACTTCCCCAGGTATCACGTTAATCTCTTTTATGTGCCGATATCAGTTTATCTTAGGTAGTAAAGACAAGAGTTCCCCTGTCCCTAGCTATTAGCCAATTGATATCGCTCACACAGTGCTCTAACTTTACTCTTATTGTGACAGTCTGAAGGATGGAGATTGCATGGTTTTAATTTAGTTCCATGTGCTATACTACTTTGATAACGAGAGCACGGCCTAAATAAAATAGCGGGAGCGGGCGCTTGTTCGGCCTTAATCTTGGGGTATCATTTTTGTGCTGTGCTCGGGGGCCAAAGGAATCATTCGTTGTTCCATTCTGGCACTGGGGGTGGAGGGCATGTTGGTGTTGACTGGGCTCTTTTTGCAACAGCGTCAACAATTAGGAGGCATTTCTTAAACATAATCCAAAAACACATGACACGAGAGTACTCCACCAATGGGTTAGTTGTGCAGAGAAATCACACCAGTTCATTGCAAATTTCCTCTGATGATCTTACAACCACTACCAGTACCGCGGCCACCACTGCCTAAGTTATGCTTCCACACTACAAAATATCAATGTCCCCTCTACGTCCACGAGTAAGTAGAGAATTAGTATATCCGAAGGGTAATTGTCTAATAAGCGCTACTCCTTATGATACATTTTACTCGATGAGAGTAAGAAAAGAGAAAAATAATATGTAAGAGTTGTTATGCTGTAAAAGACAAAGAAACGATCCATGTAAAAATAAATTTCGGAAGCATCTAGATACTCTAACAGAACCCAAACCAATCTCAGATTGAGAAAAGTAGGAGATTCCCTAGCGCTCGGAATAAGGTCATCTTACCCAAGAAACCTGCAACTTAACCCCTAAAATTCCAGAAGAAAAAATGAAGGTCTCATAAAGAAATAAATAAACACTACAACTACTCCACAGGAAACCCATATTCAGCGCAGACTATCGGTGCCAACGGGCGATGGTTTCCCCAAGGGAGAGGATTGTGAACTCAAGGGAATCAAGCCAGGACCGAATTACCGGATCTTTCCAGATATGGGGTTTGCAGGAGCTCCACCACTCTATCGTGGCTATTCGCAGCTGCAAGAGCGAGCGGTGTTCGGCCGGATTTATTAGTGCTACCGGGGTTGACATCTTTCCTGCCCAACAGTAACCTCACTGTTCCCTCATGCCCATTCTCAGCAGCCCACGAGAGGGGCGTTTGGGCATACCATGTGTCTGGGGCGTCGGGGTTGACATCTGTCCTCCCCAACAGTAGCTTCACTACTCCCTCATGGCCACTCTCGGCAGCCCACGAGAGAGGCGTTTGGCCAAACTCCGCGTCTGGCGTGTTGGGGTTGACATCATTCCACCCTAACAGCAGCCTCACTGTGCCTTCGTGGCCATTCTGGGAAGCCCACAAGAGCGGTGTTCGGCCATATTTAGTGTCTGGGGTGTCGGAGTTGACATCATCCCGCGCTAGCAGTAGCTTTACACTTCCCTCATGGCCATTCCGGGCGGCCCAAGAGAGCGGTGTTTGGCCATGGATCATATCTGGGGTATCGGGTTTGACATCTTTCCGCTCCAACAGTAGTTCCACCACTCCATCATGGCCATTCCCGGCAGCACGGGAGAGCGGTGTTCGGGAAAACAGTAGGTCTGGGGTATTGGGCTTAACATCTCTCCGACCTAACAGTAGCTTCGTTGTTCCCTCATGACCATTCTCGGCAGCCCACGAGAGGGGTGTTTGGCCATTGATCGTGTCTGGGGTGTCGGGCTTGACATCTCTCCGCTCCAGCAGTAGCTTCACTATGCCCTCATGGCCGTTCCCGGCGGCCCGCAAGAGGGCTGTTTGGCCTGACCATAGGTCCGGGGTATCAGGGTTGACATTTTTCTGCTCCAACAGCAATTTCACTATTCCCTCATGGCCGTTCTCGGCAGCCCAAGCGAGCGGTCTTTGATCGGATTTACTGGAGCTATCGGGGTTTACATATCTCCTGCTCAACAGTAAACCCGCTACTCGGGGTGCCCTCCCCCACCAACGGCCAGTTCTCGCTGGGTTAACAAATCGTGGTCTGAGAAATAACCTCACCACTCCCTCGTGTCCATTTTCAGCCGCCCACGAGAGTGCTGTTCGGCCAGAATTCGTGTCCGGCAGATCAGGTTGAACATCTTTCTTCCGCAAGAGCAACCTCACTACTTTCTCATGTCCATATCTTGCAGCCCATATGAGCGGCGTTACCCCCGCACTGTCTCTTTGGTTCACATCTCTCTTGTCCACCTTTAACAAATTGTCGGCGATATCGGCGATACCGAAGTAGGAGATACAGTGCAGGGCAGAAAATGGCTTGTGATCTGTATTCCAGCTAGAAAACTCACGGCTGATGGAATTCCAAAGCAATTTAGCAGATACATGATTTTCGAAGGGACCGAGGAGCTCCAGCGCAAATGTTCTTGCACGATGTGAGGGCTCCATACGCATATGGGTTCCCCAATATAAAGAAGAATATTCGAGAAAGGGAGCCCCTAAAGGGTCAGGAGGCGGGTCAGCCGCAAGATCCTTGATGTCTTGGAAGCCGAGATACGTCAAGCAGGTTTCCGCCATTGTCGAGTCGGCTCGGGTAAAGAGCTCGGGGTGTGCGCAAAGATACTCTTGGAGAGTAAAATGAATGAACCTAATAGTGGAGCCACCCTTGTCCACGGTGACAAGACCTTGACAACAGTCTAACAAGGTCGATATCGCAGGGATATCATCGTTATTGAGACCATTTGACCCTATCTCGATTGCTATAGCGTGACACATCTCGTCCACCTTTAAAGGCCGCCTGGAATGGGAGATCCATCCGAGAACGGCCATCCCGAGCCTTGCCATCTCCCCACCCTGAGCCTTTATCCTTCCTAAGGTTGCCCCGTATGCGCCCCCCAAGTCTAAGCCATTCCCTATCGCTGTAAGCTTCTGTCTCCTTCGATATATTGTCGCCTCTTGCAGGATTGTCTTGATACTTAAGAAGACAAGCAGGAATCTAGACACCATATCATTCAGCCCACCACTTTAAGAATTTTATGTGTTCCTACCCCCTACTTACATTTCCGAAACCATTTCGGGAATCTTCTGTATAATTTCCTCCTCCAAACTCTCGTCCATCGCGTCCGGCATCGCATCCTCTTTCAGTTTTGCTTGGAGAAATATGATGATATCTTTTTTGGTGGGTGTTATGGGTCTAGTCGCTACCCTACTAGTAAGGTGCTTCTCAACTTCACCTCGGATATGCGGTCGTCCGGTGAGGAATATCTGTGCGCCTGGGGAACTCTGGAGAATTTTGTTGAGTGAATCAAGGAGCCTCACCCGATATCCTGGCGGATACTCGTCTAACCCATCCATGCATATAAATGTGCGTCGGGTGGAGGCGATATCCTGCAGGAACCCGACGATTTCTGTGAGCGCTAGCCTCTGGCCCCCAATGACCTTCTTTCTGTCTCGAAATACTTTGACTATCTTTTCCGGAACCTCGTTCAGTCCACCAACAACCTGTTTCAGCACCGAACCTAGAATGGCAGCTGGGGATTGCTCCTTCTGAGCGGCGAAGTCGAAGTAGAAGCACGCAACGCCAGCATTCCCCACCACGGCCTCCTTGCATAACGTATCTATCACCAGCGAGCTAACATTACTGCTTATTAGCAATAGGTTTCTTTTCCCGAGTATTTTCCCTTTTACCTAATGTAGGTCTTTCCAACCCCCGGACCTCCGTAACAAAACAGAGCTGAGGTAACAGGTTTGCCCCCTCGAATGCCACCGAACCAATTACGATATTCCTCAGTTTGTAGGAACCAGTCTCCCACCTCGTCGACCCTACGGGTTCGAATGTCGTGGTGCCGTGTCTGTGGTTCGAGAGGGGATAGCCAGGCCAAAATTTCCGAATCTTCGTCTGCGATCGTGCAGTTCTTCCACACCTTGTTAAAAGAATCTTTGATATTAAAAGAGTCGATATTGCCACTGATCTGGTGTTCAGACATTTTTAGATATTTTGGTGTTTTGAAGATTGTTGGGGATGATTCTCAAGTAGTTTATTACTGTAGGGTCGGCCGATGTAATCCTCAGGGGGTGGAGAAAAGCGGGGGCGATGGTGAACCTAGAGCCTCCTAAAGCCTGGTACCGTAGGCGTCTTGTCCAACCAACACATACAAGTAGAGACTAGTAAAGTTATTGGAGTCGGCTTACCTAACCGTCTTGCTCTGGAATTTGGGTGATAAAACTCTATTGTGGCGGCACCATTATCCGATAGTCAGTGAAGAAGTGTTTACCTAATTTTCACCGGTCCAAATTCTGTCATTCGACAGTCAAAACGTGCCGTTGCCCCGGAGGTGTGTTTGGGAGTCCCACCCGTCACTAGACGTCTGCGGTAGTTAAAAGCCATCCATCGTACAAGTACAAATGGTAGGGATAAAGTATTCGAACAGTTAATTTAGGTTAACCCGCAAAATAAACCCTGTCATGTATCAAAACATCATACATGTGATTAATATTTTGTGCCCTATCGGCACAGACTGTGGCATCGATCAAGCGCTCTTTGTGAAAGTATGATATGATATTATTAAGAATTAGGAGGTATATGATAAGTAAAATTCAGAAATACGCGACACGAGGTCGCTTATGAAATATTTTAGTCCTTTGCAATCGCCCAGTCCTATGGATTTACAAACAGCCTATCGTGACCCGACCCCGCCCTAACAACTACCTGTGCCTCTGGCGCACAAAATTTTAATCTCTCCTCCACACCTAGTGTGGGCCGATAATCAGCGTGGGTGAAAAAAATGCCCCCAATAGACCCTTACATTCTGCTCTAAAAAGATGAGAAGGAGAATAAAAAGAGTGTTCGTGCTCTGCACGCCCAAGCCACCCTCCTCCCGAAAATGAATCTTAGGCAGTACACAATACGCCTGAACCTACTCGTGACTGAGTGACTGAGTGACTGAGTGAGATTGCCCGGGAGCGGGGGAAAGCTTAATGTACCCAAGAAACATCTAACCTAATCCCTAAAATGCCGGAAGAAAAACTGCCAGCCGAAAACAATATTTAACTATCCTCTAGGACTACAGACAAAACTCGTATTCGCCTAGAACTAGCTGTGCCAATAAAGGGCGATTCCCACGAAACAAGCTGACAGACTCCAGAACATCGAGCGGGGACCCAATTATCCGATAGCTCGGGAATGTAGGGCCTGTAGCAGCTCCACGATGTTATCGTGCCCGTTTTCGGTTGCTAGTGTGAGCGGTGTTTGGCCGGATTTAGTGGGGTTGTTTGGGTTGACATCTTTTCGATCTAACAGTAGCTTCACTACTCCCTCATAGCCACACGATGCAGCCTGCGAGAGCGGTGTCCAGCCATGAATCGGGTCCGGGGTGTCGGGGTTGACATCTTTCCGCCCCAATAGTAGCTTCACAATTCCCTCATGTCCACTCCCGGCAGCCCGCAAGATTGGTGTTTGGCCATAGATCGTGTCCAGGGTGTCGGGCTTGACATCTTCTCGCTCTAGCAGTAGCTTCACTATTCCCTCATGACCATTCTGTGCAGCAAACGAGAGCGGTGTTTCGTCGTATTTGCTCGAGCGATCGGGGTTGATGTACCTCCGGCCAAACAGTAGACCAACGGCTCGCCAAGCCCTCCCCAACCGAGGACCTATGCTCCTAGGATTGGCAAATCGGGGTCTAAGAAACAACCTCACCACCCCCTCATGTCCATTTTCAGCAGCCCATGAGAGTGCTGTTCGGCCAGAATTTGTGTCCGGCCAGTCAGGCCGAATATCTTTTTTCCTCAAGAGCAACCCTACTACCTCTTCATGCCCACATCTTGCCGCCCATATGAGTGGCGTCATACCCACAGCATCACTTTGGTTCACATCCCACCTGTTCAGCTTTATCAAAGTATCGGTGACTTCGGCTATGCCGAAGTACGAGGTACAGTGTAGGGCAGAAAACGGCTCATCATCACGGTACCTGCCAAAGGGGAATCCCCTATTTAGCGACCTCCAAAGGAGTTTGGCAGATATGTGACCACCGAATTGATCAAGAAGTTGAAACGCAAATGTGTTTGCGCGATCCGAGGGCTCCTTTCGCATATGGATTCCCCAATATATTGAAGAGTATTCAAGGAAGGGGGTGCCTCGAGGGTCAGGGGACGGGCGAGCTGAAAGATCTTTGACGTGCTGGAAGTTGAGATACGTCAAGCAGGTTTCCGCAATCACCGAGTGGGCTCGGTCAAAGAGTTCGGGATGTGCGCAAAGATAATCTTGCAAGGTAAAATGGATCAGCCTAATCGTCGAGGTTCCCCTTTCTATGGTGGCAAGTCCTCGGCAACAGTCTAGCATGGTCGACACCCCAGGGATATTATCGCAATCGAGGTCATTTGACCCTATTCGGATTGCTAGGGCGTAGCCTATCTCATCCGCCCGCAAAGACCGCCTCGAATGGGAGATCCACATTAGAACGGCCATCCCGAGTCGTGCTTTCACTCCACCTGGGGCCTTTATCCTTGCTAACGTCGTCCCATACGCGCCCTCCAAGTCTACGGTATTCTCTATTGCTCTGAGCTGTCTTCTCCTTCGATATTCGGTCGTCTCTTGTAGAACTGCCTCGATGCTTAGGCGCACAGCTAAGAATCTAGATACAATATCATTCAGCACACAGCTTGAGGAATTTTTAAGACTGTCCCCTTCCTACTTACACTTTCGAAAAATTTTCGGGAATAGTCTTTAAAATTTCCTCCTGTAAACTCTGGTCCATCTCGTCTGGCATTGTGTCCTCTTTCAGTTTCTCTTGAAGGAACGTGATGATATCACCCTTTCTGGGTGTTATGGATCTAGTTGCTGCCCTTCCGCCAAGATGCCTCTCAACCTCATCCAGGATGTGCTGTCTCCCGGTCAGAAATAGCCGAGTGCTGGGGGACCTCTGTAGAATTTGGTTGAGTAAATCGAGAAGCATCGCCCGGTGCCGTGATTTGCACTCATCCAGGGCGTCAATGCATATAAATATGCGTCGTGAGGAGGTGATATCTTTCAAGAACTCCACAATCCCTGTGAGAGGTAGCCTCTGGCCACCAATGACCTTTCCTCTATCCCGAAAAGCTTTGACTATCCCTTCTGGAACCTCGCCCAGTGTACTAACGACTTGTCTCAGGACCGAACCCAGAATCGCAGCCGGGGATTGCTCCTCCTGAACCGCGAAGTCGATGTAGAAGCACGCAACGACATCACTGCCCCGCACTGCCTGCCCGCACAACGTATCAATCACTAGCGAGCTAATATCACAGCTTATTAGAAATACCTTTCTTTCTCTAGGTCTGTTCTCTCTTACCTGATATAGGTTTTGCCAACTCCCGGACCTCCGTAACAAAACAAGGCTGAACCACTTGATCCACTACCAATGCCATCAACCCAATTCCGATATTCCTTAGTTTGCAAGAGCCAGTCTCCCACTTCATCGACCCTACGGTTTCTGATATCGTGATGCCGTCTCAGAGGCTCAAGTGGAGACAGCCAAGCCATAATTTCCCAATTCTCGTTGATCACCGTGATGTTGGTGTTCACGTTGTGAAAACAACAATTAAAACTGTTGATGTTGTCGTTGAAGTGTAGAGACATTTTTCTATATTTCGCTGCTTTGGAAGCGGTAAGGGATCGGTTCTTGAGTAATTTTACGGTATGTGGTCGAGTGTGTTGAAGTAATTCTGAGGTGAAAGGAGGCGGGGTGATGGCAATTTGGAAGCTCTTTAGGAGAGAGCCCGGTCCGATCAATACACGTGATGATGGCACACCCTCTGTGAAACCAATATGCTTGTTGACTCCCACCGCTGGTGAGACCTGCATTGCCCAGACCTTCCTATTATGTGTGTGCCAAGTAAGCAGATCTTCGCAAACATCAGAATTATTGACCGAGTGATGATCTACGATGCAGAGCTCGCTTTCAACAGATACATGGGGACAAGTTTGGCATTAGGGCGAAGTGACAGGCGGTGTCCACAGGCCGTGGTTGCAGCATAGGTATCAATCTCACTCGGTCCCAATTTTTTTATTTGTGCCTAGTAGTGTTCTCTCAACAATTCCGAAAGGAGTCAAGATCCGAATACCTGGCACACACTTCTCGAGCGGAAAACTTTGGCGTGTGTGGCTTCTTTTGCATACAAAACTGACAGAACTAAAAAAAACTCTTGGCACTCAAAAAATCTTTCTCAACCCCGGCGCTGAATTCCTCTATGGTGAATTGAACTACGTACTTTTTTCAAACAGGAACAAAAAAACTAAATGATGCCCGAGTATATCCATTGAAATATCACCGAGCTTCTCTAGCTCATCGCTCATTCTAGGGATTGACCTTGGATATGGCACACTTGCGGTGGACCGCACCACCGCATGGTTATGAGATCTCGTACACGATCTGGTACAATAGAGGATATCATAGTTTAATACATCATACTAATTCTATTTGTTATATTTTATAGCGATTCATGTAAGCGTAAATGTAAAAAAAAGAAAAAATAGGCAAAGGGGGAATGTTTTTTTCGTTCACTGCAAGTTGCGGGTACAATCGCACCCGAGTACGGTAGATAGATCTTCAAGCACTTGGAGTAAGAACCACGTCTGGACACCCCGTGAGGCTAAAGACTTATCTAGACTGACAGGAGGAAAAGAAGAAGAAAAACAACCCTCGATTTTGATTTCGACCGCGGGAGGAATGATTGGTCTAGCAGATGTTTGTGTAACGCCAAAGCCTCAGAAGGTACCACCCCCTCTTCTTTCAGGTACAGATTCCCTCAAGCACCAAGGGAAGCCAAATCCTCTGCGCACGATCCCTCCCCATCTCGCGTGGAAGAAGGAATTCAGGTTCCAGCAGCAGGAGATCACCGCTAATTTCAACTCATTGGGCAGTAATAACTCGTTCACCGGTATTGTCAATTTCATTACTAGACGGGACGCGGGAGGGCATCAAATTCTGCGGCGGCCATCGCTACATGGGCGACAACAGCAGCACCAAGGCAAGCTAGCCGACCGATTTGCTGGCGTAGGGGGGCGGGATGCAGGGAGCTAGCAAGTTCAGGAACTGACATGATGCTGAAGGTAGTTGAGTTGAACCAGAATCCGGGGTTTGGGAGGGCTCCCAACTCCCAGGTATGGGCTACTAACGCTTGTGCCCCGTCTCCGCCTCATCTCTCTGAGCATTGATGCACTCCCGGGCGAGATTACCTTCCATCAGAGGAGAAGAAGGCTTGAGGAAAGAACCAAAGTGGAGGGTTGGGGGGATGCTCAAGCGGTACCTTATCACGAATGACGGCGCACCTGGAGCAAGAAAGTTAAGCGATTGTTCGAGTAGGGTTCTCGAGTATATCCACCGAACTATTCCTGAACTTTTTTTCAGCTCATCCATGGTTCTAGGAATTAATTTAGAATCCATTTTCGGACAGGCACATCAAGGGTACTTCATAAGAATGACTAGTCATGATTGGCTGGTGCAAGATTGTGCAACTCCAGAGCCTCATTAGTGACCGGCCCCCCTTTCCTCAATTCCTAGAGTTTTTCTCATGTTCCACCAGAAGTCGGTTTCTCACTACACACAATCCCCCTCCAACTCTTATGAAAAAAGAAATTTGGATAATAGAATTATGCCCTTATCGCTCCTGCAAATCACAGGTAATTCTAACTGGATCAACAGTAATAACTCGTTCCACAAGACCTGCAACCTCATTACCGGAATATGTTTGGCGTTTTAAACATATTAACAAATTAACAGCGACAGCTAGATGAATGGCCAAGGGTTCACAACAACATATGATCGCCAGCACATGACTTAGGAGTGAATGGGCAAGTTCGCTCGTTCTCTACTCCTCTTCTCGCTATCTATCGCACTCTCAGCTAACTACCGGTACTCGAGTAATGGTAGAGAAAAGGAGTATATATGGGCTACGGCGGGGTCATCCCCATATCCTTCCATGGATCGGATCACCACACATGTCCATTCCCATCACCCTATGTCCCCCCTTCCCTGTCGCTTACTCTCGTGCTGACAAAGGAAAGGCGAAGACTGCCACTGTTCATAGCCTCCGGGCACCCAACTCTTTCACGACTTCCTTCTGCCTCTTCCGCCCTCCTTGCGCTTTCCTTCCCGCGGAGGCATCAAGTGCATTCCCGAAATATATATACGAACAATGGAAGCTATCGCGAGAGCATGCCGAGCAGCAGCCCACAATTTCCGACGTGGGCGCTATTCCCAGGGGGCTTGTTAGTAGGCGAGGGATCCAGCGACATATAGGGGGGGCTTTTGAGAAGCCTAAGAAAGAGTTCGGCGGGCAATGTCTCCTACTTTCTAATACCTACAATTGCTATTCTATATAGGGACACTTTACACTGATCGCCTCCAAAGCACCGATGCGAGACCCTGGAGTCGCTACGAGAAATCGTTCCGGTATCACCGAACAAGCCAGCACTCCTTACCGGAACGCCCTATATTGCCGAAAAAATTTGGGATGAGCATGGAAGTTCCCTTGCTCATCACAGTGTATCTAAACGGTGATGACGAGTAGATGTGAACCATGAACGAGATCATCCTCCTACCCTTCCACTGATCACCACTCATATCCATGCACTTCCAGGTATGTTTCCTTTCAATTTTCCTTGCATGCTCCCATGCTAGCAAAGGAGGGACAAATTCCATAGCCACTCCCACCGATCATGGCCTTCATGCATCAGACTCTTTCATGTTCTTTCCGATGGATGTGGTGATCCCAAGCCTAAGCGAATCCCCAAAGCCTATCCGAGCCACGAAAAAATTACCTGGCTATGCCGAGCAGCATCTAACAACTGCCAATAGCTTCTCTCCCGATCTCCAAGTTCATTTTCTCAGATTTGGTTGCCATTGGCCTATGTAATTCCACTCTACGCTACATCTCCTAGTCTCTTTCTATACGGGTATCCGAGCAGCTTGGGTAGTAAACACCAAAGGTTCTCGCGTCACTCGATATCACCCACTATGTATCATCTACACGCTGCGCCAACTTCGCCGGTATTACTAGTGTTTGGGGGATGGAGATTAGATCACTACAATTTACTTTGAGGTAGTGTGCCTGTTTAAGGACTGGAGCGAGCATTGTGCTTGTACTCGGGGGCGGAAGGAATTAATATCTTGTTCCATTTTATCACTGGTGGAAGTGGGCTGGTTAGTGCTGACCAAACTCTGTGACAGCTTCAAGAATTAGGAAGCATATTTGGGGTATAATTTTAAAGCACAAGAAACAAGATCACTTCAGAAAGGATCCAATCCTGTTGTGTAATTACAAAATTCTATTTTAAACATCCAGGGGCGATCTCACACAGCTGCTGCCACTAGGCTTCCACTCCATAAAATACTAATCCCTCCTATACGCCCCCGAGTGAGCTGAATATTAGTATATCTGAAAGACCTCTCTAAAAAGCGTTACCCTAAAGCCCTTTTGATACATTCCTGTCACTTGGATAAAGAAAAAAACAATACGAGAGTTATCGTACTGTACAAGGCCAAGCCATCCTTCACCCGGGGGTAAATCCCAAGATAATATACTCTCCCTAAATATAATGATATTCGATTATTCAATAAAAGAGTAGGATTACGTGGGAGTGGGAGAAAATTCAACTTACCCAAGAAGATTCTAAAATTGTCTTTAAAACGCTAGAAGAAAAACTGAAGGCCGAGGGCAATAAACACCGAGACCACCCGGACAAAAACTCATTCATCTGGCACCAGCAGTACCAACAGGCGAGGATTTTGATGAGACAATATCAGAAACACTGGCAAACTAAGGGGTGGCCCAATTACCGAATAGGTTGGGAACGTCGGGCCTGTAGCAGCTTCGCGAATCTATCCTCCCCGTTTTCGGAAGCCAGGGTGAGCGGTGTTTGGCCAGATCTACTTCAATTATTGGGGTTAACCTCCCTCCGCCCCAATAGCAGATTAACTCCTCTTCCGTGCCCATCCGCTGCAGCCCACGAGAGCAGTGTTCGATCGGATGAGATATCGGGGTTGGTATCTTTTCGCCCTAACAGGAGCTAGACTATTCCCTCATGCACATTCCTGGCGGCCCGGGTGAGCCGAGTTCGGCCGGATTGACTTGCGCTATCGGGATTAACATAGTTCCATTTTAATAATAGTTTCACTATCCCTTCACGACTCCTCCGGGTAGCGCACGAAGGCGGTGTTGGGCCGGATTCGCTTGCACTCTCGGAGCTGACATCCTTCCGCCCCAACAGTAGCTTTACTATTGCGACACGCCCATTCGCTGCAGCCCACAAGAGCGGTGTTCGGTAAGATTCCCATGAGTTATCGGGGCTGACGTATTTTCGCCCCAAAGGTAGCTTCATTGTTCCATATAGAAGAAGGGTTGGTTTGGATTGCTATATTAGATTAGTGGTTCGAAGCTTGTGGGTATGGCTGTTTTCGGTGGAAAAACTTCAACTATGGCGGTGGTTTTTGTTGCTATCATTCTAGTAGCGTCTTACAGAAGGTGGGTTTTCTCGGCCTAAACATGCGGCTCAATCCAATGTTGTGGCTTGGCATAGTAGCTCGGTGGCTCCACATGACTTTGGGGCTCAACATGACATTCCGAGTCTGGAGGCGAGGTTGAAATAAGCTTTGTCAGGATCGGGGTGGCTGTTCGGATGCTGTTTTGGGTCTGGGTTTCGCCATGCGTAAGCGCAAATCAGCTCCACACCTTATTTCAACCCCTTGGCGTGAAAACAAGTTTCACCACCAAACCTTTACCCAGCTCCTCCAGCCCTTCCCTCCTTCCTGGAATTGGCCTGGTATATTGTATCGCATCCTAACAGACGTAAACCTACCCATTGAACCCGAGTAGGGGGCAGGCGAGGTGCGGTGACCAGTCTCGGATATCAAGTCAAGCGGGCGGTAGGAGAAATCCTAATGTCAAGTGGAGCATGGCCGTTGAATCAAGTCTTGCTGGACCACTTCCGCTCATTTACCGTAGTGCTCAACCTACCACAGCCAGCCACCCTCTACACCTTTGAATCAATCCACCGTACGGAGTCCTGACATCTCAGTATTGCAATATCTTCTGTTTTTGAATTTGCTAGCGGGGAATACTGCCAGCCTTACTGGAGTGGAGCTTTCTATTGATCCGTGGTTGGGCTATTTTGGGAACTAGAACAAAAAAATATGGAATGCCGGAGGACACCCACCAAACCATCACCGAGTTTCTCTAGCTCATAGCTCGTTCTCGGAATTAGCCTAGGATAAGGTGGACCTCCGCGAGATCATTGTATGGTTACAAAAAATCCCGTAAAAAAACTAGTGCGATATGGGATATGGTTGTGTAATCCATCATGGTAATTATATTTAGTCTGTATTATAGAGGTTCATGCTAGTGTAAATGTAAGGGGGAAATGGCAAAGTGGTAAGTTTTTTTGTCCCCCCTCGGGCACTGCGGACAGTGCTCCAAGAACTTCGAGTGAGAACATTGTCTGGATCCCCTGAGGCTAATGATTGATTAGGAATGATAGGAGGGGAAGGAATAAGCTCTCTTTGAGTTATGGCGCCAGCAAAGATATGGGAGAAGTGGGTAACCTGATACTAGAAGCTAGTAGGTTCAGAAATTAACATGATGCTGAAGAGGCTCGGGTTCAGCTACAATCCAGGGGTGGGGGAAGCGAATAGTACAAGTCCCCGGTATAGGCCACTGATGGTGGTGGCACGTCTCCTCCTCACTCCTCTGAACATGGATACACTCCCGGGAGAGAATACTCTCCAGCGTACAAGAAGGAAGTTTGATGTGATAACCACAGGGGAGGATTCGGGGATGGTTCTGCGGTAACCTCATCATGAATGACGGTACATCAGAGGAGCAGAGAGAAACTCGGTATAGGGGCAACAATGTGGGTATCGCTCGCGGAGCCGCCATTTCATGTTGGTGAGTTATCCCATGCCATAGAGATAGAAGGATTTATTAACCTAGATATGATATTAGTAATATTCCTGCGGTTGAGAGACTTCTGGCATGCCCACTCGGGCGCATCACCGTCGAGAAGCCCTCGTCTACCACTCGGCTCCCTGGCCACACTTCGCGAGAGCACCACTCACATAACTCGAACTTGCCCCACTCCATGGTTGCTAAGGTCCGTTAGACCTCCCTCACCGCCCGCCCTGTGACTGGCCCTTCGCCTACTCCGCGCTCTATGCCACCAGCCGCACTACTAAATGTAGTTCTTGTTATCAGGCTACACCATTATATTCCAAAGGCTTTTGTGATGCCATACCGCGACCACCTCCTCTATAAAATAAAATTGTGTGACAAAAGACTCGTGCTATTGATTACCCCACATCGGAAACGGCTATTTTCAGAAACTCATACCTCGACACCACCTACGTAAGCAATTTCAAGAAGCTGCGAAAAGCCCGAGAATAAGCCTTTTTTTCTATAACAGAAATATCAATCCTGGATGTGCAATGGTGTGCTGAGAAGCGGAAAGTGACTTGAGACTTTGTATGGGGGCGTCAGACAAAAGCTACATGACAAGAACCATGACCGCCGGCCACCCCCGGTTTCTCAATTCAAAAACACTTTACTCAAGACTTGTTGAAAAGCTACTATCTACCCGTTCCCTAGCTAGGTTTGGCATAAAGTGGAAGCCACAGATTCTTTGAGAGCTCAGTGGCCGGTAATGAGTGCTCGGTTTTAGTGTAAAATAACAATCGTCTCGAGTTTTTTGTTATCCGCCGTCATCAATATTTTCTATGCATCCCCTCTTATGTTGGCCGCTAGTGTATCTGGAAAAAAGTAAAAAATTGTCTAACAAGCGTTACCCTTAATCCTTTGTGAGGCATCCGGGTCCATTAGAGTAAGAAAACAAAAGAAAGCAAAAGTTATCGTATCATAGTGTAAAAGACCAAGACACCCTTTAAACAAAAATAAAACTCTAGATAAATCCTCTAACTAAACCTAAATCCATGGTCTGGTTTCAAACGAAGAGAGACTGTTAATGAGCGAGACAGGTTAACTTATGCAAAAAAGGAAGAAAGAAAAAAAACCTCCTACGTAATCCCAAAACACCGGAAGGAAAAGAAACAAGTATCATAAACATCCCAGACCAACACTAAGCTCATATTCGTGTGACACTGCCCATACTAACAACTGGCGGCTTCTGTGGAACAAGGTGAAACCTGGCGGGGAGCCAATTACCCTCTAAGCGAGGAATTTTAGGTTGTAACAGTTCTACCACTCGATGATGCCCGTTTTTGGCTGCCAGCATGAGCGGTGTTTGGCCGGATTTACTAGAGCTATTGGGGTCGATATCATTCCGCTCTAACAATGTCCTCACTACTCCCTCATAGCCATTCTCGGCAGCCCACGAGAGCGGCGTTCGGCCGAATTTGTCTGATCTATCGGGCTTGACATTTCTTTGCCCTAATAAGATCTTCACTGCTCCTTCATGGCCATTCTCGGCAGCCCACGAGAGCGGTGTTTGGAAATACCTCGTGTCTAAGCCGTCAGGGTTGACCTCGTCTCGCTCTAACAACATCCTCATTATTCCCTCATGGCCACTGTGGGCAGCATTCGCGAGCGATGTTTTGCCGAATATGGTTGATCTATCGGGGTTGACATCTTTTCTCTCTAATAATATCTTCACCACTCCCTCATGGCCATACGTGGCAGCCCAAATGAGCGGTGTTCGGCCGAATTCGCTTGAACTATCGGGGTTGACATCTTGCCGCTCTAACAACAGTTTAACTACTCCCTCATGGCCGTTCTCCGCAGCAAACGAGAGCGGTGTTCGACCTGATGTACTTGGGCTATCGGGGTCTACATATTTCCTGCCAAACAGTAGACCCTCTACTCCCAGAGTCGTCCCGCACCAACGGCCGATTCTCCCTAGATTGATAAATCGGGGTCCAAGAAATATCCTCACCACTCCCTCATGGCCATTTCCAGCAGCCCATGAAAGTGCTGTTCGCCCACCGTTCGTGTCAGGCAAGTCAGGTTGAATATCATTTTGTTGCAAAAGCAACTCCACCACCTCTTCATGCCCACAGCTCGCAGCCCATATGAGTGGCGTTATACCCGCACTATCGCTCTGGTTCACATCCCATTTGTTCATCTCTAGCAAAGTATTTACGACTTGAGCAATTCCGAGATAGGAGATATAGTGCAGCGGAGAGAACCTCGTGAGGGTGCTAGTACGGCTCCCGGCAAACGCCGGATTCTGCTTCGTCATCAACTTCCAAAGGAACTCGGCGGATATGTGACTATCGAAATGATCAAGAAACTGCAGCGCAAATTTTTTGGCACCGTCTGAGGGCTCGGATCGCATGTGGGTTCCCCAATACAAAGAACAATACTCCAGCAAAGGCAGACCTCGCTGGTTACGTGGTGGGCTGACTGAGAGATCCTTGACATGCTGGGAGTTGAGATACGTCAAACATGTTTCAGCTATCGTTGAGTGGGCTCCGGCAAAGATGCCCGGATGTGTGCGGAGATGCTCCTGGAGCGTAAAATGGATCAACCTAACACTCGAGGTGCTCTTGTCTATGGTGGCAAGCCCTTGGCAGCATGCTAGCATGGTAGATATCCCAGGGATATTATCGAGATCGAGATCGTTTGACCCTATCCGGACTGCTAGAGCGTGTCGTATCTCATCCACTTGCAGAGGCCGCCTCGAATGGGAAATCCACATCAGAACGGCCATCCCGAGTCTTGCTTTCTTCTCACCCTGAGCCTTTATCCTTTCTAGCGTTGCTCCGTACGCGCCCCCTAAATCCAAGCTATTCTGCATTACTCTAAGGCTGTGTCTCCTCCAAAATGGAGTCGGCTCCCGCATGATCGCCTCGATGCTCAAGAAGGCAAGCAGGAATCTAGATACAATATCTATTAGCACACAGCTTTGGGCATTCTTGTGAGTGTTCCCTTCCGCTTACATTTCTGAAACCGCTCCGGGAAGATTACGAATAATTTCCTCCCTTAAAGGGTCGTCCATCGCGTCGGGCATCGTATCCTCCTCCAGTTTCGCTCGCAGGAATATGATGATATCATTCTTGGTGGGGGTTATCGATCTTGTCGCTGCTCTCCCCGCAAGGTGTTTCTCAACTTCACGCCGGATGTGTGGTCTGCCGGTGAGAAATACCCGAGCCCCGGGCGATTTCTGGAGAATTTGATTGAGTAAAACGAGAAGCTTCACCCGATAGTCTTCCCGGCACTCGTCCAAGGCGTCAAGGCATATAAATGTGGGTCGTGAGGACGTGATATCCTGCAAGAACTCCACAATTTTCGAGTGCGCTAGTTTCGGCCCACCAACAACCTTCCCTCGGTTCCGAAAAGCTTTGAGTATACTTTCTGGAACCTGGTCCAGTCCACCGATAACCTGCCTCAGCAACGAGCCCAGAACAACTGCTGGGGGTTGTTCCTCCGGAGCTGTGAAGTCGAAGTAGAAATACGCAACCCCTACGTTTCCTTCCACGGCTTGCTTGCATAATGTATCTATAACGAGCGAGCTGATATTGTAGTTTATTAGCAATAGCTCTCTTTCTCTGAGTATTCCCTCCCTTACCTAATGTAGGTCTTCCCAGCCCCCGGATCTCCGTAACAGAACAAAGTTGAGCAATTTGGTCCACCGCTGCTGGTACCACCCAACCAATTTCGGTATTCCTCAGTTTGTAAGATCCAGTCTCCCACTCTCTCAATCCTACGGCCTCGGATGTCATTGTGCCGTGACTGTGGCTCGAGGGGTGATAGCCAGGCCCAAATTTCAGAATCTTCGTCAGCGATCTGGCAGTTGTTCCACACATAGTTAACAGAATTGTCTGTATTGAAACAGTTGGAATTTTTAGAATATGTGGGATAAATAGAAGAGTCGGTATTTTTGTTGATGTCAGATTGAGACATTTTGTATTTTTCACCCTTTCGCCGGTTGTAGAGGAGCGGTTCTTTGGTAATTATGTCTGATGGAGTGGGTTGATATGGTTTCCTGGGAGCGACGATGAGCAGGGGCGACGGTGGTTTTGAGGCCTGGTGGGCGAATGCCTTGTCTAGTTGATCCACCCGATAATCGCCACCCTCTGTGAAACCATTGTGATTGTGGGCTGTCGAATGCACAAGCACCAAGCAGCTAATGGGGGAGGGCTACGTTACAAGCAAAGCATGATAGGAAAATCAATATTTTATGCTATGTTAGGACAACCCTAGTTGGAGTGCCGGTCAAACTCTCCTCGTTACAACCTCCATAATGGGGAGGGATATCAGAGCTGCCTCAAGAACACAAGACACCAGGTCGCCCCGGAAAGAAGTCAGCCCTTCTCAGCAATTGCACTGTCCTATTTTGAACTGCGTTTCGATCTCACACCGACCCTATCGCCACCACCCTGCTCGTCCACGTCACAAAATACCCAATACACCCCCCCCTGTATATGTCGGCAACCCGTGTATCCGAAAAAAGATCCACAATTGGCTCTTAGATTCCGCGCCCTTTGTGGGGGAGGGGAGGAAAACAAGAGCTACCCGTACTGTACAAAACTAAGACACCCTCTGCCTGCCAAAAGGTCTCAAGATATATGCTCTACTTGGGTGCCTAAACCCAAATATCTTCTACTACAGGTGTTTTTATTTTCAAAAAGGTGAGATTTCCTAGGAGCGGGAGAGGGGTTGACTTACCCGGGAACCTTCAACTTAATCCCTGATGCGCACGAAAAAAATGCGAAAGCTAAAAACAAATCAGCAGCCTAGACTACCCCGCACAAAACTCATCAGGTGCTAAGCGTACCAAAAAGCAAAGATTTCCACGAGACCTGGCAATTACCGGATACGTGGGGAATTTTGGGCCTCTACTGGCTCCACAATACTACCGCCCCCATTTCCAGCAGCCCGGGAGAACAATTCTTAGCCAGATTCACTTGGAATATTGGGGGTAACCGCTTTCCGCCGCACATGGGGGTTCGTTCCCCATTGGCATCCATTGCTAGCACCCTGCGAGAATGGTGTTCAGTCATACTCTGCACTTGCGGTGTCAGGGTTGAAGCCTCTCTTCCACAATGGTGGATTAGCCTACTACTGGCTGGTAGCCAGTCCTCGCAGCCCATAAGAGCGATGCTTCACCCCAAGAACATCCTCAATCTGAGCGCCATTATCTCTGAGACTCAAACGCTCACCCCCAGCCTGTAAGCTGGGCCCACGTACTGCTACTTAGCCTTTGGGCCCCATATGTGAGCAGTTGAGGAGGTTGTCATAGCCTCGGGTGTGGTCCGATCAACGCATAGCGACTCGGAAAAACCCCCTCCTCCCCAACGGATTTTCCCCCGGCTACTGAAACCACCCCCCCGCAGAGCCCCCAATATGCCATGAGGCCTCCCCCCCCCCAGGCCACCATAATCTCCGTCTTTTAGAATCTCCAATTCACAAAAACCTTCGCCCACTGACTTTACTCGAGTACATTATGGTGTGTGGACAAAATTAACCTTGCACCGACGACTGATAGCAACCCAACCCTCCTCAGCATCTGCACCCTCAACGCCACATAAAGGAATTTCTCTAAATCAAATTTTAGTTTCTACTATGTATTCCACTATGAAATTACATTTTTAATTTGGGTTTTAATTTGGTTTTCACGATATTGGGGTTGGTGGGGGGGGGGGAGGGTGCTGTTGTCATATCCGGAGTTTTTCATGTTCCTTGATGCACGGTTAATTTTGTCCCTCTCAAATGTGTTTCCCAACTTGCCGAGCCAATAGCGTCTAGTAAGTTTACGGCAGGTTGCCCTACCCTATACTCGAGTACTGTACTCGAGTAATGTTGCGTCGCGCGCTGGCTGATGCAAGCTTATCATCTAACCCGAGCGGAAGGCAAGCGATGTTCCGTAGTTGCCCCCAGATGCCAAGTTACCAGTACGAAAAGAATTTTTTAGTCTGTGCAGCCGAACATTCCTGTGGAATCAGGTCTCGCTGGGCCACGTCCTCTGATCTACTGTAGCGCTCAACATAGCCGCCGGCCACCATTTAAAACTTGACATCCATCCCCGAGCATATCGCAATAGCATGAATCCTTGCGATCGCAATGATCTCCCGATACCGAGCCCTGACATTTTAGTATTACAATACATCTACCCCGACAATTGGTTTCTTCCACTGTTATTAAATCAAATCTGGTCATATTGTGAATTGTACTGCGCATTTTTTTCCAAACACGATTCAAGATAGGCCAGCATAGCCAACAGGTGCTGGAATGGAACACAGGGGAAGGAGATGGCGTCTACTCGAGTACGGCAAGCCCCGCAGGCCGACCAAAGACCCCCTACCGCGGCCTTATTTTCCTCCAAAATGCCGTGCCATGTATCCCTCGGGAGTTTTTTTTGACCTCGAACCATCCCATCTTGGTTCCTAGGAGATCCAAGCTGGGCTGAGACGGTGTCTCCCGCTTGCGCTGTGGATATGTGGTGGCAATGTCACGTCTCTCATTGGTATTTTCTTCTTTTGTGTAGTCACGTGGGGAGAATAGTCAGCTTTACTGGAGCGAAGTTTTGGTGATCTGTGGTTGAGCTATCGAGGGAACTGGAGCAAGAAAATTAAGCGATGCCCGAGCACGGTATATCCACCCAACTATTCCCGACCTTTCCTTGACCCATCCTTGGTTCTGGGAATTATCCGGGGAAAGGTATACTTTCGGTAAATCATACTACAAGTATCGCCTTAGAAGATCTCGTAAGGGATCTGATACAAACCAAATTTATATGTACTCGTCCCAGGGAAGAAGTATTCGCAAATACGTGTTTTGAGTTTGTATGGGCGCTCAGACAATCGCAGGGGTTTTACCATACAGGGGCCCGTTTACCTACAGACGTCAGTCTAAAAGCCTGAAACGATGCCGACCGTCATGGGGGGCTTGACAATGGGGGAGAGTGCGGCAAAGTAGATGGCGTTTACCTAGAGTAGGCAACGTAACTTTTTGACGGTCTAGCGACAAGAATCTAGGACCGTGGAAAATTGGCCAAACACTTTCACGCCATTTATCAGATAGCGGTTGAGATGCCACCGTCTAGTACAACTACCTATTGCAAATTTAATTTTTAGAAAGAGACAGACAGTTGAAGGTATGTAAAGAAAACAGAATGGTTGCATGTTTAGCTAATATACTGTCTAGTATATAGCTGAAAGCCCATTTATTTAACTGACTTTCTTTGACGGTCCCCACTGTCTCTCGTTGCTAGACGGCCGTCTATAGGTAAACGGGCCCTAATTCTTTAATCCCTGATTCCGGGTAATTCTCATACTCGAATAACACAGAATCCATTTGCGGACGGGCGCCTAGCTCGTGCTTTGTAAGCATGACCGGTAATGATTGGCTGGAGTAGGATTGTGCAATGCATGAGCCTCATTAGCTACTGCCTCCCCCTCCCTCAATCCCTCTAGATTTCCTCATGCTCGGATTCCCACTGCACACCCCTCTTTAACTCTTATGAAAAAGGAATTCAGATAATAGACTATAGTGCTGATATCGTTTCGCGACAGGTTATCGCCAATTTCGACTGGTTCAACAGTAATAACTCGTTCAACAAGACCCCCAACCTCATCACCGAAATTGAAGCGGAGGGCACCAAATTCTACCTCGGTTATCGCTAGTTGAACCATAACAACAGCACCCGTGGGTGCGAGCCGGCCGACTTGATACGACGGGGAACCGGGCATTGCAAACCAGCGGGTTCAGAAGACGACGCGATACGAAAGATGGTCGTGTTGAGTCATCGATGTTATGTTACCGGAATCAAGGGGTGGGGGAAAGCTACGTCAGCTAAGATGTGTCGTCTGGAGAATGGAGGTCTAGTTTCCACTGTCAATCTGCAGGTAATAGTTCCCTAGCGATTGATATTCTGCGCGATCGAGCTAGGGGAGGAGACGCTCCCGTTGTAAGATTATGCTGTGATTTCCTTGCTCGACGGGAAGAGTCCAAGACAGATATGTTTGGCATTTCCAACGTTAAAAGATCGACAGCTATAGCCAAATGAAACGCCACGAGTTCACAGCAAGATACGATCGCTAGCGCATGACCTGGGGGTGAACGGGGAAGTTCACTCGCTCTCTACTTCTCTTCTCGATATCTATCACACTCTCAGCTAATTACCGGTACTTGGGTGGCTGTAGAGACGGGGGTATAGGTAAACCGCGACGAAGTCGTCTTCATATCCTTCCGCGGATCACGATACATGTCCATTCTCATCGCCGTCAGGGTTCCGAATGGTCGGCGGGAGACCGGACTGGACTAGCTAGTCCGGTCGAAAGTCAAGTCTAGTCTAATGGTGGAAATTAGACCGACTAGACAGTCAGGATTATCGAAACCGACTTGACCAGGACCGGTCCGACCAGGCCCGCCAAGCAATAGGATATGCTATTTTTATCACAATATATTATGTTCAAATAAAGCTTTTCTTAATAAAACTTATTGTTTCCATGGATTATACGGTGAAGACAGTGTCTCGCTTAGATTAGGGGTGGCGAAAATCGGTTCTTAAGTATCGAATTTTTCTTGGTGCACTAAGTGAGTGATATTACATGACCACATACCATAATACCTGTATTCGATGCAATTTATCCATCGGGTAATCGCATTTCCACCCCATGCTATCCTCTCCGGGATGCTCTATCAACTTGTATTGAATGACTCTTGATTTATAACGTGACAAGCGGCCGTAGGATCCTACTATAGCTCTCATGCGATCTTTTATCAAGACTAGTTTGGGACTAGTCCAAACCGGACCGGACCGCCCGAGTTAGTCGGGTCCAGTCATCGATATTAACCAGGACTGACTAACCTGGTCCTGCCTCCAAAACGACCGGTCGGACTATTCGGAACCCTGATCGGCGTGCCCCCCCCTTCCATTTCGCTTCCTGTAGTGTTAATGAATGAGAGGCAAAGACTGCCGCTGTTCATAGCCTCCTGGCATCCAGCTCTTTCACTCTTCCTTCCGGCTCTTTCTTTATCCTTCCACTTTCCTTCCACTTTCCTTCTGGCGGACGCATCAAGCGCATTCCCGAACTATTTATACGCAAAAAAAAAGTGGCGAAAGAGCATCTCGAGCACCATCTCACGATTTCTAGCATGGAACTATTCCCGGGCAGCTTGTTAGTGGGCGAGGAATGCTGGGTCATATATCTCAAAATTTGACGAATGGGATGTGCAGCGTTGACAAAGAGGAGTGCTCAGGGATACAATAGTGGATATCAAAGACTAACTTATAACTTTATTCTACAACGATGGGCGGAGGGGAGTCTTTAAATACACTGTCAATCTTCAGTCTTCCACGCATCTACTTAACACTATCACGCCATTTCCATAAGTTCTCACGCAATGTCTACTACCTCGATTTCCCCTCTTCTCTACCCAACTTGGTGAATCATCAACCCCTCTTCTCGCAACGTTCGCCGTGTGCCCAGCCATGGGGAATTCTTAGATCCCCTTTCTAGCACCTTCTATGCTGAGGAGCTGTGGGTATCAGAATCCGGAGAGCGCCGGTGATTCACAAGAATATATGGGAGACTTTTGAAAGGGCTAAAAACGAGTTTGGCGGCCAAGGCCTCCTACTTTATAATATCATAGATTTTGGGAATAAGACCACTACATCCCTACCACGGCTATTCTATGTAGGGGCACTTTCCACTGATCGCCTCCGATGCACTAATATGAGCCCCTGGAGTCACTGTGAGCAATTGTTCGGCTATCACGCAACACGCTAGTATTCCTTCTCGAAAGTCCCAATATCGCCGAAAAAATGGTCAGACACCAGTGAGATAGTTAGGGTTCTTGGTAGCACTGCCTTGGCAGGTATCAATTGTTATCTGGAGATGATTTTATACCGGGAGAACTAAAGCAGCAGATATAGGGTTCCGGTTACCGACTTTGGGATGAGCATGGAAGTTCTTTTGACCATTACAATCTATCTAAACTATAAAGCTAGGGGTAGATATAAATTATAAATGAAACCATGCTTCTATCCCTCCACTGATCACTCATATCCATGCACTTCCGGTTGGGTTTCATTTCAAGTTTCCCCGCGTCCTTCCATGCCAACAAAGGGAAGATAAATATCATAGAGACTACCGCCAATTATTGTCTTCATGCATCAGACTCTTGCATTTTACTTCCCACCGATGTAGTGATCCCAGTGTTCCCAACCGTCCAGTCCGGACTGCAGGGCCCTGGCGTCCGTCCTCGATATTAACTGCAGGACTGTAGGTTGACGGCCGGGCCCTGCAGCGTTTCTGGAAATGGTAAGTTCCGGTAGGGCCTGGCCGTCTTTGGAATTGACGGGCGTCACCTGTAGGTACCCGCCGTCACCTGCCGTCCTGAGTAAGGACGTGCGTCACCTGCAGGGCCCTGTCGTCACCTGGTGTCCTTAGTAAGGACTGCAGTCACCTACAGGTATTTCATAAAAATACCGTAAAAATACTTTCGATTCGCTATCTCCGTCAGCTTATAATAGGTTTAGTTTGACAGGTTAATAGAATTGCGTGTGTCGGTTAATGAGATTTAATAACGTCCTGATGGCTGATCTTATCCCGCATCGGAAAGCACTAACCCTTTTGAAGACTTCTAGGCAGTAGATTCGGAGATAGCCAACGACAGGAGTTTTTACGGTATTCATAATGTGTGATTGATCTATCCGCTTAGCTGTTGCTTCATACATTTGATAAGAGAAGAAAATATGCTTGGGGATTTGGAGGACAGAGCGGTAATATTAGGCGGGGAACCAGGGCAGGTTCCGGGTGCCCAGAACTGGGATCAGATATGAGTGCACATCTTGGTTGATTGATGAGAAAATTTGATACCTGATACCCAAATATGATGATAGCGTTGTAATAAAGATGTTTCGTTTCTTCAAGCACCGACTCCCAGCTCGGAAATTTAAAAATAGCAGTTCAACTGAGACACCTGTAGGGCCCGGCCGTCCGTCCTGGGCATGGGTTAGGACGGACTACAATTTGGCGTCCGTCCCGTCCCGGGCAAAAGACGGACGGGCTGGACGCTTGGGAACACTGCTTACATTCCCACCAATTTCATCGTGCTTCAGCAGAAGCTAGACCCTCACTACACAGAACCCCTCCCTAACTCTGGTGGAGGGATTCAGATTCTGGAATGGGAGCAGCAGACCACAGGCAATTGCAACTCATTGATCAGTATTGATTTCGGCGAAGGCATCATCAAGTTCGGTACAGAATGAGGCCCCAGGGGGCATCAAATTCTGTCGAAGCTATGGCCGCTCCGACCACAGCAACGGCATCAGGGTACGCTAGCCGACTAACTCGCTGCTGTGGGGAACCGGATGCTAGAAGCTAGCAAATTCAGAAAATGGCATGATGCGGAAGATTGTTGATTTGAGCCAGTGTTCTGTTGCAAGAACCAAGGAGTGGAGAAAGCGCATTGGGGTAAGAATTCTTGTCTGGAGAAATATAATGCAGATGTCGCTGATGATTAGTACATAGTAGTTCCCTGCGTGTCAGCAGTCAGTGCGACCAGTCTAAGGAAAAGACAATATCGTCGTGGGACTAAGCTGCGATTTCATTCCCCAACAGGAACGGCCCACAGCTAGTAGGCGGGGCGGTATTCTCGAGCCACTTGCCAACTGGTGAAGAATCCCGAGCGACATACAGGAGGTTCCTCAAAAGGCCAAAAAAGAGTTTGGGGGCGAAACCTCCCCCTCAGGATACGTTAGAAATTCTGAAGAAGACGGTTACAGCATTGCCCTGGGTATTTATATGTATTGACACTTTAGAGCACCCATTCCCGACTCCGGGCCGGAAGCCCTACAATCACTACGAGATATCATCGAGCGTTACTAGACATCCCGGTATCTCTTGCCGGGAGACTACATATCTCTTAGAGGTTCCTGTAGCCGAAGGGGGAAATGGCGGACGGCGGAACGATGGGTGCGAAGATTAAAGCAACACTAAAGACAGATCGCCAACGCACAACTCAGAGAGAGGAAGTTCACTTCTATTCCTCTCGCTCACACTCACAACTCTAAGACCCTCGAAAACCTACTAACTAAACTAACTAAAAGTAAAGACCGGAGTATAAATAAAACAACAACGAAGCCTCTCACGCCGGTCCTCCCATCCTTTGGTCGATCGCGGCACGGGCCTCTTTCATTCCGCTCATACCCCTGCTCTTCCACGCATGTCCCCCTTTCCGTTCTGTTAAATTATCATCCTAACAACAAAATGAACAAACGTCACAAGAAAACTTCTTCAGACTCCAGAGCCCCAGCGCACCTGACTTCATATCCTCCACGTGCTACACGCCCAGCACACCCGGAGCTTTGTCTGTGTTGCAAATCACCGGCGATCACTCATGCATATTTCTTTCTTTTCCTATCTTATTGACCACTAGTTTTCTTTATCACTCATTATGAAGCGAAGGGGGAATTACTATGCCTGATTGTATAGTAAAGCGAAGGGTGCGCACACACGGCCGACGAGAATCAGCAAGCAAAGTGGAGAGGATATGAGAATGTAGGAAGGAGAGGACCGGAATTCCGCTGGTGCGGTACCATCCCCGGAGGGATTTCTTGCCGCCCAAAGAAGCCATTAGAACATTCTTCTTGTCCTGGGGATGGGGGTTGAGTGCGCAGGAAAAAAGCTGTTGTATTTTCTATATAAACCCAATACATCTCTGTAGATAGGAAAGACAAGCAAGCAAGATACGATTCCCAGTATTGACAAATGTTCCATCCGCCTTGACTTCGTTCCAAGCCTTCTTCCTCTCTAGTTAGTCTCCCCTCCGAGATCGATACCTCATCACAATAGCCTAAACAATATGCGAATAGGCTGCGCCCATGCTGAGCACGCCGAGCAGCATAACTTTCAGCAATATCCATGAAAATCGTGAGAGGTTTTAGTGAGGCGGTTAGGATACCTCAAAGTTTTACTCATACCGACACGGGAAGTTATCTGGAGGCTGGATGGTTGCAGTAATCCTAATTTAATGGGAAACGGACTGAAGGTGAATATTGTGAGAATCACTCTCAGGGGATGGCCGAAATGTAGACAGCAATGTTGAATACATTGCCAATACAAGTCCTAATTATGGGTTACTAACGCTGGCGTTCAGCTTCCTTCGGGTTTCTCTAAACATTGATCCACTCCCGGAAGGGATTACTCCGCACCGGAGAAGAAGGAAGTTTGGTGGGTTGGCGAAAGGGGGGGATCGGGGGGTAAATATTGAGCAACAGTATATTCCTGCGGTTGAAGACTGCTACGATGCCCACTCTAGCCATCAACGGCGTAAAGTCCTTGCCTACTGTGGGCCCGCCCTCAACACTCTGGGGCAATACCTCCCCCTTAGCCCCAACCTTCCCTGCTCTATAGCTGCTGAGGGCTTTTTAGACCCACCTCAATTCCGGACTCGTGAGGGGCTTTATCTCCTGCTCCTCATTCCATCCCACCAACCACCCTGTTCGTTACATATAGTTATTGTTACTAGGCTAATATGATGGATGGGGGAACACCAAAGATTCGAATCCGCCCGCATTACAACTGCACGATGGGTGCAATAACCACATCTTCCCGATGGTATTATCGTTTGGAATGCGTGGGTTGGTGTTGACCAATTCTCATTGACAACCGCAAGAATTAGGGGCATATTGTGAGAATAATTCAAACAAGACACGAGATCGCTCTACGAAGAATTCCTGATATTTCAGGGGCTTTCGTGATCTCACACCACCACCACCTCCTCCTCCCCGCTATGAAATAAAGTCGGGTGACAGAAAACTCATACCATTGGCTACTTTGCACCGGAGACTAGCATTCTGGGAGACTTATAGCTCGAAACTGCTACATAAGAACTTTCAGGGAGCTTTAAAAAAAAAGCATGACAACGGTTCATTTCTATAATAGAAATATCAGGCCTCTATGTGCCATAGTGTGGGGGGATCGGACTGTGGCCGGACACTTTGTATGAGGGTGCCATTCAAAAGATACATGAAAACCACTATTGCTACCCTTTATCTCTGATTTCTCCATTCGATAAATACTCTGCCCAAGACCTTTTCTTGAAAAAACACTCTCTACCTGTTCCCCAGTTTGGTATGGTTTAATGTAGAAGTCGCAGATCCGTCGGGGGTGCAGTGGTCAATAAAAGGTGCTCAATTCTGGTAAAAAATGGTGGTCTGCCGAACCTTTTTGTCATCGGACTTCATCAATCCCCTTCATGCACCCCCGGTTACGCCGGCCGCTGGTGTATCTGAAAAATACAAGAGACAATTCTCTAACAAGCGTTAACTTTAATCCTTTATAATACATTCAAGTCTATAAGAGTAAGAAAACAAAATAAAACTAGACAGTAGGGGGCCAAGACACCCCCTGCATGAAAATCAAACTCCGATATATCCTGTGATTAAACGATAACCTATGCTGGTGTCAAACGAGGAGAGATGAGTGAGATAGAGGTTAGCTCATCCAAAAAAAACAAAAAAAAACATTGGTAGCTTAATCCCTAAAACGCCAGAAAAAAAGGTGAAAGGAAGCAATCAAATAAACATCTTAGACCACCCCACGCTGACCAACTCATATTCACGCGACACTACCTATAACAATGAGCGGCGAATTCCATGGAACAAGGTGGCAAATCCGATGAACCAGGCGGGAAGCCAATTAAAGGATACGTAGGCAATGTTAGGCCTGAAACAGTTCTACGACACCAGTATGCCCGTTTTTCGCTGCGTACATGAGTGGTGTTTGACCCAATTTAGAGGAGGTATTGGGGCTAACATCCCTCCGCCCCAATAGTAGCTTCACTATTCCCTTGTGGCCACGCCCGGCAGCCAACGAGAGGGGTGTTCGGCCATACTTCGTGTCTGGAGTATCAGGGCTGACATCTTTCCGTTCCACTAATAACTTAACTATTCCCTCATAGCCATTCTCAGCAGCCCACGCCAGTGGTGTTCGTCCATACTCCGTGTCTGGGGTGTTGGGGTTGACATCTTTCCGCTCTAACAGTAGCTTCACTGCTCTTTCATGGCCATTCCTGGAAGCCAACCAGAGCGGTGTTCGGCCATACTTCGTGTCCTGAGTATCGGGGTTGACGTCTTTCTGTTCCAACAATAACTGAAGTACTCCCTCATAGCCATTATCAACAGCCCACGCCAGCGGCGTTCGGCCACACTCCGTGTCTGGGGTGTTGGGGTTGACATCTTTCCGCTCTAATAATACCTTCACCACTCCCTTATGGCCATTCCTGGCAGCCAACGAGAGCGGTGTCCGGCTAAAAATCGTATCTGGGGTGTCAGGATTGACATCTTTACGCTCCAACAATAGCCTTACTACTCCCTCGTGGCCTCTCCTGGCAGCGCACGCGACCGGCGTTTGGCCAAGCTCCGTGTCTGGGATCTCTGGATTGACATCTCGCCGCCCCAACAGCAGCTTCACTACTCCCTCACGGCCACTATCCACAGCCAATAAGAGCGGCGTTGCCCCAACCAGCCTCTTTTGGGTGTTGGGGTTGACATCTTTCCGCCCCAATAGTAGCTTCACTGCCCCCTCGTGGCCCCTCATGGCAGCCAACATGAGTGGCGTCACGCCGAGTCGGTCTGAATGATCAGGGTTGACATCTTTACGACCCAACAGTAGTTTCACGATTCCTTCATAGCCATTCCTAGCAGCCCAATGAAGCGGTACTTGGCCACTCGTGGCTGGGGAGTTGGGGCTGACATCTTTCCTCTCCAGCAATAACTTCACTATTCCCTCTTGGCCATTCCGGGCAGCCCACCAGAGTGGTGTCCGGCCCAATTTGTTTGAACTATCAGGGTTGACATCTCTCCGACCCAAAAGTAGCTTCACTATTCCTTCATGGCCATTCTCTGCAGCCCACGAGAGCGGTGTTCGATCCGATTCACTTGAGCTATCGGGGTTTACATATGTTCTGCTGAACAGCAGACCCGCTGCATCCGGAGCCCTCCCCCACCAACGACCTATTCTCCCTGGACTGAAAAATCGAGGGCCAAGGAATATCCTCACCACTCCCTCATGGCCATTTCCCGCAGCCCATGAGAGCGCTGTTCGGCAATTATTCGCGTCATGCTGATCAGGCTGAATATGCTTTTGTTGCAAAAGCAACTCCACTACCTCTTCATGCCCACAGCTTGCAGCCCATATGAGTGGCGTTATACCCGCACCATCTCTTTTGTTCACATCCCATTTATTCATCTCGAGCAAAGCATTTGCGACTTGAGCGATGCCGAGATAAGAGATATAGTGCAGGGCAGAAAACCCCTTGCGGGTGCTAGTACCCCTTCTAATAAACGCCTGCTTGGCGAACTCTTTCGTAATCGACTCCCAGAGGAAATTGGAAGCTATGTGACTATCGAACTGATCAAGGAGCTGCAGCGCAAATGCTTTGGAGCGATTTGAGGGCTCAGCTCGCATGTGGGTTCCCCAATATAAAGCAGAATATTCCAAGAAGGGTGTGCCTCGATCAACGAGTGGGTCAGATGAAAGATCCTTAGCATGCTGGAAGCCGAGATACGTCAAACATGTTTCGGCCATAGTCGAGTGGGCTTTGTCAAAGAATCCTAGATGTGTTTGGAGATGCTCCTGGAGCGTAAAATGGATCAACCTAATTGTCGAGGTACCCTTATCTATTGTGGTGAGCCCTTGGCAGCAGGCTAGCAAGGTCGATGTCCTGGGGATATTGTCGTAATCGAGATCGTTTGTCCCTATCCGGATTGCTAGGGCGCAACATATCTCATCCACTTGCAAAGGCCGCTTCGAATGGGAGATCCACATCAGAACGGCCGTCCCGAGCCTTGCTTTCTTCTCATCCTGAGCCTTTATCCTCTCTAGCGTTGTCCCGTACGCCCCCCCCAAATCTAAGCCATTCTGCATTGCTCTAAGCCTTTGTCTCCTCCCATATATAGTCGTCTCGCGTAGGATCGTCTCAATGCTCAAGAATGCCAGCAGGAATCTAAATACAATATCTCTCAGCACACGGACCTAGGGATTATTTCCCGTGTTTCCTTCCTACTTACATTTCCGAAACCACTCCTGGAAGATTCTGTATAATTTCCTCCCATAAATTTTGGTCCATCTCATCCGGCATCGTATCCTCCCCCAGTTTTGCTCGGAGGAATATGATGATATCACTCCTGGTGGGTGTTATTGACCTAGTGGCTGCCCTTCCCGCCAGATGCCTCTCAACTTCACTCCGGATATGTGGTCTCCCAGTTAGAAATAGCCGAGCAGCGGGGGACTTCTGGATAATTTGGTTGAGTAAATCGAGAATTTTCATCCGATACGCTGGCTGGCACTCGTCAAGCGCGTCAATGCATATGAATGTGGGTCGTGAAGACGTGATATCCTGCAAGAACTCCACAATTTGTGAGAGAACTAGTCTCGGGCCATCAACGACCCTCCCTCGGTCCCGAAAAACTTTAACCATTCCCTTCGGAACCTCGTCTAGTCCACCGACAACCTGCTTCAGCACCGAGCCCAGAACAATTGCTGGGGATTGCTCCTCCGGCGCTGCGAAGTCGAAGTAGAAGCACCCAACGCTAGCGTTTTCTTGTACTGCTTGCTCGCGTAATGTATCTATCACCATCGAACTAATATCACAGTTTATTAGCAATATCTTCCTGTCTTAGAGTGTCTTCTACCCTACCTAAGGTAGGTCTTCCCAACTCCGGGACCTCCGTAACAAAACAAGGCGGAACAATTAGGTTCACCACTGCTGGTACCACCTAACCAATTCCGATATTCTTCAGTTTGTAAGAGCCAGTCTCCCACCTTCTCAACTCTATGGGTTCGGATGTCGTCGTGCCGTGTCTGGGGCTCAAGTGGAGATAGCCAGGCCAAAATCCCGGAATCCTCGCCAGCGATCGTGCAGTTATTCCAGACATTGCTAACAGAATTGTCTGTATTGAAACAGTTGGAATTTTTAAAATAATTGGGATCACTAGAAGAGTCGGTATTTTCGTTGATGGGAGGTTGAGACATTTTGGATTTTTCACTTTTTCGCTGGTTGTAGAGGCAGGGTCCTTGGGTAATTATGTCCAGTGAGTCGGGCTGATATGGTTTCCTAGGAGCGACAATGAGCGGGGGCGATGGTAATTTTTCAGGTCTGGTGGGCGAGGGCCTAGCCCAACCAATCCAGCCGGTGATGGCACACTATCTGTGAAAGTGACAAGATTGTGGGCTGGCGTAGCAACAAGCCCCAAACGGCCAATGGGGGAGTGGGACTGCTGCGAAAATTAATATTTTGTGCTGCTGGCGCTAGGGGCAGTGCTGATAAACTCTCCCTATTACAGCCTCAAGAATTACAAGGTACAAGTTACAGCCTTACAGGCATAAAGAACCCGAACATTTGATCCGAATTTTGTATGGGCGGTCAGACACGCACAGACATTTTGCCATACAAATTCCTCATCCCTGTGTTCGGGTTCTTTATGCCTTTAACTTGTATAATATGTCGGAGTCGTAATTTAAAAATGTAAGACACGAGGTCGCTCCAGAAACAAGCCGGTTTGTCTCTGCAATTGCACTCTCCTATTTCGGATGGCCTTCCGTTGTCCGCACCCGCCTTTTATCCACCACCCGACCCTCCACCTCACAAAACATCAAATACGCTCTATGTATGTCGGCAATCAGTGTGTCCAGAAAAAACTGTCTAATGGACTCTTGCTTGTACATTCCGCGCCGTTTGCGGGGGATGGAAGGATAGCGAGCTACCGCACCGTAGGGTACAAAACTAAGACCCTTCTACCTCTAAGCACTTAAGATATGCTCTACTCGGGTGCCTAAACCGAAATATATTTTTACTATGAGTCTTGCGCAAAAGGAGGAGCAAGAGAGGGGCTAACCCGCCCCGGGAACCTCTTATTTAATCCCTAACACGCGAGGAGAAAATGCAAAAGCCAAAAACAAATAAACATTCTAAACTACCCCGCACGAACCTCATGGATATTTGGAGGTAAGCGATGTGCTGCAGTCAGCCTCGCATGTCCAGTTATAAGGGCAGAAAGCGAAATTTTAACCTAAGAAGCCTAGCATCCCTAACGAATCCACTCTTGCTGGGCCGGGTCAGCTGATTTGCCCTCCAAACCTCAACATACAACCCGGATAGTGATGGGCACGATCAGATCATGATCGAGTTTTGCTATCAATAGTCTGCTCGATCACCTCGATCATAGGGGTCTCTCGATCAGATCATGATCGAGCAGAGCATCCATGATCTGATCGATTTGCTCGATCATGGGTACTGCTGGATCATGCTCGACCATCATCGAGTATACTCGAGCATCTTGGCTCATGACCGATCACTCTACTAATCTTAGTGATTGGGTGATGCGATGAACTATCTAAAGGGAGTCTACCGGCACACTAAATACCAATTCTTTTGGCCGGACTTTACACTGTTAGCTCCTCGACAAACTATCATGACTGCTAACTTTATAATAAGGTCACCACTCCCATCGTTTCGAGTCTATGGCAACTAGTCAATACCACCAATGACTTTCAATAAATTTATTCAACAATGAGTAGGGAGTCGAAACCTATCCGGGCTTCTAGACACTCTGGATCAGCCACAAATTAGCGTGATTCATTAAATGGACGATAGGGTATGGCTCTTCTGTTCTTGTTATAACACGAGTGAAAATACACAGAATCCATATTGAATGAATATTTAATCCCTAATGGGCACAAAATCGATCATACTCGATGATGCTCGAGCAGTGACCATGATCGATCACTCGATCAGGGCTCCCCAGTTTCGTCGATCATTCGATCATAGGGTGCCCTCGATCAGATCATGATCGAGCATGGCCCCCATGATCTGCTCGATCATGATCGTGCCCATCACTAAACTCGGAGCATATATTATTGTGAATTTAATAGCACAAGTCCATTTCAGGTAATGAATCCACTGAGCCAAAAAATCTCCAGATCCCGAGCCCTGGCACTGTCACAATACGTCTTCCTCGATAATTGGTTTCTCCCAATGTTATTAAAGCAAATCTAGTCACATTGTGAATTGAACTGCGCACTTTGAACTGGTTACCTTTTTTCAAAGAGGATAAAGGATACGGTAGGCCACCAGAGCCATCAGGAGCCAGAATAGAATACAGGGGATGGGGATGATGCCGACTCTTGGATCGCAGGTCAACCACTGACAAGGATCTTTCTTCTAAGATCTTTCTTATCCGTGGCTTCGCTTTCCTGCCAAATACCGTGCCATTTGACCATCGGGAATTTTTTTTAAACATCGAACCACCCCATCTTGGTCCATGCGAGATCCAAGTGGAGCGGAAGTGGAGTCTCCCGCTTGGGCTGTGGACATGCGGTGGCATTGTCTTGTTGGTATTTCTTCTTTCCTCGGGTCGCGTGGAGATATGGTCAGCCTTACCGGGGCAAAGTTTTCTGTTGATCTGTAGTTGGGCTGTCGAGGGAACTGGAGCGGAGGAATTAAGCGGTGCCCGAGCATGGGCATATCCGCCCAACTACTCGAGTATTCTTGCGCTTTTCTCAGCTCATCCCTGGATCTAGGAATTAGCCCGGGATAAGGTGGATTTTCGGTAGGTATACTAGCACTATGGGGTTACAAATTAGGCCATAGGGTTTACTTTTTTTTCTCTTTTTCTTTAATTGGTGGGGAGCGGCAGGTTACCAGAAGCATTCCTATAGAGTGCTAGTAAGAATTTTCTTGAACCTGCCCAACCACCGTTGCCGATGTGTTTAAGCTGTGGCGAATCTGCCTTCCTCTTGGCCTCCTGTTGGCTCGGTTGCCTCAGTTTCACTTTAGCTCCAATCCGACTTTCACGAGATTATAGGGGTAGTTAGCTAGTTATCGGGTAGGATTTGTGGTGGGTTAACTGGAGGGAGGAGGGAGAGCAAGGACAAGGGACGACAGCGAGGACTCGCCTATGTGTTTAGACTCTACTCTTTAATTTTCCACGTTAGCGATTTTTTTGTCCGTGTTTCTTCTTTCTTTTTATCATCACCGACGATAGTTTAACACTTCCTATAGTGCAAGCGGCGTTTGCCCACTTAGTTTCTGTTTCAAGATTTCCTACGGTTTCATCATTCCTGTACTCGATCTTTCACCCCCTTACGCCAAAAAGCCCATCGGAGGGGACCTACCTCCGGGACCGAAATGCGTTTGGCGGCTTTCAACTTATTAACAGATCGACAGCGACAGCCCAATGAAAGGCCAGGAATTCAGAACAAGACACGATCGCCAGTGCACGACATATGGTAAATGGGGAAGTTCGCTCCTTCCCTACTTCCCTACTTCCCTTCCCACTATCTATCACACTCTTAGATAACTATCGATACTCAAGTAACGGTAGAGATAGGAGTGTATATACAATAAACTACAACGAAGTTGTCCTCATATTCTTCCATGGATCACCACACATGCCCATTCTCATCGCCTACGTCCCCCCCTTCCCTTTCGCATATTCTCGTGCTAAAAATCCAAAGACTACCACTGTTTATAACCTCCGGGCATCCAACTCTCTCACGCTTCCTTCAGCCCCTTGTATTTTCCTTCCGCCTTCACCCCCGCGGACCCATCAAGCGCATTCCCAACCTATTTACAGGAAAATGAAACAACTATCCCGAGAGCATCCTGGGCAACATCTCACAATTTCCAACGCTATTCCTAGGAAGTTCGTCAGCAGGCGAGGGATCTTGCAACATATACTGGAGACTTTTTAATAAGTCTAAAAACGAGTTTGGCGGGCAGTCTCCTAGCTCCCATAATATACTGTAGATGTTGTGAAGAAAACTATTACATCCCTACCACTGTTATTCTATGTAGTGACACTTCACACAGATCGCTTCTAAAGCGCTGATGTAAGCCCCGGGAGTCGCTACGAGATATCATTTGGGGATCAGCGAATGCACCAGTATTCCTTACCGGAAGGCCTATATATCACCGAAAAAATGGGAGATGTTTTAGCGAAGTAGTTAGAAGTAGAACTACCCTGGCGGGTATTAAGAATTATCTGAAGATGATCTTACATCGCGTGAACTAAAGCAGCAGAAATATGTCCGATTACCGCATGACTTTTGGATCAGCATGGAAGTTCCCTTGTTCATTAGAGTCTATCTAAATGGTAAAGATAGGAGTAGGTGTGAATCATAAACGAAATCATCCCCCTATCCTTCTGTTGGCCGCGATTAGTGCCCGTGGAGTTCTAGGTATGCTCCTTTTCGAGTGTCCTTGCATGCTCCCATGCTAGCAAAGGGGAGATGGATATAGTGGAGACTCCCGCCAATCATGGTCTTCATGCATCGGAGTCTTTTATTTTCCTTCGGAAGGATGCAGTGATCTCAAGCCTAAGGGTAACCCTGAAGCCTTTCTGAACGAAACAATACCCTGACCATGCCGAGAAGCATCTAACAACTTCCAACAGCTTCTCTCCCGATCCCCTAGTTTATTCTCAGAGATTTTGTTGTCATAGACCTATGTGGTTTCACGCTACGCAACATCTCCTAGTATCTTTCTATGGAAGTATCGGAGTAGCTTGGGTAGTAAACACCAAAGGTTCTCCCGCCACTCGATATCACCCACTAAGCATCATCTACACGCTGTACTAACTTAGCCCGTAGTGCTGGAGTTTGGGGGATGGAAATTGGATCGCTACGGTTTATTTTGAGGTCATATACCTATTAAGTACTAGAGTGAGGCTTAATAAAGATCAAAGGGGTAGTTTCCTGTTCGTCCTTAATCCCGAGGGTTCTTCTTGTACTCGGGGGCGAAGGGAATTGATATCTTGTTCTGTTTTTGCAATGGCGGGAGTGGGCAGATTAGCGTTGGCCAAACTCTGGGTCGGCTAATGGAATTAGGAGGCATGTGTGGAGAATAATTCAACAGCACAAGAAGCAAGATTACTTTGAAAAAGGATCAATCCTTTTGTGCTATTACACTATTCTATTTCAAACATCCACAGGTGATCTCACATAGCTGCCACCCCCGCCGCCATCTAGTCTTCCGCTCCACAAAATACCGATCCCTTCCGTACACTCCCGGGTAAACTGACCATTAGTATACCTGAAAGTATGCTCTAACAAGCCTTACCCGAAAGCCCTTTTGATGCGCTCCTGTCAATTAGACAAGAAAAAAACAAAATAGCTAACGTACTGTTCAAGGCTGGGACATCCTTCACTCAAAAATGAATCCTAAGATATATACGCTCCCAAAATCTGAATGATATTCTATTATTGAGTAAAAGAGTAGGATTGCATGGGAGTGGCAGAAAGGTTAACTTGCCCAAGCAGATTCTAACTTGGTCACCAAACCACGAAAAGAGGAACTGAAGGCGGAGGACAATAAACATCAGACATCATGCAGACAAAACTCATTCATCTAGCACCAGCGGGACCAACAAACGGGGATTTCTATGAGACAAGACCACAAACTCCAGCAAACCAAGCGAGGTCCCAATTATCGCATGGGCCGGGAACGTCGAGTCTGCAGGAGCTTCACGACTTTGTCGCGCCCGTTTTCGGCAGCCATCTTGAACGGTGTTTTGCCGGATTTGCTTGAACCCATTGGGGTTGACATCCTTCCGCCTCCACAATAGATTCACTACTCCCTCAGCCCCATTCTCTGCAATTAACAAGGGAGATGTTCGGCCGGATCCCAAAGAGCTATCCGGGTTGACGTCTTTTCGCCCCTGCATTAGTAGTTTCACTATTCTACAGAGATGAAGATTCGGTTTAGATTCCCCTACCAGATTTGTAGCCAGAAGCTTGTGAATATGGCTATTTTCAGTGGAAAAGCTTCAGCTATACACCAGTGGTTTTGCTGCTATCTATACTACTACCGGCAGTAGCGTCTTACAGAACGAAAGGCTCAGCCAAAACATGCGGCTCAATGCATTGCTGTGGCTTGGCATAGTATCTCTGTAGCTCCATATGATTTTGTAGCTCAAGACATTATAACATTGGGAGTCAATGAGACTAGTTTGAGATAAGGGATATGGTTTGGGAAAGTGGTAAGGTACTTACAGATTTAGGTTGTTGGGGAACGGGGGAGGAGTGGTTGAAATAAACGTTGTCAGAAAAAGGTGGCGGTTCGGATGTCGGGTTTGGACGGGTTTCGCCATGCGTAAGAGCAAATCACCTCCACACCTTATTTCAACCCCTTAGTGTGAAAACAGGTTTCACCACCGAACCTTCGCCCGGCTCCTCCAGCCCATCCCTCCTTCCCGGAATTGGCCTAGGGTTTCCCTGGGGCGGTCTGATATAGTCAAAAATCGTTCTTGCACGCTAATTCTGTCCTAGAATGATTCGAGCGTTGTGATTTGCTGAGGATATTTGTGCTCTCTAAAGTGCTGAGCCGGTCGAAGCCCTAAGTGAACGAGGATCTATTTTTTCTGACCAAGTTCAGTCGACTATTACCGAATCTGACCTTAGCCCGCCTAGGACGATTTTTGATTGTTCCAGACCGCCCAAGGGGATATTGTGTCGCATCATAGCTGACGTAAACCTACCCATTGAACCCGAGTAGGAGGCAAAGCGATGTGCCGTGAGTGGCCTTGGATATCAAGTCACGGGGGTGGTAGGAGAAATTTTAATTTCAAGCTGAACATTCCCGTGGAAGCATGTTATGCTCGACCACTCCTGTTCATTTACCTCAGTGCTCAACCAACAGCAGCCAGCCACCCCCTACCCCTTTGGATCAATCCATCGTAGGGAGCCACGACATCCTAGTATTTACAGTATCTTCTCTTTTTGAAATTATGTGCGGAGAATACTGCCAGTCTTACTGGAGTGGAGCTTTCTATTGATCCATGGATAAGCTCATAGGAACCAGAACCAAAAAATTAAGGAATGCGGGAGGACACCCATCAAACCATTACCGAGTTTCTCTAGCTCATACCTCGTTCTCGGAATTAGCCTAGGATAAGGTAAATATTCGCTTGATCATTGTATTGTTACAAAAAAATCTCGTAAAAGATCTAGTACGATATAAGATATAGTTGTGTAATCCATCATGGTAATTATATTTAGTCTATACTGTAGAGATTTATACTAGTGTAAATGTAAAAAATGAGAAGGCAAAGTGGTAAGTCCTTTTTGTTTCCCCGCGGACGCTGAGGATAGCGCTCCAGGCACTTGGAGTGAGAACATTGTCTGGATCCCCGGTTAGTCTAATGAGTGATTAGGACTGGTGGGAGGGAAAAAAAAAGGTTTCATTCAGTTGTGGTGCCAGAAGCGATATGGGAGAAGTGTGTAACCCCCTTGGCAGCCGAGTGGCTCGCATGCAAGTCTCGAGCCCATAGTGCTTTCTACTATTTTAAAAAAGAGCGAAGTGCAGGGTAACATTTGTTAAAAGTTTTTACGAAGGTTCCATATATTCGACATGAACTACAACAACAACAATCGTTTGACTTAGGAGAAGGTTTGTTTGGAGAATGTTGGAGAACATAGGAGTTGAAGCGGGTGGTGCGTTTGGATAAAAGGTTAGGTGCAGCGGAGATGTTTTGGGATGATGCAGGAATACGCGCTAGAGGTACTAAAGGTCTGAAACTAAGAGATGGAACGAACAAGTGTCACACTACGAGGTTAACAAAACAGGCAAAGGTAGCAGGAATGTTTAGGAATGGAGGAGCTCTGTAAGTAAACGAAACAGAGGTAAGGGATTAAGGGACACATTGTTTTGGGGGAAGTTTGAGCGCACTATGTGGAAGGAAGGAGACGGTGATCGAATGAGTGTGGAGGACTCGGACGAAGTTGAAGGAATGTTTTCTGTGTAGTCAACTTTGTGTATATATAGGACACCGCTGGCGATGTCGAAAGAATAAGGACCAATACACTCACTACCGATCATAGCCCATATCTGAGAACATTTCCCCTCCACCACTACTTTCACCCTACGTGTATTGTGAAAAGATGCTGCACCTAGTAGTGTTGTAAAATTATTGTGCAATGCAAAAAAAGGACACTTTCCACTCAGAGCTTGGTATGATACAAGCTAACTTATTTATTTCTGTGGGGTCCAAGCCTGGTCCCATGAGAGAACCCATTTACACACAAATGTCTAGGGAGAACAGTACTGCTACTCCATTACCGGCAATGATTGGCCTGGCAAACTTGTGCAACGCTAGAGCATGAGTTATCACACCCGCTTTCCTCAGCTCCTACAGATTTCCTTGTGCTCCGGCAGAAGTCAGATTCTCACTACATAGATCCCCTTGACCCCCGCGGGGGGTTCAGATTCTGGGAGCAGCAGATCACTGGTAATTTCAGGCCGTTAAACAGTATTGATTCGCTCAATGGTGTTATCTTCGCCATGAAGGAGGCGCCGGGGGCATCAAATTCCGCAGTGGCCTACGCCACTCGGACGACAACAGTGGCCCAAGGCAAGCTAGCCGGACGACTCACTGGTGTGGGGAACCTAATACTGGAAGCTAGTAGGTTCAGAATTTAACATGATGCTGACAAAGGTCAGATTTAACTACAATCCGGGGGTGGGGAAAGCGTATAGTACAAGTCCCCGGTATAAGTCACTGATGCTAGTTCCACTTCTCCTCATTTCTCTGAACGTGTAAGCACTCCCAGGCGAGATTACTCCCTGGTGGCGAAGAAGGGAGTTTGATGTGATAACCACAGGGGAGGGTTCGGGGAATGTTCTGCTGTAACCTTATCACGAATGACAGTACAGCCGAGGCGCAGAGAGAAACTCAGTATGGGGATTGCAATATAGGTATCGCTCGTGGAGCGGCCATCTCATGTTGTTGAGTTATCCCATGCCCTAGAGATAGAAGGACTCATTTGATAGCTGGAATCCCATAGTTGCTAGGATATGAGAGTTGGTTTGGCGTACGAGCGGTTTAGGGTCGTGACTGTCACTTGTCGGTTTTTCCCGTTTGTGGGTTTTTCCTGTTTTGTGTGTTTGTGCTCTCTCCTCTGTATTTAAGTCTGATCTACCAGTAGAGAGCTCCCTGTATTGTACATTTGGTTATACACATCGTTCTCGTCACTTACCGAAACCACCACCGACGTGCTTTTTTCTCCTGGTCTTCGCGCCGTTACCTACGTACCCCAGCCATCATTGGGTTGTGAGTGAGCTGCCATCAGAGTGTCGCTATCATCATTGACCTGGATATTAGGAATAATCATGCGGTTGAAAGACTCCTAGCATGCTCACTCAGGCCCATCACCGCCGAGAAGCCCTCGCCTACCACCCGGTTTCCTCACCACACTTCATGAGAGTACCACTCACATAACTCGAACTTGCCCCACTCAATGGTTGCTAAGGTCCGTTGGACCTACCCCCTGCTCGTCCTAGCCAGTGACTGGCCCTTCGCCTACTCCGCATTCGATGCTATCATACCAACCGCCTTACTAAATGTAGTTGTTGTTACTAGGCTACACCCTTATATTTCAAAGGCTTTTATGATCCCATACCGCCACCCCCTCCTCGTTATAAAATAAGGTGTGGTGACAACACACCGGAACCAGCCATTTCCAGAAACTTATAGCTCAACACTACCTCGGTAAGAAATTTCAAGTTGCGAAAAGCATGAAAATAGCCATTTGTTTCTAGAATAGGAATATTAATTTTGGATGTGAAATGGTGTGGTGAGATCAGAAAGTGACTTGAGACTTTGTATGAGGATGCCTTACAAAAGATACATGACAAACACCGTTGCCGCCGGCCCCCCCCCCCCGGTTTCTCAATTCATAAACGCTTTACTGATAACTTCTCGAAAGACTACCCTCTACCTGTTCCCTAGTTAGGTTTGGCATTTGGCATAAAGTGAAAGCCACAGGTTCGTTGAGTGGACGGTAAAGAGTGCCGGAATTTGGTGTAAAATGGTCATCATCACCAGTTTTTTGTTACCCCCCGTCATCAATCTTTTCCATTCACCCAGAGTTATATCCGCCGCTAGTATATCTGAAAAAAAAAGTAAAAATTCTCAAACAAGAGTTGCCTTCAATCCTTTATGATACATCCGGGTCCATTAGAGTAAGAGAAGAAAGAAAACAAAAGTTATCGTATAATACTACAAAAGACCAAGACACCCTCTAAACAAAAATAAGACTCTAGACATATCCTCTAACTGAACCTTAATCCATGCCGGTATCAACAGAAGAGAGATTGCCAATGAGGTTAACTTATCCAAAAAAAAACCCCCACTTCTAACTTAATCCCCATAACGCCCGGAAAAAAAAAAGCCGAAAGAAAAGAAACGAATAAACATCTCAGACCACCTCACAGTTAACTCATATTCATGTGGTACTACCTGTACCAGCAAGCGACGGTTTCCGTGGAACGAGGTGACAGACTCCGGGAAACCAGGCGGGGAGCCAAATTACCGCATGCATTAGGAACGTTGGACCGGTAACAGTTCTACGACTCGATAATGCCGGCATCTGGCTGCTAGCATGCGCGGTGTTTGGCCGTCTTTACTAGAGCTATTGGGGTCGACATCATTCCGCTCTAGCAACATCTTTACTACTCCCGCGTGGCCCCTCTCAGCAGCCCATGAAAGAGGTGTTCGGCCTGATCCGTCAGAACTATCAGGGTTGACATCTTTCCGCTCTAACAACATCTTTACTACTCTCTCCTTGCCCCTATCGGCAGCCCGTGAAAGGGGTGTTCGGCCTGATCCGTCAGAACTATCAGGGTTGACATCTTTCCGCTCTAACAATATCTTCACTGCTCCCACAAGTCCGCCCGCGGCAGACCACGAGAGCGGTGTTTGGCCGGACCTGTCTGAACTATCAGGGTTGACATCTTTCCGCTCTAACAATATCTTCACTACTCCCTCACGTCCGCCCATGGCAGCCCACAAGAGCGGTGTTTGGCCGAATGTGCTTGAACTATCAGGGTTGACATCTTTCCGCTCTAACAATATCTTCACCACTCCCTCATGGCCTTTCCTGGCAGCCAACGAGAGCGGTGTTTGGCCGAATATGCTTGAACTATCAGGGTTGACATCTTTCCGCTCTAACAATATCTTCACCACTCCTGCATGGCCATTCTCGGCAGCCAACGAGAGCGGTGTTTGGCCGAATTTGCTTGAATTATCAGGGTTGACATCATTCCGCTCTAACAACATCTTCACTACTCCCGCGCGGCCCCTCTCAGCAGCCCATGAAAGAGGTGTTCGGCCTGATCCGTCAGAACTATCAGGGTTGACATCTTTCCGCTCTAACAATATCTTCACCACCCCCTCATGGCTATTCTTGGCAGCCAACGAGAGCGGTGTTTGGCCGAATTTGCTTGAACTACCAGGGTTGACATCTTTCCGCTCTAACAATATCTTCACCACTCCCTCATGGCCATTCTCGGCAGCCAACGAGAGCGGTGTTTGGCCAGACTGAGTGTCTAGGGTGTTAAGGTTGACATCTCTACGTTCTAACAATATCTTCACCATTCCCTCATGGCCTTTCTTGGCAGCCCATGAGAGCGGTGTTTGGCCATACTGAGTGTCTAGGGTGTTGGGGTCGACATCTTCCCGCTCTAACAATATCTTCACTATTCCTTCACGGCCACTCCCGGCCGCCAACGAGAGCGGTGTTCGGCCGGATTCGCTCGGACTATCAGGGCTGACATCTTTCAGCTCTAACAGTATCTTCGCCACTCCCTCATGGCCATTCTCGGCAGCCAACGAGAGCGGTGTTTTGCCGGATTCGCTCGGACTATCAGGGTTGACATCTTTCCGCTCTAACAACAGCTTCACTACTCCCTCACGGCCATTCGCGGCAGCATACCAGAGCGGTGTTCTGCCGGAGTTGTTTGGGCTGTCAGGGTTGACATCTCTCCGCCCCAACAGTAGCTTCACAATTCCCTCATGGCCATTCCCGGCAGCCCACGAGAGAGGTGTACGATCAGAAAACCTCTCTGGAGCGTCGGGGTTGACATATCGTAGGCCAAACATTTGTCCCACTACTGAAGGTGCTCCCCATAACCGACCAATGCTCCCAGGGTTGACAAATTGCGGTCCAAGAAATAACCTCACCACTGCCTCATGTCCATTTCCAGCGGCCCATGACAGGGCTGTTCGGCCCTTATCCCCGTCCAACATATCAGGTTTGATATGTTTTTGTCGCAAAAGCAACCTTACCACCGCTTCATGCCCATATTTTGCAGCCCATATGAGTGGCGCCATACCTGCACGATCCCTTTGGTTCACATCCCATCTGTTCCCCTGCATCAAAGTATCCGCGACATCGGCAATGCCGAAGTACGAGATACAGTGCAGTGCAGGAAATGGCTTATCCTCGTGGTAATAGTAAGAACGCCCCCTCTCAGCGACCGAGTTCCAAAGGCATTTGGCTGATGCGTGACTATCCCATTGGCCAAGAAGCTCGAGCGCTAATGTTTTTGCGCGATCTGAGAGCTCCATTCGCATGTGGGTTCCCCAATATAGAGAAGCATATTCAAGAAACGGTATCCCTCGTTCACCAGGAGATGAGCCAGCTGGAAGGTCTTTAACATGCCGGAAGTTGAGATATGTCAGGCAGGTTTCTGCCATCGTCGAATGACCTTTGTCAAAGAGGTCGGGATGTGTGCCAAGGTACTCTTGGAGAGTAAAATGGATCAGCCTAACGGTCGAGGCTCCCTTATCCACGATGACAAGTCCTTGACAACAGCTTAGCCATGTCGATATTGCAGGAATTTCGTCGTTACTAAGATCGCTTGACCCTATCCGGATTGCGATGGCGTGACATAGTTCATCAACCTGCATTGGCCGCCTCGAATGGGAGATCCACATCAGAACGGCCATGCCAAGCCTTGCTCTTTCCCCACCCTGGTCCTTTATCCTTCCTAGCATTGCCCCGTATGCTCCCCCTAAGCCGGAGCCGTCCTTGATTCCTCTAAGCCTCTGTCTCCTTCCATAAATAGTCGTATCCTGTAGAATCGCCTCGATGCTCAAGAGGACAAGTAGGAATCTAGATACAATATCATTCAGCACACATAGCTTTAGAGATTCTGGAGAGTGTCCCCATCCGACTTACATCTCCGAAACTGCCTTGGGAAGATTCTCTATAATTTCCTCCTCTAAACTCTCGTCCATCGCATGCGGCATCGTATCCTCTCTCAATTTTTCTCGGAGGAATGTGATGATATCATTCTTGGCGGGTGTTATTGATCGTGTCACTGCCCTGCTCACAAGATGCTTGTCAACCTCATCCCGGATATGTGATCTCCCGGTCAGGAATAGTCGAGCGGTGGGGGCCTTTTGGAGAACTTGATTGAGTAGGTCGAGAAGCTTGATCCGATGTCTGGCAGGATACTCGTCTAGGGCGTCCATGCATATAAACGTAGGTCGGGAGGACGTGATATCCTGCAAGAACCCCACAATCTCCTCGAGCTGTAGCTTCTGGCCACCAATTACCTTCCCTCGGGTGCGGAAAGCTTTGACTATTTTTTCCGGAACCGTGTCCAGTCCACAAACAACCTGTTTCAGCACCGAAGCCAGAATCGCATCGGGGGATTGCTCCTCCTTAACGGCGAAGTCGAAGTAGAAGCACGCAACGCTAGCGTTTTCCCCTATCGCCTGCTTACATAAGGTATCTATCACTAGGGAACTAATGTCGCAGCTTATTAGCAATACCTTTCTTTCCCCGAGTATCTTCTCTCGTACCTAATGTAGGTCTTGCCAACCCCCGGATCTCCATAACAAAATAAGGCTGAGCCATTAGGTCCATGACCCCGAGTACCACCAACCCAATTCCGATATTCCTCGGTTTCTAATAGCCAGCCTCCCACTTCGCCGACCCTACGGGTTCGAATGTCATGGTGCCGTGTCTGTGGTTCCATTGGAGATAGCCAAGTCAAAATTTCCGAATCCTCGTCAGCGATCGTGCAGTTATTCCAAACCTTGTTGAAAGAATCACTAATGTTAAAAGAGTCGATATTGCCGCTTGTGTGTTGTTGAGACATTTTTGTATATTTTGTTGACTTGAAGGTTGTTGAGGATGATTCTTGGGTAATTTTACGGTGTAGCGTTCGTCGATGTAATTTCTCGGGGGCGAAGAAATGGGGAAGCGACTGACATCTTAAAGCTTTCTGGGCGAAGGCCTAGTCTAATCAACTCCACCCGATAATGGCACACAATTTGTGGAACCAACATGATTGTGGATGCATCTTCAATCTAATATTCATTATTGAGCAAATCTAACCGCTGTGTCGCTTTAGAAAACGCTGCCGTGGGGCAGACCCACCTTGAAAATCCATCTTCCTCAACACACCAACATACAAAACATGCAAAACTCCAGCCGCTGATGCCGTAATGGGGATGCAATGAAAGTAAGACGGTTAATAATTTGTGCTATTTGGCACTGAGCTGCACTAGGACTGTGTTGATCAAACTCTCCTTGTTACAGCTTCAACCAATAAGAGACATATCGTAGCTATAATTCCAAAGCACAAAACACGCAGTCGCTCCGGAAAGTAGTCAGCCCTTCTCTGCAATTGGGCAGTTGCATTTCGAATGACCTTTCGCGATCCCACACCAACCAAACACCACCACCCGCCTCCCCACCCCACGAAATATCAAATGCACCCCTGATTATGTCCACAATCATTGAATTCGGGAAAAATCTCTAATCAATAAAACCTTACATTCTGTAAAGAAAGTAAAAGATACCGTACTATACAAAACTAAGACACCCTCTGAGCAAAATTAGGTCTACAGATAACTTATCCCATGGACCGATGAGACAAGCAGATTTACAGTCTTCCGTATACGGTAGCTCTAGGCTGTGGCTAAGCAACTTTCCACCAATAAAAGCTCGATATTTCACGATTGATTTTCAGGCCAAGCCACTGAGACACGGCATAGCGCTACCGTATATGGAAGGCGTGAATCTGCATGTTTCATCGGTCCATTAGATATGCTCTGCTCGGATGCCTAACCCTAAGTCTACTCTCTTATTGGGCAAAGGGGTGAGATCTCCGAAGAGCAAGGGATGGACTGACCATCCGAGAGACTTGTGACTTAATCCCGTACACACCAAAAAAAACCGAAAGCCAAAAACAAATAAACATCCCAGACTACCCTGCACAGAATTCATCCATCAGACACTACCCGGACTCGAGTACCAAAAAACAATAACATCTAGCAGACAACGTAAGTTAGCACACTCCAAAAATCAAGTGGGCCCAATTACCAGATATTTCGGGAATCTCCTGTCTCTAGCGACTGCATGATCCTATCATGCCCAGTGCCAGAAGCCTGCGGGAGCAGTTCTGGGTCAGATTTGCTTGGATAGTTGGGGTTAGCATCCTTCCGCCATAACCTGGGGCTTGCTCCCCACCACAATGGTAAATTGGCCTACGGTGGGATCGGGGCCACTCCTAGAAACGAGAAAACCTTTAGAATACCATGCGCTTGGCGGTCAATCCTTTCGGATACCATCGACCGGGAAATATACCATCGAGAAAGTGAAACCTTCACAGGGGCAACCCCCAGTGGAACGAACAGCGGAGACTTTACACACTCTAGCATACCGGTATCTTTTTATCCCTTAAACAATGCAAAAAAATTGAAAAAAATGACAAAAAATAAAGAATTACTTCAAACCTCCTAGCATTTTTCTAGCTCCTTGCAATTATTATTTTTAGCCATTTTCTAGGGATTCTTGGCTTAAAAAACTATCCCACAGAACACCATTCTGAGGGTGGAAAAATAAATATAAGACATTGACCGCATTTACTCCTTTTTCACTTTATTTGTTAATTCTTCTTTGCTATTTAATGATGGCCAAAGAGATTGATGGTTCCGTGCAATGGTTTCACTTTTTCGATGGCATATTTCTCGGTCAATGGTATCCGGAATAGTTTCTCGCTAAGAGCATGGTATTGAAAAGGTTCACTCCCTAGAAACGCACAAGAGCGGTATTTAGCCCCTGGAACATCCTCAACCTGAGCGCCATTATCCCTGAGGGTCAAACGCTCAGAATTAGGGAGACCCCGGGGCGGGGAGACTGAGCGCAACCTAATCCAGAATTCTCTGTGTTCTGCGATGCCAAGATGCCTACTTCTCTAAAATGGAACCACATCAAATATTTCTGATTGTGTTGCCTCCAATTTATCACACATACTCTCACAACAGAATTAAAAAATTAGCACCATTGACACTGTTAGCCCCATATCTTAGAGGACTCGTTTGATGGATTTTTTTGGCCAAAAAAATCGATTGCGGTGTGATTGTTTTATTGTGCGTGGTGTGTTGTTTTCTTCAATAATTTCGGAGTGCTTATTGTTGCGCTCAGTCTCCCCGCGTATAATCCGATCAAATTACAGCTACTCCAAAAACCGCCGTTCACGTGCAGCGGCATTTCTCTTGGCGAGTGATACACCCCCCCACCATAGAGGCCGCAATATCCCACGATTCCTCCCCCTCCGTCCACCCTTATCTCCGTCCAATAAATTTTCGCCCAGTGACCTTACGTCACTATCGAGATCTAAAATGGATTTCTCCACTTGCCGAGCCAAGTATTATTGTATTATTGGGTCTCGCCCTGGCTAACGCAATCTTACAGTCTAAACCGAATTGGGAGGCAAGCGATGTGCCGCAGTTGCTTCCTGATGCGAAGTTACAAGGGTGGAAGGGGAAACCTTAGTCTGCCAAGCCGAGCATGCTTGTGGAATCAAGTCTTTCTGACGAGTGTGGCCGATAGACGAGTATACAGCCCCCGGTAGAAAAAATAGGGAAACGGTGATCGGGCCTCAGGGGCTTTGATTGGAGGGTTCGGTGTGCTCGAGCCAATCGAGCAACCGTGTTTCTGACTTTTAATTTCCACAATTCCCGATCTTTTCGACCGGAGGCTGTAGGTTTTCTCTGGGCGGAGGTGGAGTCTCCCGCTTGCGCTGTGGACATGCGGTGGCAATGCCAGATCTCTCGTTGGTATTTTCTTTTTTAAAGTTGCGTGGGGAGAACATCGTCAGCCTTAGTGGAGCGAAGTTTTTCTGTTGATTTGTGGTTGGGCTGTCGTGGGAACTGGAGCGAGAAAATTAAGCGACGCCCGAGTAAGGTATATCCACCGAACGATTCGTGAGCTTAGTGGAAGTCTTTCGGTAGATCATACTACCGGTATGGTAATAAAAGATCTCGTAAAAGATCTGATACAAAGCTAATTTGCAGATACTCGAGTAATTCAGAATCCATTTGCGGGCGGGCATAGCGAGTTCCTTCGTAAGCATGACCGGCAATGATTGGCTGGCGCAGAATTCTCCAACGCAAGAGCCTCATTAGCTACCACCCCCCCTTCCTCGGTCTCTGGAGATTTCCTCATGCTCCAGCAAGCCGGATTCCCACTGCACACAATCCCTCTCTAGCTCTTATGAAACAGAATTCAGATAATAGACTATTGCGCTGATATCGTTAAGCGACAGATTATCAATAATTTCAACTGGTTCAGCAGTAATAACTCATTCAGCAAGACCCCCAACCTCATTAGCGAAATAAACGCGGGGGGACCAAATTCTACCTCGGTTATCGTTACTTGAACTATAGCAACTGCATAAGTGCGTATGAGCCTGCTGGTTTGATGCGATGGGGAACCGGGCACTCAAACTAGCTGGTTCAAAGGGTGACAATATACTAAAGATGATTGCGTTGAGTGAGAGTTGTTATGTCACGGGAATCAAAGGGTGAAAGAAAGCTATGTCAGGCAGAAAGTGTTGTCTGGAGAATGGAGGTCCAGCTGCCACTAACTATCAACAAGTAATAGTTCCCTAGCCATTGATATTCCGCGCGACCAAGCTAAAGACCTGTTCGGTTGCGATGGTTCTGTTCCGTTGGGCGACCGTTTCTGCTGTGAAAATAGCCTTCTCTCATTTTTGAAACGGACATTTGTATGGGACAACGGAACGGATCCATCGCAACCGAACAAGGCCTAAGGGAAAAGAGACAGCCATCGTAGGGCTATGCTGCGATTTCCTTGTTCAACGGGAATAGTCTAAGACAAATATGTTTGGTGTTTTCAACTGGCCCGGGGTTCACAACAGGATACGACCAGCGCACGACTTAAGGGTGAACGGGGAAGTTCACTCTCGCTACTCCCCTGCTCGATATCGACTACACTCTCAACTAACTACCGGTACTCGATTAACTATAGAGATAGGAGTATATATAAACCATAACGAAGCCGTCCTCATATCCCCCCATGGATCACTGCACATGTCTTAGAGCGTCCGAACATCCAACGCTTTCATGCTTCCTTCCGGCTCTTCAGTTTTCCTGCCTCTTTCCGTTCGGTGGACGCATCAAACGCATTCCCGAACCGTTTATAGGAACAATGAAACTACTATAGCAAGAGGATTCCGGGCAGCATCCCGCGACTTCTAACATGCACTAGGGCCCAATTACCGAATGTGCCGGGTGTGTGTCGGGCCTGTAGGAGCCTCACAACTCTATCGTGCCCATTTTCGGCAGCAAGCGCGAGCGGTGTCTGGCTATATTCGGTTGAAATATTGGAGTTGAACTCCTTCCGCCCAACAAGAGATCCACTACGCTTTAACTTAATGCCCGTTCGCCGCAGCCCACGAGAGCGGTGTTCGGCCGGATCCCGATCAGAGATCGAGGATGAGCTCTTTCGCCCCAGCAGTGACTTCACTATTCGCATAGCTGAAGATTCGGTTTGGATCGCTTTACTAGAATAGTGGCCGGAAGTTCGTGAATCTGGCTGTTTCCCGTGGAACAGCTTCAACCATATATGATACCGATCGTTTTTGTCACTAGCCTCGATCCTAGGAGAGGAAAAGATCAACACAAATTTGCGGCCCAATGAGTTTAGTGGCTTGGCATAGCAGCACTGTGGCTCAACATTACATTAGGTATCAATGATACTGCAGGGTACGACGGGTCAAATGTACTGATCGGGCAAATAAAGATAAATTGTGCTTGAATGTGATAAAAACAAAAGACTAAGCTGGGTAATGGGATGAAAAAAATAAAGGAGATGAAAAAGATGAAAAAAGATGAAATGAGACAATAACTACTACAAAAGGAGAAAGAAAATGAAACCAGAGAGAAAAATGAAAATAAAGAAATGCTCATGCAGAAATGCAGTTATGGTGGAGATAAATTGAGAGAGAAAGGAAAATTAGAGGAATGTCGTACCATAACATAAGTATATAAAAGAAAGGAAACATCATAAGAATAAACGAGAGTATAAAAAGTAAGTATGCAAGTTTTTGAACAAATAAGAGTTGAAGAATAAGGATCCACTAGAAACTCAGTTCAATTAACAGAAACCGTAACAAAATGCTCACTCTCATCATCACGATCAGAGCTACTAAGATGGACAAGTGTAGGTGTTCAGGCTTTCTTTATCTGTCGGGGTGATCGCGTTATTATCTTATCAGGAGATAAGAGTGTAAGACTAGGTTTTTGAAGTGGAGGGTTTGTGCTCGTAGAGGCTAATTGAGAATCAGGAATAAGAGAATGTTGAGTCAGTTGAGCTCTTAACTCTAAAGGTTTTATTGGTTGAGATATTGTAGCTAATATTGGTCGATCAGGAGGGATAGTTGATAAAATTGGTTTTTCTTCTCCTTTTGTGGATATAATTGGTACCACTTCGAGTGTTTGCTTCTCTTCAGATAAGTACTGATCTTGAAAGAGGCGATTGGCTTCGCGTTCTGATAGTGTGCTAGCTTCCAGCTCATCATATTTAGTACTTTCCTCTGCTGCTACATGATCTTCAGTTGAAGAATTATTGATAATACGAATGTGTACTGTGTATGCCATTGTAACGACCTGACAGATAGGTAGCTACAGTGGACTAGACTCAAGCCCGTCTGGTATACCAAGTGGTAACCAGATTGAGAATAGACCCGTATATTTAGTATACAATCGGTAGACATGAGTTGGTACAAGTGACTACAAAGTGACTTGGTAACTAGAGTTAGACAGGGTAACCTGGTTAGGCCAAAGTTATCCTACTGGGTAGGGTAACCTTCGGAGGGTATGTTCGCGTAAAGTTAGGGACACATAGTAAATGTTGCATGGGTCTTTGAGGCAACATTATATGTGGTCGCACAGACCCCCAAAGGCAATAAAGGTATGAAAGGGTAAAGTTACCCTATCTTGGAAACATGATTACCCTACCTTGGGGACTCAGTTACCCTACTCAAGTACCCCAGTTACCCTACCTTCACCGACAAAGTGGTCTGCGGACTTAGGGGATAGTTATCCCACTATAGTGGGGCTCTTACTTGTTCATACAGATGCTTCGTATGGCACGGAACAGGCGACTGACAGAGCAGGAGCGGTCTGAACCTCCTATAACTTTCAGGTGATATTCTTAACACCCCCCTCTGGCCCCAGCGTTGGTACGGCGCGACAGCACGGTACGGCTGTATAGTTGTGAGCTGCCTAGTAAAGTGACATCCATAGGAACGCTACGACAATACTGTATGAGTTGTGGCAATCCAACCGACCAGAAGCTGTTCGCAGAATATATAATGGGTGTGAGGGGGACTGCCTCCTAGGGACACACTTCTCGCAAACTTTTTCCCCCCCCCTACATTTCACATACAATCTCAACTTTACCCCGCTTTGCGTCCGGAACAAACCCCTCGCTCACTTCGCCTCGCTCGTTCGCCCTCATAGCGGATCCCCACCAGATCCCCCAGGGCAACCCTGCCTTTGGCAGGATGTTAGCCCTCAACTCTCCTGCCCCGTCGAGATCAGGTACCCCCCTGACCGACTACCCATTAGCCTTCATGGCGGAACAACTGGCCCAGGCCAGGAGTACCATCCGCCTCAACCCCCGAGACGTCCCTGATTTCACTGCCGAGATGCTGGCCAACACAATCCCCGCCGAATCTACCACCGTCGCTCTCCTGTCCCAGCTCGTTAAGGGGCTTGTCACCATTTCCCATGAGCTGAGTGGGGTATCCCAGAAGCTCGCTACCATCTGCCAGGAAAATGAGGCCATTAGGGAGCAGCTCCACGACGTCTCCTCGCAGCTGGCCAACCTCCCCCCCACTCAGGACCAAAGCTCCCCCCAAGCCCTGGCTGACCTCCAGGCATCTATTCGCAACCTGTCACATCGTGTGTCAGCCCCTGTCCCTGCCCTCCCCCAAGCACCGGCCCCCACCCATATGTCCCACACCCCCTTCGTCACCCAAGGACCGAGCCCCTCTAGGAAGGGCAAGGCAAGGGCCCGAGCACCACCCACACTAACCCCCACTGCGGCTGAGGACCCTAAATACCTCACACCATTTTACGACACCAAGCTTGGCAAGGCTTTCCGTGACCCCGAGCAGTACGCTAGGGTGTTCCCCTTCAGCTACAAGGCCGGCGAATACCGGAGAGGTACATATGACGTGTCCTCTTTCACCCCCGGCCACCTTTACCCTGACAACAACCCCTCACCCTCCTATGCTCAGGCAGCCTCTGGGTCAGGCTCGGGCAGTAAGGACAAGAAGAAAGTCGGCAAGCAACCCTCCCCCCACCAAGTTGCGAGTGCGGTCACCCCTCCTCTTAAAAAGAGGCCTCCCTCCATCCCAGGTGCCCAACGTTGATTCTTTGCCCCTCGCCAGTCCCCTGCCCCTCACCCAGACGCTTCATCCATTGCAGCAACCTTCCCAGACATAGCTGCCAGAGTCCTCCGCGAATCAAACTGCCTCCTCCCGCTCGGTTTCTCAGCCACGGTTAACCCACGTGGTGCCATCTCCCTCACTGTCACCGAGAAGGCAACTCCCGCCGCGTCCTACGCCCCATACTTCGACTCCCTCACTTGGGCCCTAAACCAATCTTTCCCTGTAGGCGAAAACCCCTGTTGCACCTTAGTTCTTGCCCCTACAGCTGTACAACTAGCGATTCACGGCCTCCCACTTCGCTTCCTCCCACAAGATGAAGAGGAACTCTTCCCATATATCAGGCAAGCAATCCTCAACGACAAAGCGAGCCCGGTTCTCTCAGCCAGGTACCTGAACCCAGACCGAGATTCTCGGGGCACCAAGCAGGCCACTTCGGTGGTTGTCACTGTCAACCCTCAGCATGTATCGGCCCTCACTTCTGGGGTCTTCATCCTCTGGCAGAAACGCAAGGTCGAACTTGCCTTCTCAGTCAACCGAACCTCGCAGTGTAGAAACTGTTGGAGATACGGACACGCCCATCAACAATGCCCCGCAACCCACCCGACGTGCCCCATTTGTGCGCTTCACCATACTCGCGCGTCTGACAGATGTGAGAATCCCACCTGCCCCAGGAGCGGGAACAATAAGCCAGTCCCATCCTGTTGTCCGACCTCGCCCCTCCATTCCTGCAACTGCGGTAACAACTACACTGCCACATTCAAGGAATGTCCGGCTCGACCTAGCCCAACTAGCCCCACCAGACCTGCCTCTACTGTCCCACCTGGTCAAGACCCGATAGATATAGCGGTCGATGGCAGCCCAGCACCCACTACTCCCCCGGCCAGGGCGGGTCCCACTCAGGTGGACCTCGTAACCCCCAGGCAACCAACCCCGGCTGGACCCCCGCATCTGGGCACCATTCAAGGCTTTGGCGGTCCTCTCCCCCTGGAGGCCCAAAGCCCTTCCGCCGCTCCTTCCGACAGTCGGGCTCGTCCTAGTAATGATTAATCACCCCTGCCCCAATGGGATAGGGCCGGCCCCGAATCCCCAACTACTTTCCATCGTTCAACATAACTGCCTTGGGAGCTGGGATGTTTTTCTTTCTTTATTTGAGTCGTTCCGAGAAGCGACAACCTACCCCTCACTAGTCCTCCTTCAAGATCCGCCTGTCAACAAGGCTCACCTTCCTTCTTTCAATGGATTCAAGTCTTTTTTCCCCCCTGTCAGGGAGCCTCGCGTAGCGGCTTATGTTCACGTGTCTTTCCTTGCCTCATTTTCCGTGCTCCCAAGGTTCAAAGGGGTGGATGACATCCTCGCCCTTGATGTCTCCTCTCAGGAACCTCTCTTCGGGACAAACTTTCACTCCTTCCGGCTGATCAATGCCTACTCGACCAACACACGCGACCGCTGAGTCCACTCCGTCTCCCCCGATACCCGCTTTCCCACCTTGGACGTCCCCCTCCTGGTAGTAGGGGACCTCAATATACACAACCCCCTCTCAGACCCCCTGCGGTCTTGTTCGCCTCGGAAAATTGGATCCTCGACCCCCTACTTTGAGAAAGCAGCCGAGGCCGGCTTCGCTCTCCTTAACCCGCCCGGGGAATACCCTAGGTTCCCCTTGGTCGGTAAGGCTCACCCCTCAGTTATAGACGTGGCTTTCGCAAACCCCCTCCTCCTCCTATTGTTCAAATCACGGGAGGTCTCCCTCCCCTCGACAGGCTCCGACCATGTGCCAATAACAATCAACCTGGCCCCCCCCACTCTGATTCCAAGCCCTAGGCGCCCTAGGTGGTCCGACATGGATTGGGAACCACTGTCCCCCCTCATCAAGAATTTTCGGGTACCTCCTGCCCCTGTTTGTCCTTCGCCGGCGGACCTAGACAAGTGGTTGGCCGGGTCTTTAGATACACTCACCGCCCTTCTCAAGGAACACACCCCCATCTCAAGACCTTCTCTCTACTCCAAACCCTGGTGGACACCCCACCTAACAACCCTCCATCGCGAGTTCCACAAGGCCTCAAGGATGGCAAGGAAACATGGCCCCCCAGCCCTGCGGGACGTGGCACACATTTCCAAAGCGGGGTACTTCAAGGCGATTAAGACTGCCAAAAACAAACACTGGTCTTCTTTCCTGCTAAGCCCCACCCCCCAGACCCTGTGGACGGCCAAGAGGTTTGCCTATGGCCGAGCCCCTCCCCGCTTTCTCTCCCTCGCCGGGGCTGAGACCCCGCAACAGATGAACAATGTCCTGTTGGACCACTTTTTCCCCCCGAAGGAACCATTCTCCCCCCCCCCCAGGTTGCGGCCTGATAAAAAAACGCCACCTCTAACGAATGAAGAGATAGCAACGGCTCTCTCCAAGTGCTCACCCACGTCAGCCCCGGGTCCAGACGGGATCCCTTACTCCACCTGGAAGCAAGTCAACAGGGAAAACCCCTCCATCCTCCTCTAGATCCTCTCCCTGCTAGTCAGCCTAGGATATCACCCCCCCTCCCTGAAAGGGTCAAATGAGATAGTGCTCGACAAGCCGGGGAAACCCTCCTACGAGTCTCCCGCCTCCTTCAGGATAATTGTCCTAATCCGCACAGTCTCGCAAATCCTGGACAGGATAATTGGGTCCCGCCTCCTCCTGGCAGCCCGATCAAAGGGCATGCTGAACCCCAACCAATGCGGCTCCCTGCCTAGACTGAGCACTTACGATGCGGTCCTGACCCTTTTCAACGATGTGAAAACCCTTCAAAGACCCCGCCTCAAGGTCTCGTCCTTGTTTTTGGACATCAAAGCAGGGTTTGACAACGTTGACAACTCCACTCTTGCCCGCATCGTGAGGGAGGGCGGGATCTCCCGCTACCTGGTCTCCTGGGTCTCGTCCTTCCTGGGAGAACGAAGCTGCACCCTAGTCTTTCAGGGGGCCCCAGGGACCCCAGCCGCCGTAAATGTCGGAGCCCCGCAAGGCTCACTGATCTCCCCTCTTCTCTTACTCCTCTACGTTTCGCCCCTTCACTTCAAAGTCCCTCGAGGTCTGATGATCTAATACGTCGATGACTTCGCCCTCACTGCCACCTCACCTTTATAGAGGGGCAACATCCGCCTCCTCCAGAAACTGTTCGAGAGGCTAGAAGCTAAGGCCCTCCGCATTGGGGTCTCCTTCTCGGTCGCCAAAACAGAACTCATACACTGGAGGACCCCTAGCCAGAGGAACACACCAAGGTGCCTCTCCCCCATTCAGATCAAAGGAGAACTGTTCCGGCCCCGCGACTTGTTTAGGTGGCTCGGGTACTGGTTCACTCGTGCTCTTTACTCCTCCGCCCACTTCTCGCGCCGACTGGCCCTCGCCCAGGGTGCCTTTGCCCTCATCAGACGCCTTAGCCCCCCTTGGGCGGGCCTAGCCCCTTACCTATGCCACAGGCTAGCAACGTCCTTGGTCGCCCCCATCTTACTATATGGGTCGGACCTCTTCACACCTAGCACGGGCGCCATGGCGCGCCTGAACACCTTTTGGCACAAAGTCCGGAGATGGACTACGAACTGCTTCTCAGCCACCCCTACCGGAATCCTTGCGGTGGAATCTTGCCTCCCCCCAGTCGCTCTCCTGATCTCCCAACGACAAAGACTGGCGGCGCTTCGGGTTGTTTGCTCCCCGCCAGAGTTAAACCCAGCAACAGCACTCCTCTACACATCCTTTGTCTCCCTTTCTGCCCACCGGGCACATGACTCCTCAAGGGCCCTAACAAGGGGGCTCTCGTCTGTGTATCTCCCCCTCCACTGGAAAACCCCGCGACCCATCCCCCCCCCTGAGGAACCATCTGCCGATAGATGTGGTGGCTCACAAAACCATCCCTTTTACCCACGGGCTGTCTAGGATGCCCATGATCAATTCACACCTTATCTCTTTGGCCCCCTCCGCCCTTCCTTGGTCCCTGATGGACAACACCTACTCCGCCCTAAAAAAGCGAGTCAGGCAGGCCCTCCTTGCAGAGTGGCCAGGCCTCCTCCCGACACCAGGATATTACCACCACCTCCCCGCCCTGAACCCGCGGCCCTTTATGGTCTTAAGCAAGTTCATAGCAGGAAGAATCCACCAGATGAGGGCCGGAAAAAGGTACCTGGCCGCCCACCGAACATGGAGGTCCCCTGATGCCGACACCTCCTGCCCCCGCTGTGGTCTTGAGCCCGAGACGTTCAAACATGCCATTCTCACATGCCCCTCCAGACAGGGCGCTCGCTCACGCCTACTCCACGGTGTTTCGAGCATTGGTCAGGATGCTCCCCTTTGGTCCTCCCTCCCACTGCTCAAATGGCTCGCAACCTTCATCAGTGTCCCCTCCACCGGATTCCCCCCTTCCATGTTTCCGCCAGACACACCCCCTTCCTCGCCCCCACTGCCCCTCTCACCACTAGCAGTACCCCCCCCGGCGTTTCGTGTTTTTTCATTAGCTGAGGTTTAGGCCTGTTGGTATTTCTTTCCTGCAACGTTATGTGAGCTTTCCTTATTTGAGTCAAACCTTAGTTAGTTTGTATCTTTCCTTTTTACGTGGCCAGAGGCCTGGCGGAGGAGAAACCTTCGCGGTAGTGGATATTTAACTGGTGCCGTGACTTTCCTTTGTTATTTGTTTTTGATTTATAGATTTTGTTCTCTCCATAGCTAGCGCTGCATGAGGCTTTTTGTACCTTAGAAAAAATGAACGCATGATTACAAAAAAAGAAAAAGAAAAAAAGAAAAAGAAAAAAGTACCGCCTCCTAGGGTCCCACCTGGATAACATCTGGGAACCACTTACAGGCATACTTTGACCTACGGGTACTAGTATGGTTAACAGTAGAGGGCTTGGCGCTGACCGGGGAAGCTGCAAGGCTTCCAGGACAACCACACCAATGCCAGTCCCAGGCTACCCCAGGAACTCTAGCATTACTATGACTTATTAGTAGACTCTAGAGGTATGAGTCTTGTCAGGATTTAAGAGGGTCCTGCATGGTTGGCTGTAGGTAGCGCCCATGCAGTCAAGCCACAGGAGATTTCTTATTGTGGGAGCATGCAGTCAGGTTTAGAAGCTTAGTATAGCCAAGTAGATTTGCCGATAGACTGCGTAGCTTGTATAGACAAAACCACCACTGGGCCAGTGAGTCCTAATGGATATTATCTCTACAGTAGGTATGTCGGTTGGCCACTGAATTGCTACTATTAGGAAAGAGTTTTCGCTCATGCAGATGTAGGTGGAGAGACATCATCGGGAGCACTTCTGATTTGTAGCGATAGTTAATATCCGAGCGGTCTGACTGCCTCCGAGTGTTAGCTCAATTTCGGCGGGTGGGTTGGACAGCCCTGGGCTGAGCCGGGTGCTCGCGAAAGGTCAGAATGGTTGACAGATGTCCCCTGGCTTGACATTATTCTACTTAACCAAAGCAAGAGACACCCTATTGTGATAACCAACCATCCTCCAGAGAACTTATTGAGAGAAGCTTTCAGGCTAAATGATATTAAGTTTTTACTGCTTGATTCTATTTTGAATTATCTTTATCTTTATTTTGATCCTTACTTCTACTTTAAGTCTTCAGTGCGGTCGCAATCTTAGAATCTGTCTTCCTACAGAGTGTCCCCGTTACAGCCATTTGGATTGATAGTACTGGTGATGACTGTCCTCCTTTTCCAATACCACTAGTTACTGTCAAATTCTTTTCTTACAACTGGAGATTTTCACACATTTCTAACAAGTTGGCAATACTACCAGACTCTTTAATCATATTGGCATTTGGAATCTCAGATGCCTTCCAAAAACTAATACAAACACCTTACTTAGCATCAATCTTGTACTGTTGGCTATTAGGAAACGATTTGCATGCAGGATGATTTAATACTTCTGAAACGAAGTATTATTGCCAATCTGGAATTGCATCAGACTTATTAAATTTAATAACCTTTGCAGAACCGTGAGTGATGGCTTTGCTGTATCCTTTTTTTAGGAAAAAAAGAGATATCTGACGAGGATAAAGTATAATGGAGCGGCTGCCTGGTAGCATAGAATTGTTAAGAGTATTGAATTTCCCAACATGATTGACAACTTCAGGAGACTTTTTTGATATATCCACTTGTTAACGAAATGATTGAATCTCGCCAGTTGTTTGTCTTCATCAGGAAAAAGCGTGTTTGCTCCAGAAGGAGCAGCATTGCGTCCGGAGGCTGGCAATCGGCCCCCAGCATCCTGTCCGCCCAGCGCCCCCTCAGAGGGCCCCAGCAGAATGGTTGCATTCTAGTCCATTGGGTGCAATACAACCCGCATCTTGTCCGCCCAGTGCACCCGGATGGTCCATTTCACACACTAATCTCCCGAAGAATACCAATCTAAGCGACCCATGGGGGTCTGCCTTGGGGAACTCTGCATGCCCCTGATGCCCTCTACTTACAACAGCCTACTTTATCACGAGGTAAAGGCTATTCAGACGAAAAAGTATCTTAATATAGGATGACTAACAATCTATTGTCCCAGTACTGACCCAAAACATACCCATCAGTAAAAAGAATATGTTGCGTTCTGTCACTCCCCGCTTACCCTGTGCGCCGGACGTTCCAGGCGCTTATAACTTAAACTCCTGTTCTGGGTGCGTCGGCCCAGGCTCATTCTGTCCGGAAGTGAAATGGCCACCTCCAATGCGTCTGGACGCTGACTTGCATGCCAGTGTCTGGACGCATTGGACAAGGCCCTTTTTGTGTCCTGACCCATGTGACCCCCCTGGCCCAGCCACCCCCCTGATACTCTACCCCCAGCGACCAGCCTCCTCATACCTTCGCTCCCAATGCACCCGTTTTCATGCTGCCCTTTTGAGGCCCTCTTGTAGCCACGACATCTCTCCTCCCGACCTCCCCCCCTGATACTCCCGCCCGCCAGCTTTCTTTCCATGATACCCTCTCTCCTTTAACCCCTTCACTAACCTCTCCCTAAATCCATTTCTCATCCGGAACCCCACCAAGATCACCTCCGCTTCTCCCACACTCCTGCATTCTCTCATTCCTCTCGCGTATTCGGCCGACGTTTTGGCATAATTACTTCCTCCGCCCTCATCCCTCCCAACACATTCACCCCTTCCTCCTCCACCCTGTAATCCCAGCACGTCTCCTCTCATATCCAGCGGACATCTCCCCTCTCTTGCCCTTTCGTGCGGCTCTCTCCTCAGCTCTCCATATCCTATCTCGTCGACTCCATGCCTCTCGCCCCCTTCCTGGCCTCTTACAGTCCGCTCGCAGGCTCCTACCCTCTTCCCCCGGCCTCTTACAGTCCCCTCGTGGGCTCCCACTATCTTCCCCAGCTTCTAACCGCCCCCCAGACTCATTCCCGTGCCTGTCAACTAACAGTTGCCAGCTAGACGACTTACCCAAGCTTGCCCAGTTTATAACCATCTGCCCAACACATTCCCATGCCTTCCGAACGTACAATTGCCCGCTAGATGCCTTACTCATACTTGCGCGGCTTATAACCATTCGCGCCCTTCATTCTCATGCCTTTCCTGCCCACTGACTCGCACCCTACTATTGTTTGACCATTCCTGACCCTTTTAGCACGCGTAATTTAATTTAATTTAATTACATATATATACACGATCAGCGAGTGGTGATAAAACCATTCTCCCTATCCTCTCGATCAGTTTCTTCATCATGCGATTCCGCCTCCCGAGGGTCTTTGGTACGGGGTAGCTAACACAGTAGGATTCTGAGCTAACTAGGCCAAGGATATTCAAGACAATGGATTAATAGTCAGGAAGGCTCGTTGGTAATCGTTAGATAAAAGTAAAGTAATAAAGTGTAGTCAAATATCAAAGAGTTAGAATATAACTCGCTAACTTGTTATATTGTTAAGGTCTCTTCTCCGTTGCTTGATGATTCTTCAACCACCGGGAGAGAGTCCTCTATTTATACTAATGTTCATGCTACTTCTACTTCTCTAGTTAAGAAGTATCTTCTTAACAATTCAGTTCGTCAAAACATAGTGCGAACACCGTTTGACCCTGAAAACTTGCCCAGCTCAACTCAGAGAATCTCCCGAACTGCTATTTCATCTGAGGGTATGCCCACTCCACCAGTAGGCAGTCTTCGATCTCTTCGTCATAATAGACTACAAATGAATATGTGGCCCCAATGCCTACATAGCAATAGGAGTATGGAATATGGAGTGATCAGTTCGGATATCCAGCTATCAAAGCATGATGCAGCAAACGCATATGCAAAAATAAGAGGAGTAGTATTCTCTAAACATGGTTCCAATCAGTTAACCCTATCTTGAAACGTGCTCTCCTGTAGTATTCTCAGTTGTCTTCCAGATGCCTCTGCGAAGCTCATAACTCCGGGAGCTTGGGTTTGGATATATGGTCATCCTATGAAGCCATATACATCGCTCTTAATTATTAGGTAAGCTATTCCCGCTAGGGTAATAGTCTTGGAACTGCGCTTCAGCAACCATTGCTCGCGGATTGGGCCCATGTTCTCGCCGTGGCTCCTGCCAACTATGTCCTCCTCCTGTATGCACGAGGCTGCCAGCAGCCTCCAATTCATCCAGCTCCGTATTACTACCAAACTCCCACCTCAATGCGTCCTCATCATCGTCATATCCCGCCGTCCTCTCGACCCACTTTCTCCCCTACTTCGCGATTGTGGCCTCCAATGTCATCCATATCCACTGGATTATTCGACGTTGCCAAACTCTTCCCGTTTTGCCCCAGGATCGAGTCTGACGTTCCAGCAGGGCTCTCTATCTGTTAGCTAACCTTTCACCCAACTCGAGTACTTGCTATTTTCAAAAGTGTCCGGATGCACAGGCCGTCCGGGGATCCAGACAATTTCGAAACCTACCAGTACCTTATGTTTTTCATACCCCCAGAAGTGGCCCTTGTGAAAGCCACATTATGGATACACATGCCATTCCGCCAAGATCGCAGTGAATGATATCATATGGTGGCTGTCAGACAGATAAACGGGCCGTCGATCTTATCCAGGAAACCCTCATCCGTCATGCCTTTCCTTTTCGGGCCAGAGTAATATTGAGCAAATATCACACCTGGGATCTGGGGTGCTAGGAATCTAAGAGAAATTGGCTGACCACCGGAAAAGATCGATTTAGTCTTACTCCAATTAGAAACAATCCCGACAAATGTCAAAAAGATACCTCATAGCTGCCCGGTGGGCAAATGAACCTATCCTCCGCCAGTAGGTATTCCACTCTTCGTGTACAGGCTGTAACATCCTCAATATTGAGCTTATACAGTTCTGTTATGGCCTTCTTTGCTGTATGCAGATACTGAGATGTGCATCCGCTGTGCTTTGCCTGGATCTGCAAATCAGTGACCAGCGGCCACTCAATTGAGTCTGGGATAGGATGTCAGTTATCAATTAAGGGTAACTTACCTGCTCATTTGAGGGTGGAGTATCATCAGCAAAGTCGGGAAAGCCTAATTTGGTCCAGGCATCCCTCCAACATGTGCGGACTTCTTCGGTTATGGTAATTTGGTCCGGAAACGGATTGACGAAGATCGCCCAGTCTGACCTCCGGGCACGGGATCTGGCCAGAATGGTACGCTCAAGCCCAGTTGCCATATTGCGCCTACTGCTGGCTCGCTGTCCTCTGCTATCCAATGCCCGCACGGTTGGATCTGGGTGACTTGGGGTTATCACCGGCATCGCAAGTAGATTGAAGTCTGTGGGCGAACGGGAGGGGATGCCAGATGTACAACCATTTTGGCTAACTGGTACTTGTGCAGACGTTCTCCGTCCGGGGTAACTAATCCTCCTGCTGGAATTCTCGGTATTCCCAGGGGCGATTGTCAGTATCGAGCGCTGTGAGCTAAGAAACTCACGCCCAATTCGTCTTTGCACTCCCCAGGCCGATGGATGATCCATATCGTCCCCATGCTGGCCTAACTCGTTCTCCTCACTCTCCTCACTCTCTGCACTCTGGCCATTATTACCCTCATATTCCCCATCATTAGAGTCTAGACTCTCATCTGCTGACTCTAAGACCTGCTGCCGGTTGTACAAGACAGGCTCTGGTACCTGGAGTCGTGAAGAAGCTGGCTCCCACACGGCATCCCTCATCCTACCTATAGCGGACCTAGCCATAACAGACTCACCAGTTAGTGATGTTATTATAATTAATCCGTCCCTGGACCCAGATCCGCAGAAAGGTCCACGAAAGACCTCCCTGTGCCTTTGCCTTTCCTGCCTCGATGAACGCGCTCGGTCCGCCATAAGCCGCCGCTGTTATTCTGACATAATATGCAGGTAAATAGTGATAGAAGAGAATTGCAGTGTATGACGTTGAGGTGCACGTGGTGTTAGGAAGCCTCTATTGGTAGGTAGCTAAGGGCACGATATGGGGTGTGAACTTGGAAGATCGAAATAGTTGGCCCCGCTTCCTTAAGAACTAAGGACATTCACAGTTCATCACTCGCTTTCATGTCAGCTGGCGTCAGCACACACCGCGCGTCCAAATTGCAGCTTGATACATGATATCGGAATTTGCACCCAAAGACATGGCCGCGCTGCAATTTCACTGGGGCAATATGAGTGTTAGGTACTTGGGGTTCCTGAACCTGAAAAAAGGTTTATCAGACTGTACGGACTAATCTGGTTTGAGTCGGTCTGCCAGGTGGACAGAAACAAATACGGTTAAGGCTAGGGTTCGGGCCCGGATGCTAATTGCAGAAAGTGAATGCTGCCGCTAAGGCTCAACCGATGAGATATAAGATGAAAAGCTAGGATAGCAATAGTAATGAAAGGGGCAACCCTGAACGAAAAACAGCTAGAGAAGAAGAAGAATGATCCGCACAAGTCCAAAGAGCAAACCGCTAAAGCCAGCAGAGAAAACATACACCAAACGAAAAAGAGCTGGAAAAGAGCAAGAATGATGTGCGAAGATTCCGAGAACAGGTCCCACGAGCCGACCGGGTAAACGCAGAACACCTCGTGGCAAACACGAATGGTCTGCAAAAATCTAAGAGAGAACCCTGTAGAGCAACAAAGTGTCAGTAGACTACATTGGGTTTGTGCAACCCAGAACGGCAACAGCCGGACCAATCCAAATAAAAAATATGTGGGAAAAAATACAAGGATAACTCGCAAACCTCTAAAAGTTAAACTCCAAATGAAAAACACCCAAAGGAAACACCCGCAGGATCTGCGGACAGGCGCAGGTCTAAATTAAGTATACTGATCAGGGCAAGGAGCCCAGACGTAACGGGGTAATCTAAAACAGAAATAGTCAGGAAACAGCGAGAATAACATGAACTCTAGAAACAAAAATGAAAACACTATAAAGGAAATGTCGAAGGGTCCATAGTGGTGTAGTAGTTGTAAATTGCTTGAAATGGACCTGCATCCTCAGCTAGCGAGACATTAGGCACATTGGTCCGGGCAGGCGAGCTTTGTTCGCAGAGCTAGTGAGCCAGGACAGAAACAGACTTGAGCGGACTCCCGACGCCCGTTTCTGCCGGAACTGCGGCAGACCTTGCCAACAGAATAGATGAAAAACCTGGTAGTGGTAACCGGAACGTACCAGGTGTAGAGTAGGCACTCAAGTCAGTTGGGGAGTCAGCGGACGGGCTTAATTCTCGTCGGACTTCTTCAGCTGTCCGAATACCTGCACACACATCGCAGGTATGTGGATCCTCGGAGGGGGAATGGCTTCTACCAGGCGTATCCACTTGTGTCGCCAATGTGATGACAGGCTGCTTGGCCGCTCAGGCCAGCATCAAAAGATGCGCGGCTGACCTTGTCGCCTCTGCCTGCTCTGAGGCTGGAGACGCATGATGGTGACCCGGATTGGGAGTAAACAGAGACAGACTGTTTGTTGGACTAATCCTGTCAGCCAGTTGCCAACTCAGATTATGCTCCCCATCCCGTGTGTCCGGCTCAACCTCAATGCCGGCATAGATTGCCCCCACCTGGCTGGCCACCAACCTTTGGGGTTCCGGACTTCCATCTGCACCGTATGGCTCATCGGCCTCTTGCATGACTGCGAGGTGGCGTTTACCACTGTTATTGGCTGGCGTCCGGAATGCTTTCTTTAGGTCAGTCTCCCGTTCTCCTTGTCTACTAGACCTCAAAACACGAGTGCCCAGATTAGTACGAGGGAGAGAAGCTTGCGTACCAGAAGACTCTAGCTCTGATTCGCCAACGTCCGCCTAATTGATGCAGTGTGTTCGCCCAGACCTTTTTGGGGTATTACAGCTGCTGGTGGTCCTTGTTGAGGTGGTTCGCTTTGCCGCCGCAGCGGATAACTCTGGCTGGTGGCCATCTGAGCTCTGTCCATCATCACTACGCGGGGACCCGTCATCCGAGGCATCTGGAGGGGGGCCCCGGTTATAACGTGGAGCAAACCTGATCTCACCGGCAGGAGGAGTGCTATCCTCTGTATCATTCCTTCGATTGCAACAGAAGAGCCGATCCCTTGGTTCGCTTGGCGGATTCAAAGACCATCATATGCGGACAAGTCAGCTATTTGTGCTTCAGATCATTTCAGCAAGTGGCAGCGGCTCCTCTGGATCGTCCTGCAGCAGACGTGTACCCTGTCAGGTCGCACCAATAAGCATATCAAATCCGACACCTGGTGCCATGGTTTTGTCTATGCCCGCTAGCAGGTTCGGAAAGGTGGGCTCAGTTAGCTTCATCCAGTAAACATGTCCACGACTTTGCCACAGGATCTTGTCTATCCTGAAAGGAAGTGGGCTGCTGGGGCGGACTACGGATGGCTCATCTATCCAGAGACGGACAGACCGCACACAGGAGAGACCTCCAGGAGCTGTATTAGCATATATGGTACATCCTTATTGCGGAGGCTTGGGGATAACTTACGATGATTTCTGGAGGGGTTGGGGTCCGCAACCAGAACAGGGGCAACAGGTGCTCTCAACATGGCTCTTAAGATACCCTGATGTTTTTTTGCTATGTCCTTTAGCAAAAGGTCGAGGCATTCGGTAAAAGGTTTGCCACGGGCGTTATTAGCCTGCCAGAGTCCCGACCTCTGATTAACAGGCCGGAGGGTAAGAGCATGTGCCTGGATGGCCGCCCATTGTTCGGCAGTACTCTGCTTCCACCCTGAGATCTTGTCTTGCTCCATCTTACGTTTCATAGCATTTCGCCAGGCTTTATACTCCAGACTATAGGTTCGTAGGTGTGGGAAGCCGCAAACGTGCTTACACCAGGTAACATCGCCGTCGTTTTTAAAGGACGCCGATTTTTCCAAACTGAGACCAACCTTTGAGGCTGCCATTGTAATAGTGATCGGGGTGGGGTGTTGTTGATGGATCAGAAAGAGGCAGTGAGGGGGTGTTTAAATGGTCCCTCAGCGGATGGAGGATGGCCACTAGTAGATGCTGGTACTTTTGAGGATGAAGGATGGTGGAAGATCCGAAAATAATAGACCGGGCCTGGTGGACAGTAAAGGGATTTCTACAGATGGTAATGGCTGTGAAAAGGTTATTTGCTAGGGAAACACAGATAGGTAATCTGAAATGAGCGGAGGATACACTGGTGATACTGCAGACGAGTGAGAGGTTGTGCTGAGCTTAGTGGGTCATGTTAGGATGGGCTGGCGGATCAAGGATGTGATTGTGATTGGGGAAAGGATTATGAAGAGAAGATGGAAGGGGGGGAAGAGAGAGCTTATATAGGCCGCACGAGGACAGTTTGAGTGGGGTTCGCAGGATTGTACCCTGTACAAACTTGAATATCTTGAAAAGTCACGAGACCCAACTACAATGACGATAGGTTTCAGATAAGGTTTTAAGCTGCAATGGAGCCGCATGGGAGCCGCGACCCATGAGCCAAGGCCCTCCCATACTCTGAACAAAGAACTGGTTTCACAAGTTAAACCGTGAATAATGGTTGGCAGCTTGAATGTCTGGACCCGTTCGTCATCCGACTAAACAAACTGGAAATTTTCCCGATTTACCCCTTGAAAGAAACCTACCATTCACTTTGAACGAGTGTGTCCGCTGCAGCCGCTCAGCCCATCCACTTACGCATCCGCCAGACTACTTGAAAGAGAAACAGCATACACGATGACCTCAAAGACAACACAGTGTCCTTATTGCAAGTGATGTTATCAACAAACCACTGCATACGAAAACACCTTCAGACAATGCATCTTGATATCGTTCTTTCCCTCAGCGCGATTGCGGATGCGGCTTCCATGGGACCAACTTTTGTTCGTGATGAACTTGAAACCCTGACCGACTCAGACTACGAATCTGATTGCAGGCTCGAGATCCCAGATTTCCATACAGCAAGTGGTGAGATAGATGATTTGCAGAACGATTCAGACACGGAAGAATTTTCCCACCCACCAGTCTGTGTGGGCCATTCAGGTCAAGAAACTATTCCCGGTGGCGGCAGACCACTCGGCGAAGTTGCTGGCTATACAGAGCTCAACAAGGCCATGACCGATGACGCTTGGAGCCCTGTCTCATCCGAAAACGACTTTAATTTGGCGAGCTGGTTTGTCCAGAGCAAGGTAGCCAAGTCGCAGAGCGACGTGTACTTTGGGGAAGGTTTAGGTGGTACGGATAGCAGATCATTCCGGTCCGCCTATACCTTGCAACAACACCTCGACATACTGGACCCATTGCGTGAATACTTGATGTGGGCGGAAGCCAGTATTGATGATGGTCGACATACACGAACTTTCCATTATCGAAATATTATTGACTGTGTCCGCTACCTGTTCCGTCAGGTCGCGTATTGCTCAGATATGATTTACGCACCTATTCGAGAATATGATTCAAGTGGGGAGCAATTATATTCAGAGATGCATACGGCAGACTGGTGGTGGGATATGCAGGTATGAGATTGGTCCTGACAAGTTCTTGGAGTGGTGTTTCCAGTGCTAACAGCCGTCTCCGTTCCTTGGTAGAAAGCCTTGCCCGCCGGGTCCACAGTGGTGCCCATTATCGGATTGTCTGACCAGACATACCTTACCAATTTCTCCAGAGATAAGAGAGCCTGGCCGGTATACATAACTATCGGCAATATCCTTTCAAGGACAAGAAGCAGCCCTGCCAAGATGCCAATTCTGCTTCTGGCATTGCTTCCAGTACCACCAAAGTTCACTGGCGAATCAGCCCGTGCCAACGAAGCCCAGTGGCAGACCAACGTGGATGTCCTGCGGGCTGTCTTCGATCTTGTCCTGGCACCATTACAGCAGGTTGCCCGTGAAAGAACGGTAATGGATTGTGCAGACGGCAAAACACGCCTTTGTTTTCCCATTTTGTCGGCCTGGATCGCAGATCATGCTGAGCATGCAGCCTTGAAAGGAATAGGCAGCAAGTTATGCCCAAAGTATGAGGTTCTGTGCGAGGAGCTCGGTGGGGATCCGCGGCGGATGTATGAGACCCGTGACTACATGCTATATAGAGAGAAAGCCTTGAGGCATGAGCTGGCAGAAGCGGCCGGCATTGCAGAATACTTTCAGCAGTTGGGCGTGAAAATAGGAAACAATGTATTCACCGGACTCGACTGAGTAAGCCCCGCGCACCTACACAAGCCGCTCTTGCACAACATCTACCTTGGCTTATTCAAACATATGATGGAATGGGTGGAAGGTTTCCTGAAAAAGCATAAACGGCAGCAGGCATTCGACGATCCTTGGAAAGAAATTCCTCCTTACCCCGGATTCAGCGTACCGAAAAAGGCCTATCGCGAAATCATACAATGGCATGGAAAGGAGATGGGCAATCTCAGCTGTTGTATTTCAGCCGTATTGGCGTCTGCATTGCGAAATCCGGACAGTTCTCAGTATCAGGATTTCAAGTGCGCTTTGAAGTGGGTTAGTGCGCCGGTGGACTTCACTCTCATGGCTCAATATCGCAGTCATACACCAGATACACTTTCCTACATGGAAAGCCACCTGCAGACATTCCACCAGACAAAGGTCATTTTTCTTGAGTTCCGTACCTCGATGGCTACCCGCGCTCAAGCAAATCGCCAGGATCAGGAGCTAAGGGAACTAATGGCCGATCAGCGTGCAAAATAAGTCCGCCAAAGAACCGTCGCTAATCGCCCTCGGCTGGCTGATCAAGAGAGGGTTGAAAGGTCTGATCGGCGGGCAGATTTGATACGGCGTGAGAACCACTTCAACTTCATCAAGATGCACTACCTGACTCACTTTGCCTCCCACGTACGGCGTTTTGGATCCATATCAATGTATTCAACCGAGATTGGTGAACTAGCACATAAGGATCGGATTAAAGATGGCTACCGCAGGTGAAACAAGAATGAAGCCGCCGGACAGATCTTGTCACACTATGGCCGCTAGCACGCCCTAGGAATAAGGTTGCAGACAATAGAAGCACTTTCGAAAGTTGAATGTGTGATTGTGGTAGAAGATAGTGGGATGGAAATGCCGACTGTTCCAAGTCGCAGCACACCTCGCCGGGTCCTGAAAGGCCGTATGAAGAACACCAGCACGCTGACCGAATTATGCACAGCCCTCGATATCCATTATTCAAACATGATGGAGGAGATACTGCGTTTTATCAGGCAGACCGCTGCGGATGACCGGCGGTTGCCTGCTGACCCCGCAGAACTCCGGTTACTTCCTGTAGAAGGATTTGCTCAGCTTGAAATCCCCGTGCCCGACTTTCAGGAAATTGACAGGTTCCAGATCCACCGGGCCTGCTGCACTGGAACAAGGACATTCCGCAACTGTGGCTCTAGAAACGATTGGGTGTGGGTCCAGACTGGTCGGGAAGTGAACTATGGAGATTTACGGGGACGCGTGGTGGCTCGGTTGCTAGCACTTTTCAAGATATGAAATATTCTAAGTGAGGCCGCAGCTGTCCATCGCCCGGCATTAGTTCGCATACTCGATCCGAAAAATGGTGAGAGATTTCACATTGCGAGCGGACATATTCGAGTCGGCAACCGGATCAATGATCGAGACATGCGAATAGTCAGTATAGGGGCAGTGATTGGACAGGGGCAGGCAATTCCTAGCGGTGAGAAGCAATGGATTGTGCATCACAGGATTGATCTCAGGACGTTTAATGAAATAAATTAAACTATTCTATCCAATCATATACAGTATTTATTCGGCTGAGTTGAAACTGGGCACTTAAGGTGGCACTTCGCGTATTGAGTGTCCCGCTTCAACTTGACAGGGGGAGTACAACACGATCCGCGGGCATTTAAAGGAATATTTTAAATAGGTTGAATTGTTTTGCATGAATATACGGGCAAGGGAAGCCGTACGCTTAAGGTGGGAATGCCCATATTCAGTGTCCTGCTTCAACTCGGCCGGGGGAGTACGCCACGATCCGCGGGCGTTAAAGGCAATGTTTTAAAGAGGTTGAATTGTTCCACACGAATATCCGGCCGGGTTGAAGCTGGACACTTAAGGTTGCAGTTCGCATCTTGAGTGTCGGGCTTCAACTCGGCCGCGGGAGTCATACATGATTCGCCGGTATTGAAGCGAATGTTTTAAATAGGATAAATTGTTCCGTATGAATATGCGGCCAAGTTGAAGCCGTACACTTATGGTGGCAGTGCCCATATTGAGTTTGCGGCTTCCACTCGGCCGCAGGAGTACTACATGATCCGTGGGCATTTAAGGGAATTTTTTAAATAAATTGAATTAAATAGGCGGCCAAGTTGAAGCTGGCTACTTAAGAGAGAGATTCCCGTAGAAAGTGTCCAGCTTCAACTCAGCCGCCTGAGTTCTGCGGATGAAAAATGCGAAACTATGCGCTCGTGTGGAAAGGGAAGCCAACCAAAGTAGGGGGTCTGCATGGTGGCCGTGCCGGGCGTCTTGTGAACAGTAAGGGAATTATGGATGTGACAGTAGGGTGCAGATTAAGAAAAAAGTGACGTAAGATGGCAGCGGACGGAAGCGGATGGAAGCGGACAGATCTAGGTCGCCAGAGGTCTGAGGGTAGCAGAGAGTGTCGCCGGGTGCGCGCAACAGCAAGGAGTTGGCAGGAGGCCAGTAGACGAGAGGATACGGGAGCGGATACAAGGGGGAGGCACGAGGAGGTGGTGGGGCCGCAACAAGCACGTCAGACGCTGTGGAGGGAAAGTGGGGCGTCCAAGTGCACCAGATGCAAGAAATGAAAGGCAAAGAAGGCACGGGAGATGGGCCAAGACCGGACGCAATGAGCGGAAGCTATTCGTCCGGAAGTGGGCTCTGTCCGTCCAGAGAAAAAGGTTTTTTTGCTGATCCCCCTTATTTGATCACTGCTAACATCCTTGGTAAAAGCTTTCTAAGTTCTTTCACACCTCGCATTAGGCTTCTTGATCAAATTAGTGGAACTATTGAATATTATCAATCTTCGGAGAGGGGCATGCTCTTCCATAGAGGTTGACACTATTCATTACCCCTTAGCGAGCGGATTCCAATTAGGCCCTTCCTGACTTCAGGAGACATCTGCCAGTACCCCGTGAGGTATCTGCCTTTTTCTTCCTGCTGATCTCGATAGCCATGCGGACACTTCGAGACCTATACCATTCAATTCCACTCGGCGAGCGGACTCCAATGAGATGCTTCCCGACTCTGGTGGACATCTGCCCCATGAGATATCAGCCTTTTTCATCCTGTTGACCTCTATAGCTATGCGGATGCTTCGAAACCTAGATGATTCGATTCCCCTATATCGGTGGATTCCAACGCAGCCTGTTGCGATGCTGTCCGACGACGGGCTGAATGAATATCGATACTTTTGTACTTTAGTTCTCCGGGTAAGTATATTCAAATTGTTGGCTACTGAGTGCTACAGGCATGCGAACACTTCGAGACCTATGTCATTCAATTCCCCTTGCCGAGCGGAATTCAATGAGACCCTTCCTGACTCCGCCGGACATCTTCCCGCTAAGGTAGCTGCCTTTCTCTCCCTGCTGACCTGTATAGCCTTGCGGACACTTCAAAACCCAACACTATTCAATTCCCCTGGCCAAGCAGAATCCAACGCACTCTGTCCCGACGCTCTCCGACCACTGGTTGAAGGGTTATCCATTCTTTTATACTTTAGTTCCCATGGCAAGTACTTTCAAATTGTTGGCTACTGGGTGCTACAGGCATGCGGACACTTTGAGACCTATACCATTCAATTCCTCTCGGCGAGTGGACTCCAATGAGACACTTCTCGACCCTGGCAGACATCTGCCCACTGAGGTATCTTCCTTTCTCTCCCCGTTGACTTCTATAGCTATGTGGATACTTCAAAACCTATACCATTCAATTCCCCTCGTCTAGAGGAATCCAACGCAATCTGTCCAGACGCTGTCCGACCACTGGTCTAAGAGTTATCAATCCTTTTTTCATTTAGTTCTCCGGGCAAGTACTTTCAAATTGTTACCTACCAAGTACTACCGTTTTCTAGACTAGCTTTAATAAATATATTCCTATTTTAGTATCTAAATGACTCAAATAAGTAAACATGAGTAATACTTGGTGGACCTTTCCAGACAATTTGGATATTCTCTACAGTTTTCACTAACTTATTCAAAGTCCTCGAAGGTAGAGTTGTTCACTTAGGAGGAATGCGATGATAGCCAGTTACACCTGAGTACTTCTACTATTCTACTCTGTCATCATGTTGAGTCTGAAGAACCTTTCTGCATCTGGTATATTCTGAGACCTTGGTTGCCTCAGGTGCGTCCAGGTGGCATGGATCCCTGTCTACCAGCACCTGGTGAAAGACCGCACACCCTGGACGCGAATTTACGTTTTATTTGCCTGGGCGCCGGACGCACATGGAGTACAGAGTGCGTTCGGGTGTCGGTTCTTTTTTTTGCTGATGTCGACAAATGAGCGTATGTGAGATCAAATAATATCCATATACATAAATTGCAAGCCTGATTTAGCTATATCACCACCATCAAAGTATCTTTTACCTTCTAGTTTTGTTAAAAATGTTTTCCATTCTTGTGTTTGACCTTCGGTTAAGATATTCCACTAGGCTTCTATTCGTTGGTTTTTAGTGGACTTTCCAAAAGAGTATGCCTTGTTCAAGGGAAGATTGAGTTTATTAGCGCGTCGAAGAAGAACATGTTACTGCCAGTAAGACTGTTTCTGTTCCTAATTGAGAATAGACTAAATTAGTATTCAAATTTGAATTAAGATTCTGGCCCTGTTTACTAGGCCATTTTTATAGCTTAAAAGTGACTTTTATGGCATAAATTAAGGCAACTAAAACTTTTTATATAGAGGTGTGTTCGCTGCATCCAAAAATATCATGATATATTTTTATTTTTACAATATATTTTTATAGTATAAATCCTGAGAACAAAGTAGATGGTTAAGGGCTAGAAATAAAAACCTTTTACCATTATATTATCATAAAAGTTGATAATTATTATATGAGATGCTGTCAGCTTTAACAGGTACTTATTAACAATACTCTTATATAACCCTGACCAAATATATGTTTTCTTGGCATGAATATTTATTTCCTGGTTGTACAAAAGAACACCTTATATTTCTGAAATATGCTATAAATTTATTATAACATGTATGCCATTTGCAACTTTTATTGTAATATATTTATATTGTGGCCCGCTGAACAGGGCCTCTGAGTAGTGATTTGTTTTCAGGAAATAATTATTGTGAATGTGAATAAATATATAAAGGGAGCATCAGCAAAAACGGACCCTGCGTCTGATCCGTCGGCGTTGCGTCCTGACGCAAGCGACGTATTTTCTGCGTCCCATGCGTTCTGTGCGTCCTGACTTGCGTTGCAACGCCCCGCCACATTCCACGCCTCCTGAATTGCCCCGCAACGTTCCATCCGTCCTGACGCAACGTCGTCTCCTCCCGGCGTCTAGACTACCCTAGACTCTTGT
>Ga0307517_10000342_pt1 | contig 80566 bp, 102 predicted proteins | sample 23_EM_MG_FD_194515 | JGI IMG/M metagenome (GOLD analysis project Ga0307517, IMG submission 194515) | Populus trichocarpa ectomycorrhiza microbial communities from riparian zone in the Pacific Northwest, United States - 23_EM | ecosystem: Host-associated > Plants > Roots > Unclassified | place... | reverse complement strand
TTCTGCTGCTTGAGAAGAGGGGTTTGTCCTCTCGTTTGATCTCGACGGGTGAAGTTGGTCTAACAGCCCAAATTTTGACACACCTGTCCATCTGCTCGTAATTGTTGGAGAAATGTATTTTTTTTTTGTGATTATGAAAGCACTCACTCCACATGTAGCGATGATAGGGTAAACTGGATGAAAAGCCTGTGAAAAAAAAGAGTCAATTATTCCACTCACAAAAGAAGAGAGAGAGAGAAAATCCACAGACAGCACCCAGAACAGCGGCATTATGTCCTCCCGACCTACTACCCATCAAAACCCCAATACACCTCCCAATACCACGGCCCTCATCCTCCACCTCAGACGGCCTCAAATGCAGCCCATGCGGCGCACCGGCGAAACTCATCGCACGCGAGCTCGGCGGCCAATGGGGGTTGACCACAGTTTCTTCTTTGGTGTTGGAGGTCCCTTGCTTCCTCTTCGACTTGTATTTGGAAGACGAGGTGAAGATGAGTAGGGTTAAATCGTAGATCCGGGTTGAGTGGTCTCGGGAGGTTGTGCTGAAGAGATGGGTGGTTGTTGGGTGCACGGCTATAGATGTGATTGCCTATGGCAAGGTTTTAGCCATCGGAGAGAGGGTGTGATGGAAAAGAGACAAACACCACCGTGCCCGCGGATGTAACCCGACATACCTTCACGCACCACATTGTATACATACGCGACGCTTCCTCGAGAGAAGATGATGACAGGCTCGAAAGGCGCGTTGTGGCTCAGACCCCACGCGATGGACATGACATCCGCCTCGATGAGCACTTGATCGTCCTGCATTTCGTTAGCATATCTCAAATCAACTACAGTTTAACGAAGCACACCATAGGCAACCTGACACACAAAGGGCTCTTCCTCCTCTTATGGGTAAAGAAGACGTACAAGCTCAAGTCGGATCCTACAGCAACAGCATCCCAGTACTCCGCTATCATCTTCCGCCAGTCTGGTATAACGTCCTCTGTATTAAGAGATCCCTTCCAGAGGGTGCCGAGCGAGTCGTTGGTCCATGGGAAGATGGCGAGAGTACGAAAGTCAGGTGGGGGAATGCGGTTGGTATTGTGAGGCTATATCGAAGAAATTATAGCTGGTTTGGTTCAACACACAAGATAAAATAACGTACATTTATGTTTTTGAAGAGCTGGAAAGGGCAGTGTATGTGCGTTTGGTCTCTGTACCATGGTATGTCCGAGTCGTCTTCCATGGGAGATCTAGTTTAAAAATAGACAAGAAAGCGTGACCTGACCTGAGCCTCCCGTTCTCAACTCCTCAAACCATGGCAGACCCCTCTCCAAACCCAAAGTCAACAACCAACGTTGTCTTCGAACCCAAAACACCCGTCGCAAACGCAGCAAACGTCGCTCTTAAAGCAGGAGCCGTCGGCTTCTTCGTCAGTTCGTTGCAAAACGCACTGCAGACCCATAATTATGGCGCGATGGGCGTGTTTACGAGGACGGGGAGCACGATTGGTTTTTTTGGTATGCTTTCCTTCGTTATTTTCCTTGCGTTCTAATAATTTACATAACTCTTTTAGCTGCCATGGGTGCAACGTTCGCTTTCACAGAATCCTTCGTAGCAAACCAAAGAGAAAAGAACGACGCTCTCAATGGTGCAATCGGTGGATGTGCAGCTGGTTTCTTGGCCGGAATCAAAAGTTTGTTCTTTCACAGAATTTCTTGAGAAATTGATTTATTTACCGACATCCTTTAGGACGATCTCTACCACTAGCAATCGGTACTTGTGCCATGCTGGGTGTCGTTATCGGTGGATTCGATTATACGGGTCAGTTGGCGGGCGACGCGACATCCAAAGAGGAGAGGCGGAAGAAGTTCTTCAAAACTCCACCGAAACCTCTGATAGAGGTGGACTAATAACCAACTATAATTTCCCTGCCCCATCTTCATTTGCAATAGACCAAAATGTTGTTTTTCATTATAACATAATGCCCAACGAGCCTAGGATTGGGCTTATATACCACTATAGAAATGCATAAACTAGTATGAAGGTGCTAAAAGTTATTATGTTGTCCCTCGGTCAATCAAGTGAAGCGTTGAATCGTTCGATAACCACTTCGGCGTGTTTCTCATAGAATGTTTCCCAACTGTTCTCAGTCTTGCACGGAGCCTAAAAAGTAAAAGGGGTCAAAGATTCATTACCTTGCAAGAAGGAACCAACCCTGTCTGCCAACCGCTGCCATACGACAGTCTCATCCTCAGTCTGATCATGATCGTTTCCGTCGACGAAGAAACGGATAACGGTTTTCATGTCGTCCTCCAGATCTCGCTCCAGGTGTTGAGCATCGTTCCCATTAGGGATTGGACCCGGAGTTCTTTCCATATCAAAGGTTGCAGCAGGTGCACTTGAACTGGCCTCTCCTCCTGATTCCCTTCGGATCTGAGCCTTTCTATGAGCAATGGCGGAGCGTTTGCGCCATGTGTCCCATTCCCCAGCTATCGCGCCAAAGTGGCTTCTCCAAGACCGAATGGTATGGTGAGGGAGCTATAATGATGTCAGAAACGGGATTTCGTTGGACGTCGGAAACCACTCACTTTTTTGTGGATAGCATTAACGACAGCAGATTGTGAGATCTTATAGTCACGATCGATCAGCGTTTTAGCAAACTGCAGAGCAAATTCATTCTCTGGTTGAGAGAATTTGTATCCTTGAGGGCATGTTTCTCGAGTGCTTTCTGGAGGAGGACTTGGTGTGCGAGGTCCATCCGTTGCCCTCGGATAATTGGCTTCGACCGACTTGGCACGTTTAGGAGTTGGTTTTGGAGGCTTGACACTTCCAAGAGGTGGATTTTGGTTTGCCGCTTGTCCGATCTTCATCCTGAACCTCTTTTCCGTCTGTCGTGCATTCTTTGCTAGACGCTTTCGTTCTGCTTTGTCGATTTCTGAAGCGTCGTCTTCAGATTCAGATTCAACAGATCTGACGGAGGCCGACCGTCTGCGCTTCCGTTTCAACTCGGGTTCGTATATGTAATTTGCAGGATCCAAAATTTTCCCCCTTGACAAACAATCGTGTACGAATTTTGATTGAACAGCTGGCACATTAGCAGTATGAGCGGCTTGCAGCAAGGTCTTGAAGACCTTCTGTCGTTGACTTCCTGCATACAAAATGGCATAATTGGCCAATGTTGGGGTGTCGACGATTATGCCACCACCTTTCTGAACCCTGGGTGAGTCGCACGCAATATCTATGAAAATAAACAAACACCCACCTTAATGGAGGATACCAGTTTAAATCGGTTGTGAATTTCAATTTGCACAAAAAAACTAAGCGGTCCGCTTTTGGTTTCAAATAACTTTTCATGTAATGAGCGATCCGTCTGGGAGATGGCTTCTGCGTCATCCATTTCGATGTCCCTCGCGGAAGTCGAAGAAACCTTTCGACGCTTGGCCGCAGGGGAAGAATCCCTCTCTTTGCTCTTCGCATTTTGAGAAAACTCAAATTCTGATACGGAGCTCACACGACGCGACCCAGATGGTCCCAATATGGGAGACACTGATTGAAATGGTTTGTGCGTCTTGGAGCTGGACGGAGCAGATGGGTACGGGACTGGGGGCACGGGAAGCGGCGAAATCGGTTGACTTGCAGGAAAGGTCCCATTCTGAGGTTGGACACCAGGCCAACTTGCAACGGCGTGATTTCTCATGGAGTCTTGCAAAGCAAGCATAAAAGCGTCGTTGGGATACGGCTGCTGATTGGTAATCATATTTGGGTTCATGTTCATGAGCATATTGGCCATCATCGCCTGCGCAGCTTGTGCAGTAGCTGCAAGCACTGATGGCGGGAAGTTCTGCATGTTCATAGCAGGGTTCTGCATGTTCATAACAGGGTTCTGCATGAGCATGAACGGGTTCATCCCGGACATAGGCGGGATGTCAGTCGGGGAAGGTAGCTGTGATGGCATCGTATCTGGTAGTATTGACGCAGAACTGTTGTTGGCAGTGGGAGGGGGGCTGAGAGCCGCCATAGAAACGTCATCGGCTTGACTCTTCGCACTGGCGGACGGTTGCCTTGCGTTACTCGTCCTGGAGAGCAATCTTGCACGTTCTTCTGGTGTCACGCGAGGAGTCGGCAGAGGGCTTCTTACACATAAATGATCCAGCATCAGAATAAAACCATGAGATCACTCAAGAGGTGAAAAGAACACACTTTTGACAAGCCTGTGGCATGGCACCATCGAGCCCTTCTCCGCAATCGATTGGTCGGCCGTCATCCAGTGCCAAGCAATCGCCCCAACGGTCTTCTACCAACAGCGGTCGCTCTGCTTCGAGGCATTTCTTGACCCATACATAGTCCAGGATTGCCTTATTGTCCTTGCCCCACTCACGGATAAACTGTCTTCCCTGTCGGGACACAGGATCAACCAACATAATTTGGGAATTACTGGCATCGCTTATTAATTCTGCGCCATTCAACTGGAGGAGAAAGTCATTCCAACAAAGTCATAAAAGAAGGAATCACGAACACGCAAGTTTTTGACCACTTTAGCGCGTCCAGACAAATCTGCTTGTATGAACACGCGAATGGGTGTGCCATCAGGGTTGAAGAATAGAGTGGTTTTTGGCAGTATCTGGGACTGTGATGGGGGGGGAGGATCCATGCTTTCCAGAAGGGACTAAACAGGCATGAGTCCTTGTCGGTGTCACGGTGTGACTGTGGCTGACATAAATTTGGCGCATTCGGATCAGATCTACCCGGAACCACTTTCGTCCGCATTTCTGATCAGGGCCAAAGGGAAAAGTTCTGCTACTTACCTTGTCGGATGTCCGGTTCACAGTTGCCTAAATTTGGCACTTATGTACGAGCAATTTCTCAGTGGAATTCGAGCTCCAGGTCAACAGATGTCCGCATGGGATCGAGGATCGAAGATAAGGGATTCTGGGACCAATTTTCGTCCACATAACAGATCCAACATCTTTCAGAGTATAGGAGTGTCCTTTGATTATCGTGACAATGGAGTAGAAAATAAGAGAAAAAAATAAACGGAAAACTATCAATCCAGACTTTAAACTATGGACATGAGATCGGGTAGATATTAGGCTGAAGCGAACACTTGGAACCGTTTACTGTGAAAAGGGTTATAATACCATGCAAATAGTTCATATTCATAATGCCATAAAGACATGGCAGAGGTAGAGCAGGCGTGACTATCATGTACCGCAAAAGAGATAATACAATGACAATACGTTTCAACGGTAACTAAAAGATGAGAATAAGAACAGGAAGCAGCAGAGCAACAGAATTCAAATACACACCTCTTTTGTCTGCGAGCACGAGCACCTTGACCACCAAACTTTTTGGGTTCCATCCGTCTGGGATCTGCTATCAACAATGTCCTATCATACGCCACCAGTTTTTTCTTCAATTCCATCGCACTATACGCATCGATATATTTGGAGTAGTAGGCAACTAGTGCCTTGGCGATAGCCTGTCGGATAGCATAGACCTGCGAGGTATGTCCACCGCCTTTTACCCGCACGCGAATGTCGAGAGGGCTGAATGATTCTTCACCAACTACGAGTACGGGTTCATACACCTTGAAACGTAGAATCTCAGGTTGCACAAGATTGATTGGGGATCCATTGATGCGAATGATACCGCGACCCTCTTTCGCATGGGCAACTGCTGTAGCGGTCTACAAGTCCTCGTCATTTAGACGCGCACATTTCATAAACAAGTATATGCACCTTCTTTTTGCCAAAGGTTTGCACGGCCTTCGTTGATGACATATTGAATAAGGTAGACGCAGTCTGTGCTGAGTGTCAGTAAACATAAGAAGGATGTATCGATACATACCTTGTTCTTTTAGCGTCTCACTGGCGGCAGGCTGAACGAGGAAGGCAAGGTGGCTTGACTGATCTGGCCAGTTTAACGGCATTTTCCGGGAAGCCGCTGACATTTAATATAATTAATTAATTCTTTAAATTTACAAAGATAAATAATAACGTTGACACGAAAGTCAACCCACTCCCAAAAATGTTTGGAAAACCGTCTCAAGTAAGTCTCATGAACACATCCGCGAACTGGGTAACCTAAATTTTTAAAGGTTTCGAGCCTCAGTTCCCGGACAGCTCTTCGGATGAGGTCAAAAGTGTTGAAGCCTTTGGTGAATACCCGACCTCGTTCACCAGTTGTCACTGAAGGCAAGCATGCTTGTTTTCCGTCTCGCTACCACTAATCGACTTCCACAGCAAAAACAAACATTGAACCCGTTTATCTATCCATGACTCCTTCTTTCAAGAAGGGACGTTGGGATCCTCCCGCAGACAAGAGTGTTGCTATTCTCGAGCCGACAGTCTTCAAACATCCCATTCGACGTGATATCCTTCATTTATGTGTCGTACACTACAGGGATGGCCTCCGTCAAGGATCAGCAAGTACGAAGACCCGAGGGGAGGTCCGTGGATCGGGCAGAAAAATCAGACCTCAAAAGGGATCAGGAAAAGCTCGCCTTGGTGACGCCCAAAGCCCCATGCTAAGGGGAGGTGGTATTGCGTTTGGTCCCAAGCCTCGCGATTTTAGCACGAAGCTTCCCAGAAAAGTCATTGAAATGGGAATGCGTGTTGCCCTCAGTGCGAAACTAAAGGAGGAAAGGCTTGGTATCATGTATCGCCTGTACTGGCCAAACGCGAAGACAAAGTTTCTGGCGCAAAGAATAGAGGCTCTTGGTCTCAGGAAGACCCTTTTTATTTCAGGGGCGCCGGTTGTAGACGAGGGAATCAAGCGAGCCATTCGCAATATTCCTTCAGTGAAGCTCATCACAACAGAGGAAGCCAACATATACGAAATATTGAAATGGCCACGGGTAGTATTGGATGTGAAAGCGGTCGAGTTTTACGAACGAACATTGAAGAAGGAGAATATACCTGTCCTCCCTCCCCCAATCATAGACAAATCCACTTCAAATTATATTGAAGTTTAAATATTACAACTATAATTATATCCATGTGCGATATTAGATAGAGCAAGTGGTACTATTAATATTAGGGATGGTTATATCTCGACCTCCACCTCAGATCCAATGCAGGGCGCGTCTGGGTCATAGTCCTCCTCGTCCTCTTCTTCGTCATAATCGTCATAGTCCTGATAGTCACCATCATCATCATCCCAGTCGTAACATTCATCCTGCGATGATCCGCTAAGCCGGTCGAGAAAATCATCGTAAGGAATGAGGTAATTGTCAAGGAAGCCAGTTCCTAGGGGGGTTGGGCGAATCGAGAAACGATCGCCGAGGATCGTTTTCCATGCGTCGAGCGCGGTCCCGTCGCAGTCGCAGCATACGGTGACAGGACAATTAAATGTCAAACGAGTGTTCTGAAGGACACCATGAAATGCTACTATGTCAAAGTCGCTTGAATATTTTGACATTGTTGGAATCAAGTCGATGATGATCGACTCCAGGTTTACGAGGCTGACGATAGGAAGCCCCGCACCAGGATCCCGATGACTAGGGAACCCAATGATCTCCAAACCGGTACCATTGGGAAGCGAAGTAAGAAAATCCATGTCCTCTTCCATGAATAAGTGACTGCGAATACGCAGTTTGTGGAGGTGGCGCGATGCTTTGAAATGAGATGCAAGCGAGACGTAATGGTCCGCGAAAGTGGTTCCGTAATGTGAAATCTCCAGATACTCCAGGTTCTCTGCATCTAATTTTGGTAACGCGCATGAGCAGTTGCTTTCGGTATGGTCATTGTCCAAATTGATTGCGAGCCTCTTCAAATATGGTGCCGAAATATCTTCGCAAGGCAAAGCGGGGTCGGTGGGTTCTGCCGGTGCACTAAAAACGCCAATGACGAGGGATTCCAATGTAGGACATTGGACGAACAATGCGCGAAGAGTACCTGGATCAGGTCGTAAACGATCAATTTCGAGGTTCGTCAAATTCGGGAGATTCGGGAGGAATTTGAATCGCAAGCCATTCAGCTTGACATCGCGCAACGTATCTCCGCGGTTCATGAACGTAGCTGTAAAATCCTTTTCCGGTTCGAACATATCCTGGCAAAGGATTTCCAGGTGTTGAAAATTAGGTGCATGCCTGTTGCTCCAGGCTTGGAACAGAGGTATGATTTCATCAAAATTTATGACGTCGATTGTTAGGCGCCTCAAACGAGACAGGTTGTTGAGAATTGCATGAGACACCTGGGCATGAAAATCCAAGTCCTGGGTCCAGGAGGAATAAAATGTGACATCGTAGTGGGCCGGGGCCGATCGCTCGAAGAACACGAAAGGATCGTATGGGTCTTTCATGGGAATATAAATGTCTGTCCATAATAGTGGACAATGCAAGACCAGGTCTCGCCAGTGTCGGCAGACGCTGGATAAGGTATATTGTGTTGGAGGATGATTCTCCGCCACTGCAACAGTCCAGCAGAACAGATCGCCAAGTACGTTGTCAGGGAGACTGTTGATGAGGTCGGATGATACCCAATTGTTCGGGAAGATATCCATCTCCTGTTCAAATGGTCAGCACACAGGGCGATGGATGGGTGGCATAACGTACATCACTTGTACGATGATCCAAGGCAGGAGATTGCATTATCAGGGGAGATCGTGATCAAGGGCTTTGGGTATGATGTTATACAGGAGACCCTGATCAGTTTCGGGAACGTGGAAGGCGTCAATAGAGAAACTGGGCAGCAGTGGCCAGAAATGGATTTGCCTTATAAAGGAACGAAAACACGAACACGTGATGTGTGACACGCGCGTCCGTATCACGGTAAACGGTTTCGAACCTAAGCTTGGTGGTTTTCCAGCATACTCAATGTCCCAGCCACCTGCATCCCAGGTTCAACGAGAAGAAGAAGATGACGAGTTTCAGATCACTGGTCCCTTGCTCGTTAACAAGCTTCAAGAAGCGGGTATTCACCAAAATGACATCAAGAAACTTGCGGATTTTGGTTTGCATACAGTCGAGGCAGTGGCATTCACGCCCAAGAAGACTCTTTTGACAATTAAGGGGATTTCTGACCAAAAGGCAGACAAGATTATTGCTGAAGGTGTGGTCCAACAATCCGCTTTCTATCTCTGTACTCAACCATTTGCAGCACAAAAAATTGTTCCATTGGGTTTCCAGAGTGCCACAGAGGTTCATGCTCGCAGATCAGAGCTTGTACACATTACCACAGGCTCAAAGCAACTTGATGCGCTGTTAGGAGGTATTATATGGCCGATTCATTGCGCATAAATGCCCTTCCTTGATTAACTCTGTTCTCAGGGGGTATTGAAACCGGCGCGATCACCGAACTCTTCGGTGAATTTAGAACAGGAAAATCGCAATTGTGCCATACCCTTGCGGTTACGTGTCAACTCCCAGTCAGCATGGGTGGTGGTGAGGGCAAATGTTTGTACATCGACACCGAGGGCACATTCCGTCCTGTTCGTGTGCTGGCAACCGCCGAGCGATTTGGGTTGAACGGAGAAGAAGTCCTGGACAATATCGCTTATGCCAGAGCATATAATGCCGATCATCAGCAAGCCCTCCTGGCAAGTGCGAGTGCCTTAATGTCCGAATCAAGGTTCGTTGATCCAAAGATGACTTCCGAATTCTAAAACTTCTTCACGATTAGATTCTCTGTATTAATTGTCGACTCCTGCACGGCATTGTATAGAACGGACTTCAGTGGCCGCGGAGAACTCTCGTCTCGTCAGAACCATCTGGGAAAATTCCTTCGCACACTACAACGATTAGCCGATGAGGTTTCAATGACGTTTTGCGTTTTTTACTCTTGCTTACTTTCTTCCAGTTTGGTATAGCGGTTGTTGTAACAAACCAGGTAATGTCAACCCCGGACGCCGCAGCAGGACCATATGCAGGCAATGAGAAGAAACCAATTGGTGGAAATATCATGGCTCATGCATCTACAACCCGGTAAGTGACTCCCACGTCAAGCTACAGAATTGATCTGACTAGTTGTCTAGTCTACAGTTGAAAAAAGCCAGAGGGAACACCCGGTCGTGCAAGATATACGATTCTCCTTGTTTGCCAGAGTCTGAGACTCATTTCGCCATTCTTGCTGGGGGCATCGGTGACCCCGAAGAAGAGCCCTGAAATTACAGTACGACAAAGCATCAATTTCTAATCAATACAGTTTGGATGTACAATTTTCAACAACGATTTCACAAACTTGTCTTGACATTCATCATTAGTGTACATAATCCAGTTGAATGGGGTCTCGTATGGTCAGTTGAATTAGCAGTAGCGTTGTATATTTTTGGGACCGCCTTGGCAGTCTTTTCAATGCTGGAAAGGCGACTAGGCCAAAAAGCGAGTGAGGATGTTGGCATCTATAGAGCTAATGCGTTGTCTCAAATTATCCCAATCCCTGGGGCTGATGTTTGCGATGTCAGCCATAACATAAGCAATCTCGCCCTTGGAATCGGAGAATTGTTTTTCGACATTGTAAGGTGATAACGCATCGTTGACCTCCTTGAGCACACCAGGCTGATTTTTGTGGACGTGGCAAATACGAATGGCATCATTTTGATCGTCGGGAATGGCACGCAGATTGACCTCGGGGAAGTTGACCGCGCCGACTGACGAACCATCGCACAGATAACGGGTAAGAGCGCCCGAGACTTCGTCCCCTATCATTTTTTGGGCCTCCTCGGTGGATCCTCCAATGTGAGGTGTTAAAATTACATTGGGGAGTGCACGAAGAGTGCTGGCCCACGGATTTAACTGATCGTCAAAGGGCTGACCATTCGCTCCAGGCTCGGATGGGAAGACGTCTAGAGCGGCACCTCCGATGTGTTTCGACTGAAGGGCCTCAATGAGAGCAGGGATATCAACGACCTTTCCCCGTGCGTTGTTGATGAGATACGATCCCTTCTTCATCAATTTCAGTTGAGGTTTAGAGATCATGTCGATGGTTTCTGGCAACTCGGGGACGTGAAGTGTGACGAAGTCGGACTCGGTCAACAGCTTGGCCAAGCTGTCTACTTGGCGGGCAGAACCAAGGGGCATGATGTTGATAACGTCATAGAAGATTACGCGCATGTTGAAAGCCTCTGCAAGGACTGAGAGCTGTGAGCCAATGTGGCCGTAACCAACGATGCCGAGTGTTTTGCCTCGGAGTTCCCAGCAACCTTTGGAGACCTTGTTCCATGTGCCTGTACGAAGCTCATAGGATCTCTCAAACAGCTGACGAGAGAGGGACACAAGTTCGCTCATGACCAGTTCTGCAACAGAACGCGAGTTGGAGAAGGGGGAATTGAAGACGGGTATTCCTGCATTAGAAGCAGCAACAAGATCGACCTGGTTGGTCCCAATACAGAAACAACCAATGACGAGAAGCTGGAAACCAAAAGGATGAGTGAATTTCAAGACAACAGACCAACGACCTTGGATCGCACCTTTGAGGCAGATTTGAGGACCTTTTCGGTGATTTTTGTTTTGCTACGGATACCGATGACATGATATGAGCCAATCTTGTCAATGAGCTCATCCTCGCCCATCGCTTTTGCATGGTGATCTACGTGATAGGACTGAGATTCGAGGGCTGCAACGGCATCCTGGCTGATGCCCTCGAGAAGAAGAATCTTTATCTCCTCATTCCCAAGAGGATGGAGGATCCTTGGCTGGCGAATATGAGCCCAAGCTGGTTCGCGGGGACGAAGAGAAGGGGACATTGGTGTGGAAAGAGAAACTGACATCGTGTGGCTTTTTATGCAAATGCACTATCAGAGATTTGTAAAAATTACATGTATACAATGATTCGGTCCGGTGCAGCACGCCTCTTGTCTTTGCTCTCCCATGGGCCTCTATTTGTTAGACTACGGTGCTGGCAACGTCCAGAGTCTTGCCAACACAATAACACGGCTGGGCCACCCTTTTCAATGGATAAAGGAACCAGCAGACTTTGCAAAGGCCACTGTCAGTCTTGCGTACCACTTGGACATCGTTGCCCTTTGACCATCATGTAGTGCCTGATTTTCCCTGGCGTCGGAGCATTTGAAACCGCGGTCCATCATCTCCATGACAATGGACTCTTTGAACCCTTGAAGGCGTATATTTTATCCGGAAGGCCATATTTCGGCATCTGTATCGGCCTCCAGATCCTATGTCAATCGTCGACCGAGGCTCCGACATCCTGTCACGGACTAGGCCTCGTTCCTTGCAGTATAGAAAAGTTCGATGACATGGACAAGTCGGTCCCTCATATTGGATGGAATTCGGCCGACACTCTTGATCCCAGACAAGAAGGCGGACTCATCGACCCATTGTCATATTACTACTTTGTCCACTCATATTGCTTGAAGTATGCACCGCATATTTATGCAGACGCCATGCATTGGGCCTACACTACAACCCAGTACGGAAAGGAATTGTTCATCTCCAGCATACGCCGAGGCAATGTTTTTGCTACCCAATTTCACCCCGAAAAGTCAGGACCTGCTGGTCTTACCCTTATCAACGAATGGCTAAAGAATCCCACATCACAGCAAGCCCACGAACAAAGTCCACTGTCTGTTCGACGCATTCCTGCACCTCAGCACAAGCTCACCAAACGTATCGTTGCGTGCATGGACGTTCGCACCAACGACGAGGGTGATTTAGTCGTAACCAAAGGGGATCAGTACGATGTTCGCGAAAAATATGACCCTCAACAAAGCAATATCACAACCAAGGAATCAGGCGTCGTTCGTAACCTTGGCAAACCAGTCGCGCTTGCCAAGCGGTATTACGAAGCAGGAGCAGACGAACTGTGCCTTTTGAACATCACCTCATTCCGCCACTCACCACTCCATGACCAACCTATGCTCGCTGTCGTCGCTGCGGCTGCGGAATCAATTTTTGTTCCACTCACAATCGGAGGGGGTATCAAGAACACTGTTGATCCGGATGGAACACAACGAAGTGCACTTGAGGTCGCCTCTGCCTATTTTCGCAAAGGAGCCGACAAGGTGAGCATAGGTTCGGAGGCGGTCTATGCTGTAGAGAAGTACCTCGCAACCGGCGAAAAGAAAGATGGTACGAGTGCCATCGAGACAATCGCGCATACCTACGGAAAACAAGCCGTTGTCGTCTCCATCGATCCACGAAGGGTTTACATCAAAGATCCAAGCTCTTATATCGGCCCTTACAGGGATGAACTCGTATTCGGCTCTGCGCACGAGAAAGAACGCGGGATGGCATGGTGGTATCAATGCACGGTCTCGGGCGGACGCGAATCACGCCCGCTTTCTGTGGTCCAGCTCGCAAAGGGAGTGGAGGCTCTTGGGGCAGGTGAGATCCTAATAAATAGCATCGATCGTGACGGGACTGGGTTGGGATTTGATCTTGACCTCATCAAGTTGATTAAGCGCGCAGTGAAGATACCCGTGATAGCAAGCAGTGGGGCTGGTTCGTCTCAACACTTCGTTGATGTATTCAATGGGACAGATGTTGAGGCTGCACTGGCAGCAGGGATATTCCACCGGGGGGAAGTTAGCATACCTGACTTGAAAACAGATATGAAGAAAGCGGATATCAAAACCAGATTCTTAGGAGGATGATACACATTCATGCACATGGAAACTACTCTCAGGATCAATCTTCTTTGACGAGTTCACAAACAGTTAAAACATAGGTTGATAACCAAAAAGAAAATTGGGACACGTAATTAAACACGCCAGTGGTGTCTTTGTGACCCAAGAGAAATGAAGCGGTGGTCCAGAGGTATTATAGGAAAGAATGACGCCATACAGAAAGGCAAGGTAAAGTAGTAATGAATACATCTATTTCCTCGGCAAATGACTGCGACGGATATAGGTCAACAGAGACAAATCAAGGGAGAAAGAAAAGGAGCAGTAGCTTGTGTTGTACATTCAACAATTGCCACCAAATAAATACAAAACAGATGTTCTTGGATAGTAAGCACAGTGGAAAGTAAAGGTTAGCACAAGGATCATGGTGGTCGAGTCAGCAAGGATCATCGGCACATAACAAAATAATTCTCAAATCATTTTGCACCTGCTCGAACAACTTTTCCCATTCTCTTGATAATACTGGTCTTGCGTCCCAAATCACCTGCAGTTTTTTGCCCATCAAAATAGCCACTGGAATCCTCATTGTCTGTAGGAGGGGTAGCAGACTCCTCCTTGACTGGAGCAGGAGGTACCGGTAAATCCTTGTCTTCTTTAGTGCGCTCGATGAACACAAAAGGTTCTGACCTGTCGGTCGTGTGTTGATTCGAGCGTGATCCGCCAGCAAGGCGTCCAAGGAAAGAGTTCTGAGGGCGATGAGTCGGACGATATGGCTCGGTTGGAGAGGTGGGGGACCCAGGCTGGATGTCATAATCACGACCAACTGGGATGTTGGGTGCATCACGCATTTTGCGGATACGCTGCATGATAGACTTTGATCGTTTAGGGAGGATAGGGGAGGCAGGCTGAGATCCGGGGGCGTTATCCGACTCCGTTGGCTCAATAAAAATGGGCTGGGGGGGAGGGACGGTAGCACGGCGTGGCCGATCACGACTCTCCTTTGGTCGTCTACCAGAGCGGGAATGACTTTCCCTGCCATTATAGATCGAGTTAGAGGGTGTATCGCCGTCCAACTTGCCTGATCCACCACCGGCAGAAAAGTCCTCGAAAGGCTCCGGCTCGTGGATACCCCAGGCTTCAGCTAGTGCGTCTACCTTTTTCTTTGGTACCTCGGTGTAATTATTTGAAAAAGCAGCATAGGCATGGGCAGAGGGGTAGGCGCTTCCGCTGTTACTAAGCTGTGCAGCAGTGACATCCTCGCCCCAAGCATACAGGGGTGCTACGTTACGATGCTTATTTCGCGAGGGAGCGCATGCATCAAAGGGACCATCGTGGTGGAACACTATCGGGGAGTGATTTAGACAGACTGATTGGAAAATGCCGTGAGAGGACTCACTCGGACCCACGCTTGTGAAATCGAGCCTGTCAATGACATCTGCGTGCTGTGAGCCCTTCTTTGTACGTGGCTTGCCGTTGCGAGACTTGTCTGGGATATGGGCAGAGTCCTCCGATTGCGATCGTCGACCTGACGGACGAGAGTTGGATGAAGTACTGTAGTGGGAAGTGGTTAGTCATCATGAGAAGGAAACAATTCATGGGACGAACGCAGCGTTCGCTTGAGTACGATTCATCTTTGAGCGATCTTGGGGGCGGACGGTAACGGTGTCGCGGACTGCTTCGGTGATATCACCAGCAGTCTTTGATGTTGGTGGGTTCTTAGCGGGGTTCTTTGGGGGCGGCAGGGGGGCCTTGCTCAGAGACGAGGGATCTACGAACGGATCCGACGATGACCTGGGGCGGCGCTGGCGAGGAGACTGATAGACGGCAGCCATCCAGGTTCAGGATGATGGTTGGGAACGAATGCTGTTCTTCCCACGCCAACTGCTACCATATGTGACGCCCGGACCGGCTGCTCTGTCTTTTCTCGTCATGGCCCAGTGGACGAGGGACGCGGTCGCACAGCGCATTCTGCAGGGCGAGACCCTTATTATATACCAGGGGCATCTCCTCAATATCCCACAGAAGTGGCAAGACGCGCATCCGGGTGGTTCTCTCGCCCTGCTGCACTTCGTCGGACGCGATGCCACAGACGAGATCCATGCAAACCACTCCGACCTCACCCTGCACCTCATCCCCAGGTACTCACAGGGCCCCGTAGAGCTTACTGAGCACGGCTGGCTGCCTCTCGTTCCACCCATTGCCACAGGCTGGGTCCGCCAGCAGCAGGTGTGGGTCAAAGAGGCTGAGGAGGTCTATTCCACCGAGCACTCCCAATTCCTGCCCTCTTCGTCTATTATTCTCGTACAGAAGAACGGCGCCTCCTGCCAGCCCCTGGGCCCCACTCTTGCCTCTCTCCAACCCCCTCCGTCCCAGCTCTCCCTCGAGGCCCAGGGACGGCACTCAAAAGCATGGCGTGACCTCCATGACCGTGTCATAGCAGCGGGACTGTACCAAACTCATTATGTTTCCGGGTACGGTCCAGAAATTTTACGCTATACCCTTTTGGCTGCTATTTCCGCGTATGCATACTCGCTCAACTGGCTCATCACCAGTGCCGTCTTCCTGGGTTTACTCTGGCACCAACTCGCATTTGCTGCCCATGATCTCGGCCACATGGGTGTCACACACGATTGGACTAAAGACCGCCTCATTGCTATAATCATCGCTGACTTTATTGGTGGATTGAGCATAGGTTGGTGGGTGCAAGTATGTCCACTTCTCCTAATATTTAAACAATTACTCATTTTTTGAAACAGAACCACAATGTCCATCACCGTATGTATTTTATCCTGTGTATTAATCGTCGTTTGCTAAATTCCCGTCAAAGTTGTTACCAATCACCCATCCCAGTGAGCCTTTATCCCAAAATCTTGCCATCTATCCTTCCTAATTCCGAATGAAGCGACCCTGATATAGAACACATGCCCTTTTTCGCCGTTTCCCCTGCATTTCTCGAATCCCTGTGGTCCTCCTACTACAAACGTGTGTTGAAACTCGATCAATTCTCCAAGATTGTCCTCTCCATACAGCACAAACTTTTCTATCTCATCATGGCGTTTGCAAGGTTCAACCTCTACGCCAATTCCTACAGCTTCCTTTACCAAAAAGCTTTCGATACGAAGCGCGCCCGAGGAGGGAATTGGGCTTGGCGACTAGAGGTAGCTGGTATCCTTTTCTTTTGGACTTGGTTTTGTAGAGTGTTATATGGATGTGGATCGTGGCAGATGGCTCTTGCCTACTTTCTCGTGAGCCATGTCGTCACCGGTCCTTTGCATATTCAGGTGATTCAGCTTCTCGACTTCTGGTTTCATCATTTGCTGACCAACGATCCGTTTCACCTCATACCAAAACTATGCCCCTCTCGATCGAATCGCCTGACACGATTCAGATTGTGCTGTCACATTTCAGTATGCCTACAGGGGACCTCGGTCCGATCGAGTCTTTTCCCCATCGTCAATTACGCACCACAACGGATGTCCTCTGCTCTGACTCGGTCGCTTTCATGCATGGAGGTCTTCACCTCCAAGTGACGCACCACCTCTTTCCGCGATTGCCTCGCCACAATCTACGCCGCGCAAGCGAGCTTGTCAAAGAGTTTGCTGCCGAGCAAGGATTAACTTACGCCGAGTTTGGATTTGTGCATGGAAATCAACAAGTCATTGGAACGCTCCGGCATGTCGCGGAACAGGTCAGGATTCTGGGCAAGGTGGCTAAAGTTGAAGTGAAGGAGGCAATGGAAAAGAAGAATGGTGTGGCGATTGTGCACAGGGCGGCCAATGGCAATGGCGGACATTTAAAGGAGTATTAGATCTAGATATTATTTGCTCTCCGTACTCTTTAGCTTAAGGTAATGAATAACTTTCTTTGGAATTTTCGAATCGAGATGATGAGTTCATATTCACGACTGTACATTGCAAGAGGTAGAACAGTCTCGAGGGTAACATGAGGGAGTGACAGAACGACGGAGAAGCAAAGTCGCCAATTATTTCTTCTTTGCATTTTCTTCCTCTTGTTTCTGTACGAAGCAGCGCATTGAGTAAACTCAAAATAAGATGTATTTTGCAAGAACTTGCCTTGGCAGCGCGTGCCTTACGAGCTCCTTCGTGCCTTGCATTGGCACGGGCAGTACGCAGAGTCTTATAAGCTTCAAAGCTTCGCTCTTCGTCGGTGATTTTTCTAGGAGCTTCTGCACGGTGTGTCTCAGGAATCGAGAGAGTTGAGCGGGTAGTAGGTGCCGCGAGTTCTTCTCCCTGTTACGAGTTTAATCCAAGTGACACAGCATCAATACAGTAAAAACGAACCGTAGAATCTCCCTTCTTGGGCTTCTTTGCCTTGCGAGGGAAAACGATCAGTCGGGCTTTGTAGGCATGCAACCTCTCAATATTAATTTTCTTTCCTTCCTCGCTCAGATTTCTCCTCCTGTGGTCAACGACTATGCCAATTCCCCTAGCCTCCTTCCTTCCAACCCCAGCCTCCTTGAGTTCGGCATGCGTGAATCCACGACCCTCGCGTAATTTCCGATTGTAACGAACTGTCTGTCCCCGAACTGCAGGGCGGAGGAGAGTGAGAGGGCGGACACCCAATGCGGCTGCTTTAGTTTTGCGTGCTTTACGTCTGCGGAGCTTCCGCCCTGGCTGATCAAACCAGGTGCGGACCCGGCGCTGCCAGTCCTTCCTGAAGTGGTTGTTGTGGAGGACTGGATGGGACTGATCAATTTCTTCAGTTTGAATGCCTGAGTCTGAGAAATCTAACCGTTATTGTGGCCAAAACCCATGGCTTTGTCTTTGAATCAACACCCCTTTCTCGTCGTTGGAAATAAATGGCGTACCTTGTGTCTTGAAGTCTTCGAGATGCCCTCTTGCTAACCAAGAGCAATTTGGGTGGCTTTTGATTAACTAGACAGATTCCCGGCAAAGGCCGAACACGGCTTTGCGGCATGTGCCATCAATTTAATGTTGCCTAAAAAAGAAGATCAAATGCACCCAGCAAACCTGAATACCGGATTGTCCCCTATCTGTTTGCGTTCTAGTCTTCAGGTCTTTCTTCGATAGAAGTACTCTATCCATTTGCATGCTGCGTGGACCGGGCATGTGTGGCACGTTATGTAATTCATTCCCTATTATTTTGCCTATTTTCACGGATACAAATATAGAGGTGTCCGTGAATTTCTCTCCTTACCACGTAAATTTTAAATTGTCTTCATCTTAGAGTTGGCTTGTTACGTTGAAAACTTACGAGAATATAATTAGCACCGATTGCGCTCCGGCCAACTTCCAGTAAGTATGTAACACTAACTTAAATTTTGTTCTTGAAACACAGCCCATCAAGAGCACCAACCCCAGCGGCCAACTCTGATAAGTAGGCACCCATGCATTTCGAGGGTCGAGAGAGATGACTTGAATAGAGCCTCGGGACCCCTGTTTATAATAGCTGGGCTCCCTTTTTATTTGCGCCTCCCGTCCGAGATCCAACTGTCAATTTAGCAACCGAATTTTACTCATTTTTCCACATGAACTCTAATGTAAATGCCATGTGTTTTCTGAGAACTATGCATATGAAAAATAAAAAATGCCCTCCGAACGAACGACGCTTGTATCGATGCTGTTGGTGGTTCTATTTTCCGCCTCGAGTTCACTGCAAAATTAACGCAGTGGGAATCGAATTCAATTATTTGAAATTCTGGTCGCGTTTCAAGCTCCGATTGCTTTTCAAGTTAGCCTTGAGCGAAGTTCATCCAATTTGCGATCGCCTCGTACTTAAGTAAATCTCCCACATGGAAAATTTCTAATACTCCCGAATTGTTTTTGTTAATATAAGAAGCTGTTAATGACGGCCCAACCCCTTGTCGCTTCCCCCTCCGACAATGCGCGCCTCGGTCCTGTCTCACTCGCATAAACCACCATTTCGTGCGGAGAACGTTGGGTCATTCTTGCGACCGGCTTCCCTATACGCAAGGCGCAAGGAGATGGACGACAAACGTGCATCCTTCAATCTGAAATCTCTCGAAGACCAAGCAATAGAGCGAGTTGTTAACCTTCAAAGGAAAGTCGGCATCAAGACCATTACTGATGGGGAGCTAAGAAGGTTCCCGCCGTCGAAAAGTTAGTGGCTGGCATTCTGACGGTTTCTTTCATCGCAGGGGCTTCTTCTTCGATGGTGTTTTTGACAAACTCGAGGGAATGATATCAATTCCAAATCGTAAGTCCGAATCAAAATCACCACTCCATTTTCTTACCCTACTGAAGGACCGATATCAACGTTCAAGGTGAATTTGTTCTTGAGACATTGCAATTTCCTACTGTAGCCTTCTAGCCCTATGTTCCTCACATCGCTTTGATGTACACAGCCGGAATCCAGGAAGCCGAAACGGTGTTTTGCAACGCGAGTGGGCCGGTTGATCCATTTTGATCCTTGCTAATCATAGTACTGCAGGGCAAGATCAGAAGAACCAAGCCATTTTATGTAGACGACTTCAAGTTTCTCAAATCCATTACAGCGCCAGAGGTTTGATTGGAATGTTTTTCTTTGTTGACGCTTATAATACCATTTTTTCCTTCTTAGGATGTCAAGTACATCAAGATCACCATGTGTTCTCCCACCTGGTTTCACCAACGTCATGGATCAGACGAGACCTATGATTTATCTGTATATAGGAACGATGGTGGGAAAAATCATTTCTTTGCGATCTTAAAGGGGCTAATCAGCCTTTTAGATGCATACTTCAGAGCCTTGAGCATTGCTTATCGTCAAGAAATAAGAGAACTCTATGCCTTAGGGTGCCGTATGTGGTGGAGGCATGCATGGAACATGTGTACTGACCCTCTTGCAGGGCATATTCAAATTGATGATCCCACCTTTTGTTACTTTTGTGACGAACGCATGATAACCGGCATGAAGAAATCAGGAGTCGACCATGAAGCACTTTTGGAAACGTACATCCGAGCCATCAATCTCATTACCCTCGGCCGCCCAAAAAACCTGACTATCAGTATACACATGTGTCGAGGGAATTACAAGGTCTGTTCAGAAATGTATCCGGATTTCGACGGACTTGTTTATCATGGGACTCGTTTTGAAGGGCGGCGTACACTTCTCCGAAGGTGGTTATGAACGAATCGCTCGCAAGGTGTTCAATACACTGGACGTGGATGTCTTCTATGTAGGCGACTTTGATGTTGATGAGCGTTGGCTAAGTGATTTTTGACAGCTTGAATATGATACCAAACGTGCAGGTGATTTCAAGCCGCTTAGGTATCTACCTCTCGATAAATTTGTTGTTCTTGGTCTCGTAACAACAAAGAACTCCAAGGTATTCTGAAAGATCTACCCCTTCGTATACAAAGCTGACATTACTAGCTGGAGTCCATCGAAGGACTCAAAGACAGGGTGTACGAGGCTGTAAGTGTCTTATGTCAAGGGAACCCAAAAAGGTCTAAAGAATTTGCCCTGAGACAGTGAGTAATGATAATCTTGAGAATCCTTGCATTGACCGTTTAATCTATTCAGACTTGGTATCAGTACTCAATGTGGATTTGCCTCGGTATGGGAGGGAAACCCATTGACAGAAGAGGCAAGCCCCGTATGCTACGCCTATGCTCCGAGCTCAATGATAACCCTCTTTTCTTAGGATCAAATCAGGAAACTAGCGCTCGTCGTAGAAGCGGCCAGGCTGATTTGGCCTTGCGAAATTCGATGAGCTCGTTTCCGCTTTCAATTAATTTTGATTGATATATATTATGATCTGAATGGAAATTTTGTCTTGATTTTATCCTCCTTTCTGCGCTCCTCATTTTTCTTTCTGTGAGGTCAACTTGAAAAACATCTGTGAGCAACGCCGAGACAACGACTCTGGTTGCTTGGCATTTGCGTTCCTGGATTATGTAATCATCACCAGCCCCTTTGACAATCATCTATTGCATCTTGACCTGGATACTGCATGTTTTCATTCGTTTACTGAGCCCGAGCTTGAACAGTCTCTCATCGACACCCTTTCCTCATGCTTTCCTTATTTTTTCTTCTTTTTCTTCTTTTCCCCGCCCAAGTTTTGGCTTTTCATTTCTCTTTCAACCCTCCTTCAGAGTGCGACGACATTGGGTTGACTTGGACAGGTGCACTCACTTCCCCCGTGTCTCTTCAGCAATATTCAATTCTCATTTTTAGGAGGGACCCCGCCGTTCAAGCTGCATATCATCCCTGTATGAAATATCCACATGCTATTAACCCCATCTAACGTGATTTGAAGGTTTATGGGTCTCTACGAGAAGTCTCCATCCCAACCTCCGCATTCAGCGACGGGAAAGGGTCCCATTCGATACAACTGCCTTTCAAAAAAGATGTCCAAGTATTATTCACCATGTCTGACTCGACCGGATTCAATGCGGGAGGAACGTCCAATTTGAACACTGTGCTGCAGTCAAAGGGAGGCGTCTGCAATGCGACAGATCCAGGTCAGTTGGCACGGTTTATACATTAACGACTGGTTCAACCTTACCAACTTCATCTTTTTTGCAGGAACTGCATTTGTATTCCAATTGAATTCTAATCTCCAACAGTGCAGGTAACGTTTGGCTAGATAGATTTCTACTAATTCTCAGCTGATTTATGTACCAGGCCCTTCATATTCAGTGGCTATGATGGAGCTACGCCACCCGTTACGATCGGTGTATGATTATTTCTTTATGGTGGAAGTATACATCTGACATCGTTGCGCAGGTTGTCATTCCAGGAGGAACCGGGCTCACCATGAGTCCTGCCTCAGGACAACTTTCTTACCCATGGACAGTCAACGCAGCTCGTGGAACTTCGATGATCTTTTTTATGACCGACTCCCAAGGTCGCCAAGGAGGAAGTTCAGATTTAAGATCTGTCGGCGCTTCTGACGACACCAGTTGTTTGGATAACACCTCGCCTTCCACCACCATCGGTGCACCCAGCTCCACACAGACAACGACTGGTGCAAAACCTTCGTCGCCTGGTGCACCTCCGTCTCCCATTTCAGCAGCAAGCATCGCGGGTGCCATAATTGGATCGGTTTTATTCCTTGCCGTTGCTATTACCCTTGCTTTATTCTTCTTGAAGAGAATGCCCGACAAGGGCTCAAAGACCCAAATTTCGCCTCGAGTGGATTTGACTGACGGTGATACAGGTCATCATATGCACCACCATGACTCGTCGTCATTAAGCTATCCTTTACCTCACCCACCCAATCGTCGAATGGATTCGGGCTCATCGCCAGGCCATTTTTCGCCCTCCGACTTCAAGTATCCGGCCTCCGAATCTTCATTTTCAGACTCTACAGCCCCTCCTCCTCCCCCTCCAGCCCTCTACCCTCCTCAACCTTATCATTCATATTCCCCTCAGAGTCAGTATGCATCAGCCAACTCACCGACTTCTCCTTCGTTGCAGGATGGTGACAAGTTTAGCTACTATACGAAACCAACCTGGACACCTGATGAACATCCATCTGAATGGGAAAATTCTGCCACAAAGCCAAAAGCTGCTTTCCTAGGAATGCCATCTCAGCTTCCTTCAAGATATGTGATGCACCCTGACGCGGAAGAACCTTCCCCTTACGAAGGTGCTTATATTGAATCGCCTCCACAATACTTTGAAAGGCAGGGGTCTGGCGGGTTCAACTCTTCTGTGGGATACACTTACGATACCAAACATCCGTTATGATGTAAACTTCTCTCACTTTCATTCCAGGTTTGGGAATACTGGTCCTTATCTCGTACTTATTTGCATATTTATGCGATTCCTTGTGTGTGCCCACCTTGTTGTATTGTCAAATCAGACGTTTCACTTAGACTCCTATCGGAGTTGTCATTCCTGTAGCAACGATGTCTCTTACTGCAAGTCTTCCATCGGGTTGGTGACTCGTGTGTACAATTCATGAAGGATATCGACAAATGGGTGATTAACCTCTACCAAATCCAGTAGAAATCCTTCGAAACGTAAAAGTTGAAGTACATCTATCTGATAACATCAAAAGAGGATACAGGAAAGCTGGTACAGGAATATTTATTTGAAGGTGGGGGAGCAAATACAAGATAGTCATAAACTTCATGATTCAACTGCTGGATTAGCGCCAGCGCTGGAGGTAGTGGCTTCCATTGGGAGGTCGCCGATATTCTGTTTTGCGAAAGCGTCTATCAGGGCTTCCTGGTCCTTGCGTCTGCGATGTCTCTTGCGCCTGTCGTCTTTGATGAGCCTTTCAATACGCCGTCTGGCCTTGTGGTGGAGACGAGGGTCTTGGAGAACTTGTTTGCATTTGTAACAAGCAAGCTCGATGCTTGCGAGTAAACGGAGAGTCTCCGAGTTGTTCAGGGCCTGTCAAAAATGGTGTCAGAAATGAATTGGACAACGTTTGCTAGTTAACCCACATTCAGAGACCAGGACACCACCTTGTTTCCATCAACGCAACCTATGACGACAAAATTACCCCTTTTTTCCGCTTGAAGGTCGGATGACTGGTTTTTTCATAAGATATCCATCAGCGGTTATAAGAACAAATCCAGACTTGCCTCGCTAAATGTCGTGATGGGTTTACCGTTTCCTAGATGACGTACCGCTACTAAGAATTATGAGATCAGCGCATTAACGCGCACAGCAAGAGTTGGAAGCTCACCGACACGAGATGACTGTCCGTAAACCTCTTGTGTGACAATTCCTCTCCCAAGGTATAGCCATGAATCTTTATCGGCTTGCCGAACGTGAACTTTGACTTGGATTTCACGAAAATTGTCCTTAGCGGAAGGTGCTGAACAACAACGACAGGTCGATGTCAGTCAAGCTGCGGCGTTAATGTCGAAGAAAACTGACCGGGAGGAGAAGCATGTTTCGGAGCGCCTGCAAGAGACGCACCATCGATTTCCATAGTCTCGTCTCCCATTCTTCTGAGGCACGCGAATCAATGAGAATGATCACACTAGTCAACGAACTTACAGTTTGCGATGTGAATCAAAGACCTGATTATATGGGCTGAGGAGGATGTTCGTTGTGGTTGACCAATAACCAAAACAGTTGCACATCGCAAGTTCATTAGCCATCACGTGAACAGGAGATTGCAGGAAAACACAATTTTTTCCCGCAAAATGTATAATGCGCTAATTACGAAGAGGGATGGCTTCCTACGGCACAGTAAGAATATTGAGGGAAATAATTAACAACAACCAAAGAGCTTGTCGCAAACACTTCAACGTGCTTCTGGTGCAAGATAGAGGCCACCAACAAGGCACAAATTGCGAGAGGTGAATTGGACATTGGTTATTGGTGTCCGCTTGGTTGGGAATGTTGCTAGAAGGTCCACTCTGGATGAATAGTGAGGCAGTAGACGCTGAAGAAAGTTGGTCACGTACGTGTCTGCATTTTCGTCATCAGCATAATGTCTGCCATTAACGACGTTCCCATTCTTCTGACTTTTAGTAGAGCGGGGACCACCAGCACCTTTCACATCCCAACACCTTACAGTCCAATCAGCGCCCCCACTCACCAGTAAGGATGACTCTGCGCTGAAGGCTAAAGAATAGATTGAGGAAGAATGACCTATCATTTTTTTGATTCGTTTTCCAGAACCGAGGTCCCAGAGGTTGATTGCCAAGTCTTCTCCTGAATGACGGAGGCATTTCAGTATAAAACGGTGCCAAGAGAAGACTTGATTACCTGCCGTCGCCAGATACTTTCCATCGGGACTGAGAGCTAGAGAAGAGACGGCACCTTGATGTCCAATGAAAACTCTTAAGCAAGTACCACGTTGAACATCCCATAGACGTGCTGTCCAATCACTGGAACCTGTCGCCAAGTAAAGGGAATTCGGGTGGAATTGCACACACTTAGTTATTAAATTTTAAGTTTCCAATCTACAATCATGAAGAAATAACTCACGTCAACATCGCTCAAATGCCCAGCATAAACCCTTAAACAGGAAGTCCGATCAGTTGACCAAAGTCTCGCAGTCCTGTCCCTACTAGCGGTCGCAAAATAAATTCCCATTGGGCTCCATTTGACATCCCAGATCGGATTTTCGTGGCACCTATACGCGACAATGTTTGTGAGGGTGTCCAAAGACCACAGCCGTGTTGTTGCATCAGCAGAGCATGATAGAAGGTATTTCGGTGGTGCAGCGGGACCACTAACTGGATCGAAGGCAACGGAGTACACAGGGCCACTGTGCCCAATGAGTTTGCGAGTTGTGCTTCCCTTCTTTTCACGTATTTTGGAAAGAGATGTGGCTGAAAGGCGGTTAGATCGATATTTATCTGGAAATCCAACTCACAATCCTTTACCCCACTCGACTGGAAATCACTCCGAAGACCCTTCAGCTTTTCACCTTTGAGACTCCATAAGCGGATATAGCTTTCTGCAAAACCTGCAGCCATCAGCGACGTGTCAGGAGAAAACGTGCAACATGGAGACCTAAGTGATTTCGTTCAGCATGGTAAAGCACGGATGCTCATACACCTCACCCTTCTGCTACATCATGTAGGGTATATGCACAAATGCTAGGCAAGGCCTTTGGACGCAATGTACTGGCCTGAGGCGAATTTGGATCCACGTTACCTAATACTGATGGCTCCAATCGTATTCGCTTTCTTGCGTCCCGTACGATGCTGACTTCTCTCTCTACGTCAGTCGATTTGAAGGCAGGAGGACGTGGTAACAGGTCAGCTTCTGTCGGAGCTGTGAGGCCTGGTGCAAAAAGAGGCCTTGTGTACGGAACATCGTACTGCGCGTTCAGATCTCGATCGAGCATCGCCTTTTCCCTGAGGACACGCTCGGTTTCGGTCTTGAGTTCTTCTTGAAGAGGTGGGGGGCCAAGTTTTAGAGGACCTTTACTGGCATTAAATGCTTGTGGGTTTGTCAATGCAGTTCTACTCCCACTTGCTTGAGGGATGAGAGAAGAGAGAAGGCCCGTAGACTCCTCCCAAGCATGGGGAGAGACGGTGGTAGGGTTTGTGGAAGTAACTGATATGACACGTCAATGATTAGCCCAATTTTCAGATAAGAAACCATGATTACCATCAAAGCGGAGGTGGTTGTTGACAACACGCATAACGGAAGTTCGTCCACGTTTGCCTCTCTCACCAGTAAAACCGTCTCCAGACCCCAAGGCTTCACCACCGTAACCTTCTGTAAGCCATCCGACCAGAAGTCCAAATCCAGAGCGGCTCATTCGAACTGTGTACTTCTCGTTGCGAAATCGTTGCGCGAGTTCATCATTTTGAGCGTGAGCAGGTAGAAGAAGGGTAGATAGATGGTGAAGAACGGAGCTATGGGATGCGAATAACGATCCAGAAAATGTTTGAAAGAAACGTTGTGCTGAGGAACTGTGTAAGTTGGGATGCCAGGAACTTGTCTGGGAAATCTAACCAGCATCTTTAAAGCCATGTTGAATCAAATCCAGATAAAAGTGACAGAATATTGGAAATAGGATGGGCCTAAATTCAGGCTGTAGCAGGATGATTTATCGAATTATAGATGAGCATACTTTCAGCACATACCCTATACATATCTAGCGATCCATCAACCCAGGCTTCGAGCTCCCGGAACCCTTCGTGTTTATCCGTGGGGTCAAGTGTAAGAAGTTCCTCTGCACCAACTGCGCCAATGCTTGCAATTAGACTCTGAATATTCACTGGATTTCCCATAGCCGTGAGTTCTTGTAATACATTGGAAGACTCCTTGAGGATGTTTTCACCAGGACGAGTAGGTTTCTGAGCAAAGACGGCTAATGCTTTTATGAGATCCTCTGCATTGAGAGATTCTGATGATTTCGCGGTATCATCTGGAGAGGCAGCTTCGAGCTCTTCGAGGAGAGACTTGGCTGCCTGAGTGTGACCTCGTGCGCGAAGGTATTCAATAACGATGCGATCTGCGGCTGGGATACTAGAGCCCGAATCATGAGTCTGGTTTGGAGATGTCGCTGCAGGAGACTGCGACGAAGCAGTGGGTGTAACGACCGACATTTCTCTGGCAGGCCGCAGAATCAGTGAGTGATCAGACGAAGTGTGATTTTCACGTGATGCTTGTTCAAGACGCGTCCGGCTCCGACTCGTTTACTAACTTCACAATGGCCACCAAGCAGGCAGGAAGACAGGCTAATCGTGAAGCTATTACGCTCAAAGGTTCGTCTGCCCTGGTGACTGAATTCTTCAAATTTGCGGCAAATACGTATGGAATGTCCTCTCAATTCGGTCCTGCTTACTGACTCTTCTGCAGAATTTTGTTCCAACGCGAGGTTTACCCGTCAGACGACTTTCATATAGTCAAGAAATACGGACAGACTGTCCTTGTAACCCAAGACCTCGCCCTTGAGAACTACTTGGAGAGGTTAATTCTATCATTCAACCCCTTTCCATCTGCTCACGAATGCCCTACAGAATTCTATCACAGGTCCAAAGTACGTATTCGAAACATTGGGTTGGATCGACATTCGTTAAGAAAATTATGCAGAATGGATATTGAAAGGTTCTGTAAACCAACTCGTCGTGGCCATCATATCCAAAGACTCGCGCATACCATTAGAACGATGGGTGTTCGACATCATGCTTGTGGAACCTCTGGCAGAGGGCTCTGAACATAGGTATTGTCGTATTAACCACGTGTTGCGCATATTGATCATCGTGTCCAGTCGGCAACCTAAGCCAGAAGCAGAAATTCAATCAGAAATACGGGCAATCCTAAAGCAAATCATTTCCATGGTGACCTATCTCCCAGTAATACAGGAGCCAACTGTGTTCAATATCTTGGCTTACACCACTGAATCTGCCGATGTGCCCGTTGGTGAATGGGCGGACACTGACCCTCTAGCCATCGAAGCGAGTAAGAGCCAGCAGGTGAAGATGCGAAGTTTCAGCACGGACATCCACCGGATTGAAGCCATGGTAGCCTACAGATATGAGGAATAAATAAATAATTACTGTGATTGTATGATTGCTATGGAAGCGTAGCTGATGGATTGCGGCCTTGTACCTTAATGGCCAAAACATAAGAACTGTCACACGGTCTTTGAACTTGCATTCTACCTCTCACTCCTTTCTTTCCCTTTTGTCGGCTGGTACCGGATTCGCTTTCCAGTACTTATGACACCAATGTCTGAATCATGGTTCCGGCGAGAGTTTCTCAATGGACGACGGTTACTCTTTAATTCCCTATTCTACGGGTCGCATCTTGGCTTGTTTGTATATGGGTGGTACAGTCAGGTAGGGTTGAACATATAAAATCGATCCAGGTTGCTCATAATCGTTGTCTTTTTAGGAAGTCAACAAAAGACTTGCTGGTCTTAATACGCTCAAGTATTCTGTCTGGATTTCTCGTGGCGCTGGCCTTGTTCTGGCATATGATGGCGGGCTCATCCTTTTGCCAATGTTGCGCAACTGCCTCCGTGTTCTACGCCCAATTTTAAGCATAATCATCCCAATAGATGAAGGCATTTGGTTCCACAAGCAGGTCGCATATTCGATGGCTTTTTGGTCGGCTGTCCACACAACCGCTCACTACGTCAATTTCATCAACGTCGAGCGCACTCGTAAGCATTGTTTAACTCAAGCTGTCCTTTGACATTATGTTATCGTGTGCCATAGAAATTCGCAAACAGAGTGCCCAGCAGATCCATTATGCGCAGCCTGGTGGCATCACTGGTCATTTCATGCTCCTAATCATGTTCTTAATGTATACTACAGCACACCATAAGATCAGAAAGCAGTGCTTCGAGGTTTTTTGGTATACCCACCACCTTGCATTTTTCTTCATGATCGGTCTCTTCACCCATGTATCTGGATGCTTCGTCCGTGACTCGATTGAACCAGACCTTACTTCCACATTCCCTTACTACTCAACCGACCACTGCCTTGGATATTATAGCTGGCGCTTCATCATCTGGCCTTTCATCATCTACGTTGGTGAACGTGTTTGGAGGGAGATCCGTTCTCGTAAAACCACCCAATTATCAAAGGTCCTCATCCATCCGAGTGGTAAGCTCCCTCTTTTGGATACATTCGCCTCTCATATTTCCCCTAGGTGCCATGGAGCTACGCATCATAAAACCTGGTTTAAAATATACTGCAGGTCAGTGGATATTCCTTCAAATCCCAGAGGTCTCCCGGTTTCAGTGGCACCCAGTGCGTTTCTCTCGATACCTTCATAGTCTATTGTTCATAGATAAAATTAGTTTACCATCACGTCTGCGCCGGAGGATCCATACATCTCTATTCATATCCGTCAGGTGGGTGATTGGACTTGGGGTCTAGGAGAACTTCTTGGTGTTGGCCCTTCGGTGGTCGCTTCGATGACCCAAGTTGCGATGAAGGGGATCGATAAGGGTTCGGATGATGACTTGACTCGTGCTAGTTACATCGAGATTGACCCCACCACTGCGTCCGTCACGTTACCCCAAGTACGGATTGATGGTCCATATGGTGCGCCGGCTGAGGATGTTTTCGACTGTGAGGTTGCGGTGCTTATTGGTGCTGGCATTGGTTAGTGGGGCCTGTCGGTTCATTGTTGTAAGGTCTTGAATCCATTTACACAGGTGTTACACCGTTTGCTTCCATCCTCAAACACCTCTGGTATCAGCAGAGGAGAGGCACACTTGGTTCCTTGCGCCGTGTTGAATTTTTCTGGATCTGTCGTGATGCTCCCTCCTTTGGATGGTTCCAGAGCCTCCTTCAAGAGGTTGAAGCGGCCCAAGCCGATCGTAAGTGTCGAATTTGCATGGATTCTTCATTGCAGACTCTGACGTTGCCCCACTAGCTAACTTCTTCCGAATCAACATATATCTTACTCAGAAAGTTGATGAAAACATGCTTTGGAACATCACACTCAATGACGGTGCTACTTACGATCCTCTGACTCTCCTTCGTTCCCATACCTTGTTCGGGCGCCCAGACTGGAAGACAATTTATTCCCGAATGAAGCAAGCCATTGAATCAGGTCAATACCTACCTGGCTCCACTTCGCAGTTGAAGACCAAAGTCAGAGTGAGCAGTTCTACCACACCTCTCCGGAGTTCTGGAAGGTTAACGATTGTAGACATATTTCTGTGGTCCTGGTAGTCTCGCTAAATCCGTTAAGGAGGCTTGTGATGACTGTACCACTCCCAGTCTTGAATTCTCGTTCGCCAAGGTTTGTGAATAATGACCTCGAAGCCAGCTATGTTACTCAAGAACTTTTTAGGAACACTTCTGATTCTGCTGATAGATAAACTTGCTGGTCTGTTTAGCTTTGGTACTTGGGTGGAAATATAATCGAATTGTAGCAGTATTTAAAAAGGTGTTGTAGAATCTTTGAAAGGAGATGATTATTCACAAAGCTGAGGAATTTCTTGACAATGAAATGTGTTCCGTGAGAAACACGTGATCATGCAGTTTTGGACGCGATCAGTTTGAACTTGGTTCTACCTATATGTCGTCGGTCCAGGACAATTCTGCACGACAGATGCTACCTGCAAAACCCGCAACTGTAGATCTGCCTGCTTTACAAAATGCGAGCAACGTCCTGCTCGAACAGCTCTCGAAAGACGCGCAAATTATTCCAGACTTTGGACATGCCATAACATCCTGTATGATATTAGCTTGTATTGCCTTGAACATGTCTGAACTATCTGTAGCCGGCAACCAAGTTTCTGCATCTTACAGCGTATTTCCCGACGACATAAGAGTCCCCTTTCAGAAACGGAAATTTCTTGGAATTCCTGATGGTCTTTTCCAATTCACTACGAGTAAATGTCTCTTGTTTTCTGTTGAATGATGTACCTGAGTTGGCCCAGGTGCAAACGTTGTTTCGCATATGGGGTTAATGCCAGAAATCGACCGGGCATGGGTTTCTATAGACCATAAGTTGTTTTTATGGGATTATAATGATGGGTATGGCTAAATTCAGCTATCTCTTTCGTCTTATCGATGTCAATTCCAGTCAAGAACTTGCATCTTTTATGGACCAACCCGACGTCATCACACATGTCGCCCTTGTTCGGCCAAAGCGAGGAATGTTCGTGGATGATATCAAATATCTGCTCGTGATTTGCACGCCTGTCTCCGTTCTTTTAATTGGAGTAGCTTCTTCGCTAATGCAGGGTCGAAAGGAGCTCCATCTCTATGCCACAGATCTCTCCAGTTCAACCGAGGTTGAAATGAGCTCAGTAATTGGAACCGAGGACGGAAGGGTATTCATGCGGGGTGTTCACGACGGCCATCTTTATGAATTCCATTACCAAGAAAAGGAGTCATGGTTTGGAAAACGAGTGCATCTAATAGATCACTCCCGTGGTGCAGTGCAAAGTCTCTTGCCACGTTTTGTGACGAGTGGCTCTGAAGGTGCGTAAATTACATAATTTCGACGGCGCGTCGTTTACGTTTCCGACTTTATTCACTTCAGAGCGCATAATATCATTGGTAGCAGACCCACATCGAAAAAGTTTTTATTCCCTTAATTCGGACAACTCTATAACAATTTTCGCAGCAGAAGGCGAAAAATCCCTCCAACATGTTCAAACTATATCATCACTGTACAAGGCCCTGCGTGAAAAGGTCCCTGTAACACCACATTTGACGACTGAAGACGAATTTACGATTATTGGACTCCATGTTATCGATCCAGGTGATTCACGAGGAGGTGTACAACTCATGGCTGTCAGCTCCAGCGGGATACGACTATTTTTTGGTCCCTCACTTGGTTACGGTTATTCATTTGGCTCTTCCACCTTGAGTGGGGTCCGCCCACTCCAACTTCTTCACATACGATTACCTCCCCCCAACCTCATTCACCCAGATGAGCAAGCAAGGTTATTCCGGCCTCATGTCTCCACCTTCGGGGGTTCTCAATTTCACGTACCACCAAAGCCATCTGCATTTCAGGTTGGAAAACTGACCGATTCCGCTTACTCGGATGGGTTAACGGTCATTTCCCAGAAAGGGGATATTGAAGGAACGGACTTTATCCTTTGTCTTGCTCCCGACCTCTCTCGCATTGGGGCTCTGGGTCTGCCGAATCTTCCCCAGCCTGCACAACCTGCACCATACACTTCGTCATATAGCATCAACCCCGTTAATGCCAATCAACCTCCCCTTACCGAATATGCTACTGTTCTTACTATCCCCGGAAGAACTTGGGCCGCGGCCGCTATTCTGAAGCCATCGCTTGTCACTCCCACCGGGACACCCTCCCCAAAGCCCATAAATGAGCTTGCATACCAGTTTGGGGAATCTCCAAATCAGTTTGTGCTTCTAACAAATGTTGGCTTAACGTTTTTGGTGAAAAGACGCACACTCGATTTTTTGAAGGCTGCATTGGAGGAGTTGCAGTCAGAGGGCAATGTTCAACCAATTATAGAGTTCAGGGACAGGTCGGTTCGATATCATATACCTTCGGAGTGCAAATGTTGACAGCAGGTGTAGCTTTGGCAGAGACCAGGCTTGCGCAGTGTTACTTGGACTTGCCAGTGGGAACACTTATTTAGATCCCTCGGGAAGTCAAACACCTGGTGCACTGACAACTATCAGTCCTGAACTTGCAGTCGTTGCAAAACAGGCTTTTTACGATTTTGGAGAGAGACCGATTTGGACAGAACGCGTCATGTATGGGACCTCGGAAAACAAGGGCTCGGCCATCTTTAGCGGAAGAAGAGAGGGATTCGCCCTTTATTTTGCTCGTCTTATTCGACCTATCTGGAAAGGAAAGCTTACGACCCAGTCGTCATCTGGGCTCCAAACTTTGAATATCCCTGAAACGACGGTGGTTAATGTGCAGAAGAACTTGTTTGCGTTGAAGGACTTTTTGACTCGTAATCCCCATTTATTCCACTCCGCACCGAGTGAAACGAATTCCAGTCGAACCCCCATTACAGAACAAGAAGCTTGGAAGGTATGTTGACAGTGTGTGTGTGTTGGCTATTGCTGACCATCTTTTTCATTAACCAGGCTGAACAGAAGTCAGTTGGTGATCTACAGAGTCTCTTGTCTAGGACGATAGAGGCATTGTCGTTCGTGCTGCTGCTCAACGACTATCGCCTTGGGGAGCTGATTGCTAAGTAATTCCCTTCTTGAACTGTTGAGATCTGGTCTGATTCATGTGCAGGTGTGACGCGGAAATTCAGAAGTTAATATCAACTTTGTCATTCGAAGAGTTGATTACGACACAGCATGGAATGACAATTTCGAGGTCTCTCGTCAACGTCGTTATTGACCAACAAATTGGTCAACAAATAAGCGCAAGCCCTGTTATCTTGCCTTGATGAACGAGCTGAACTCAAATAATCATAGGTTGACACAATAAGCGACATACTACAGCAACGATGTGGTTCTTTCTGTAGCAAGGATGATGTGATGCTATACAAGGCCAAAGAAAGTATCCGTAAGGCATCTGAAACTCGTAGCATACCTGAACGGCAAAAATGTCTTGCTGAAGCACTGCGGTGAGCCTTTGCCTGTTTGTCGTCTAACATCATTGTTACCTCCAAACAATCAGGCTGTTTAACAAAGGGGCCCGCATACTCGACTTTGATAAGTTGAGAGAGGTCATTGGAGACTTCCAACAGCTTGGGTATGCGAAAGGAGCGATTGAGCTTCCACTCAACAGCGCGCAAGCTCAAGACCCTGATAACGCTGGTTTGGAATGCTGGCACGCAAATTCATCGGATCAGGACCCTCGTTTTGCATTTGTTAAACTAAGGCGTCAGTGTTACGATCTCGTATTGGACTCTTTATCTGTGTTTGAGGGAAATTGCACCAAGGCCCAAACTAGCGCAGGTGTACCGACTTTGGATGACCCTGAGACTATAAGGAGTCATGCATATGAACTTGCATTTGCCAGTGAAGATGAGATGTTCCACTCGACATTATATGATTGGTTGATTGGGAAAAATCTGGCAGACGACCTGCTCGAGGTTCGATTTTCAATCTTCTATCTGAAAGGTTAAACAATGATTCATCAATGCAGATGCGGCCTACCTACCTGGAAGCACATCTTCGCCGAGACCCTCCGTCTCTCCAGAAGTTCCAACTCCTTTGGAAGTTTTATGTTAAAAACGGACAACCCCTACGGGCTGCAGAGGTTCTCGGTGCCATAGCGGAGTCGACTGAGTATGCAAACAATGATACTCTACTGGATTGTGTTGACGACATCCCATCAATGCAGATTCGAGCTCGAGCTGGATTCAAGGATTGAGTGCCTGACCCTTGGAGTTGCCAATGCCAAATCACATCCAATTTCCGTTGGAGGGAGGCACGAAACGGCGATTGCATTCCTCACAGATTTGGAGGAGAAGCTTGACGTCGCACAAGTTCAGCTCGAGATCTACAACACACTTCTTCCTCATCTAAACGATGCTCCTGAAGTTGGAGAACGCATCAAGATGTTGTCGAAACTGCTATTCACCATGACAGATGTAAAGTTGTTTTTATGCCCACGTCTAGGATTGCTGACTGGAATACCCCATAGTTATATCAAAAGTTTGCTGTTCCATTCGATCTTCCGGCCATTAAACTGCTTTGTTTACACGTATCAGATCATCGGGATGAAAGTGTCGTGAGACCAATTTGGAATCAAATTTTTGATGAAAGTATGTGGCTTTCATACTATCTTCCATGTTCTATCTCACGGATTTTAGTTATGGAGGAAACCGATGTGCCAGCGGAAAGGGCAGATATTATTATATCCCGCGTCATTCCTCTCGGACAGCGGTTTTATCCCTCGGAGGGTGCATTCCCTTTACGTGAGTGAGCTGTACTGTCCTTTCTTTTTTATCCCAATGCCGTCTGGTCAGGGTATATCGCCTCTCTAATCGTTCGATTTCTCCTCGCCAACAAGACAGTACTCCCGATGGGATGGGCTGCTCGACTCCTTATTCAATGTGGCGTGCAGTTCGCGGAAATTTGGGATGTCTTCAATGAAATGTACGAATCACAGGTCAGCTTTTAATAATCAAATTTCTCACTCGGAGATCCTGATGCCGAAAAGGTTCCTCCATTCAACGATCAAGCAAACGTTCAGGCCATCTCGTCCGAGATTGCTGTCCTTCTTACCGACTGGATTGCTGAAGCAACTCGGCCTCAAGCAAAGGCGCTTAAAGTGGAGTTTCCCGTTGCCCGGATGGATTCTGCTATCGACCATTACATCTCTGAACTCGAGCCCAGCCGCACTGAAACGCGAGCACTGTACGAAAACGCCAAACGAGAGCTGCGTAAATATTGGTAGTGTCTGTGATTACGATCGGATTAGTTTTGCAAGTAATGCACGACCCTCGAAGTGGGCTCCAATGATGATAATGATATCAGGAATGACATGAGTCTTAGTTGACTTCTAATATCGCATCCTCTGCGCGCAGTAATATCCGCCTTGTGAGACTTTCCGTGAGTTTGTAGACCTTGTAAAGCGCCCTGTCATTGAGTGTCAACATATGAAGTAAATGAGGATAAAAAGAAGATACCTGATGGCACCTACGACCACCAATGCAACAATGATCAGGGCAGCAAAGTCTTTCGAATTGTTTCTCCTGTTTCGATTAGCTCGATATCGGGCTACGAACTGTACAGGGGCAAGCATTTGGAAGGATAGCAACATATGGACTATCGACCCAGCCCCGATTAGCGGAAGGCCAATTAGAAATCGACGAATAAAGCTCTTTATAAGACCCGGAGGGGATTGGTTCGGACGAGTGCCCGTTTCCAGCGGTGACTTGCGCGAATGGCCTATTGTCTCCGTGAAGAAGTCGGATATGTCGCCATCTCTAATGATACGAAAGGCCGCTGCAATGAGATCTTGAGCTACGTCAATGGGGGAGATGTAGAAGAAGCTGTTGTAGGTTGTAGGACTCTCGAAGGCAGGCATGAAAAGTGTCGTGATGTAGGACGCGGCCATAACGATACACGTAAAGAGGAGACCAGACAAACCTCCTACGATAACTAGAGGGGTACTCAGGAAGATCTGACTGCGTTGGCACTGTACTTACTTGGGTTAGTGGCCAATCCGAATATTTGGGTCCTTGCAAATCGATACTGGTAATGACACTGTGGACACGCAAAGAATGCACTGTCCGACGAGGACGTCTTGCGCCATCTGTTCAGGCATTTGACGTGAACATACTGTGAAGATGAGCGGCGAAATTACCAATTGGTCATCGTCAATGCTTACACTAATAGAACCTTTGCATAGGCATGGCCGAATAAGACGTCCAAGTTCGTTCTCTGCTTCTACACCGTCGAGGCATATTCTGCATTGCTTCTCTTGTTCTGCCATAGAGAATCGAAAGAAACGGGGGAGACATGCAGATGCGGCGATGCTGCCGAGGTCGCACGGCATTGTGACTTGACCCAATACTCGGTCTTCGACGCCTTCTTTCTGGCCCGACGCCCGTATGTCTGAGAGCGATGGTAACGCCTCTCAAGTCAGATTAGTGGGTGCTTTGGCAGGCATTGGCAGTGGTAGGTCACTGTATCGAGTTGTTGCAACGCAACTAACACTGCACTGCGTTATAGGTTTAACGAAAGTAAAAACCCCAGTCTCTTCCGCCAGAATTCAATTTGTTGAATACTGACAGGTTGCTGTAGGTCATGGGTGAGGTGTCGTCGCATTTCGTACGTTTTTTGGCAGATTTGTGCAGGTCGCCTGATCAATAGACTGATTAGAGTTTAAACACCCAAGGTCGTCGACCATAACTGAAGCTGTTCAAGCTTCGATACCGTCAAAACGAGGATGCAATGTGCGCCACCTGGGACTTACAGTGGTGCCTTTGATATTCTTTTTAAAACTATACGAAATGAGGTATGTTTAACGACACTTGACCTCGTGCCAGTGTTTTGTATTTCCTCTGCTTTCAGGGAGTACGTGCTCTTTACAAGGGCGCCACGCCACCCGCTCTGGGCTGGGCGGCAATAGACTCTGTTCTCCTTGGTTCTCTCCACAACTACAGACTATTTCTTGTACAACATGGCATGACCGAAATTTCCCCTTGTACGGGACTACCTAGATTAACAATTTTCGGTCACGGAGTGGCTGGGTTGTTTGCAGGACTCACGAGGTATGCCACAAAGCACCTTTGTTTCTCTGTCACAGCTGACCAGCTATTCCGCAGTGCAATAATCGCCACACCAATAGAACAGGTCAAAGGTCCGCTGTTATCTCTGCCACACTCGTGGTTAGGCCTCATGTTCTACTTGCACAGTAAAACTCCAACTCCAATCACAGAGAATGTTAAAGGACCGACAATTCAAAGGTCCCATTGATTGCATACGGCAAATAATTCGTGTCCAAGGACTTGGTGGTCTATGGTCAGGGTTCACCGGAAGCCTTGTCTTCAGAAGCAATTTTTTCTGGATGTTTTTGTCTGTTGAGGTCCGGATTTCTTTTAGTTTTGGTCATAGCTCCAGCCGGAATTGAATTCAGCCATGGGTCATCTGCAGATTTTAATGCGTCTTTCCTCGACCTTTGTTGGGACCCCATACGAGGTATTTTGTTCAAGCGGATCTTGATCAGATTCTTCACCCTTCAAAGATAAGCACAGGAACCGCACATTTTCTCTCCGGTGGTTTGGGTTCATTCGTCTTTTGGGGGATGGCAATACCATTTGACAATGTCAAGAGGTGAGTCCAGATAGGCGCTCTTATGTCCTATCTAACTGTTCACATGACAGCCGCATGATGGCATTTCCATACCCGCTCCCTTATCCAGAGCGTGGACTCACCCCGGCGACCTTGAAACGACCCTCTTTTTCAATGGTTGGGAAACAGATCTACTTGCAAGATGGTTTGATCGGATTTTTCCGTGGTCTCGGACCCACATTCTTGCGAACATTTCCCGTGAATGCGTCCGCGCTCTTTGTCTACGAGGAAACGATGAGGATTCTCGGCGCAGAAAAGGTATTTCACCGCATGTTAATCATGTGTATGTCATGAAGGCTCACGGCCCTAAAAGACTCGCAGCTAAATTAGACTTTTGATTGAAATTGTATCGACATACATGTAAGGGCGTTTCGAAACCAATAAACTCTAGTACAACCGACTTATGCTAAATGACCATATTGTCATCCCCACAATCATTGATCGTCCGTCCCCTTTAAGGGAAGGATATACCAAAATGGGTAGTAATTCTATGGGAGACGTCCTTCGCAATAAACCGTACGCGAAGAAAAATTGGATTGAGTGCGCATTCGAGAGAAAGGAATGATGAGAGCGGAAAGCCTGGAAAGGAAATATCACAAAAAAAGCCCAGAAACCAAAGAAGCGCGAATGGCAGAAACTTGGCGGTGTTCCTCAATGATAGCAACGGGAAAACGTGCTCGGAGGAAGGGCACATGGCCAATTGTTTTGTGTGATTGAGGCTTCCCATGCTTCAGCATCCGAACGGTAAAGGTCCAAAGCTGCCCGTGCATTTTCGACCTGGAAATGGCGTTGAATACATGAGGCATTCATTTTATCAGAAAACGCACTGGATGAATCCGACCTTCTTGACAGCGTCTTTGCATTAGCTGCCACGCGAGAGTTTGAAGACCGATGACCTGGTTAGGTGAACGCAAGGAGTTGCGAAATGGCTAACAAGGTATATTAAACAGATGGACTTCAGACCCCGGCCCACAATGCGTTTGAATTGGTATGACATACCTGATAAAGTGCCACGTCCCTGGTGTCCACTGCGGGGTGGGGAATTCCGAGGACTACGGCAAGGGGAATCAGGGGACAGATTTCCGTGCATTTAAATTATGTGTGTACCGGACAGATCGTTCCAAAGACTGTGGCCCACTAAAATCTTCTCTCTGAATGTGTTTGCGACATACAGTTGGATGTCATTGAATGCCCAAGCGTCTGCTGTAATATCTAACCGTGCATAAACCATTTGGAGGTGGAGGAAAACATACAGGAATAGAGATGCTCCTCGGTTATGCCCGTCGTTTGCGTTCGATAATCGGTGACCTAGTCTGCCTGTTTAGTAGAGGTTTTGGAAAAAAAAAATAAGCAAGTAAAATCACCGTTGTCGTCGGCCTAACGTACTTATCGAAAACCATCTCGCCCTGGAAGTCTACAATGGCGATGTGGCTGAGATGCTACAGTCAGTCGCCTGCATGACGAACATAGAGATACAGTATTACGCCAATAGGTTGGTGGTGCCCCCCGGTCCAACACCAACATTAATGCAAGAGACAGCGAAAAAACGGCCACTGGAGACAGGCGCCATTGGATCGAGCGTGAAAGAAAAAAAGATGCAGGACCGGCGAAATTATGGAGCCATTTTAAACACTCTCAAGAGTGGCGTATTTGAATGGGGAATAAGTATATCTGGTCTTTATGACTGGAATTGAATTAACGAAAAGGGTTTTGACAACGTACTATGACATGTTGGGAACTGACGCTGAATGCTTCCTATATCAGCCTAGAGAATAAGGAAATGACACCAAATGAACGAATTAGCGGATAACATACCTTCCACGTACGGGTAGTAAAAACGAGACGCCATGGAAAAAAGGATAACCGACAAGGAAAGTGGATGCGAGATGCTTTTGGGATACCCAATCGGTCCCCGGAGAAATCGCGTGGACTGGGAAAGTAATAACTTGTGCTTTTATCCAATAGACAGCAGCATGACCAGATGAACGACCGCCCTTTGCTGATGACATTATGCATTCCTGGACGTCGGGACAGCTCCTTCGCAGAGAAGATCAAAGTTCTTGAACCCATGAAAACCTGATTTCAGAGCTTCCCAGAGCCATAGATCACGAAACGAACGGATATCTTACTAGAGAAGGGTAGTTTCGAGAAAGTCTGGGACAATGAAGGTTAATCGTGGTCCACTGGGTTTCTTGTAGAAGAATTGGGCGCTCGGCAATTTTCCGATGCATTCATTTAAATTTTATTTCCCCAAAACCTAAAGAAAATGGAATTTTTTCATCGCCAGGAGAGACTATCCAGGATATCTTTCAGAACTATATGCAAGTGAGCGTTTATTTTTGTGGATATGAGTCTATGCGGCAGCTGATAGAAAAAGAGTCCGAGTTGAAAGAGAAGGCGCTAATCGTGACGGTTGACAGTGTCCGAGCTTCAAGGCCTCATCGATAATCGATGGCAGCTCATATGTCTCTAAAGCAGTAATTACAATGCAAACCGATCGACTTAGTGTAGCCATGACGGATTGGCTGGTTATCCTTACAAACCGGAACATGTATCTCGCACCAGAGTCCTGGATTCGTTCGGAATTTTCTTAGAAGCCGAATTCTGCATGGAGTATCGCACAGTGATAGTTCTGTCCTAGTCAAGTAAGTACAAAGAAAAGAGCATAATGCATATATTACTGTAGGTCAGGGTCCAGTGTCACGCGCATGCCTGCCCTGAGAAGGTGTCCGAACAAGGCCTTTGAAAGGCAATCGCCCAAGTTTGAGGCGCGTCCTGACTCTATGACGGTACCAATGTCGAGCCTCCCTGCCATTCCTGGGATATATCAACCGGTAAGGTAGGCGGTGACCTTGGTTTGCGGCCTCGAGACGACCCACCAGACTCTCCTCCCGTAAACGCATTCGTCCACGAATTCGTAATCCATAGTCCTGTCTATGAATTATCTTGGTGATATCAAGGCGGCCTTCCTTGAGAGCGAGCTGAGACACGCAGCGTAAAATGCGTCGATTCTCCACTTGTGGGCCCCAATCCTTTTTGAATTTAGCAAGTTGCATCCAAGCCACGGTTCCACACTTTTTGGCCCTTTGGAGCGATTTGAACAGAAGGCAAAGCGTCCTACCGTTGGGTTTTAAAGAAGGGTTGAGTTGAAGGAATGAGATGAGCATCCGGCGAACATCATAAAATCGAGGTAAACCAGGTTTCGTTGTACAGTGCCCCATGTGACAGCGGATTATCTTCAAACAGCTCAGGACCGCTTTCTGGTTTAAGAACTGAGGAAGCGCTTTAAAATACGCTTTAGTGAGTGAGGCGGCAGGCTTTTGCCTACCTGTCCTCAACATCAGATCGACAAGACAAAAAATGGCGAATGGGGATGTTGTTTCGAGCGATGGGACCTTGCCCGGAGTTATGTTGTGAAGATATTCGTACTTTTCTTCGAGTGTAATTGATGACTCTTCACATCGAAAAGGCCTCCGGCGTTTCTTGGGAGAACGACATAACTCTAACCAAATAGAAAACGGAATAGCTTCGCGTCCGTTTGCGTCCTTCGGAAGCGAGTTTAGCTTTATCTGTGACCAGACGTAATTCCATGCGTCCTCCCACATGCTTTGCTGAACAAGGCATCGGACCATCAGTTTATGTGACTCTATATTCATTGGCACCCCATTGCGCTTTAATGACCGGAATAAGTGTGCAGTCACCCCAGGTTGTTTGTGCCGTAAGCTGAGGTCGATGAGTATGTTGTAAGATCTCGTCGACTGCAAGCCCGGATAGTGGTTATGATAATCCAGTAGGGATGGTAGTGGTGCACTTGGCTTCCGGACTCCAATAAGATAGAGAAGGTTGCGATACAACGTTGCTCGGCTGTTTGGATCAAAGAGAAAGAATCTCCCCGGATTCGGCAGAGAATCGTTGACGACGGAAAGCAGTTCGGCCCTGGATTCCGGTGATATCTCGTTGAAAAAATCGATGTTATCATGATCAGGTGGGGTAGTCGGTATGTCTGGGGGCTCTGGGGGCTCGTAATTGTCTATTGGGGGAGTGACGGCGGTTCCTTGTGCATGCTTTTTAGTACGGGGAGGTTTGCGTGATACTGCAGGGTGTATTTTCGCTTCTTTTTCATGGATGGGGCGATCATTTCGCAGACGATCCCGAAAATTGTAGGGACTTTTCCGCTTGTCCGCATCAGAACGACGCTCATGCTTCGTTGGACCCATTCCCGAATGCCGCATTGAGGGTTTCGGCTTTGGAAAATGGCCTTTGCTCCCTGAACTGCAACGTCGTAAGTATTTCTGTAAAAAAAGAACGAAATTAGAGGTACGTAGGAGAGGTGTTCCCTCCCCGTGGAGGACAACAAGCAGCAACTCGACTATCAACATTTGTTAGAACGCCACGTTTCGATGGTGCGCAATCAGTAACGCGTCGTGTCCATTCTCTTCCTGCAATAATCTGTAAAGTGGAGACAAAAGAGTGGGAATTGGCCCAAGTCTGCGACCGGAAGGGAAGTAGGCGAAAGACGCGAAGGGGCATGCATAGGAATGGGCAGACAAGATTATGTTCGTCTGCGAATACGCCCTCGCTGATGTCGACAGTACTGTGCCAACTTTTTTCTGCATGTATTACATAATACTGCTATAAATGTCACCAACCCGGACTAGCAGGGATTTGAAATTGGGTCTTCACATAGTGTTACTTCCTGTAATGAGGAGAAGATTATACAAATGTTGCATATGAAATTCATAAGTAAGCGTAGGAAATGGGATCTTCATGACTCTATCATCATCAGTGTCCTCGACGGAATCCCCCAACTTTGTTTAAGAGGGAAATGCTTAGCAACATCCCGCATGAGCCTGGAAATTCCAGGTGCTTTCCCATCACCTAGTCTCTCCACCTCTATTTCCCAAGTTCGAGCGATTGAAGGAGCCACCATGTTTCCTTCACGATTGGCATGCCGATCCAGGTTGTCCAACCACAATTTCCATTCCTCTGTGAGTCTCGGAAGAATCAGCGGTTCAAGTTCTGAAATTACAAGGGCAGGTTGATCTATGATGAGCTTTGTGACACTGCTGAGGAAGGAAAAAGCTTCAGCTGGGTGAAATTTTTCCTTATGTAATGTTGCATTTAGCTGGGAGGAGCTGATGTTCTTCGCAGGCGGAGGGGTAGGGTATTTGTAGGAGAAGTAGGGAAAGTACGATAGAAATGTCGAGACGAACTCGGAGATATATGGCCGCAATCTGCCCAGGACGTAGTCGTTTCGCATAGAGGATTGCTGCTGCGGCATACCAAATGTGTAATGCAATGAGGACGAAGGCACATTTGAGAATGGCATTGCTTCGTGTAGTTTCTTGACAGATTGTTTCAGGGCGTCGAGGGCATCTTCCAATGAAGGCCGAGGAATCAGCGGCAAGATAACCTTCTTCAAGCCTGGTTGCGTCTTAAGCAAGCCAGAAAGGATGGGCAATAGTGATTGGGGGGGTAAGCTCGCTGAGTGGGTTGACATGAGAAACCTGTCCGAGTTGCAAATCGACGACTTACCCAGTAAAACACCGATATCAACATTATCTTCCTCTTCTTCAGCATTCTTCCTTTCCTTACCATCATCTTTGACTGTCGTACTCTGTGTGGCAATGCGGGCTCTCTTTGGGGGAGCCCGCTTGGGCTTTTCTGGGGTAGGACTACGATCCATTGACTCATCCCGGGGGTTTGGCCTTGTGTTTTCCGACTCGTCATCAGGCTCGAGTCTCCTCTTTTGCGACTTTGACGATTGGGTGACTGAGGATGCCAGCTGTTGAAATGCTGTTGGGTTGGTGTGACCTGGTTGAGCAACCCAAGGAGAGGCGATTGGCGAGTTTGATGTGCTCAAACCAAACCCAAATCCGAATGGCGACGGTGCATGCGAGACGGGACGAGGGTGAAAACCCATGTTGGGTTGTAGAACGTTTGCCATTGTCGCTGAGCAAAGAGGAGAATGAGTGTACCGTGAACACAAGGCCAAGCGATTGCGCCGAGCAACGGCATTGCAACAATCACGTGACATTTTAGATGTGGACCTGGTTATTACTTTACGACGACATCGACGAGGAGCGGAATCAGCGGATGGCACAAGAAGCAAGGCGATCTTAAGTGATGAAATGGCCGCCTGGATGGGACTGATTCAAACCTAGTAGAGGGACCTGAAGCGTCTTAACGACAAATGTATTGCCAGGGGCAAGTAATTTTTACTTAAAGTTAGACCGGGGAGACTAGAAAAAGGCGCGACACTGGCACTTGAGCAAAATATGACTGAAGAGAAGGGGGCGATCAACTGCGCAAGAATATCAGTGCGAGTACTTCTTAGAACCTACTTCGAGGGCTTCGAATTAAGTATGTGCAGACTGATGAGAAGCATCAAGCCCGAGGCTCTTTTTTCTCCAGTACGATTGCTGGCACTAACAATATAACATACCCTTGAACTGAGCTCAGGCACTTCAAATCACATAGCAGTCTGATCAATATACTATTTGATCAGTTAATGGCATGAACTCTTCGCATGCCTTAGGCACCGCTCCAGATTTACTTTCAAAATTTAAAATGTGTTGTTGTTCAGGACGTTTCTGAAAAAAAAAAATGTAACTGACAACCCGAAAGAAGAAAATATGTCCAGACAGTGAATAATGAATGGGGAATAGACGTTCCCGACGTCTGGGAGCTCTCGTTCTTATGCGTAGGTTGTGGATGGTTTCCACTTTGAGGATGTGCGAGGTGTGGTCTCTTCAAACATACGGTCCACTTGTTCAAGGGTGAGGCCCTTGGTTTCGGGTACAAGGAAATAGGCGTAGACAAACGCACACGTGCAGAGGGTTCCCCACACGAAGAAGACGTTGGACTTGAGATTGCCTCTGTCCTCACCAACCATGTAAGGCGTAATGACGGCGATGATGGTATTCCACAACCAATTAGAAGCAGCGGAGAGAGCAATGCCACGAGAGCGGATGGAAATAGGGAAGACTTCGCCAGTAACAACCCATGCACCAGGGCCCCAGGTGGAAGCGAAGCAGAAAATGTAGATGCAAATGAACGCAATCTGGGCATTGACGGCAGCGACATTGTCGGCGACTGGATTTCCATTAACTTTGTGGGTGTGGTTGAAACCGACGGCGTCGCCGACGGAGGCAACAATGAACTGGCACACGAGCATTCCGAAGGCACCCCAGATGAGGAGAGGGCGACGACCGAATCTCTCGATTGTCCAGAAAGATACAGGGGTCGACAGGACATTGATAAGTGTGAAGACGAGGGAGATGAGGAAAGTATTACTAATGGCGTTCGTAGACTTGAGGAAAGGAGTCGAGTAGTAGAAGATGAAGTTGACACCCGTCCACTGTTGCATCATCTGGATGGATGTTCCCAGGATAGTGCGACGAAGGTTGCTCTTGGCTTTCCATATGCTACCAGAGAAGCAGCTGGTCCAACTGGAAAGGTAACTGTCCCTGGGTACGATCTTGCGCTCGTACTCGGCGTTCGCCACGATTTCTGCGAGTTCAACTTCGACATATTCGGAGTTTTCAGGTTGACCACGTAGAATAGCTAATGATCGGCGCGCTTTCTCGAACTTGCCACACTTCACAAAATAACGAGGAGATTCAGGGAGGAGGAATAGCCCAGTGGCCAAAATAAAACCCCAAGCCAATTGGAGCGCTATGGGAATGCGATATTGGCCAGTGTCTTCACGGGTCTCGGTGGCGTAAACTACGACGGAGGCGAGGAGGATGCCGACTGTGATGCAGAATTGATAGCCAGAGACCAAAGCGCCGCGGACCTTTCGTGGACATATCTCGGACATGTACATGATGATGGTCGCAGATACCTGACCAACACCGAAACCTGCAATGAGACGACCTGCAACGATGAGCCCGAGAGCCTGAGTTGGGTTGTTTACGGTAGTAGCCGTCTGGACGACCACACCAGCCATGTAGGTAAGGCAGCCGATGATGACAGTCGTACGACGACCAAAGAAATCGGCTAGGTCGCCAGACAGGAGGGCGCCTGCAATCGATCACTTAGACAATGTATGGAAAATATCAGAATGGATGTCCAACTCACCAAAGAAAGTGCCACCTGAAAGAATAGACACAATGAGGGACTGGTGGGAGCTCGTAAGCGTGGTAGCGCCTGCACCTTCGACGGCGGTGATGAAAAGAGTCGATCCACTGACGCCGTTAATGTAACCAGAATCATAGCCGAAGAAGATTCCTCCGAAGGTGGCAAATGCGCACATCAGGTAGGCCTTCCAGGTGACTGGGGCCTCGATGTGAACAACGTCATTGGTAGTGGCGAGCTTGATGTGCTTTTCGGGTGAGGGGTCCTTTTCTGGCATTGCTATAAAATCCAGAAAAAAATGAGATAATGACAAGCAAAGAGGGGAACACATACCAGGGAGAAGTCGCACAAGGGCACCATGGTGGAGGACAGGACTCGGAATATAAACGCCTCGCTGCCGATCCCTTCCTCTACTCCCAATGGCTAAATTTGGGTTGTATATTCTTAACGACCTCTTAATGTCAAATTTTGTGTCTTTCTCATGATATCCAACTAATAGGAGCTAATAGGGTGGGTCGCTATGAGGAATTTCAGGATGATCGACTCGGATTAGGAAGTAACCAATCCACACTACTTACTATCTAAGCGGTATCCCCGCATCCATGCGACTATTCTTTTATCTGTGCAATAACTCCGGGTAAGACCTATGCGATCCTGTCCGAACTCAAGGAACATGAAGGAGAGAACCTCGAAACCTCTCCCCCCTCCTTCCGAACCCTTCGTTCTCAGGTCTAAAATAGTACATTTCTTACCATTTTTGATGACATGCCTCCGTTGACAGTCGCGCGACTGGCAAAACACTCAGCATTGCGGATGGGTCAACTTTGAAGGACACTCACGTGCAAGGGTCTCGACCCAGGATGTCATATCCCGCTGTGACCCAGGAGAATTATGCTCCAAACAAAAATATACTGTTTCCTAGACTTGCGATCGGGTGTCGACCTTTTGTCAGCGCTTAACATGATTGCTTACTGCACATGGAGCCCTGATGGGAGTAAACTGTAAACATCGTATGTCAGGTTATTGTGCAGACGTTGTTCAGGTCCTTGACCTCCAAAGTTTGTTCCCTTTCTGGGATATTCCAAACCGGGGATTCCTAATTGAAAAAGCAACGTCCACAGGACGTGATTCACTCATATTCATTGTGTTGACTTGGCTCTTCTACATGATTGGGGTCGACAGGATCTGCAGTGTCCGGTAGTGTTCTACCATAAATTGCAGCCCAAATACCGCGTCCGCGCCAGCAAACTTGGAGTCTTCAGAGGAAAGGAACAGTAAGCCATTAGGATGTCCGCCACCCCCAATGCCTTCGATATTTTCCTAAGTAGCCAAGCCTGAGCACTTCAATACCCTGGATCGATTTGGGGAACACACCAGGTGCTAAAGTGCAAGTCTGGCAACCTGGGATTGTTTCCTGCATGTAGGGGTAGTGTACTCAGCGAACGGCAACTGACCATGACAATTAGACGCTAAAGTTACTTCTCTCAATCTGCGGTCTGGAAAATACCAACGGGTTATCATTCAACAATTGTCGTCATCTCTCTGGGTACAGGAGTCAAGCTTTTGAAACCATGCCGCCAGATTTGAGCATATTAAAGAAATCGTCCTGGTCGACAACACCTGCGACAAGGGAACAATTGAACAATCGAGTTCTAGTGAGGATAAACCATGCAAAATACTCACCTTCCTTTGCCCTCCCGAGGATATTGTCCTTACGCTTCCCTTTGTTCTTTCCCCTTCCTACTGTTGAAGGCGCAGGTAACGACGGCTTACCGGTGCCCCGATTAATTTTCGCTTCTTCTTCTGCTGCTGCAGCAGAAAATTGGGACTGCTGTATCACATTGAACAACTTAACCACTGGAAAGGATTAGATCCTAGGAATCTTCAGTGGTGGAGATCAAGCTCACCCCCTCGCTGAGCAACTTTTCGCAATGCTCTCTCGCTTTCACCTCCCCAACCTTCTATAACGTCCTTTATCCTTGCCCTGTCCTCCTTCTCCTTTCGTTCCATTTGCAGCACTCTCTTTGCTCGCAACTCCAGTCTATCGTCATTTCTTTTCCTGGCGATCGAAGGCTTTAATGAGAGTGGTAAACATGAAGGTGTTTCTGTGCTTAGCAGGTGCTCCAACGTAGCTCCAAATTTCGTGTTCGTAGTCGCGCGAATTTTCCGTTTTGAGGTGCTCCGAGATTTTTGAGGCTTCAAATTTTCAATTTCTTCGTCTTCGGAGGCCTGTTCGGAATCGAATCCATCTTCTACAAGAGAATCTTCATCTGTGGGTGCATCATCTTCACTGCTAGTGAGCTTTTGGCGTTTGAGAGGGGGCATCAGGATATGGTTCAAGTTGAGACAGACAGCGGTCATCCCCGAAAATGCACCACGACAATATAAATCCTTATTTCACCACTAATCCCTTCCACGTTCAAATTAGGTGTTCGGTGTTGATTCACATCTCCTTTCGAGTCATTCCCAACTGGTTTGGACTGTCTTGGACCAACGACGCGTTGTCATAAGAGACATCATCTTGAAAGACCATTTCTCTAGAAGACTGCCAGCAACCAACAGCTTGTTTGTAAACCTCCCCAAATCCGAAAGGCCTACAACGCATACGATGGATTTTTATCCTGAGCCAGATTTACACCCCCTGTACCCTGCTGTTTCCCAACTATCCAGTCAATTTAGTTCACATTCCGGTCTAACTCGAGAACAAAAGGCAAAACTTGCTGCACACTGCCTTATTCGCTCCTGTGTCTTCGGGGATTTCACAGTACTCCAGTTTCTATTGAGTGATCCACAAACTCAATCCCATCTTGACCTCGGCTTTCGCGATGAAGATGGTGTTGGGTTGATCAGTTTAACTATCCAGGGCTTCGGCGGTGATGCAGATCGCGATATTGAGAGGGAGGAATGTGTTCGCTTGCTAGCGTCACAAGGAGCCGATATGTTGGCGGATAAAGGCATGTTCAAATCTATTTCATACATTCCACTTGCTTGCTAAATCTATTCAAAGCTGGTTGGACTCCGTTGCATTATGCAGCTCTCCTAGCCCCACCTACCTTGGTTTCATACCTAATGACGCATGGCTGCTCTCCTTTCTCGCGGACAGAAAGGGACCTCACTCCCTTGAATATCGTCACAGCACATTCGATCGTGCCTGGACGAGAGGGCGCTGCTTTGTTGTTAGAGGAAGCCATGCGTGGCCAGGGTTGGAAGGGTGGCCATATGGAAGAGAAAAGAAGGTTGCTCGAGCAGCAGATGAAGGCTAAAGGGAAACGGAAGAAGGTGCGTGAAGATGTGGGGAAAGCTCTTGGCCTCGGTCTGGACTGGTGGCGAAGCGACTCTGATTTATCGGACTCCGAGTCTGACGATGAGGAAGATGAGTATGTGGGCGAGCACATCTATGTAGGATATGATTATTTGTCTACCGATTTCCGAGGCTGATTAGTTCATAGACACCACGACTAGACTATTCTACTATGCTAGTCTTCTCTCCAGCATCCCTTCCTCAGATATTTGATTCCCTAATCACGAATTACCGCCCAAGATTCAAGGATGCCACTCCCGCAAATACCTTGTATATGCTGGCGAGATTTGCTGCCTTAACCTGTGACTACACTTGGCTCGAAGATTTGTTGGTCGGCGCTGCTGATGCGATTGAAGAGACTTTCTTCGTGAGTTTCATGCTTTCCTTTCAATCATGGTTTTCATCAAACTTGTATTCTCAGAGTCGTTCTGAAGAGCTTCCCTACTTAGTATTCTGGCTGTACAACACGACGATTTGGCTTCACTTACTGGAGTGCGACAATTCAATCAGGGAAGCTTGCGAAATGCTGGATTCGTTCGAACTAATCGAGGAAGCAATTAACTCCGTGTTTGGTAGGTCCCGCAGTTCTCAATTCAGAGATGACATCTGTGCTAATTGCATGCCAGTTTTTATCATTCGATTTGCGGAACAGAAGATAGATCAATTGCTGGATGCCGCAATCCTATCATACACACCGTCGCCAGCTGATCTTGAAGCCGTTCAATTTGAATCTGAATGGTCATTCTTGCGAAACTTTGCGAGCAAGAAGAAGGCTGGTCCTCCTTCCCCTAAGAAACCTTCTGCTACATCTTCTTCCACTCCAAGTCGTCCTCTTTCACCCGCCCATAACCAGGGGTCCTTGTCGACGTCGACGTCACGCGGTTTCTCATCTTTGAGGGAAACGATAAGCCGTGCTCGAGGTCAAACTTCAGCCACGCCACTCTCTGCCATTTTCCAAGACCCACCTCCAGCTCCGTCCCCCCTCAACTTGATTAATTTCCTTGCTTCTCTGCATATGTTCCTCGTTCTTTCCGACATCAACCCAGCCACTGTAACGCAGCTATGGTCTCAAGTGATGTACTGGACTTCATGTGCGAAATTTCTTTTGAATTCGAGTTCCAAATACTCATTTGATTTAATAGGTGAGATTTTCAATCGAACTATCACTCGCAAAAGGTATCTTTGCAGGTGATGTATCTATCACTTTTGACGGAATGCGCATCTAAGTAAATTACCAGATCGCGAGCTGTTCAGATTGCCCTCAATCTGACATCGATATACGAGTGGATAGATGACATGGAGCTCCCAGCTGGGATTCATAGTCATTTTGCTCCAGTACGGGACCTTCTCAACTGGCTCCAGGTAAGGTTTTAGAATCTTTATCCACTTGATATTGATTGACATATGCAATCCAGCTCCTCTCATCTATCACTGAGTTTTCTGACCTTGTCGAAACGATCCAAACCATGAAGAACCTCAACCCTCTTCAGGTGAATTCCAACGGATTCATCTGCATCCTTGCTCATATCTCTTATATCAGATGCGTCGGGCAGTCCGCGATTACAAATTTGAAGTAAACGAAGGTCGAATGACAGAGGAGTGTGTTCAATATCTCACTCAAGTACAAAAGGATTGGGAGAGGCACAGAGTCAAACTGGGTGTAGAGGCCATCAAAAAAGAGGTCAGTTAGTTCAACCTCACTGTACCTAAATCAAATAACTTCTACTTCCCAGATTTCAGAGCGCGATCGAGACAGAGAAAGCATATCATCTTTTGCAAATGACACAGCGAGTGTTCAGTCATCTATGCCCTCAGATGTATCCGCATTCCAGAGTATCAATGTGCTGTTCGACAGGACGTTCGATAAGTCGTTGTGGGAGCCTGCACGTCCTCCTCAGGCCCTGGGGGAGCTATTGGATTCCCGTTTTATGATCCCCTTGCTTTTCCCGTCTGATCCACGACTTCTTGCTGCCCTACCGGGAAAGCGGATCGCTCTAAAAGACGACAAGAAGACGTTAATGCAGACCACCAACACCGACTCGAATAAAACCTTAAACAAGAATGGTACTCCGTATCTCAGCCTTTCCTGGCGGTCTAGAAATAGGAAGATACGAGATATCGACGCCCAATTGCTGCGCTGCGTAGACGGTGCAAACTCTGCAGCCAAATGGGGTCGATCGTTACCGCATGAATACGAGTACGAGCGAGAAGACGGACACAACATGCCTGTGATCGCAGAACTCCGGAATGTGCATGAAAACGGAGAGTCTGATGCAATCTTGCATGTTGATACTCATGAGTTCCAAGCCGCACCACTCACGCGAAGACCTTCTGGAAGGGCCAAAGCCAGATACAGCATTTCAGACATCAATTCGATAGACCGTAACACATAACGAACCTGGACTGCTTATATCGTAGAACCTGTCCTCGTCAGTTATATTTCTGCATATATGAATTGATTGTTCGGGGCAGTGCGTTTCGGTTCCAAGCGCAGTTCCCTGCACCGCTCGCAGCAGTTCGCGGATACTAGTCGGAGAAGGTCGATATTCTTGGCACTCTACCACCAAACCACGTGCAACCTCATAGCCATAAGTGAACATTGCATAAGACCAGCGGTAACCAGTTGCTCTCCGCCACACAGTGCACCCTTCGACATGGTGTCCTCAGGCTACCCAATGGATAATAAGGCCACATACGACTCGGCATCTCCAATCGAAGTCGTTGCACGCGAGGAGACCAGACCTTATTCAACGACATTCGCCAACGACGAACATATATCCAAAGCAAGGATTTATGATGAAACGGAATCAAGTTATCCCAAACGAGCTTCAAGGCATATATCTGAATCAGAAGATGATCACACCCAAGGTTTCGAGCAACATGCAGCCGATGCTAGTACACCTCTGGTGCGCGACCTCGATGACAAGAAAGGGTGGAAGAACTTGAAAGGGTGGAATAAAATACATGACATGGGTACGATCACACATTATCCTGGACCCATCGTGTCACTATATCTTCCTGACAGAGTATGCGGATCCTGAACATCAGAGAGGACCCGAGAAAGGGACTCCTCTAAAAAGGTTCCTGGGTTCATTGCAGTACCCTATTGAACAACGCATAGAAGATAAGAAGAATGGCATAGGGCGTCAAAAACACCCTTTTGTCGGTACGTTGTTTGCATCTCACACTTTTAATTATCAATGACTTTGCTGGTCTAGTCTACATACTTACTGCTATAATGATCGGGGTTTTCATTTACGAGCTTGTCTTCAATGGAAGAGCACAAGGTTCTCCCATATCTGTGAAGGTGGGTTAAACCTTTCAGGGGGAAAGTAATCTGACTTCTCGGCAGCCCTCCGTCAATCCAATGCTGGGTCCTTCGTCAAGTGCACTCATTTCTCTTGGTGCTCGTTTCCCTCCATGCATGAAGTATGTAGAGCAAGTACCACCATCCATGCTTTTGGCTTGTCCGTCTTTGGCCCTTCCTTATATTATTAGAGGAGCTGACTTGAAGGTTCAGGTCCAAATAATACGGCAAATCCTGTGACAGAAGCATGTACTGTGGAACAACTCTGTGCCTTTAATGGTAGGTCAATAACTTCTAGTTCGTCTTTTATTAAAGCAGACCCTTTGGTAGGTTTGCAAAATGGTGTACCAAACCAATGGTTCAGGTATGTTTCTTTGTTCGTGAACAACATAGTTGTTGATTCTCATAATTTTAGATTTATCACTCCTATATTCCTTCATGCCGGATTCATACATCTTCTCTTCAATATGGTCGCACAGTGGATTCTTTCTGGACAAGTGTGTGCTACCCGGAGTTTAGTGAATGATTCTTACTATTGGCAGGTCGAACGCGACATGGGCTCAGGAGGATTCCTCCTCACGTATTTTGCGGCTGGAATATTTGGGTAATTACCTCTATCTAGGATCGCCCGTCTGTTGAGATATACCTTTGCAGGAATGTTCTTGGCGGCAACTTCGCGCTAGTCGGCATTCCTTCTGTTGGTGCTAGCGGAGCGATCTTTGGAACACTTGCAGTCAGTGTGAAATTAGATCAACCATAATTAAAATCAACTTTCATAGGTGACTTGGGTTGACTTGTTTGCACACTGGAGGTATCATTATAGGCCTGTCACCAAGGTAAGTTAACACACTTCTTAATTTTGAAATGCTGATCCAAAATTATAGCTGATTTTTATGACAATTGAACTTGGAGTTGGCGTTGCAATTGGATTTATTCCTTGTAAGACACCCGTTATACAGCTTCAGACCTTCGATTGACCTAGCCTACTATGCCTCAGATATTGATAACTTTGGTACGTAGATATTTTATGGTCACACCCTGCCATTGATTCGATACCATCCAGCTCATCTTGGTGGTTTTCTTATGGGCCTCCTTGTCGCAACATTCTTCTATCCCATCATCAGTCCCACACTCCGGCCTCGACTCATTATGTGGGGATTCCGACTAGTTGCTCTGCCCTTGGCGATTGTTCTCTACGTCGTTCTTATTCGAAATTTCTACACTAACGATCCATACTCAGGTGCCTGTTCCTCCATCTTTATGACAAGGATATTCTAACTCGTTGCATATAGCTTGTTCTTGGTGTCGTTACCTGTCTTGTATACCGATTGCTCTCAATAATTACTGCAAGGGGTATGTCAGGTTTATCTTGTGTCTCGCGCATCTCATTTATGCTTTTAACAGGACTGGTTTGTGACAATATTGTGTATGGCATTTCGATTCTGACTGTGTTTCAGGTCTGACGACAAGTACCACTTGAGTGAAAACTGTTGTCTATTTTTATTAGTGTGGTACATACATCGAACATACTATGGACAAAATACATACCCTTAGGACTTGTAATTTATATAGTGTGGCAAATGTGGCAGTGCATAATTAACCTGGTTGACATGCAATCATAATTACAGCCGCGCTCATCCAAAGTCTTTCCCTGCTCTCTACGCGATGTCCACAACGGCAAGCAACTGGCAATGCCAAAGGGTTTCATCAACATGGTTAATGTGTAAATAGCAAAGGATTCCCCACATTCTTGAAATCGAAAAGACATGAATATTACTATTTATGACATGGGGAAACTTTTGGTGTTGTCAGCAGTCTCGTCATTGATTAACTTTGCAACCAGGTCGGCAGCACCACTTAACCTCAGCACGCGCGACACAGCGAGTCGCAGGCTACAGAGTTCCAGGCAGCGCCCTGTCCTTGGAGTCTTGGACCAGCCCAAATTTAATTCCTACCAAAGCCGATGTCAGCTCAAATCTAAATGAACATTTCCAGTGCTTACAGCTTCGCAAAGAGGTCAAACGTACGTCACTCTCAAGGGCCATCACGTCTACAAAAGGACACAGTCAGAAAACATTCTACGAGCCAAGACATAATATATGTTCAGTATTAGCATGGTACAATCACCATCCCCATGTCCTGACGACAGGGTCAGGGCTTGACTTCTATTTTATTGCATCATGACGAAAAGGCAAGAAAGTTAACTCACCAGGAGATAAAGCGCTCTACAGATATCTACAAAATAAAGGCCCGTGAGTAATGGCAAACATCGAGACGAGTTTGAGTGAAAAATCAGAAATTTGGGTATATGTTGTACTCATCAGCCTATCGTCGGCTTAGAAGTAGCGATTCGTGGTTCTCTTCCTGAAAGGAGAAAGGGGATGTTCATACCTTGTGAACCACAGAGTATAAAATGCGCTCGAAGGACATTGTCATGGCCAACGCATGTGGCTATCAGCCTCTGAGAGGGTGGAAGAAGTCTGGTGGGAAAGAAAAATGGTCCTAAATGGAATTTGCGGATAAGCCTGCCCTAAGTGATCATGTTACCGAAAAGGTTTTCTTGTCACTATCATGCCAGTCAGTCTCAGGCTTTCGAACAACCAGAATGCGCTCAGATACACCATTTTAGCCGCCCAAAGCTTCCATTCGAAAGAATGAGTGGGAAAGACGTCTGCACGACGTCCAGATAACGAAGTCGTAAGCAGTCAATTTCCAATTTTGTTTGTGAGATGAGAGAGTAATTGGGAATCTCTCTGAATTTTTTTTGTGGAGATAATTAATACATGTATTAACTGACCTATTCTGCTTTATGTCTTTCGCCACGAGATCCACGCTGACCATATACCTGACAGTGATTTGAATCGGCTCATCATGGACTACCTGGTGATCGAGGGTTATAGGTCAGCTGCTGAAGAATTCAGCCAGGAGGCAAACCTAATGCCACCAGTCGACTTTGAGAGTATTGAAACTCGAATGGACATTCGAGAGGCTCTTCAACGAGGTGATGTTGAAGACGCCATTGTTCGAGTCAACGACCTGAATCCGGATGTAAGTTTTTCGTGACGCAGCGAGCAAAGGATTAATCCTTCATGCACCACTCTCAAGCCCCTTCAAGGGCGCTGGTGATGATACGAACTAAAACTTCAGTCTTCAATATGATTCTGCTTTCGTCATTACTCGTCGATCACGGGGCTGACATGTTTTCTAGATTCTGGATACGAACCCTGCATTGTATTTCAAACTCCAGCAGCAGAAACTAATTGAATTCATTCGGCAAGGACGAACCCCAGAAGCCCTGCAATTTGCGCAGGATGAGCTGGCTCCCCGGGGTGAAGAGTCCCCTGAATTTCTGACTGAACTGGAAAAGACGATGGCGCTGCTTGCGTTTGATGCGATGCCGAATCCGCCGTCTGCGATTGCGGACCTGCTGTCCCCGACACAGCGGATGAAGACTGCGGGCGAGGTGAATGCGGCGATCCTGGAAAGCCTTAGTCAGGGCAAGGAGGTGAAGCTGACGGGTCTGCTGAAGCTGCTGTGCTGGGGCGAGACGCTGCTCGAAGAAAAGGTGGAATTCCCGAAGCTGGATGTATTGGACGGAACATTCTCAGAGACCAGTACATAGCGTGTAACATACTACCTGCAACGTGTGTTGGAGAATAGAACCCCTGGAATTTGGCCACATGTGCTTAGTCAGCACGGATCCTTCCTCTTTGAATGTAGCCTTCCTCAACAACGGTGTTGTCCGCGCTTTCTTCCTCCCGTTCTCCCTCCTCTCCGCTGCGCATTCTCTGCCACATCCCGCTCGTCGTCATCCCGCTCGTCGGCCAGCCCATCGTCCTCATCGCACGTCTTGTCTCCCTGCTCCTTCCTCATGGCAGAGCCATCTCTCAAGAAGAAGGTCTATATCGTAACAAACCCGGGCTCAGACTCGGAGGACTCGAACGAGGACCTCATTCGCCATCTCAGGGGCCATGGCTTTCACTACAGGCGTCCCAGACATCAACCAGCGTACAATGATTACCAGCAACACAGGCCCCCTCATACCACCACTGATCACCCTCCCGTCAATGACTCAAATTCACTCCACGTCCCTCCAGCGCATCCCATTCTCATAGAATCCACCGAATCGCCCACATTCGACGAAACCCCTACCGCACTCACCATGACTCCCTCCCTATCACATCCTGCTGACCCTTCTTCAACGGCCCAAACCCCAAAAGCATCCTTGTCCCCAGATCCACCCACTTATTACGATCGTAGCGCCAATGAAAACACCGTGCAGCAACAATTAGTCGGTCCTCGGAAATTCCAGTCTCCCAAACCGCCATCCGGGAGTCGTCCAAAACCGACAGTAGATAACTCACGACGGTCTCGCGTGGTATGCATACAGCCTTTCTTCCTTCAATTCAGTCATCTGATAGTCATCTCAGTCTCCAATAACAGCTGGAGCGGAACCCTCTGCGCCATCGGCTAGCACGCCTCCGTTACCAACCACAGCTTCAGAGAAGATTGTTATGGTCACAGCTGACTCTGATCGTTACGTTAAGGTCGATATAAGCATCGCTAAGACAGCAATACACATAAGAGAGCTCGTTCTCAACAAGGTATGTGCATTGCAGGTCGATAACTCCCAGAATATTATTGACTCTTGTTCAGCTTAACATTTTTGACGAGGATGAATTTCATCCATACTCAATTTACAGGACAGAGATAGGGTCTTTCGCCATTGGTGAAGCTCTTTCGAATGAGAGTATTTTGTCGCTCTGCCGTGATCAAGCCGATTCAAAAGGAAGCTTGAAATTTTTCGTCTCGGTGGCCTCAGCGGCCGCCCATGAAGCTCTGTCTTCCAATCAACCAGTCGAACAGCACACAATCCCTCCTATCCTACCGTCAATGGTCAGCGTCAATCCGTTGAGTTATAATAAACGTCGATCACGATCAAGAAATGGGAGCCTCTCCTCCCAGAGTGAAAACAAAGACGGGTACGATGCGGACCTTGATAATGCTGACCGCGACAACAAGTCAGTAACCCGCATAGCCCCTCTGCAATCCGGAATCACTATTTCGTCTTCTGCTTCAGCCTCGCAGTCGCAGACGTCCCGTCGACGCCCGAGTGCTGTTCATGCGCGTCCTTCTTCACCCCTCGTCCTGGAGCAAAGTACGCCTTCACAATCTTCAGCTTGGGGACACAGGAGGGAGGAAAAGTATGTGCATGCTACTCCTCCTGTATTACCAGCTGGCCCTCCTCCCTTGTCACCCATGCAGACATCTTTCTCATCCCCGGACGAATCACATCCCTCTATGTTACCTCTTCGATATCCACCAGGACTCTCAAACTCAGATATTGTTGTAGACCGAGAAATTGCTGCCAAGGTTTCTGAGCCTCTTGACAACAGTACCCAACCCATAATTCCCGAGAATCGTCCGTCGACCTCCACGAGTCGAGAAAATGGACAAATGAGAAGACCATACGATGAAGACGAAGTAACTTGGGATCCTACGTCGACCTCCTCCGCAATTCGCACCACAGATGATCCAGAACGTATCTCTCCTTCTACATCACGGTCATCACGGCCACAACTCGCGTCTGGTGGTCATTTCCGTCCCTATACCTCGAGGCGCCCTATCCCGCCTCCAATTTCGGGTCTTCAGGATACTCGGACTCCACAACAAAGAACAGGTCGTCAGCAACCTCTTCCGTTTAGCTATGTGGCATACTGGAAAGGAGAGGAGGTTGTCAGTAAGAAGCCCTCCCTTAGCTCAAAAAATTTCCCATTGGGAAGAAGCGCTATGAAACCCAAGAGTATGGACAACCTCAAATCGGCGAGTCCGACATCAGCGTCGAACTGGCGAAATGCACCCCCAGCTCTGCCTACTCGACCTTCCGGGCAGATCGGTTATTCGCCAAGTAGTAATTTATCGGTCTCTGGCACACCTAAGTCTTATGAACGTATGTCTTTTGTTCGCCCTCTTCCTGCCCAAGGATCACCGTTGCCCACCTCAACCGAATTTGGTCCTACTCCGGCAGGCGACCAGACGACCAGGTTCCCGACCAATCGCACTTCTCCGATACAGGACCCATTCCCCAGGCCATCATCTGCGGCAGGAGATACCAATACATCTCCCACCAATGTGTATCCGAAACTCACTTTGTCTGGGCATGGATCTATGTTGGATCCTGGTGATAGCCGCCGCTCACCGCGTGCGATGTCACCGCACAGAGGTTCCCCCTTAAGTGGCGGTCTTAATGGGCCGCGATCCCGGCCAAATAACTACAGCGACCCTTCGGATCGTTCATCAGATATCCAAAGTGGGCAGGAAACATCAACAAGTACGCCACCTCGTACACCAGTTAGTCCCCAGAGTCCTCCCCAAGAACAAAAGAACATTGTCTTTGATTCCTCATTATCATCTCCTGTGGACAATGACAACAAGCACTCGGAGACCATTACATATGACACCCGCAGGCGCCTCGTTGAGTTGTCCAATCGCTCCAACCCAGACGATGCGGTCACTTCACGACCACAGATTGTGGTTTTGAGTCAAGCAACACCGCCCCTTCCACAATTGGGCTCAAAGATTGCGGATGACGACGACGATGAAGAATCCGATGACGGAGGTGGTACATGGATAGTCCCTCCAGGGGCTAATCCGAAGTCACCTAGACCACAGCTGAATGTTCAAATCGAAGACACCAGTCCCTTGACCTCGGCGACACGTTCTTCTAATCGGAGTGAATTCGCAAAGGATACGACCGGTTTACTTCGACGTGATGCGTTATCTTCGAAGGTGCCACAGAGACGGCCACAAAGTATCTTCGTTGACGATAACGACGATAGCTGGGCATCTCGACCTCCTCCAGAGAACATTTATGACCACCTTGAGAAATTCTTTCCAACGCATGACCTTGACAAGCCTGTCATTGACACATCAGGTGATATTTCACCTACCACAGAGACTGTTGAGGCACTCCCGCCTGTCAATGACGAGAAGTCGAGGATTCGAGCAAAGAAATCTATTCGCATTGTCGCGCAGGAGCACAAGAAAAGATTTGATCGAACATCGAAGGCAGATATATCGTACGCTAATAACGTCTTGAGGAAGCGACATACCAAATTGTGGGGAAGTCGATTGGAGGAGGTCACAACGGCAAGAAGCATGGCTAGTTCACCTGAATCCCCATCTGGTGGCCCAAGTATGAACTTTTACTTTACTAAAAATATTGAACTCACCTACTTTCGCATAGCTACCTTCAAATGGGTTCGAGGGGAACTCATTGGAAAAGGCACATACGGTCGGGTGTATCTGGCCCTCAATGCAACCACCGGAGAAATGATCGCCGTCAAGCAAGTTGAGATGCCTCAGACAGCGAGCGACAAGGCAGATTCAAGACAGCATGCGGTTGTCCAGGCGCTCAAGAGTGAAAGTGAAACGCTGAGAGACCTAGATCATCCGAACATTGTGCAATACCTTGGATTTGAGGAAACACCAACAAACCTGAGCATGTGGGTATTGTTGAGCCAATAATTGACCTCATGTTAATCTCATTTATCTAGCTTTTTGGAGTATGTTCCTGGTGGTTCCATCGGACGGAGTCTGCTCAAACATGGAAAGTTCGAGGACAATGTGACAAGGTCATTTACTGCTCAGATTCTCAGTGGACTGGAGTATCTACACTCGAAAGGCATACTGCACAGAGTGTGTAATCTTGTTTTTCCCATTTTATCATATTAATCATGTCATACAGGATTTGAAAGCTGACAATATTCTTGTGGAAATGACGGGCGTGTGTAAAATCTCGGATTTCGGTATTTCCAAGCGAACGGAGGATCTGCATGGAGGTGCTTTTACTGCGATGCAAGGAACTGTCTTCTGGATGGCACCGGAGGTCATCACTACAAAAAATGGTGGCTACAATAACAAGATTGACATCTGGAGCGTTGGGTGTGTCGTGTTGGAAATGTGGGCTGGAATGCGACCATGGAACGGGGAGGAAATGTTGGCTGTCATGTTCAAGCTCCATCAGTCAAAACAACCACCACCTATACCGGAAGATGTCATCCTCACAGAAGAAGCAGATGATTTCCGAAGAAAATGTTTCGCTGTGTCAGTCTGTTGTTATTTATTCGATTGCTTTTTTTTGCTCAACTCTGACCATTACCAGAAACCCCGAAGAAAGACCCACTGCTGCAGAGCTCCGAAAGCACCCATATCTGGTGCTCCCGCCCAACTGGGTGTTCACAGGATTCACATGAGGACCTCTTTGGTTCAACTCATGACATTTTCCATTTATCTACTGATCTTTCCTTCTGCAATTTCTGTTCATTTCCAGCTCCCGCAATATCATCCTTTTTTCAAATTTATTCCCTTGTATGACACTTGTGCTGCTATTAATCCACCATCTCCCCACCATCCACATTCTACTACAGCTGTTCGGCACTTCGTCCTTTTTTTTCTGGCAAATCCAAGTGGTGTATGCAAATTCAATGAATTTCAATTTGCGTGCGTGATGGATGCATATGGAGTCCCCAACTTTGGAGAACCAGGATTCAGCAAAAGTTTAAAACCAGGCTGTGTACATCAATTGTGTAAATGTTGCATGAATAGTTATCAACAATCCTAACAATTCTATGAGGGATGGAAAACTATCGAACTATCGCGGTATTTATTTTCATCAGAAATGCGATTACAACATTAAAGTCTGTCTACAAGACACTATAAGCCCTCCCTTATTCGTACGAGTCCTTCTAAAAGCATTTGCAGATCGGCCCAGCTGAGATGCAAGCCGTAAAAAGTTTTTGAATCTTCCCATTCTTGCTTGTTGTCTCCTGGCCTGGCACAGAGTCAGAGGCTCCTGAAGGTATCACGTCGTGTCTACCTGTCTCTGTCTCCTTTCCTTCATTATCAGGCCTTGCTCTGACCTTAGTATTGCGGGTGCGCCTCTCCAGAAATCGTGAAAGCAGCTGCCGTATGGAGTTGCCCTTGTCGGGTGTCCGTGTAGACTGTGGTTGGTGATTTTCCTCAGTCTTCGGATCAGATACATTCCGTGCAGAGGCGGCGGATTGCCAAGCAGCGATAGAAGGGCCCAACAAATCCGGAAACCTAAGTTGAGCCGCATTTACCTATTGGGAATGATATTCCAATCTCGATAGTTATTGGAGTAAGGAGAATGCACATACTGTGGTGTAGTACTCCCACAAATTCGCCTTCATATTGGACCACAAGACAAATTGTTCATTAATTTCTCCAGGTTTTGATTCAGAGGTGGCGATGAGCGGAATTGCGGGTGTTTCGGACATGAGCTCCTTCTCGACGGAAGCCCACCATTCAGCGACTTCCTCAGCAGCATGAGAAAACTGGGAGAAGACCTTCAGGTTTGCAACAAGATCGGTTCCTACATCCTTTAGGGTTTTATGGACGGTTTTAGCTAGTCCCATCACCGATAGATTAGACTTCATCAGGGGAAAAAAAGATAAATTGCTCACTCTGTGTTGTATCCGGAGGAATGTGAACGGCGAGCATGCTATCTTTCGTCGATGCGGCAATCTGTGAGTGTCTAAATAAATTTCATCTCAAAAGGGCCTTGTAAAATTATTTACTGACCTTGTAGACGGCTTGATCTATTCCTTTGAAACCAGTTGCTACCTCCTGTGCGACGCTTGAACCTTTGGATGCCAGAGACGACAGGTGCTCCACACTTGTGCCGGCCAGTTCTTTGTTTTCGCACGCGGTCATCGCAGTGGTAGAAAATTCGTAGGCAAATTCGGCAGTTAAGATGCTGGAATCAAGGAGCTTGACAAGTCCGTTGATTTTGGTCAAAGTCCTATCCAACAACTGGGGTGACTCTGAAGAACTACTAAGATCCAAGGAACACATTAGATGGGAAGGTTGAGCATTCCCATTGATACTCACCTTTGTATCTTTGAGAAACATGCGAGGCGTTCGAGAGCTTTACGAGTAACTTGGGCTCTAGAAGCAAAGTCAAAGACAGGTATCGTGTTAGGCATAACCGAATGGACGATGAGAAACTGTTGAGTGATGGTTTTTAGGTCTATTATATCAATACGAGTACCTGCAGCGCAGACTGCGCATGTTATTTTGAAACAGTTGCATGAACGACGTTCATCGTCATAAAGCCGGCTTGCATGTAGATCTTTGGTGTTATGAAACCTGGTTTGAATGTTGAAACTGACTTGAAGCATTAAGTTCATTGCGTTTCCGAGTTCCTGTAGGGTCCAAGTTCGTGTTGTGTTGCATAATCAGTGCATGCTAACGTGGTGGTGTGCAACATGTTGGTGCAATTTGATTTGCAACATGACATTGACACGTTTCCTTGCCTCATGCCATAGTAAGTTGCCAGATCGGAGCAAGGTAATGAACCCAGAAAGCGAAGGGCCATAGCGTTCGTGAGAAAGAACGATTACTCCTGAGGCTGATCATAAAAAGTGGTAGTGACCCTATTCTGAAATTGATCTAATCTGTAGAAAGCAGGTTCAAATTGTGCGTCCTGGATATTTTAAATTAATATACCTGGTATAATGCATAGTGAAAGCCCTTCTACAAAAGGAAGGAAGCAGGACTTGATGGTTTCCTCCAAGGACCCTCATATCACAATTGCTCACACCAATCTTTAGCACTTTCATATATCGAAGTTCTTTAAATTCGATCGCGCGGTGTTGACCGTCTAACCAAAGAAGCAGAACTAGAGTTTTGGACTGCTTTATTTCTACATAAAGACACTTCCATTACTTTTTCGTGTGACTAAGGCCACGAAGACAGCGGTGTCCAGCGACGTTGGAAATGCGAAGTCGGGACTGGAAGAGGGATATACCAATGGGACCTTTGCGATCGCGGACCTGGAGTGGAGAGGAAAATCTAACACAGCAATCGATTAATGAGTACGATATTGACGATCAGACCGAATACCCCTCGAACACAATTCATTGATGCAGACGCTTTGTAAGCTCAAGAAAAGAACCCAGGCAATTTGGATCGATGAGCGTTGGTTATGTCTTTCTCGCAGTGTCCCATCGGCTTTCGATATTAAACACTCCTACTGGAAGGGAAGCCTATCGGTAACATGTCACCACTCATCCAATTCATACATCCAAAGAGGGAATGAGGATACCTTTTCGTCGTAATCGGTCCAATCACCAGCCTGAGTTAGATCAACCTCGGAAAATACTTTTCCAGTAGTTCCGGTACATGTCCAGATACCCTTGATGAGCGTACCCGTCAATCAGCCCTCGTCGTCAGATGACAAAGAGAACGACTACCTTCGGATCGAAGTCTATGAATTCTAGTCCCCGACAGTCAAGAACGAGAAGAGGGGCGAACTGAGCGTTCTCATTGTTGTATGGGATAATATGAAGGGATTCAAAACTGGCAGAGATTTCGCGTTTGCCTACAAAGGGTTGATTAGTTGGAAAATTGTAATGCGACGAAGTAAAGACATACATTCACCGCATTTCATCACATAATGGGCCTTGCTATTTTTCCCGCCACTCATTTCCCATTCATCCTGTTGCAATGAGATTCTGTCAATCAATTGGGAAGAAGGTTCTTACAATGCGATTCATAGTTACATCCTTTGGATGAATTGTGTAACAGTGAATGCATTTCACCTACGAATATTAAGGTGGTTGGTATATTGAAAGATTAAAACTGGTAGGCTAACTTTAAAGATGAATTCGAAGCCCTCAGAGGCCGGCTCCAGATTAGTAACATTTTCAAGCTCTGCCTTGATTGAAAGTTGCAAGCGCTGGAGTTATAGTCAGCGTTATGTTGATATCATTCAAATTGGAGTTACCATGATTGTCTCAAGAAGAGTCCGTTTGTTTGTAGGTGATTGTCTGGGCCTTTCACATCAATCGAAATTCAAAAAGGACTCAAAACTAAGCATGCTTGTAAACTCACTATGTCGCGTGTTTTCGATTGCAAAATGTGTTTCAAAGGCACATCCTACCAACCTTCTACTTGCTCACCACTTTTCCTCATCGTCCAAGCTTTTATTTCCCCGACAGTCGAGAAATGACACTCCAGACGGACAAACTGGTAGGAGGACTCACAGCGTGCTCGAGGACGACATGGAGGATCTTTGGGACCAGCTTGAGGAGCCAGCGGATGTGGAAGACTCTCCTTCAGGGGGCCATATTGTTTTACAACAACAACGCGAGGTGTTGCATTATATGCGACTCATTGAACACGAGATGCCCAAACTTGTGGGTGAGTTTTTGGTCTTTGCATTTTATAGTATCAGATTGAAAGTTATTTGATGCAATAGCTTATCGGAAACCCTTTGTTCCACCCACCGACGCCCAGCCCGTCATTGTTCGTTCGATGCACTATCAAGGCGAACCACATCCTGCATCTTTGAAACGCAGCATTGTTGTTCCAGTCGACATGCTTCCTTTGAAAAATGAAGCCGCGGTCCATAAATTAATTTTATTGGCTGGCCCTCGGTGGTCGCCTATGCCGTCCGCCGATGCGGGTGTGAGTGGCCTTGACTCTTGGGAACTAGGCTACATCAAAATAGCTTGTGAAAGCTTCCCCAAAGCGTCACAGAACCTGAAGTGGGCCAGTGATACACTGGATCGGCTCGTGAAGGAGGCAAATGTGCGTAATTTGGTTTAGGTGTTGCAAGTCTTTTCTCTGATTTCGTTTGCAGAATGAGGCAGATACGTTTGCTGGTGTGCCAGTTGATGTTCGTCATATATTGGCAAGGTTGAAGAAACAAAAGAAGGGAGATCATGTACCCAGTCGGATGTTCCAACGACCTTCCATCAGGGATTTCCCTGAGGAATGGTTACCACAACTGTCGTCATCATAGATGTATGAAGTGGAATCCATGCATTGTTCACATTGATTTGCCTGAAGACCGACGAAATAACTTTGGGTGCGTTTGTCCAACTCCGAGCTTGACCCGGCTCGTCAGTCGCTACAGCAATGCTAAAGGGCAAGAGTTGGGCTTCTAAAGTGGCCCAAAATTCGCTTAGCAACGCCTCCAGTTTCTGTTGAGTCGCCCAAGTATCCGCCATGGCGGAGACCAGAAGCATTCCGCGAAAGGGGGCAGAGCGGAAGAGTGCGACTCTGAGATGACTGTTTCTGCCAACACACCAGGATGTAAGTTTTCAAGCGCCTGGGAATTCCGTGGACGAGGTGTCTGATAAACGTTCGCGCTCGCCACCCGGCTTAAACTCTGGCTCGCAGATATGAGGAGGCCACGAGACACGACGGACTGCGACGAACCCAATTGGTGCTATGCCGCGCCTGGACCTCATGTGTGCTGAAAAGCTGGAGGAGGGCGGGTACCTGTCTTCTCATACTCATACTGATGTCGGTGCAGAAGAAGCAGAGCAAAAGCCGATTTTACCTCGTACGTAGGATTCTATCCGATATAACGATTATTTGTAAAGTTGGCTCTTAGGGCTTGTTGATGCCGAAACCCAAATTGGATATTACCGCGCTTGCCACCGAGGCCAAACAAAAACAACTTGTCCTTCCTGGCTTGCTTTCCCCCCTCCAACTCACCTCCTCAGTGATTTTTCCTTTTCCCCCTCCTTTTCCTTTCTCTCCTGACACCGCCGTCCCAGATGACCGACTCCTACGTCTCTTCCCGCAACGGCGACGCCTCCTCAGGTCTTCCCAATGGCTCCAGTCCGTCCATTGCCCCGAACCCACAGACACACGGCATAAGTGTCATTCGCAAAAAACTCATGGGCTACGTCGGCTTCGCCAGTTTGCCCAACCAGGTCCATAGTAAAAGCGTCAGGAAGGGCTTTTCCTTCACCGCTATGGTTGTTGGTCGGTGCATCATTCATTTCAAATTTCCAGTCGCGTCTGACGTGTTCTCTCTCGTGCGCGCAAACAGGAGAGTCGGGTCTAGGAAAGTCCACGTTGATTAACACCCTTTTCAACAGCACTCTCTATCCGCCGAAGGAGCCCCTTCCACCGTCAGCGGAGCTGTCCAAGACTGTCGCCATCGAGAGCATTGGGGCAGGTGGTTCTATTTTCATCTTCTTTACCGCACATATGCTCAACATCTTATTTTCACGATAGATATTGTGGAAAGCGGCGTTCGTCTTCGTTTGACTGTCGTTGATACACCTGGTTTTGGTGACTTTGTCAACAACGACGACAGGTATGCCACCGATGGTTCTTGGGCGTCTATTCCTTGACTCCACATTTTACAGTTGGAAACCGATTGTGGAAAACATCGAATCTCGCTTCGACTCATACCTCGAGCAAGAAAATCGGGTCAACAGGAGTAAAATAGTTGACAATCGTGTTCATGCTTGTCTATACTTCATACAACCGACTGGTCATTCGTAAGCACGCAACCCACACCAAGACGTTTTCAGTGTTGATTTTCTTTCACCACAGCCTTAAGCAGCTCGATATCGAATTCATGCGAAGACTGCACACAAAAGTCAATCTCATCCCCATCATTGCCAAGTCTGATACCTTGACGGATGAGGAGGTGGCCGAATTCAAAGAACGCGTTGGTGAATTTCTTCGATCGAGCCCTCCTATTTTAATATCCCTTTCTAGATATTGGTTGACATAGCCTACCACAACATCCATATCTTCCAAGCACCGACTTATGAGAATGAAGATGAGGAGACAATTGCCGAGGCTGAGGAAATTGCCAGTAAAATTCCTTTCGCCGTTGTTGGCTCGGATCAGATCGTGACGACACCTGATGGCCGACAAGTTCGCGGTCGTGCCTATCCGTGGGGTGTTGTGGAGGTCGACAATGAGGAACATTGTGATTTTGTTAAGCTTCGACAAATGCTCGTTCGCACATACATGGAGGAGCTAAGGGAGTACACAAATGACGTCCTCTACGAAAACTGGCGAACAGAAAAACTGCTCAGCATGGGTGTTGCGCAAGATTCTTCAGTATTCAAAGAAATCAAGTATGTCCATGGGATTAGGATCCATGCTATTACTGACTGGCATTGTAGCCCTGCTGCCAGATTGCAAGAGGAGCGTATTCTACACGAAGCCAAACTTGCCAAGATGGAGGCTGAAATGAAAATGGTTTTCCAACAGAAGGTTGCCGAGAAGGAATCCAAGCTGAAGCAGTCGGAGGAAGAACTTTATGCCCGCCACAAAGAGATGAAGGACGCCCTGGAGAAGCAGCGTGCTGATCTGGAAGACAAAAAGAAGAGGATCGAGAGTGGTCGCTCGTTGACGCCGGATAAGGGTTCTGTTCGTCTTCTATTGATGTTTATTCCGACGCTTTCTGACGCCTACATTCTAGGCCACGAGAAAGAAGGGATTCCTCCGCACGTAGAATGCCATGTAGCCCAGCCTCGGAGACTATCTTCACGAATTTTGTTTTTGAAATCATTTGTGACCGCCGACTTCGTCCCTTCCTTAAGGCTTCCTTTGTACATCATCCTTATTAAATTACTCCTCCGTTTATCACCGTCATCTTGTCTCACCCCACATTCATTTCACCATATAAACCGTTTACTGCTCTATTCACGTTCAGTACTTTTCAGTTTATTATCTCTATGCCGGAGTTACCCTGTTGTGGCAGATCCTCGTTTTGAATTAATATACCATGGTTCTGCTGTTATGAATTGAGGAGTCAACAACTACAAACGTCAGACCACGAGGTTGGCTTGACGCTTTGCATTCTACTCTCTTGGTTCATTTTTCTATGGCGGATATTCAAGCACTTTTATCTGCACTCGACGTATTCAGCAGAGCACCAGAGAAGGCATCGATAGATAGGGCAAATTCCTGGCTTCAGGATTTTCAGCATTCAGTAAATTTGTCTTTCGCCTATGGCCAATCTCCGCGACTCAACTCCTCTGACCGTGTCCCAACGCATCTCCTTGTCCTAGTCTGAAGCGTGGTCCGCTTGCAATGTTCTACTGCAGTCGCCCGATGTGCCCCCTGCAGCCAAGTTGTTTGCTGCTCAGACATTCAGGACGAAGGTTCAAATCCTTCTTCTTTCTACTTCAGTGCTAGACATCGCTGATCGACCCTGATCTCCTCATAGGTCACTTACGACCTCGCCCAAGTTAATCATACAAACCAACTAGCTCTTCGTGACACCTTATTAACAGCCTTAGATACGTATGCAAGGGGTCCGAAAAACATTATCGTGCAACTATCTTTAGCTGTCATTGGGTTGGCTCTGCAAGTGCCAAGCTGGGAGCAGCCCGTACAGACTCTGATTGAGAAGTTTGGACCAAATCCGACGACAGTTCCGACTTTGTTGGAGTTCCTGACGCTTCTGCCGGAGGAGGTCAACGGCAACGTGAAGATCCCGATATCAGTAAGCCAATTTTGCTACGATCTCTCTGACTTTTTCAACACCCAGATCAGGATGAAGAGTTTCAAGAGCGAAGCAGCAAGTTACTGACCAATAACTCGAAGCAAGTTCTCGATTTGCTGTTAATGTATATCACAGCGACTGGTACCTTTGGATTTGATTTCAACAACGTTCCCATTTATAACTCCTTTCCCTAGGTGTCACGGCAGCTGTCCAGACCCAAGTCTTTGCATGCCTCCACAGTTGGCTTGCCTCGGGCGAGGTTTCAGTTCGGAATATTGCATCAACTACTTTATTTGCATACTCGTTTGAAGCCCTGGCATCGGATAACCTCTTCGACGCGGCAGTTGAGGTTGTATGCCAGTTGATCCATGAGACCCAAGAAATTGACGAAAACATGGACGTAATCGAACTTATCGTTCCTAAAGTTATCGAACTCAAACCCCGACTCGCTGAGAACCAAGAGGATCCGGACAAAGTTCGCGGATATGCTCGAATCTTCACGGAAGCGGGTGAGACATATCGCTTCTTACTCCTTCAGCATACCCCTACATTCTTCCCAATCGTCGAGGCTATCGGCGAATGCTCTGCCTATCCGGATCTCGACATCGTTCCAATTACGTTCCCGTTCTGGATGCGCCTTGCCCAGATGCTGGGAAAGAAGCCTTCAGTTGACCCTCTGTTCGTCGATGCATACAAGACTTTGTTGACTGTTATGATCAATCATCTGCATTTTCCCTTGGAGATTACCTCTTTGACAGGGCAAGAGGCGGAGAATTTCAGGTCATTTAGGCATGTCATGGGGGATACCCTCAAGGATTGTTGCACAGTTCTGAGGACGGACAATTGCCTCATGGTAGCTTACCAACAAGTAGCTGCTGCTCTGGCTCGAAACGCACCATGGCAAGAAGTCGAAGCCCCTCTTTTTGCCCTCCGTTCGATGGGCGCAGAGCTTGATCTGAAGGACAGTGTCTCCGTCCCAAAAATCATGGATCTCATCCCCAGATTGCCTAGTCATCCTCGCGTACGCTATACAGCCTTGATGATTGTATCTCGTTATACGGAGTGGATCAACAGGCACCCCGATTATATCAGGATTCAACTCCAGTACATATCAGCTGGATTTGAGGATGCTGATAGCGAAGTTTGTGCTGCTGCGGGTCAGGCTCTGAAGTACATGTGCCAGGATTGCAAAGAGGTTATTATTCTTATTTCAGTGAATGACCTACCTAACTTCATTTCCTGTAGCATTTGACGGATTTCTTACCGACTCTCCACACGTTCTTGAAGACAACAGGGCCCAAACTTGTACAAGATGATAAGCGTCAAGTTTACGAGGCTATTGCATATGTGATCTCGGCCATGCCCATGGATCGTTCTGCCGGGTCACTCAAAACATTCTCTGTCGATATTTTGGCCGAAGTACATGCTTTTGCCGTCAGGACAACTCCCCCTACTACGGCCGAGATCCAAGATATTGGCGGTGCGTGTTTTCATTATGTTTAATCCTTCCCCATATTCAGCTTCCTGATTCAGATGGACTCGAGAATTTGGAAGTGATGCTTCATGTTATACAAGGTTATGGGGACCATCTTCCTGCTACTTGTCAAAACACGTGTGAAGATGCTTGGGCGGTTTTCGATGCTTTCATTTTGAAGTATGGCAACAATTTTGACCTCGCAGAACGGACAACCCGCGTTCTCCGACGAGGTATTGACCTTTTCGGAAAGTCGCTGCTCCCTATAGCCCCTTCGATCATTGCTCGGATGTCATTCGCTTTCGAGGCGACTGGCTTTCCTGGCTTTTTGTGGATCGCAGGCAAAGTTATTGGCAGGTTTGGATACGAAGACGATCCCACTTGGAGGGGAGCTATTCAAGAAATATTCGAAAGGAGTACAGCCAAGGTGGTTGCAATGCTTCAGGTCAAACCACCTCGAGAAATCCCTGATGGTTGGTGGATATTTGATTTGTATCTGGATGTGAACTCAATTTTAGTCTCTTTAGTTATCGAGGACTATACTCAAATGTTGTTGCAATTCATCAACATGGCACCGGATATCCTTTTCGTTTCCTCTTCCTTCTCTCTTGCGTTTAGCTGCGTCATGACCGGCTTAACAGTTGTACACGGTGACATCGTATTCGCGTCATTAGACTTCTTCCGAAGTATCTTGTCTCACGACTGTATGGACCCCCCGACGGCATCTACGCCTCCCAGCTTCCCACTATACGCGACGACGATCCGAAGTGCCATGGAAAAGGAAGGATTGCAATTTATTGCATGCACATTGGATGGTTTCACAGGCAGTTTCCCGGAGGATGCGGCCTCCACAGTTGTGACAATTTTCAGACTTCTTGTCTATTTATTCCCTGTCCAGCTCCTCACTTGGTTGCCCGTTGTTTTGGAACAATTACCTGCAACTAGTATTCCAACCGCTTCCAAAGCACAATTCTTGCAGGACGTTACGAAGTGAGCGCAGCAGTTGTCTACATTTCTCAGTGTTAATTCATAAATCTAGTGCAATCAACACAAGGCAGCATGATAAGGTCAAGCAAGCTGTTCTTGCTTTCGACAGAGCTTCAAGAAAAACCCGTGACAGGCGCAGAAATAACGGGCTTCAAGTTCAACAACCGTGATGATCTGAAAGAGAGAGATAATTGTTTTAAGGGTGTATTTTGCTAGTAGATTAGCAGTACTTAGTAAGTATTTTTTTGCATTAGTACGACAATAGACAATGTATTCGACCTGTGGCTCAGTTAATAGCTTTTTCGGGATGCTTCGGCTTGCAGCATTTTGCCGGTACGTTTGATCTCCGGCAATATTTTGATGTTGGAAAGCTTTCCTCAAACAATCGACAATGCTCCGCCAGACTGGCCGGTCTGCCCTTAATATCGGTAAGTAGGAGTCGCCACCTGTGAATCTCATTGTTAGTTAACCTTTGTATCATCGCCAGTTGGCCGGCGGTCATTTTCGCAATCAAACCCTCGTCACAACTATGCCGACACCATCCACAACCTTTTGATCAAGAAAGATTCAAAAGTCCTGTGTCAAGGATTGACTGGGAAGACTGTCTGTTGATTCCAGTTGTCAAACGACCCAAACTTAAGTTTAATGACAGGGAACCTTCCACACTCGCGAGGCTTTGGCGTATGGCACCAATATGGTCGGGGGCGTGTCACCTAAGAAGGCAGGTCAAATCCACTTGGGGCTTCCTATCTTTGGTACTGTTCGAGAGGTATGTTTTACAAGCCAGAGTCGTAGCGAGGAATAATTAACCAATTTGAACCAGGCCGTAGAGGCAACGAAACCTGATGCAACCGTCCTCTATGTTCCTCCTCCGACTGCTGCTGACGCCATTATTGAGGCTATTGAAAGTGAGATTGGCCTTATTGTGTGTATCACGGAGGGTATCCCTCAAGCAGACGAGATTCGTGTATGTGCAGCTCTATCCTTTTTATACTTCTTACGAGCTCCTGTATAGGTCATGAACGCCCTCAAAAGTCAATCACGCTCTCGTCTCGTTGGTCCCAACTGCCCTGGGAGTGAGTACGCGTCTTTCTTCAAATTTGGATTATGTACTCAGTCAAATCGAGTTATCAATCCGTTGGGTTGTAAGATAGGCATACAGCCAGGACACGTCCACAAACCAGGAAAGATAGGTACGAGCAATGGGTTTGAGCTCCCGAAAACTTCATTTTATTGTTATGCTAGGCATTGTCTCTCGCTCTGGAACGCTGACATACGAAGCTGTTGCTCAAACTACGGACATTGGCCTTGGTCAATCTCTCTGTGTTGGAATTGGAGGTGATCCTTTCCCTGGAACTCAACACCTTGATGTCGTCAAAGTCTTCCTTGAGGACCCTAACACAGAAGGTGAGCGGCATGTAGTTACTCTGTCATTCTTACATCGGTTTGACATTGGTCATTGTCGTAGGAATTGTCATCATTGGGGAGATTGGGGGCTCTATGGAGGAGGAGGCGGCGGAATACCTCGAAAAGTATAACAAAAGTAGACCCAATCCAAAGCCGGTGGTTGGATTTATAGCTGGGCGTACGGCACCTCCTGGACGTCGTATGGGACATGCTGGAGCTATTATCTCCGGTGGAAAGGGCGCCGCATCAGACAAGGTTAAGGCTCTTGAGGCTGCAGGGGTGATAGTCACAGATAGCCCTGCAAAGATTGGAATAGAAATGCTAAAGGTGAAATTTTCTGGGTTTCCTGCCCTGTATAGCAGCTGATTGAACACTCTCAAGGCAATGAAAGCTGCAGGACTGGCTTAGACTCACCAACACGCGTGACACATACTGCGCATTCTTTAAGTGTGGATAAATTATATAGATTAAGTTGTGGCGAGGAAGGGAAGGACACGAGCATGCAAAATCAGGTTTTTCTTCGCAAACTTCGTCTCAACGATTCTTGAAATCACTGTGGTAACATGAGAGACGAGATTCAAAGTGGTCCTGGATAACTTTTCGGCAATTGAGTTGGAGAGGGCTTCAGAATTCTATAAGAAGTCATTGCTATAAGGACACTGTATTTTATGTCCTATTTTCGACGAAACTGACCGCGTGATTGTATTAGATCTGTTTCCTTCCCTCACGATGTCTAGTATATCAGGCTCTCAAGTCTCTCCAAAGTTCCACGATGCGGCCACTTATCTCTCGTCTGCCTCTTCCTTGAGTCAAGTTTCTTCATCGATAAAGCTCGAGGTCCATATTTTTGTCTGTGTGCTGCCTTACTCTTCCTAACGTCTCGGGTTATCCGCTTAGCTGTACGGGTTATACAAATATCTCACTGTATCAAGAACCCCACATACCTCTCGGCCTTCTATATTTGATATGACTGGAAGGGCGAAGTGGGATGCTTGGGATGCCGCTGGCAACAGGTACAATGCGACCGTAGATGCCGAGAACAGATACTTGGAGATCGCACGAAATCTGGGGTGGTCAAAATCTGTTGGAAATGAACAGAAGCCTGCGACTGATGTTGATCTCGAACATCTTTCAGATGAAGATGAAGTTCCTGCAAACGCGAGCTCAGCTGGTCTTGGAGTATCCGTCAGCAGAATGGCAAGGCCAGACGAGACCGCAGACAAAAGCCTACATGGCTTGGTTCTTGCCTCTGATGTTCCTGAGTTGGTTTCACTGCTGAATGGGCATCCGAACTTGGACTTGAATGCATTCGATGAATTTGTAAGCGTCATGACTTGGAGAGACGTATCAATCTTGATATTTTCTTTAATGAAGGGATATGCCCCAATCCATCTTGCATGCGACCGAGGTCATTTGGAAGTCGTAAGACTGCTACTATCTAGAGGCGCAAACAAAGATATCAAGGTAATACAGCCTGCTGTTCCTGTGTTGAAAGTTCTGAGAAGACAACCTCAGGACCTTGACGGTTTTACACCATTGCAATTGTCCCAAGAGGCCGGCCATACCGAAATAGCGAAGTTGCTCGAACAGCATTCTTGAAATCTTGATTGTCATAGTATAAATGCAGTAGAAGTCGAATACATTAGCTAGTTTTCTAACACATCCATCCATCTCCTACTATCCTATGAAGACCCGACTGCGTTGGGTGCCTCTGACGGTTGCGAGGTTTTCAATTGCGAACGCCGGGCATGTTCAACCGGGTGTTTCGGTAATATTTTCATACTGGGGTCGTACCGTGAACCAGGCCTCAGTATTTGTCCCTAGAGAAAAACTTTGAACAAACCACCCTCGACGAGAAAGGGAAACAGAAACGTACGAGCTGCAGCAACTTTGCGACAGATTTGCTTGGAACAGCCCCAACGCTCAGCCAATACCTCAGTCTGTTCACACTCCAACGAACAAGGCGCGTGTTTTGGTGATCAACTGAATGAGGATCGTAGATGCCCAGGAGTTCTGTTGGTTTGGCTTCTCGCCGGAGTTTGCTGTCAATGGCAACAATGTGGAAAACTTTTTTATGGGTGCCGCCATGCATGGCCATGCGCAGTCGGATAGGCATATTGCTCTTCGTTGTCGTTGGTGAATGGCAAGTCAAATCTTAGGCACGTGACCATATATACGACTCAAGACATTAGACAAAAAAGTAATACCGACTCGGAATGCTATTATGGCAACGCTGCGTTTACTGTACATCAGTCGTCCGACCAAGGGCAAATGGAAGGCGAAAGATCGAATGGCCTGCCGTTTTCAACTCTCGAGAGGGCCATTGCTTCCTGGTACCAGCTAATATCCATATGATAAGGATCCACAGTCAGAATAAATATACTTCACGCACGATGGCAATGTTGCTCCCATTCAACAACGTATGTAGTAGTTTTGTCGTTACTCGTCCATTTGGTGTCAATTCGCTTGTGTGTCGAGTATCAGTCTCGAGATTGCAAGAACGAGAGTGAAGGACGTACTATTCGGTAACGTCCTCTAGCACAACATCTGAAAAATACATCTAGTCGGCGAAGAAGAACAAAATGGATGTTACTGACTAACGTAGTCATCAAACCCAAGGAGAGTGCCAACGAATTCGCGCTCGTTTTTCATAATCACCCATAGCCTTGAGCCGATACATCTATCGATAAGTTCTTAGAAAACATGTCAATGGTGCGTTCATACTCAGGAATTTGAATACAGACCGAGAGGAAGAATCTGACTTGAAGCCATGTTGACGGCATCTGAGCGGTCCGTTACTCTTATCTTGATCTGCGTCGTGGGAATTTACTACTCACAATCATTGTATTTTTGTATTTATGAAACCAGCCCGTTTCACATAATTTTCTACTGTCGAAATTGGTTAAGATTGTATCGTGATTGGCACTTGGAGCAAAGCACACAAACTAAAATTGTGATTGGATACTACAAGAAATCGGAAATACACTACCTGTCCTTTCTAAAAAAACAGCCGAATACAATCACTGTTGGCCAAAACTGAATCCGCCTTGAGGAACGTTCATATCGGTGTGGAACTGGATTAGAAAAGTCAGTAAATGCAGAAAAAGGAATTAGCAACCAGAAAAAACGTACAGCGAAAGCGCCAGATGCATCAACAGTCGGATTGCCTACGCCAGCATCGTCCTCATCGTCTGGGAAGTATTTGTCCATAATGTTGAATGCTTTCTTGTAAATATCCAAGTTGTCGTGTTGTTGAAGGTTGTGAATAGTCATCATGCCTCCAGCCTCTTCTACGTATTGAGCGTACTGATTGATAGCTCCAGTTCCAGCGGCAGTCCTATCCTGCTCGCCAACCTTCAAGATATTGTCTAACCCATCAAGCGCAACTTGAATAATCTTGTTGTCCATCATGGTAAGCAAGTCACAGAGAGGCTTGATACAACCCTGTGAAACGAGATAACGGATAATGGAGGGCTCTTGGAGTCCACCAGACGTCGCATTAGAAATAGCCCAGCAAGCTTCCTTTTTAGTCTTGAAATCGGCATGCTGAAGGATGTTGATGAGTGGAGGGATAATGTTGGCGTCGATTACAGCCTGAATCTGATGAGGGGAGCCAGCGGTAATATTCGATATCGTCCAGCATGCCTCCTTGCGAATACCATCCTTCGGGGATGACAGAAGGGAAAGCAGAGCAGGAAGAGCTCCAGAAGCAATGACAACCTGAGTTTGAAAGTCGTCACCGGTGACAATATTTCCGATCGAACGAAGAGCGGGGGTTTGCACAGAAGTTGATTGGTGTAAAAGTAGATCCACAAGGCGCCTGCAAACACCGGATTCAATGACCGCTTGGATCTTATCGTTCGATCCGTCCGACAGATACGAAATAGCCCAGCATGCGTCGATCAAAATTTCGTCATCAAGTGAGTAGATGAGTTTGGTCAGAACAGTTAGGGCCGGGGAGATCTGAGACAGGATAATTAATATAAGACACGATGAGAAACAGATCTCACTAACCAGTTCCCAATCCGGCTGAGGGGACTTTCCTCGACAAAAGTTGCTCAAGGTCCAAGTAGCGTTCCTCAACATGCTGAGTTTGTGATTTTCACTGAGCAAGGTAAGCAGTGGTCGCAATGCGCCTTCCTGAAGTACGTAGTCTCGGCAAGCAGGACTGTCTCCAGCGATGTTTCCTAAGGCCCAAACTGCTTGTTCACGAACGTCCACGACAGGAGACGACAAAAGTTTGATGAACTCTGGAACTGCCAGAGCATTAATTACGACCTGAGTATGCTCTGCAGTTCCAGATGCAATGTTGGTAAGAGCCCAAGCGGATTCGAACTGTTTGAAAAGGTGGCATGATATGAACCGATTCCTTAATTTATGATAAAAAATTAAGCACCTGCAACATGGAATGGCCATTCCTAAGGAATTCCACGAAACGAGGAACCACGTTGCATTCGATGACATGCTCAATGGGTGGATTTTTTTCCTTTGACAACAGCTTACGGAATTTGGTCGTTGCGTCAAATTGTCGGTCCGGGTCGTCTGAAAAAACCCCAGCAATCATCTCTTCAGCAAGCTAGTTCAGCACATAAATTTAGAAGAAATCGCAATGAAAATCATGTCAGAAGCTTACAGGAGGGTCCCATGCAAAACCTGGGATTTCTTCATCTGAATCAGCACTGGCGGAGGGCAGAAAATTGCGACGTTTTGATATATTCTCTTCTCTTTTCTGACGCCGGATCTCGACTTGCTGTTCTTCTCTGCGGCGTCTGAGATCGTCCTGCTTGAGAGCACCCTTGGCCTTATAGGCTACGCGATCAAAACGCGTCAGACAACAGATCGCGACATAAAAGCAAGGGAAAACCTACCCTCCCTACGAGCCTTCATGGTACGGGATTCTGTGGCATCCATGTTGTCGTAACTAACTTGATAGGCAACGAATGGGAGTGAAGGAAGGAAGGACGAGCAAGGCTTTGGTCTGCTTTGGCCTCGTGTGTCGTGACCAAACGTGACTTTTCCAACATTTGAAATCAAATTCAAGCAAAATTCCATAAAATAACATTTACAGAAAAAGTTCAAGCGTAAAGTATATGGGTCTACGTGTCATTATCAAAAGGGTACTAGAAAGCAGTATTAAGAATCAATACACTCTTTAAAAGGTGATAAACAGATACGTACCTCAAATGGTTCTGGTGGGTCAGCCTCTGGTGCACTCTCGTCCAAGGCAATATGACGGCCTGTAGGTTCTGTATGCACATGAACATTGGCATTGGCTTGGACAGGTACGGGTGCAGCAGCAGCTAGCTCGGGTGCGGGTTCTGCTTCAATAAACTCTGCCGGTTCGTTCGGCCGTGAATCCATGAGAATGAGAATACCACCACCTCCTGCATACTTTTCCGAACTCAGTCCAAGCAATGAAGGTGAACCACCAGCAATAAGTTTTGAAGACTTGGATACTTGTGACTTCGTTGACACTGGTCGAACGGGTTGGTATCTACCGTCGCTTGGGAATGAAATGTATGCCAATTGCGCTGGAGTAACCCTCGAAAAGTTCGTCCGCATTTCAAATACAGGCTCGGATTTCTTTTTAGATGTTGAGGGCTTGCTGTCTTCAGGAGGGTTGCCATCACTCTCCTTTGCAACTTCGTCCACCTTCATTGGAGTGTCCCCGTCGCTCTCTTGTTTAATGTCCTCCATTGAGTTGTCAGACAGAGAAGCAATAAAAAATGTTCAGTATCTTACCACGTCCATTGATTCGCCTTCCGCTGCTGCCTTTTTCTTCTCCCTGGCCTTTACCTTAGCTGTCGTGGAAAGAACAGCAGTTGCGACTTTCGCAACAGTTTCTTTCTTCGGTGGCTTGGACGATGAGGGATAGGCAAAAAGGCTTGGTTTGGCGTTGGAAACATACTCGAATTTGGGGGTCTGAACGGATACAGTCAGCAATATTAAGACTCCCTAATAAATTCCTACCTTTAAATCACCATTCAATCCTATGATTCCGGTCGGAGAGAAAGCTAAGGAGGCGCAGTGTGCGAGGGGGTACCAATACCAGAATTGGCAGAAAAGGGCAATACCGACGACGGCATTAGTATTGGTACTCCCAGCGCGGCTCTGGAGGCTAATCGTAACGTTTCTTCCTCCAGAATCGATGAAGCCTTGGCCAAGCACAGCACCAAAGCGTGCCATGGGATCCTCGTGTTTATCTGAAATGACCTTGGCATATTTGGCACGGACTGATTCCAAAGATGGCGATGAAGCCTCCGTTTGTTCAACAAGAATCATTCCTAGCGCAATAAAAGCTCCTTGGCGAACGAAGTCGACACTATCTTTGGTCATAGGTTCTAAGATGTCAACAGCGTCCTGCATTTGACAAATGAGCACAATACAGAAACGGGGAAAAGGAAAACAAACCTGGAGACCCGTCCCAGCACATGCAATACCGAGCGCAAGGGTAGCACCGCAACGGACGTGAGGATTATAACTCTCACTCAGCAGCTGCACAACCCGAGGAACTCGTCCAGGATTCTTGAATAACAAGAATGCCAAGGAAGTAACAGCAGCACGGCGGACATCATCAGAGGTATCGGAGACGGCAATATGCAGGAGTTTTCGGACTGCTTCATTGTTGGCAGTTCCGGCATAAGCGAGTGCCAAGGTGTAAACTCCGCCATATCGAAGAATAGGGTCCTGTAGGCTCCGGTAAGACAAGCCTGTTGACAAATCAACCTGAACACACCTTTTCTGTGAGTAGAACTTTGATCGCTTCGTCAGCTTCCTCCTGCCGACCATAATATATAAAAGCAATGCCCATAGCCAGGCCACGGATGATTTTCTCATGCTGCGTTTCACGGGCATATTGTAGCATTTCACGAACAGGTTCCGAAGCAGCAGTTCCCAACATTATCAAACCCATCGAAAAACCGGATGCCTCTCCAGAAACAGCCGAGTCAGTGAAGAGCACAGTTTTCAAATCTTCAAATGCATCCACGCTTTTTGAGCCTATTCCCGCTATGCCGAGACCGAGTGCAGCACCATGTTGTACAACTTCTTTTTGTGCATTCTTTAATGCGTCTCGTAGATAAGCGATGACGTCGCTTCCACATCCCGCGTTGATGATTCCAAGAGCATATAATGCCCCACCTTCAGAGTACGTAGCTCCTGGGACATTACTCTCACCTCCAGGCTGGGGAAGGTATGGGCCGAGGATATTAAGACCTTGTTCAAAATAGCCCTTGTGAATAACACCCAGACCAGCAGTGGCAGAAAACTTTGACCAATTGGACGCCAGAGCAAGCCATTCTAGGTTTTCTCGAAGGAAGGTATCCGACGTGGTTCCAGCATGCATAAATGCATTTTGAAGGGTGAGGGCAGTATGGTAAATTGAGGACCGTGGCTCTAGAGAATCCTAGGAAAATTACTTGGATGAATAACTGTACTGAGAGACAAACGTACTTTGGTGGCTTTAAGAATGAGAATGTCCGTTTGATTGTTCCTCTTCAGGAACTCGCGGTACAACTTTGTCGACTCCTTGCCTGTCAATATCTGTCGAATTTTGTCATACACGACTTGTGTTTCCTTAGTAAAATAAAATGAGCGTAATATACGACGTCAATAGTTTGTT